>JAABUP010000450.1_pt1:0-72500 | contig 91335 bp, 94 predicted proteins | sample 5559201 | NCBI WGS metagenome assembly JAABUP01 (sample SAMN10711887, study PRJNA513373) | rock metagenome | isolation source: Antarctica rocks | place: Antarctica | reverse complement strand
AAGTCAGGGAGCTGCAGCTCCGGCTGCAGCATGCACAGGTCAGACATACTGCTTGGCATGACCGTCAGAGTGCTTGATGCATACGAGCAACGCAAGTGGGTGTCAGTCTGTTATGTACATGTGCTCATTCTGGTGCCATTGCAGCCATGCACTGCCCATGTTATGGTAGTGCTCGTGTCTTTTCATGGCAGAAGGTAGCATGCAGTTAGTCTTGCAACACATATGTTGTGACGCTTGCTTGCAAAATGGGTTGCCAACTTGGTATTTGTAGGTGCCAAAGCCAGAGTGAAAGTTCAGCGGGATGGTTGGCAACTTGATTGTACTGATCAATGCTGCACACTCACTGTATGCTGGACGGCTTAGTGTCTGCACGGTCCATGGACCAGACACCTTGCACACTTTTTTTGGTTCTATGCCTGAAACCACTTCAGGCTTGTTCTGATCAAATCTCATCAAGAAACAAACAAATTGCAATTGTCTCAGAGCCTTGCAAGCTCGTTCTGATTGCACGCCTGCTAGATGCCAGCCTTTGTATACTACTGAGCAGCTGGTATTGCAGATTTGGGCCACGTCTTTTCAGCCAGTTGTAACACACGATTGCAAGTCCTAGTCTGGGTTGCAAGTTTTTCCCTCCTGTTCCCCACTCAGTGGCCGACATTCATGAGCAGCAGTAAATGTTCTTGTCACCGTATGCATTAAAGCATGTTAAAAAGCATGTGGTCGCATGGTCTCTCCTTGTGACGTGACACGTATTACGCACAGTAGTGCAGGAGTAGACTTACTGTTTCAGAAGTTTTGGGCAGAGCTTGGTGACTTTGGTGATTGCTGACTGCTGATTGTATCGAGAACTTGAAAGTTGTATCCCGCTGACAGCATGGTTCTGAAGCCGTTGCTTTCAAACAATCCTCAAGGGCGTGCTCTGGCGCGTGCTGATACAGGGAACTAAAAAGTGATGACACACAGATGGGATTCATAATGTAAATTGCGATCTCCAGCAATGCAATGGTCCAGAGCACGACTTACAGACGCACGAGTCACAGACAGCGCAGTTTAACTACCATCTGTCTGGTTGAGTCATCATTTCACTTTCTCTTCCCATTGCTCACAGAGCTCTGCGATCAGGACACTAGGGATTGGGAAATCTCTGTCTATTGCCGAGTAAGACGTCGGCTGGTTCCCACACAAGTCTTGCACCTGAAAAGTGCATTTCGAGCTGGCCAGTGAGACCAGCGCAGGCACAGCCATGGTCAGAAATTGCCTGTGCACTTGTTCATGAGTGAGTATGCAGTGCTTTGGCGCTTGTAGCAGGCAATCCGTGCTCAAAGACGACACCGCCTTGTAAGTGACCCTGCAAAGATCCCAACAGCACCGTGAAAGAGTTTCTGCTGCTGGTCTGTTGCTTCTCGCACGACGCGTCATCAGCACACGTTTGCCTAAAGACACACTCCTGTTGCTCATAAAATTCCAGCATTAGCGGGCAGCATTGTATGCGGGGATTTGAATCGTTTCCTTGTGTGCAGCAGAGACAACCAGACGCAGGTCCCGTGTGACTCTGCAGGCTCAAGTCCAGTTACTGCAGCGGACACCAAACTTACAAGCCTCACGCAATCTGGCCTTACACAGCAACCGGACGCCGCTTTGTCGTGCGAGCAGCATGCTGTGCCCGAAGATGTCAACATCGAGCCATCTCCAAGCGGCTCTGTGGATTCAGTTGCTTCAGCAACAGGTTTCAGCCTTGCACACAAGCAGAAGGCAGGGTCAGCGGGTGTTGACAGCTCTTATGCTTCAGCAGGGTCAGCAGCAGGGTCAGCAGCAGGGTCAGCAGCAGGGTCAGCAGCAGCTTGCAGCACAACCAAACTGCATCCTGCTACGGCAGATATGGCTCTAATAGGCTCTGCAGCTTCAGCCCAGCCTGCGCAATGCAAATCTGCTCAGCAGTCTGCGTTTTTTGCTCCTACTATCCTGCCAAACCGACCTGCATTTCCTCGCGGTGGCAGGGCTCCCCATCTTGAGCAGTTTGCCATGGCACCAAACCGACCTGCATTCCCTCGCGGTGGCAGGGCTCCCCATCTTGAGCAGTTTGCCATGGCGCCAAATCAACCTGCATTCCCTCGCGGTGGCAGGGCTCCTCATCTTGACCAGTTTGCCATGGTGCCCCAGGCAAGCACTCTGCATTTGTGTTGGTTGTGTCACACAGATTGGCCGCGAGGCATTTCCTGGCACTAAGTGGCTGTTGACATTGGCCCGCAGGCACTGACAGCCTCTAAAAGCATAGATGCTGACCAGATATTCCTGTCATGGGGAGGGCGCCAGGTACATTGCATGATGCTGCGCTTTGCAGTACAAATCCATACTGAAATCGCTGTAAATCTTTGTGACATTCCAGTATGTTTGCTAGTTGTGCCTCATCATATCCGCACTCCTTTCTACAAACCTAAACATGCTTTGGATGATCTTGCAGGAAGCCAACATGATGAAGCCAATAGAGGATCGGCTCATTAACAATGTGCCGAGCATGGCAGGTGGTATGCAAGCTGCTCTCACAAAGCATACGTCACATCAGCTACGAAATCAGGGTCTGAATAAAAGGTCAGGGTATGACCAAGGAACATTCGATGAAGCCAACCCCAGCTGGGACTACATTGAGTCACCACAAAACAGCAAGGATTTTTTGGGACTCCGCAAGTGCGACATCAGGCAAAGCCTCGATATTGATTTCAACTCTAATGCACCCATGGCAGTTACTCGCCGCAGTAAGGACTATGGTGAACGTACATGATAGAGTGATTCAGGAAGGTGTGCAAAGTTGTTGGAAGTTGAATAAATCTGGGGGTGGTTGGGGGGGGGGGTTTACGCTTATCTAGGTGAAGGCAAATCCTACGTAAGTTCACAAGATAGCACTTGATAATGTGCTGCTTTAGGCAAGTCAGTCTGGTCTGTGCTAGTTCTTATTGTGTTTGTTCTGTGGGTGTGCAGACATGAATTTGGCCCATTATAATGCTGCGCTTCACGCCTGAGGCAGAGACATGGTTGACACGAAGAATGGCCTAATGTGTAGCATTCTTATGCTGTGTATGACTTACTATTATTATATATGTACTCCTGCTTACCACCTTCCATTAGTGTTATTTAGTGGTAGTTTTTGTGGCTACATGATTATCTTGCTTCACTTGTATTGCTTGTGTGCTGAGAAGGGATCTGAGTGCTGGGCTGCCTTTGGCCTACTCTTTATTGTAGTGCTGACTTTTCTGGCATGATGTCACCTTTCCTACTGCTGACCAGACAGCACATGTTTGCACCAAACATGGCATACACATTCAGTTGCTGTGTTTTGCTCTTCTGTCTTTATGGCAGCACAATTTTGATGCGTCTAGAGAGATGTACCCTTGATAGATTGGATCTCACATACATGTCCCCAAGGATGCACTGATTTGCAGAGCCCGGTGAAATGCCTGGATCATTATGATAAATATTGTGATGGATACAGTATGCAGTCATGCAAGACTGTGTTGGGCCGCGCAATAGAGAGATGTACATAGAGACCACATTGCATGCACATGGCCTAGCAGTAAGCTTAAGTGTTGACCAACTGTTCCTACATCTTCTAGTAGTGTGCAGTGTACTCTGAGACATTGCTTGCCAGGGCAAAGTCTGAGCAAAAATCCATAAGACCAACGTGCTATTAGGTCTACAAGCACTTGCATAACTATTGCATTTTACTCATCGAGAGCATGAGGAGAAGCCCTGTGACACACGCTTCTAAGCACAGCATGCAAACAGAGCGTGACTGATAATGCATACAGGCTGCAACCGGGCAAGCAATGGGCATAGCAGCACGACACTCTGGAAGTATGCAGTCAAGCCATTTATCAGCATACTCGAACATGCTAATAATAGTCAGGTTCTGTGATCGCTGTATTTGCATACTAGCTTTTTGCGTCCTGGCAGCCTGTCAAGCACTGTACAAGCTTCAGACTTTGATTTGCCAAAAACACAGCTAGCGATCAAGTCCTCCAGTAGGTATAATACTGCATGCAGTGGGATCAACAATTGTGTCAAGTCAAGCTTGCAAGTCTGCGCAGCATGGTTGAGTAAATATGGTAAATTGAGGTGTGATCACAAACTGATTGAGCTAGCGACAGCAACTGTAGTATCTGTTGTCCCACACGGTCTCTATCTGTGCAGACTCTATCAGTTGGGCCCTGGGAGGCAACCTGTACATCACTGCCTCCCTAGCACAGAATACATTATAGATATTATTGAGAATGCCTTGGTCAAACGCTGACACCTTCCTAGGAACATGTTGTAGATATGCAACTGGGCCGTTTCGCCGGTAAACATGCTCATTTGTTGTCCGACCGGTAGCCAACAGAAATGTATGAAAAATCCATAGACCCCAGTCAAACAAGCATATCAGAAACAGTGCAACAGACGCAAACAAAACTTGAAATCCAGGTAGGAGACCATGTTTCAGTTGTGGATGCAAATTCCATGCTGAGATTGCATCCAGCAAAGCCCATGTGCCCAAAATACCTTGTATCGTCAGAAAATACCAAAACCTGCAAAGCAAAAGACGATGATGACCATTACAGAGATGCCCATGATTTGTGAGTTTGCACAGGAGCCAATGTGCACTGAAGCACTGCACCCAGAAATGAATGTGACCCAGCCAGGCCTGCTTGTGAATGCATAATAGCAGAGGTTGTCCACCAAACCAGCAACTGGACTCTACTAGGGTGGACAAGGCAGGGAGGAAACGCTAACCCAATAGATGCCTGATGACACCAGCAGGTGCAATGCACGTTATCTGTCACCTGGCATGATTCTGCTCTCCCACGCAGTTGTTGGTCCAGGCACAATGGTGGTCAAAGCGTCTGACACAGCGCGCACAGACATGGCAATGTTTTGCCCTCAGCTCTTGCCATGCATGGCAGTACTCACACCAGCGACCTGCATGCATTGTCTACTGTAAGCCAAGAACAGTTTGAGCGTTTCTCTTTGGCAGCACCCAAGACCGCACAGTATGGAATGCTCAAATTGAGTGGCCTGCAGGTGAAAGTTGCAATTGGACATGCTGCAGAGGCGCTGCGTAGTGTGCACATGTGCAGTTAATCCAGTTAGCAGACTGAGCTAGAGCAGCGCCTTGAGATGCTGATGCCTAACAGTGAGACAGTTACTGCAGGGTGTCCTGTGACAACAGCTTGCAGACAAGACCAGCAGTGCATAGCAGATTCATGTGTATGGTCTTGCCAGAACAGCATTGGCATTGTTGGCATACCTGGGTTTGGCAAATCCCACCAAGGCAGAGAGCTGGCTCTAGACTCAGCGGTATCTCTCCCAAGAGCAGTCAGATTGATGTAGTTGGCATAATTGGTGGGGTATGGCAACGGACCATAGCTGTCTCTCTGATTTGGTGTGCCGAGCAAAGCTTGCGTGTCATTGCCTGCCTGCTCAGCTGCGGCAGAAGTCAGAGGAGCCTGCTCTGGGTCTGCATCTCTGACTGGTAAGAAGCCGGGGTTGGATGCACAGAGTGCGCAATAGAGCACAAAATTCAGAGCCAGAAGAGCCAGGAAACTCCAGGCATAGCCTGCTTGATGGCTCTTCCAGCTTGCTCCCAACCCAGAGTCCGATCGCAGTAGTATCACAAGGCATACAAGCTGTATACCAAGATAGACAGTGCGTGTGACATAAGCCACCCGCTTGGAAACTCGTTGTCGACGCTCGGAGGCTGATAAGGTTTGAGCATCAGCGTCTGAGTAGCCTCTGATTGAATGTTTGACGGGTAAACAAAGCGCCTTCAGCATTCGGTTGCTCAGCGCTGCAGGAGGTATGCTCTCTAGTGTAAGCGAGACATGTATCGGTCAGCTTCTCTTACTAATGTTGCCTAGGCACATCCGTGCTCGACGTACAATATGACACTGATGTTGCATGCTAGCTTGATCGTTGTTACGTTGTAACCTGAGCAACGACGCCAGGTAGGCGTTCGAAGGCTTTGCATAGAGGGAATGAGTGATGCCATGACTAAGGCTTCTGTGCTCAATTTTTTGATGAGTTTGATTGCATGCACAGTCAATCAATCATGCTGGACGTTTTACATAAGACAGGCCCCAAAGATAGCACTCACAAACATAACAGGTCAGTGCCAGTCAATTGCTACATCAGCTTTGATACATAAACACACCTGGACTGGCCAACTCACAGAGCAGCACTTGGTATCATTCATACAATCTAACCTGCACACCCAACACTGCTTACCCTCCTAAGGCTATGCATTGACCATGAAAACAAATAAGCAACTGCTAACCTAACATTAAGCTTTCAAGTCAGTGGCATGTATTGAACATTCTCACATTTGTTTCAGCAATAAAATGGCAGACTAGATATATGCTCCGGCGCTTCAGCCTTCAGCAACACACCTGGAAGCTTCTCATTCTTTGACTGTTCATTTAGCAGATCAACACAAAACCGTTTGACCAATGACCAACTGGCACTTGGACTGCATCAGCTGACTTGCTTTTGGTACACATACGCACTCTTGAGACATACTGTTAAGTCAGAGAAGGCTCCATTTGTTGATGTATACTAGATGACTCAGGACCATGAAGGCAACAGAACACCTGCAGGCAGTGTTGAGAGCGTCAGTCAAACAAGCTGCAATGCTCTTGTTGCTAATTGGAGTGGCATTTCGTCCATTTCATACAAATTCTGTCCAGACTGTGTGCCAGGTGCAACACCAGCAGCACCAGCAAATCTTGTTAGGGAAGTCTTTTTAGATTTGAAAGCGGTGAGCCACCAATGTGCAATGCAAACTGAGACGCAACGCAAGCCTTATGTGCAATGGCGGGCCAGTTTTCTATAGCTTTCCTGAGCCTGTCAGTCATCCCACCGCTATTTGCCAAATAGTGCACCCGTTTGCCAAACAGTGCACTCAGTTGCCAAGCAGTGCACCAATTTTGCCAAATAGTGCACCAATTTGCCAGCCAGTGCACCACATCCTCACAATGTGAAGCAGCAAGCAATTGCAGTGCTCCTTGACATACATGTGTACAGTCCAGCAGACCATGCTCAAAGCAATGCACTGCAAAGGCAGGACTCTTGAATGCACCCGTACCTGCTATCAGCGTTAGTCATTACGTTAGTCATCGACGCCAATTAGCAATGCCGGTGGTGGCCTGAAGGGCGGGAATCACTTTCTGATGCTGCCCTGCGTGCATCTGAGTCATGGAGATGACTGAATGCACCCTTTGGCGCCAATTATCATACATGTCAGCAAGATGTTTCATGGTTTGAACGACGCCGTCAATCCCTTGCGTAGCAGACCTAAGGTGTGATGTTGCCATATGAGTCAGCAGCTCCTACAGACAGCAAAACAGCACCTTCAACATGTCAGACTTTTGACTTCTGCACAGAGCAAGTCAGCACCTGTAACATGTCAGATGTTTGGTCACGCAGTGTGACAAGACACTAAAGGCGATGACAGGGCCTCAAGTGTGGTTTGATACCCATGTGCAACAATGCAAGCACCTGAACAACACATCTGTCCATTCAAATCAAGACATTTTGGCCATGATGAAGCATCTGTTGTCATGCACAAAGCATGGCATGAAGAGAGTTTCTTGAAATTTGCTTGGATGCATCAACATAGCCAAAAGGGATCATCACTACAGAACAGCTAGCAAAGATTGCTACAGCAGTTCAATTGGCAATGCCCAGCACACTGTGCAGGGCGATAAGAATAGCAATTATATTTCATATGAGGCCAATGATGAAACAGTACCATGACCAACATTCAGAGGAAGTTGCTCACCAGAGAGTACTGGTCTGAATTGTTGGAGATGGCATCTTCTAAGTATGCTAGCAGGGCTGTGCTGTTCTCTGGGCCAGGATCGAATGATTTAGCTTCCCAATGGTAGAAGCTGTAACCAGGGTCTGTGAATGCATATCCAGCTCGCCAAAGGCACACGCTGATCAGCGCATCACCGCCGGATGATCTTGCGAGATCCTTCATGCATTTGTCCATGAAGCTGAAAGGAAGCCGCTCCATCAGGCCTATACTCATTAAAGCCCCTGCCCCCCCATGCATCCTGCACATCACAGAAGAGTCATTGCATGCAGTTTGGGGATTCATCTCATTTATCTTGGCTGCTGCATGTTTTGAATTTGAACCTGGGGTCGATGACCAGGTTGGCTGGTCATCTACCCTTGTGACACAAGAAGAGCAAAGCAGCTGGTGTATCAGTGAATGCAGATGTCATGGGGAAAGTGCATACATCAACATGACATGGCAATCTGCTTGCTATTACCTCACACAGAAGCAGCCTGAAAGGCCATGAAAGCCTCAAGTAGCATGCTATGCATGCTGCTGCCGCTTTGTGATCCCATATCAAGGCAAAAGCATCATAAGCTGACAGTTAGGACAGGGACCCTACGTGTAAACCCTGAAGTCTCGGCCTTCGGTGTCTGGTTTCCAGATAGGCATGTTGCATGCATCATCAAAGTAGCCCCGATCATCTGTTTTGCAGATCCGCTCAGCTGTGCAGGGGCAGCCTATGTAGGGCTGGAAGGGCCGGTAGCCATCTGCCCTCAGCGACCGTTCCTCATCTTCCTGAGTCCAGTGACATGGCAGGCATCTTGGCGCCCTTTCATGTGGATGGTAATTCATGCTCTCATTCAGCTCATCTCCCCACCAGTAATGATCTGCACAGTCAGCTATTGTCAGTCCTGTTTTATGACTCATCTGCTGCAGCAGCAGAGCATAGCTTGCATGCAATGCTACAGATGTCACGCCAGTAGGCATCGTCAATGCTGTCACTGTTGCTGTGATAAGCAGTCACACCTAGGGTTTGTGATATGAACCCTAGGGCATGTCACTGCATGTGGCCCTTAGCCCTGTCAATGTGGACTGCAAAGCAATGCCAGCTGTGCTCTGTCATGCCGACATAGCACAGCAGCCCTGTAGTTTGATTCTGTGCAGATCTGTGACATGAGCGCATGATGTTGCAGTAGCTCTGGAGGGGTTGACAGGTATGGGATACCTGTGATGAAGTAGGGTAATGAAGGGTCAAAGTCTTGCAGAAGCTCCAGCACACCATCCACAAAGAAGAAGGTGTCGTCATCACCATACATGATCCATTTATAGTCCCCCTCAAAAGCCTGCACACAGTCACATAATGCATGAGTCAAAATGAGTCAAACAGATGCACTGCTAGTCGGTGGGGTTACATGCAACTATAGCGCAAAACTCAATACAGCACAACTTGAGTACAAAGTGTAGTGTGACAGGATACAGAAAAAAACGAGACAAAGCACAAATCATGCATATCTTTACATCAGTGAGATGAGATGCAAGCTGTGATTGTTAATTAGACTCTTTTTTGCTGTCTGGAATAACACTCACCAATGACTTTATGGTGAAGACAGTTTGGCCTGATTTTCAAAATGAGGACAAATGCAGTAATTGCGCAGGGGGGCATTTGTTCCACAACAGACAGATCAAGGCAATGGGAGCCTTGCATGTGCCCAGAAGAAGAGGAAAAGGCTATTGATGCAGTAATTGTGTTGGCTGAGTGAAATACAAGTAAACATAAGTAAATATGAGTAAAAGTATAAGATGTATGCAAGGGAAATGTTGCATACCTCATGAGCCATAAAGGGTGTGAGGGCGGCCCTGCTGTCCCCGGGGTGTAGCCCCTTCAAGGGTTCATCATCTGGGTAGTAACCCCAAACCTCTGAGGAGTCCTCAAAGTGAGCATATCCAGAAGCAACTGTCTCATTTGCTAAGGCCACAAAGGTGCGCAATTCCTTCCTCCATGCTTTACTGGCTTCCACAATTGGGAAGTGGCGTTTATCACTTGGCATTGCAACGACCAGGTCGTCTTTTGTCACCGGAAATCTGCAGATGCATCATGGATTGATGTTAGCCAGATACACTGTTTTGCTGTAGCTCTGCATGTTGGCTAAGGTTCAGGGCTGGACATCAAATGGATGAGACTGGACTATATTCAACAGTGCAAGCTGTCACAACAGGTGCAACTGTGCTTGCACAGATCCACACGCACCAAAACACAGCAAAGCAAAATATGGACGTCTGGTCTCTACATGCAGCTTGGCCAGGTACTCAGTATGTAGATTAGACACATAAGTGAAGCAATGGGTCAGCTCAGAGTAAAAGGGTATGTGTCTACTTACTTGCCAGGAGCTCTGAAGACTCTGGAGGACGGGTGAATCATTCCCTGCAGATCTGCAGAGTATGGGTCTACTGAGACCCAGTCAGACTCAGACTCAGGGCTTGCCTCAGAGCTCGCAGGCTCAGGGCTCAGCTGCTCAGGGCTTGCTTCCTCAATGCCTGCACGCTTAGAGCTGTGCCATACTGAGTTCAGCTCCTCATCTTCTTCAGAGCTGCCATAATGTGACTCAGCTGATTTTGTTCCTGAATTCAGGTCCAAAATCTGATCTGTCACAGCGTGGGCGTCTGATTCTATGCATCTTGCAATGTCTGCCAGCCCAATCGGGTCAACAGTCATCTGATCCTGAGTGCGAGATCCTGACTCCACCTTGCCTGCTGATGCTGACGTGGTGGGGAGCGACAGATCATCTGAGGGATCATCTGAGGGATCATCTTCAATGATCTGAGCCCAATCTGCTGAAGTGCTTGATGGCATGGGTGTATCCTGATCAGGCATCTCACTGATTGGCACCACATCCGTGCTATTGACAGCTGAGAAGTTTCCAGAAGAGTATGAGTCATGGATGACTGTGTTGTTGAAGCCCATGTGGACCTGGGATGCTGATCCAGCGGAGTCAGTGGAAGCTGGCATGGGAGGTGAGGGGGGAGAGTTGCTGAAGAGGGTGGAACTGGAATTTGGCTTCAGGTTTAGGGATGGTTGAATTAACCCTAGGGTTTGGACAGCAGCTGATGTGGCCTTTTGTGCTGCTGCAGAGGCATTCTGCAGATGCTGTTGCAGCACCCCAACAGACTGGATCCCCCCCTTGGCCTCAGCTTTGTGATGCTCATGACTCATATTTGTGTCTGAGTCAGCTGTTCCTGAGTAAGCTGACTGATTGTCTTGGGCGAAGGAAGGTGCAGGCGCAGCTAATGAGTCAACCAGGCCATCAACTATATCCAAAGTGAAGCCATCAGCTGCAACATCTGCTGCTCTGGTAGAGTCCTGAGCTGCGACGAATGACATTTGCATGGCTCTGTGAGACTCATTGAACTTCTGAGTGTGAGCTTCAATTCTGACACTCAAGCCAGGATGCACCTGCGCAGCATATAACTGTATAGCTATACATCTTTATGATGTGCACATCAGGCAGAGAGTTAACATATCGTGGCAATGACTTTGCAGGCCGCCTGATGCGACTTGATTGAGCTGAAAGAAGCGAGCCCCGCTTTGCTACTCAGCTGATGCGCTCAGAGGGCCCTTGGCAAAGGCCCTGCTAGCCCTGTCTGCTACTGTATGCAGGCATATGTATAGACATGTCACCAGCATCGGCAGCTGGAACACAGTCACCATCGCACAACAGGGATCGCAATACTGCAATACTAGGGAGAAGCACAGCAGGCATTGAAGACTTCAGTAGTACAGTTGGTGACATGCAGCTACTCACTGATGGGCTCCAGAGAAGCAAAAGGAAGATGAACAGACAAGGAGCAAGCAGCATCAGCCGACTGTGCCTATGCCGGCAAGCTTGGCCCAGACTCTCCTGTGTCCTTTGCCATCCCCTCTTAGTATCCCTAAACCCACAACTGCCTTGCATACCTCTGCCCTGCAAGCACGCACAGTGTTTAAGTGACGTGCTCAGCCATGCTTATGCTTCTGTGGAATCTGCGATAATCAAGCGCTATGCCTAGTATGCTATTGGGAGACTGGAACTTTCAAACGCACGACACAAATGCAGACACACACGAGCACGCGCAGCCAGGAGACCCGTCTAGCTGCAAGGCAAACAGGAGAACGTGATTTGCTGTTGTTTGAACGACAAGTGTGTCTCACCAGACGGCCGACGTCCCCACCCTGGGCTTCAGCTAACGGTATATTTTGAAAGCGCCAGGCTTTAAGCACCGAGCTGAAATAACTGCTTCCGACATCGAAACAAATCGTTAGGACTTGATAGACTTGCGCTCGGATGTACAAAGCGCGGCGTGATGCTCGCGCAGCGGTGCAGCATGCAGCATACTATAGCTATGTCCTACCTGGTGCGCCCGCGTCGACTGTCTGGGATCCGACACAGCTTGTGAGCAATAATAGCGCTAGATGATCTTGAACGGCTGGAGGAAGTGCTATCCGAGACCAAGGGACTGCGACAGCCAAATACTGCTCAGTACCTAAAAGATTATATGGTTGCAGCGCTGCGGCCAGCCCCGTCGTCGCCTCCCGCTGCACTCCGAGCGGTCAGGGCCTTGTGAGAAGTTGCCATGTACAGCAAGGTGCACAGCGAAGCAGCGCTGCGGCAAGATGGCGCAGGAAGCCTTGGACCCACGCGTCCTCCAGCCAGCACCCAGCTGGTTGCGTTTAGTCATGATCTACAGCAGCGCTCGCAGCTGCATGTAACTTCTTGCTCTCGCAGCTCTCATTGCAAGATGGAGGTCTACCGGTGAGGCAACTCAGGTTCGCATGGCTGATCAGGTTGGATCTATTTCACAACACTTCAGCAGCTATGCTTCATGACACTGTGGGTTTGTCCTGAATATGGAACATGCCCATTTTATGCTGTACCTGACAGGACCTGGTACAGTGTACGCCAAAACATGTTGTGCTGGATCCTTGGGGATTATCACTTCCGAAGTGTATCTGAGATCCAATCTATCAAGAAAACATGTTGTGCTGGATGCTAACATCTAGCTTCGAAGCTAGCGAATTCGAAGCATTGATATGGCATTCTGAGTCTGTCAGACTTATGATTATCTGTATAATCCGCTTGAACCTGTAATGATTATTCATGCCTGAGGTAGCGTATAAGGAACACTGCTTCTGATGACTGCTGACTCAGAGGCTGTAGCTGCAGGTGAGCAATCCACTGCTAGCCATCCTCGCATCACAGACATCACAAATTCAGTATTAGATCTAGCGAATGAGTACCAGAAAATGGAGGTAGGCCAGAAGAATATTCATTTAATGCAGCTCAACAATCAACATGCTATGAAGTGAGGTTTTCAAAGACAGGGTCTGCACGCAGAGTAAAATGCAGGATGCACTGGGGGTTGGCAGCTGCATGACAATTGCACAACGTGAGATCAGGCTGTAGCTATACCACAGCCAGATTGGGTTATGCAGCAGGTCACGATCGTCTGTTGAGGACAAAGCAGTGCTAGCACATGGCAATGCAAGCAAAATCAACAGAGGACTGCCCTGTGAGTGGTGAGTCGCGCGGAACTGTGAAAGGGGAACTGCTGATGACTAACGAGGTTATTAGGTCTCACGTTTATGTGGTCAACGCTTCAGAGGAATCCTCCAAGAGGATAATCGCAGGCGGGTCGTGATCAAGCCTTTCAGGGCAAGTCTTGTCTTGCAATAGAGGTGTGTGCATCACCCATTTTGAGAACAAAAGCGGAGGCTCTTCAGTCTCGTGCGAAGGTATGGGGGTGCTGAGCCTTAAGTGTTTCCGCGGCTGTGCTGGACATGAACACACCGAGGAGGGTCACGATGGGTAAGCCGTCTTGCAGCTGCACAAGTCAGCAATGCGATCAGCGTGCATGATCAGGTCCACCACACGTCTACTCGTCTTGCTGTAGGATCTTTTGCTGACCAGCACCTCTTTGGTGACCGCACGACTACACCGTCGTAGACAAACCTCACATTATTGCGACGCTGGACTTTCTCTTTGGTGTGCAGGGGCGATGCACAGACACTCCAGCCGAGCACCCAGGCTGCAGTGCAGCCAACTTCACCCATTGTCAGCCTTGCAACCCCTTTCGAGCAGGCTGCAGCTCAAAGGTCTCCACCTAGCGTACCATCTCCTGGCAAAGACTTCCAGACAGCATCAGTGCAGCATGTTGATGCACCAGTGCGACCTCCAGCTGATGCCAGTGCATACAGCAGTAGGGCACAAAGCAGTGAGCTTTCTGTAAAGGGCCTTCAGGTGTGCGCGCATCTGCCCTGCCCTCAGTGCTGCACTCCATCAAAGCATAGTCAGATGAATTCAGACATCTGCCTGCGTGTGAAGATGGTGACGTGGCAGCATCATAATTAGGGTTGCCAGGGCCTGTTGTTTCGTGGCCAGTGTTGCATCTTATGGCAAGCAATCTAAATATGCTACTAGGTCAAATCTGAGAGCAACATGTTGAGCGCAGCAAGACCGTGGTGTTCCTTTATGCAAGACCTACTGAGTTCAATGTTGGCGTCTGTTCAAGAAACTTACAGCAGATTTGTGTGGCTTTGTTGCAGGATCCTCAAAGACTGGCATCTCGGAACAACTCGCGCTCCTCTTTGGAGTCACTGCGCACCTCACAGTCACAGGTAGGTGTGATGCATTGAGCCCATAAAAGAGTCTCAGCTGAGTTTTATGCATTGAACCCAATCACAGTAATGCTTAGCACAATGGCATCGGTCACACATTCATGCAGTCACTCTCAAGTCAGAATTTCCCAGCCAGCCCATGGCTCGCAATGCTGGCATGAGAATAGAAAAAGAGCACACAACAAAGCAAGCAGCTGCAGACTTGTCATTGCAAATTTGCAAGCAATTGCAGATGAGCAAATGGACAAGCATTTGCAGCTGGCAGCCTATGAGTTCAAACATGCATTTTGCAGCAACACCACCTGCATGCAGCTTCAAAGTGCACTGTCATGTCAGCTCAAAAGCCACTAGGTTGCATGTGAATCAGATGAGCATGCACATGCAGTCTGCTCACATTAAACTCCTGATGTGCTTTGAGCACCCAACAGCAACAAAAGCCATTGTGTTCAGCTCTACAGCCAGCTCAACAAAGGAGCTTACCCAGCAAAGCCCAATCTGCTGCAGACGCTGCATCAGACTTGAGTATCGCACGTTCTTTCGTATGCCTGTTTGTTCTTTCGTCTGTCCGTGCGATCTTAAAGGTTGTGGGGGCCATGTATGACAATTTGACCAACCGACTGGATCATCAAACATCTCACGGGCACTCAAACACTTCATGGATCATGTGCTTACTTGCCTGTCAGGGCTTGTCAGACAAATTCACTGCATGCTTTGCACCGTTTGCAAAGCGCGCACAGCACCGTGCTTTCAAACCAACTGCCCAGCAAGAGAAGCTTCTGATGCAGGCAATCAGCAGTCATGATGTCTGTCTGAGGCCTCACACTGCAATGCAGGCGATCAGCAGTGATGACATCTGTCTGAGGCCTCACACTGCGATGCAGGCGATCAGCAGTGATGACATCTGTCTGAGGCCTCACACTGCAATGCAGGCAATCAGCAGTCATGATGTCTGTCTGAGGCCTCACACTGCACTGCAGGCGATAAGCAGTCATGATGTCTGTCTGAGGCCTCACAGTGCAATGCAGGCAATCACCAGTCATGATATCTGTCTAAGGCCTTACAGTGCAATGCAGGCGATAAGTAGTGATGACATCTGTCTGAGGCCTCACAGTGCACTGCCTGCAAGGATGCCTAGCAGAGGAGACAGCGCTGCAGATGCAACGCTGGACCAGGTCATTGCACCCGTGCTGAAGAAGCAACAGGCTGTTCCTGAGACCATGCCCTGGTGAGTCATGCTGTTCAGGGTTTAGGGTTTAGTCATGCACTGGTGTCTCACTCTTGCCCTGGTGATGAAGCAACACAGGGCTGTTCCAGAGACACTGCCCTGGTGAGTGATGCTGTTCAGGGTTCAGGGTTGAGTCGTGCACTGGTGTCTCACTCTTTGCCCTGGTGACCTGGGCAGCCCGGTACAGTACTTGGTTTTTCATTACATCGACGCCGAAAGGCGTAGTCTTTTCTTTTCTTTTCTTGCGCTGGTGATGAAGCAACATAGGGCTGTTTCTGAGACTCACATGATATGCTGAAAGGATGTAGGACCGCAGATTCCATAGACCAAAGGCAGCTTTAGATGCTGCATTGCATCAGGTTGTCACACCATGAGAGGATAATGAAGCTGTTGCTGGACTTGTCTGTGTGGCTGCTGTCTCCAGCATGACTGACTGCTTGTGCAGAAAGATGTGAGTGTGCAGCATGCACATCTACCCATACCCCTTGTTCAAGCCCTTAGTGAGCACCACAGCCCTGAGCCCCAGGGCATGCCCAAACTTCCTGCCCTGGGGCTCGTACAGATTGCATGTTATGCAGCACCAGGCAGGTGTATTGTCAAAATTGAATGTAAATTTAGAATAACGTTAAAATAATGGATCCACTGCAGGCTTCCTGGAAAGGCTCAAGCTGGTGCCCCTATTGAGCTTGATGATCCAGATCTGTCCATGCCAGGGAAGATTACCTTGTCTGACACCCCGATCATCCCGGCTGATCCGATCATGCAGACTGGCCGGTCTCATGCTCCTTCTGAGGTGTCTGCATCCCCAAATGGAACCCTATATGACAAATTAGGAGGGCCAGATGCCCTAGAAGCTGCAGTGGACCTGTTTTATGAGAAGGTTTTGGCTGATGAGAGGCTGAAGCATTTCTTTGAGGGCACAAATATGATGAGGCTTGTCATCAAGCAGGTATGCAGTCAGCAGTCCATCCATTCAACCATTCCCTCGTTCATGCATGCATGCATGCATGCATTCACTTGTTGGCTTGTTTGTTCATTCATTCCTCCATTGCAAATGGTATACTCGGCTCAAGTGCATACTGTTGTGGTCAGCTTGCTGTTGCATCAGCTTTCACTGCGTTGCTTCCATTTTGATTTGTTGCAGTGCCATAAAGGTTTCGCAGCACATGTAGGGTTTTGCAGCACATGTAGGGTTTTGCAGCACATGTAGGGTTTCGCAGCACATGTGGGGCTCTGTGAAGATGGGGAAGCAGCGGATTGGTTTGTGGTTTGGTCGTGTATCAGGCTAGGCGTGACCTGTTTTCATGTCAGTGGTGTACAGCATGCATTGACACAACTTGTGCACAGTGCTGGTGTGGGGTGCCTTGAAAAACAGTTGGACACTGCATGACCAGACAGGTGCTGTTGGGGGAGCAACAGGTGTTATGCTGTGGGCGAGATCATCAGCGAAAGCAGCTTTCAAGCTGCATATAGAGCTTTGCTCTGTTCTAGCACAGTTCAACAGCAACATGAGAGTGTGTGTAGTAACAGCTAGCTGCATTGTTGCAGGTGCAATTCATGGTGTATGCTTTTGGCGGGAGCGCTGAGTACAAGGGCAAGGACCTCAAAGCAGCACATTTCCACCTTGTCACAAAGCATGGTTTGAATTTGGAGCACTTTGACTTGGTGGCAGGGCACTTTCAGGCTACTTTGGTGGATCTCAAAGTGGACCAGGTAAGAATGCGTTGCAGAAACGCATGCGCGGCATAGCATGCAAAGCATGTTTTGAGTTTGGTGGTGAAACTTTTGAGGCTCTTGTGATAGGAGTAACAGTGGGTCATGTAGGAAAGTACTCTACTACTGCCTGCATGGCATGCAAAGCACAGCATGCAGAATACAGCATGCAAAGCACAGCATGCAAAGCACAGCATGCAAAGCACAGCATGTGCAACAGCGCAAAGCACGTTTTGATTGTGGAGCAATTTGTATTTGTGACGGGACATCTTCTGGCAAGCCTTCATGTCAACCAAGACGTAGTAAAAGAAAGTCCCCACACGCTAAGCACAGCAGGCAGAGCATAGTAGATCCTTGGCATGTGTTCAAAAGGTGCCTTATTCACAGAGTATTTGACTGTTGAGTACAAGATGTGGTGGTGGATCTATTTCAAGCTATTCTTATAGGCCTCAGCCAATTCGAGGTGTAAAGTACGCCCAAAGCACCATGTATCTGCTATGTTACAGAGCACTGCCTCCATATATGGCAAGTGGATATACCAGCACAACACTCCAGGCTCATCTTCACGATCACAGCTTGCCCCTTACACTCAATGAGTGTACTCGCATCACAATTTGCAAAGATGTATAGTCATATTGTTGTCATGCTGTGCATGATGCGCACACTGCAGTTGCCCTTCTGGCTCTGCCTTTCAGTCGCTGTCTCCCAAGGCAAATCTGCTGCCACTGCCTTTGCAGCTTTGCCTTTCAGTCAGGTCTTGAAAGGCAGAACTATTCCCTTTGTCCTGTGGATTGTAGGCAGACATAGGGGAGGCTATGACCACATTGGGGACTGTGCGCAGCTCCTTTGACCCCAAGTCCTATATAGGCTACACTCTGCCTAGCAAGTAAGCATGACACGATATTGCTAATGTTGACCAGCTCACAAATGCAGCGCACAATTCTGTGCAAGCTGTGTTTGCCTGCGCTACTGTCTTTGTTGCAGTTGGGGTTTTAACCCTAGAACAGCAAATGTGCTGGAGCATGCAATCATCCTGGCAGGCATACATGTAGACCAGCTTGTGAAACAGCACTAACAGTCTTCAACTGCTCTTGCAATTTTCATTCTGCTTGCTGCTTTGCTGTTCCCCGTGCAAACAAGTAGAGACAGAAACATAAAAGTCTATGCCTTTGTACAATCATGACAGGAGCCTCATCGTCATTGACTCAGTGCAACCTCACTGTCTTCTTCAAACCCTAAATGTATTTATTGAAATGTACAAATCTGTTCAAACCCTAAATTTTGTAGGTTGAAGATCAAGGCTAGTGTGTTGAAGGACCCTACAGCCACAGACACACTTGCAAACCTGATTCCCACCTCTCGGGCTGAGGAGGCTCTTGTCAGGAAAGCAGGCAGCAAGGTTAGACTCCCTCCTCTTCTTCTTACTCCTCTAGCTCTTCTTCTCCCTGTTCCTCTACCTCTTCCTCTTCCTGGTCTTCTTCTTCCTTGTCATTATGCCTGCTGTCTTCTTCTTGTCTCTCATGTTGTCCCCTGCTCTTCTTCTGCCTTCTGATCATGCCTTATGTCTTCTTCTTTGTCCTCTTGTCCCTGTCCTTGTCCTCTTTTGGTCATACATGTCAGCCTCTTGCTCTTCTTCACGTTTTTTTGTTTTTTTGTCACACTCTTCTTCTTCCCCTCCCCCTCCCTCTCTTCACCCCCCTTCCCTTCCCCCAGGCACCCACAGCAATGCTGTAGCCATTTGCTTCGTCTTTGGACACCTTCTTCTCCTCCTCCTCCTCCTCCTCCTCCTCCTCCTTCTTCTTTTTCTTCTTCTTCTATTTCGCCCTGTGCCTCAAGCTTCAGCACCTCTCTTCTGCTGTGCATGATTTCTTTCTTCCATTGGGACTGACTGCTTTTGGCTCAGACACCCCTCCTCTTCTTCTTTGCTTGATCCCTGCCTTCATCTGGGACCGTCTGCTCATCTGCCTTTTGCTGCAGGGGGTGGTGATGGCGGCCGTTAGGGTTTTCTACATGCGCGTCATGAGTGATGAAACCCTACGGCCCTTCTTCGAGGACATAGATCTGGCCCGGCTCAAGAACAAGCTGGTAGGTTTTCAAAGCACTCCAATCAAGCACTGCATGAGGAAGAAACGGAAACAAAATTTTGTAGTTTTTCAAAGCACTCCAAGCAAGCATTGCATGAGGAAGAGAGTGAAATCATCCCAAGCATTGCATGAGGCAGCAAGTGACAGAGAGAGTTTCTTACCTTCTGGGGACGAATTGTGAACATAATCAGCAGGAGACTCTGGTTAGACTTTCAAAGGAGTCTGTTAGTTAGTCTATGATGAGTCAGACACTCTCCGGAAGTAGTATGCTGACTGGGCTGGCAATGTCCATTGGCTTTGTTTGTCTTCTCCTGTTTGTCATCTGCCTCATTTGGCTCAGATGTTTACAGCGTTGATGTCCAAAGTTGCTGTACAGTTTTCAGCTACAGTCTGTCTCTGTGCGTATGTGTGTGCATGTGTGCGAAGCTCTGTTGGGTGTAGCTGTTGGTGGTTGACAGATGTACATGTCTGAGAGCTCCGGGCTGCCGCCTTAGGAGGCTCCCGTTATGATCGCTGAAAATTTTACGTAAACTTTTCTTTTCTTTTCTACATGTCTGAGGATCTGTGTGTAGGCTGCATGTGCATCCACCTGCTCATTGCCATGATCTTCTAGCTGTGCCCCTGTCTGTCTGTCTTCTGTGTGATGTGAATGGCGTGAATGCACTGCAGTGCATTGCACATGTCACTTTTGGGTCCTGCGACGCTGTGCTGAAGTGTCAGGCACGAGTCTGTCTGTACATTTGTAAGTCTGTCTGCCTGTCTATGTAAGGAAGCATGTTCATGCATTGCAGGTGTCACTTTTTGGTTATGCTTTTGGGCGTCCTGAAATCAGCTCAACTGTCAGCCGTATGCATGTTGGAGGCAGGACGAATCACCAGCTCAAGTCCCAGTCATGTGCATGCCTGTCTGTCTGTCTGTGCAGCAACGCCTGCTTATGCATTGCAGGTGTCCTTTCTGGCTTATGCTTTCGGAGGGGGTGTTGGACATCAGCTCAACTTCCAGCCGAAATACCAAGGCCGGGATTTAGCCTTCATGCACTCACACATGGTGGAGAAAGGGCTCACCATGGACCATTTTGATGCAGTGCTGAGGCATTTCTGCCAAACCCTACGCCAGCTCAACATGCCCCAGGTAAGGTTCTGCTGCCTTGTGGTTTCATCCAGCATCATAGTGACCACATGTGGCTCATGTGACTGGATAAAGCTTGACTGGCGCCCAGCCTGTACAATCAGGGTCATGTGTACCAAAATCATCATTGGCCAAGACCCTAGCCACAAACCCTATCTTAAGGTTCTAGCTCAAACCCTACACATATGCTTTTGGGGGGGTGTTGCAGCCTGCAGGCACCCTGAAACACGAACCATAAATCCACAACCCATTTGCAGCAGGCACTGATTTGTATGCTTGCAAAAGCAAATTTTCTGCGCCATGCTGGAGGCAGTAGGGCTGCTTTACTAGGGTTTGAGTAAACCCTAAACTATAGCCATTGGTGTTGTTGAGTGCATGCTCTACTATAGCTGGCTGGCTGATCCTGCCCCTCCACATGGCTCTGTTGCAATTCTTTCCTCGTCAGCAATTTGTCTTTAATATGTGCAACTTGACTGGATGTAATTCAGCTTAGCTCACTGTTGTTATCTTGGCATGACAAGCTAAAGTCTGACTGGCATGAACCCAGTCAGATCAAGGCGCAAGCTTGAACTGAGTGCAAAAACAAAAGGCTGAGTCAATGACTGAGTCCATTTGTCACCTCGAATCTTGATGTCACCATCCCATCTTGAGCTGTTCTCTTTGAGTCATGACCTGCTATCTAATCAGTCATCTGCTGTCACTGACCAGTCAGGTTTAGTCATGCATCAGTCATCTGCCGTCACTGATCAGTCAGATTGAGTCGTGCTTTGGTCATCTGCTGTCACTGATCAGTCAGATTTTGGTCTTGCGTCCGTCATGCATCAGTCGTCTGCTGTCACTGATCAGTCAGGTGTTGGTGTTGCAGAGTGCCATCGATGAAGCGAGCATCAATCTGAACAAGACGCGAGCGGCCTTCCAGCACGTCATAGAGAAAGCCAATGACCCCAAGAAGGACCCGTAAGCCCTGTGCCTGGTTCAGTCATGCACTCACTCACTCACTCACTCACTCACTCACTCACTCACTCACTCACTCACTCACTCACTCACTCACTCACTCACTCAATCACTCACTCCTTCACTCACTCACTCACTCACTCACCCACCCACCCACCCACCCACCCATCCACCCACTCACTCACTCACTCAATCACTCACTCATGCATGCATGCATTATTTCATTCATTCATTCATTCATTTGCTTGCACTCGGGTTAGAGTTCTGGCAAGTTCGTGCTATTGTGTCTGCTATGGCACTTTGACGATGTACATAGTCTATCCATGATGCATCCTTTCACATGCTTAGTTTAGATACCCAGCTTGACTCATCTTTACTACGGAACTGCAGGGTCAGCTTCTTGTTTGGAGGTCTGACGATGACTCATTGACTGCAGGGACAGCTTCATTTCCTCAGACCTGATTGCAAACATGCAAGGAGACAAGGCAGCTTTGCTGGCAGAGGTCCAAGCGCGCATGGTAGCCAACCCTGAAATGGCCAAGGGAATTGGGCTTGACCCTATAGACCCTACCGATCCTGACCTACATAGGCCAGTCATGGCCTCTGGGGGCTGCCCATTCTCTAGTGGGCAGGCTGAGACGCCGAAAGGCAGACAGGCTGCCAATGGGCTGTGTCCCATGAGCTACTGAAGCTGCTTCTAAACGCAAAAATCGTTTAGGGTTTAGTAAACTCTAAACCCTAAAAAAGGAAACGCTGATGGGCCTTAGTCATTGGAGAATGGAAATATCCTCAAGGGTGTGGTTCCACAGATAGCTTTTTGGTCCTTGATGCGCAAAGTGTGGTTGAGCGCAGCTGTGATCAGAGCAACCAGGTTGATGAGGGATGACATAGAGAGGGATGGGGGTGGGGGAGAAGGGGGGGAAAGACAATAGGGCAGATAGCTATTTAGACTGGGCTGTATCATGTTAGTTTACAGGTCTGAGCAGCGTACACAAAGCAGCAGCAGCATTATTTTCCATGCAGCAGCACTGTGGAAACAGCTGCGCAATTGTCTCCAGCCAAGCTGTGCACTGGGTCTTGTCCTGGCTTGTTTCCTGAATATTCATAATTGACATGCAGAGTTTATGCCCTACAATATGGCCCAAGTCTGCTAGTTCTTATGTACATTTTGCACTGTTTCTCTATTTTTGCATTGTGTATGTGTGTGTGGGCTGAAATGCAGAGAATGCGAGCTTTGGAAGCATGTACATAAGCAAGGGCTGATTTTGCCAGATGGCAACCTACGTGCTTTTGCCGTCTTACATAACCCCACGATAAACCGGGACGCAGGGGATTAGATCGCGGGCATGCGATCTAATCCCTCGGAGCAGAGCCCAGAAGACTCCCAACAGAGGGCTAGATCGCTACTAATAATTGATGCCGCCTGCGTAAATCCCCTGGAAATGGGTGAACGCAGGGGCGATGTAATGAGACTCCCACCAGACTCTACAGGGACTCTCATCAGATGTAATGAGACTCCCACCAGACTCTACTGAGACTCTCATCAGATGCAGGAGGGGAGCGGCTGGGAGGGTTTATTGAATGCTACTGGGAGAGCAGAGTGCAGGGCCTTCAATACTATCTGCTCGGGGACTGAGAGTATGACTGACGTCAATTAGCTTTAGATTCGTCATCTGGAACCTCTACAGACTGTTTACAGTTTCCGTTTTTTGGTATTGCTGCTAGCTGTTGCTCCATCTGCCTTGATTTCCCTAAATAGGGTGCTTACAAGCACAATGCAGGGGTTAAGAGTTCAGCTTGTACATTGCATTCATTTATAGCTCGTTTCGGATCATCATTTTGTAGTATGCTCGCAATCTAACAAGGTACCATAATACATATCAGCTCTGTTCTGAAGTCTAGTCCCAGGCACACCCGTTCAGCAGTCAACCATTTACCATATGTAGTTCTGTCCTGCTATGCAGCACCCAAGTCAGGTCGGTGTTTATTAACTATTGATAATTACTGCAAGGACTGCAAAGCAGATCTCTAGAGCTCGATTGATTGAAGCTCAACAGGCCGTGCATAAGACAAAGAATGCTGATCAGTTTCTTGAGCCTGCTGCCAAAAGCTATGCAGCTTTGTGCATGTGGCAACAGGGCCAGTTTCATATGTGCAGCGTGGAAACATGCAGCGTGGAAACATCATGTCACCTGTAACACTGTTTGTTTAGCTGTAGGTTGTGACATTCATCATGAATGGCATCAGAGGTCTGAGTCGTTCAAGACATCGTTCATACAATTTGCATATCATGAAAAAACTACATGCGCTTGCCACGGGTGCTATTGTACATGACATGACATACATTGGACATCAAGCAGCGCAACATCATTAATGATGATATTGGTGTTGTGCACAAACATGCTCAGGACTGTCCATGCTTCTTCTCCACCTTGACTTGCAGAACCAAATGAGTCGTTTTCTGGAAGATGACATCCAGTTCAAGCCGTGCTAGCTTGCCTATCTGACCAATGACTGCCCCTTGCCTCCCAACAACCATGGCTTTCACCTACAGAAGCAACCCATCAGCCGACATCTGCCACACAAAGAAAGAAAAGGAAAAGGAAAGAAAAGTGTACGCTTTTCAGCGATCATAACGGGAGCCGCCTAAGGTGGCAGCCCGGAGCCATCTGCCGCACAATGTTTGCAGCAGGTCGACTCACATCAGCCCCGAGTTCTTGATAAAGAGCTCAACCAAGCACATACGTGAGTGATTGCAGCAGATTGACTCATGTCAGCCCCAAGTCAAAGCTGAAGCACACACATGCATGCAAGGCAAGCTTTGTCCTGATGCTCATGCTGTATGCCAAAAGCCACCTTGCCAAGACATTTCACAGCACCAATATACAGCACCAAAACACATGCCAAAGTGCATGATCCAGGCACATGTCTGGCATGGAAATTATGCATGCATTGAACCATATGATGCAATTTGCTGGCCATGATTACTACAATTTACATGGGGATGGCTTACATGGTTTGTGGGGACTACAATGTTCTGTTCAAAGCGCCAGGACCCATCTGTCAATGTCTTGAATGACACCGGCATCACTCGCACATTGTAAGGCACTTCTTGATGCAGGTTCCTGTACAGCTTCTCCCTCACAACCTGCATGACACATCACGTCTTGATGCAGGTTCCTGCACAGCTTCTCCCTCACAACCTGCATGACACATCAGCCTTGCAGACAACACCAAGCAAACAACCTGCATGACACATCAGCCTTGCAGACAACACCAAGCAAGTTGCATCACAACTCAGCCTCAAGAAGACAGAGATCAATAATTACATTGCAGTACAGGCTGCTCCAGTGTGACAGCGAAACTCACTGCTCTGCTCCCAGTGTTAGATCGTATTGGTTCTCACACCCTAAAGATAACAAAGGCAAACGCTGCTACAATCCTGACCCCTACAACCAATCAAAGAACCCTAGCAAAACGGTATGTTAGAAAAGTTCAGGGTTTCTGAAAACCCTAAATACGAGCAATAATGAGACTTTATGCTGTGCCACCAAGACAGCGCATACATGCTCAACAAAACAGCGCATGTCTTGAAAAGGGCCTTTTGTGTTAGAAGCTGCCTAAATCTGACATGCTGGGCATGTTAATGCCCAGATGAATGATGTGACAGACAAAGTGCTTATACTGTTTTATTCGACATGAACAAAGGTTCAAAGGTGAGGCCCACCTCTCTGACTATTTGCTCCGGCGGTCGGTCTGTCTTTTGGCCAGCATCCATCAGCCATTCTCCTGGTGTTGTCCTGCATAATGCACCAATCCAGCTGGCATCAAATTTTAACAGCCCACACACCACAGACCACAGAGACTTCTTGTGCTTGAACTCAGTGGAAGAACAAGAGGATAAGTATTCTGGCTGGCGCCTGGCAACCAGTTTGCAGACGGTGTCTGAACAACACAAGGAAACAGCAATGACTACTGGGAACAGCCAAATGTCACAGCTGTGGGAGAGGTGGCAGGGAACATATGGTCTTGTGAAGACATTTCTTTCTACTTGCCCTTCAAGCCGGCAGTTCCATATCAAATACTGGGGATGCCCAACATATCGGGAATACTAAATGCAGTGGGTCTGCGAAACATATTGGGGATGCAAAACACATACCTGTCCTTTCAAAGGTGATCTTATGCATTGTGCTAAGGTGTGTGAAAAGCGGATTGTACCTATCTCTCAGAAAGTCCTTGAGCTTCGCCATGCCTTGATCTCGCAGAGCAGAGACCCAGAAAGTCTGCTCAAAACTATGAAGGCCATTAAAATGCTCAGCCACTCGGACCATCTGCTGCTGCGCTGATGCACCTTCCTTTTTCACAAGGTCAACCTGCATGCAGAGCCACGACTTGCTGATGCATGGCACGTAGAGGACAGCCAATAACACGACCAACTGTAAAGGTACTCTGTCTGCTCTCCTGAGACCAAGCTGTACTTGATGTGATCTAGCAGGGGCTCAATTGTCTCTATCTCGCTCTCTGCGGGCCTGAGATAAGGGAGGCTGAGTTCCCAAAGTCACAACTTGTTGCTGGCTTGCAGAGCACAGTTTTAGTTATGCTGCTGTGAATCAGCCTGCTGCTGCAGACACCACACTCTGTGGTCTGTACACAATGCTATGTGTGTTTGTCTGTCTGTCTGTTAAGATGTGCGTGTGTTGGCATTCACAAGTGTATGTGTGTGTGCCTGTCATCAGTAGGCGTGTCTGAATCAGTGGGTGTTTCTGTAGGTGTCTGTCTATCTGTTTCTGTGTCTGAGGCTGTCAGGCTGCTGATGCAAGTGGCTTGCGGCATGACTCATTGCATGAGTCATGAGTCACCCAGGAGGCATACATATCTCTTATGCATGACAATTTCGCTGACTGCCAAAATATACCAAGGTGATGCACCTTATTCCATATTGATACGCTTGGATCACATGGCTAACAATAGCAGTAGCACACAGTATATAGCGCCAACCTGAAGCAGATTGTTGCTGTATGCTGAGTGCCAATACAGCACATCATACAGGAAGCTACACATGGCCATATATTCCTGATCCATGGAATAGACACATGCGTCATGGATGAACAAATCAATATAAAGCACACATGGCGTGTCTGTCTTTGACAAAGCAGCTGGGCTCATTGCATTGTGATGGCAGCCTGGCAATCATAGGACAAGTGCATGGTGAATGCACAGGAAAATGCTGGCTCTACACACCTTATTGAGAACCAACAAGGCAGGCATGTTCTCGCCTGTGTCATCAGCTGCTGCTTGTATGCTCTGACTCAGGTCCTTCACTAGCTGCGTTACTCTGGGGTCTTGTTGTAGAGCCTGCAGAGCAACAAATGCTGCTAAGGTGGGTTGCAAAGCAAGCATCAAGTCATGCACATTGACGATGTCCATATCTAGGTTTTGACACAAAGCCAGTATCAAGTCACAGACATTGATGGCATCCACAACTCAGCTCTGACAGCAAGCATGCATCAATAAGTGCTCAATGACGGGGTTCAAATATGGGCTTTGTCACGAAGTTGCTGTGGTTGTCACTGCTTTTATGCGCCTTTCTGGCTGAAAGCCTCTTGAGACCCAGCTGAGATCAAGCTAAGCTCAACAGTTGAGCAATACACACAGCAGATTCTGACCACCTCTGACAAGAGCATGCAGCACTGTATGCATTGCATCGGCTTTCCACTCATTAAGGCAGTATCCCATGAAGTGCCATTGACACATGTTTGGTTTTGGTGATATACCTGTCTGTGGACGTCAACAATGAAGAGCAAGATGTCACAGTCACTGGCAGTTCCCCAGGCTGAGGAAACTCTGGTTGCTTGGGCTGCATTTCTATACTGCCTGCAATCAAGTTTAAGCTACCTTGCAGCAGATTCATCTGCTCCTGTACAAGACTTTGCAGAACAGATGCAAGGACAGATCAGGATCATGGATGTTGAGCAAGACAGTGTGCACAAGCGCACTCTACCTTACAGGTACAATGCATGAGCTTCTGAGGCAGCACCAACACACAAGCACAGGTGGCAAAGCATGTGCATTAGCTGTTGAGTGGCGTGCAGCAGCAGCAGTAGAGCAGACAGTGCTCACTTTGGGCTGACAACACCTGGAGTGTCAAAAAGCACAATTTGCTTGGCTCCTTCTGTCCAGGCGCCCAGCATGGGTACGTTGGTTGTGTTTGTTTTGGGGGAAACTGCTGACACCTGGTGCGCAACAGGTCATGAAGTTTGAGTTGAGGCAGTTGTGACTGTAATTGAAGCATAGCAAGACTTGCTAATGCGTGGACAGTGTGATCATATGTCCAGTGTAAAGTGCAGTTTCACAAGCTAGGGATGCAGCTACTCCCTCTTGATGTATTCAGTAGGCAGCAAACTCATGAAGCATGCAAAATGTTGGCTTGGAGCTCACCTTTGTGCCAACTAAAGCGTTGGTCAGAGTGGATTTGCCAGCATTAGGCGCTCCCACAACACCAACTTGCAACAGCTGCTGCTGTTCAGTTGGCACGGCTGGCGTGTCAGGGTTATACGGCTCTGGCACGTACTCTGTGACGTGCTCATCTTCGTCAACAGCGTCGCCCCAGGCCGGAAAGCTGCTATACACCCGCTGCAAGAGCTGCTGCGGCGTGGTCTGTCTGCAGCTGTGCGGCAGACCGCGGCTGGCCCACGATACATTAGCGCGATTGCTAGCAAAGTCTTTTAAGTTGGTCAGTGCACACACTCGAGGTCGGCTGCCTCCAACACCTGTGGCTAAAGCGGAACACAGCGTAAAACTCATTTTTGCCAGCATGGAAGGTGCAATCTTCAGGACAGTTTCATCCCGCGCAGCGTTCACTGCCCTTTTGGACTGCAGCAGCTCCAGTCAGAGCGCATGTAAAGTCAGCTTCGACCGGTTACTTTCAGAGTGTTGGTCTCGGAACACAAGTCGATGCTGGCGTTATGACGGTCGGCTTTGACCTATTCAAATTTGCTTTGACCTACCTCTTTGCTTGGCCATGGCACAACTGCATTGTTGGGCATGGCAGGCAATTTGAGTGAGATCTGCCAATAAGCTCTTGCCATATTGCCACTGCATTCCAGATGCCTCAGGCTGATGACTGGGCTGAAATTGCTCAAATACTGCCTACTGGTCTAAGATGTGCTCCTGCAGTCTGAGCTATACTGCAGGCTACCTAGCTAGCCTGCAGCTAGCTGCAGATGGGGAGGATGCTAGCTCCTGGATGCTGACAGCTTAGGGCTATGACATACAGACCAAAGGCGCATCGAGTTCTGTTTCAGTTGCACAGGCTTGGCCGCCAGCACGTGGGAACAAAGTCCTGATGCTTAAGACATCACTGACTTTGCAGGAAGCCTGCTGCATACGTGCAATTTATAGAGCGCAGAACGATCTGACAGGGTGCAAGACAGCTTTCATAGCTCAGACCTGGAGGTCTGTCTGACTTGGTCAAATACAAAGACACAGGAGTAAGCTTGATTGCACAAGCTTCCCTATGGCAAGTTCTGCTTTGTTGGGGTGAGGCTGTTTCATGCTACATCCTCACGACATGCACAGCAAGTGCCACAATGTGTGACTCAAGCAGCAAGTTGTCGATATCAATTATATGATAGCTGCAGGTTGCTGTAGCAAGCACTACATGACGCGCCAGCACACATCACCATGCCTACATTCATCTGTGCGCTGTTTTTGAACGTTACTACGCATGCACGCAGCCAAGTTCAAGAGCGTGGTCTGAGTACAACTGTGACTGGCAGAACTGTATTCTTCCTAAATGTTGTGTTGCCACCATACATTGGTCACAGTGTACATGTAACATGTTGCACTCTCTATGCACTGTCTTTGGCACAGATGCAGCACATTTGTAACATGTACAGCCTGTTACCTATGATCTTTGAACAGCATTGGTGTAACAAGTGATGCTGATTGGCATCTTTCAATGCAGTTTCACAGCTCACTTATTGGCAGAGATACAAATGCTCCATGACATGTCCTGTACAGGTGCAAGCTGCTCAGCAAAGTTGCTTGCAATAAGATGCAGTGTTGTCCAAGTTTGTAGTCGCTACAGGTCAGTGTACAAGGCATGTGATTGGCTTAGCCCAAGAAATAAGCTGCATTCTCAACAGCCTCTAGTGCATGCTGATTGTTTGGAGCAGATCTGTCTCTGGAGGGGGCAGTCATAGCTCAACAATGTTTTACCTCCATATGGGCAGCAATGCCCAGATTGCAACGCATGTATCTGGTAGCAATGACCTGCCTTACAGGAAAGTTCGGCACATGTGCACGCAGTCAATCGACAAAAGTCAGGTACGTGCACAACTTACAAGATAGCACGCACATCAGCGTCCATGCGTGTGTTCCAGCACTTTGAGCACTGAGGACATAACAGTCAATCAGGTAATGCAGCCAACTTGCAGTCATTTCCCTGCTCCAACAGATACACCACAGATGCCATTGATTGCATCAGGTGGAAGTGGCAGCAGGTACTTGCAAGGTGGAGATGCAATATTGTGTGTGACTGGATCATCTGCTGGGACACATGCACCCGTGGGTCCATCCGCATAGCAGTAGGTATAGGAGCCAGCGCTCTTGGGGCAGGCGGCAAAAGCTTGGCTGTTGATTGTGACGTTTATGTACATGCATTCTGCAATATCTGCATGGCAAGCAGAGAATGATGCAAGCAAGCTGCAACTTCTGCAGATGCCAGCTCTGCGTCATTTTACAAGTTCACAGATGGATAAGCAAGCATGCAAATGCAATGGATGTACACACAAGTCATGCAATATCTGGCAATGCATGACGCTGTGCGAGACAGAAACAGCTGTGGCACTGATCTTCACCAGACTCCACACTTCATGTGTGACACCTACTAATCCCTTATGTAACGAGTGTTTGCATGCATGTGTGTCATTGACATAACCTGTACAGTATGATATCACAGCAGGTTGTGGTCAACACTCCAAGTTCCTGATGCTGTATGGCACAGAGCAGCAGCTCACCTTGTTTCAAAGCACGCTGGTGCTTGAGTATGTCTGAACCCGACACTATGCTACCAACATCTGCACAGTATATACCATCAGAGGAGCAGCATTCTCAAATCCTCACATACACACAAGCGGTGGGGCTGTCAGCGCAGCGGTTTGCAATATACGACGTAGCGCAGGCTCACCTTGGCCGTGCAGCCCATAGTTAGCAGCACTAGTCATACCAGCCACACAGAGAACGCTCGACGTGATGAGCAGGACAACAAACGTACAACGCCATACAGCCATGTCTTACTAGCTTACGCCGTGCAGCCTTCTGCGGGTGACCGAGACAAAGGCTGCCGCTGGGCACACAAGTGAAGCAGTTTGGCTGTTCAGGCAACACAGAAGCGCTGCAGCGCTGCGTAACCAAGTGGACGTCGGTAATCGTTGTCAGAACTTGCTCCCACCATACCGGAATCTTTTGTCAGCTTCCGGCGGCTGCCTGCAACTGTTGGACCGATCATTGGACTGTCCAACTGGTGAGTTATTTGCAATGCATCAGATTTGAAGTTTAAACATGCCTGCATGGCCAACATGAACGGTCCAGGCTTGTGCATTCTTTCTGCTGATGGCCAAGCATGATTCAGGGTCACGCACGCCATCACGACCCTACCTGCGGTCCTCTGATAAATTTAAAGTAAAACCATCAACGGTATGTCATTGTAAGGCACTGCAGCTGTTCTGAAGAGTGCAACTTACATGCCAGATGTGGTCAGACTGTGTTGCAAAAATATTTATTGCAAATTGGCAGAACTGATTGCACACCGGTATCATGCATGAAACATATGTCAAGTACCGCGCGTAATCAAAAGTAGAACATGTATGAATTGGCTTGTCTGGCATGCACATCAGGACCCTCACATGTGTACACCTGAAATCAACAAGTGCCAAACCAGGCCCCTGCATATGCTGCTCAACGCTTACGGTGCACAGGTGTGGTTGCCGCATACAGGCAACAACAACGCATTCGTACCCTTCAGGAGTGCTTGAGGTCGCAGATGTAGTAAAGTGAACACAAGGTAGGCCTGAACAAAATCTGGTGCTGGTAGGCAGAACTACAGGTGCAGCAGAATGGACAGCTTGTGTAGTGCTCAAGTGCAGCCATCAGGATGCCTCTCACAAAGACCAGGACCCCTCTTTCAAATTTTCAGAATGTGCTCTGCCAATTCAAGACCAGTTGCTCTTGCACTGGTGCATCCATGTCCAAACTGATGGTGACAACCATTTCAATGGTATGACTAGCAGGCAGAAGAGGGACAAGCAAAGGTTGCGTCATAGAGAATTTGAAGCCAAGATTGTGAAGGTCCTTCTGAATGATGCCGTAGTACTTGTACAACACTTTGCCAAAGCTGTCTGCATCTGCGCCTGATACACAGGTTCCAGTTTCTGTGTCTGATCTGCAGTTGAGTCTTATTGGAGCTGTCCAATCTCTGATGCAGACTCCAGTGTCAAAAGCTGCTGGTGTCATTTTGACCACCCATGTCTTCTTTCTCAAGTAGTTGTGTTGGTCAAAGATGCTCACACATTTGCTGCAGTCCTTGCCAGTTGGATACGCACAGAAATTTGCGTGTCTCACACTTCCGGTCTCGTTAGGAGCTTCCAGTAGCAAACGTGCCAGTGCATCTTCCATCATCTCCAAAACCCCAAGTCCAACTTCGTGCCTGGCCATGACTCTCAACACTGCATGACTCGATGGCATACCAGTGGGCTCTGCCACTTCAGCAGGCAGAAGACCTTTCAGCGCATGCAATAGCCCGGTCAACTGCATGGCCACCTAGCTTGTTGGTACTCAAAATAGTTGTAGAGGCACAAGGCATAAAAGCGCAAGATTGACGTGAGCAGGGGTGCCACGCTTCAACTGCATGTGCTTCACTCAGCTGGCAAAGACTGGTGGAAGTGAGCAAAAACGCTGACCATGGCATGTTGGGGAAGCTACCTGATAGTATTTTGCTTCTTGAAGAAGAGCAAGTCGCTGTGGGGTTGCTGAGCTCAAAAGCAAGCCTTCTCCTCTGAGATAAGCCAGGACTGCTGGAAAGTGTACCGCGCTCCTGTCAATGAAGTACCTCCCCATGCTGTCTTTGGTGGACGGCGTCATGTCTCCCGCGAACATCCGTGCGAGCATACTGTCGGGCTCCTTGGATAGTGTAGATCTCGTAGTTGTGAAATGTGTCCCCCCCACGTTCAGCTCGACAATCTCTTCCATAGTTTCTACACGGCAACACAATCAAATGTGTCTTTACGAGGTCTTTGTAGCTGCCGAGAACATGCTAAGTGCTCACGATGCCTTAAAGAAGTTCTCAATTGGTCCAACCCAAGTGAGCGTACGTTGGTTTCAGAGCCAGTCCCATTGCCCCACCTTGGTGTGGTTATCACGTTTTCTTAGTGGTATGAATCCGATGATCAGATCCCGAAACTGCACTCTTCAGCAAAGCTCGGTAAACTGTCGGGATCGGTGTGTACATAGAGAGTTGCACTGCAAAATATTTCAGCAAGTATGCATGAGTTTCATATGCATGTTCGTAGTATTGTATTACAACAATGGCTGGCTGAGTGCTGACACATTGCAAGCTGTCGATCTGGGGCTGACTTTCGGTCAAACTGATAGAAGCGCTGCCGGCCACGAGCTCAGACACAAAGCATGTAGGTCCGTCGCAGGATGAAGCAGTGTTTATACCTATATCAGCAGAGTAGTGGTTATTACGTTGGCTATACACGCTTGAGGTCGCCAGCTCGGTCCTGACCGGCCCAACCAACTATCCAAACTAAAGCTTCTGTAGCAAAGTGTACACCGGTCTATGAAGCAGCTCCAAGCGCTCTCACAGTCAAAACGTCCCGTCAAGTAAGCAAGCAACTGTAGCATCTCGTAAGCATCGAGACACATCATGACATGTCATTTCTGGAGAGGAGGACGGATGCTGCGGATCTACCCAGCGTGGCCAATGCTCTACCTTCCTCGTCTAGTTTGGCCAGTAGCGGCCACCTGTAGTTTGGCTGCGCGCGCGGCAAGATGAATCGGGAATCTAAAGCAGCAAATCTCAAAGATCTCAGCAGGACGCCGAGCTTTAGTGGTTCGAAAAGCAAGGTTGCGAGTGGTTTCAGAGCAAAACTGTGAATCCATTCCGTGAAAATAACCTGAGATTCACGTTGGAGCCGTGGTGAAGCGGTTATCACGTCTGCCTTACACGCAGCAGGTCGCCAGTTCGATCCTGGCCGGCTTCAACTTTATGCATGCATGCATTTGGGTGTCACTGTCATTCAACCTGCAATTTTGAAGTCGTAATAAATAAGGGTTGCACTACACGTTTGTGTGGAGCGAAAAGCCTTGCTGCGGCGAAACAATGTTCAAGCATCACTGGTACAAGACAGCACACACAGCAGTGTGATTGTCACACAAACAATGCCTTGGGAAGCAGTAAGACAGCATTGCAACATGAACTTATTCCAATCTTCAAGATGTCATAAGCTTTAATGTGTCAAGACCTAGTGTCTGCTTCACGTTCATCCTGCTCATCTTCAGACGAACTGCCTTCCAGCTGCAGCTGGTGCTGCTGTTGCTGCTTGTCATGTTGCCGCTTTTCGTCCCAACCCAGCAGCATGGTTGTGCTGCACACCACAGCTGCACCCAGCAGCTCCCAAAGCCCTGGAACCTGCAGCAACATATACAAAACGATCTTGGCCATTCATCATGGTATGTGATGTCACTCGGCTGGATCCTGCTGCTTTCAGTTGAGCTGACTTGGAACAGAGCAGCAGTGCAGCGCAAGCTGAGGCGCTGTAACAAAGCATCACATCCATCAAAACCGTTTGACCCAAGAGTCAGCAGCAGACACTGTGTGTTGTCAGCAGCTGTCACAGTTAGCAGTTCTGTTGTAATCTCAGACTTGAAGATTCGGAGCATTGCAAAGCACTTTAATGCATTGCGCAGCCCAATACAGCATCGCTTGATCGCATATCAGACTCTCTGTGTTCCAGGTATTTTATCAGGCTCTGCAGACCAGTGCATCCTTGGGAACGTGAACTTGATCCAAATCCCCAAGCAAAGACACTCCATGAAGACTTGATCCTGGGATTTTGGTTCCAGAAACATGTCTGTATACACTGATCTGGTGAAGAGAACTAATCGTTGAGGGTTAAAGCCAAACACTGCATGTGTACAGTAGACGAGACTGTTTGTGGTGAGGCTGTTGCGCTGATCATCAGTAAACCAGGGTGACCATACCTCTGAGAAGAAGAAGTATCCCAGAATGAGCCCCCACACGACTGTCAGGTATGACATGGCTGTAGCGGGCGATGCCTCTACCAATCGCAATGCTGCTGTCAGGGTGACTTGCGCACCATATGCACATGATCCTGCAGAAGCAAGAGCATGACTATATTTAGGGTTGAGGGTTTGTGTGAATAAAAACCGTAGTCATGTAAAGGCAGGTGGCATCAGTGTATGTTATACATTTGACATGGGCTGCACATACAGGTAAAAATCAAGCAGGCCTGCAAGCAACCCGCCTGTCTGACCCAGCTGCTGTCTGATGCCACCAATATCACTCAACAGCCCAATGTACTGCTGACTATACAGCTGACTGGATAGCTGATCACATGCAGCTGGTCCAACAGCTCTGTGCATCAGAACAGAATCACAAGCTGCAGTAAACCTTGAGAAGCAGAATTGCAGACGGTTGCCAAAGATGTGATGCAAAGACAGACAGACACACAGACAGGCAATCAATCAGGCATACATCCAGCAGGCTAGAGAGATGCACACATGCACAGACAGCGATAGGTATCAGTACAAAGCCAAGATGAGCTGTGACATGTCACCTGTTAGTAATAACGTCATCACCTGCCATGTGTGCTGCAGGATGACTACACTCCCAGGCACTGTTATACAAGCCACGATGGCACAGATGCAATGCATGGTGCCGCTGTAGACCATGATGATGTCTGTCGTCTCTGTTCTGCGTAGGTCTCTCACCACAATCCTGGCACATGCACCAAAGGCTGCCTGCAAACAAAGAAACAGACATGTGAAGTCAAAAACATTAGGAAGAAACAAACAGAGTATGAAAGACAAAACTGTTTTTAGACATGCTGATCTCGTCTAGGTGCATCTAGGCATTGCAGCCCAAGCTGGGATGAGAATGATGATGAGGACGATGATGTGGTGATTGGATGCATGATAACATGCAAAGCAACTTGTACCTGAATGCCGGCAGGTGTATGTGCCATTGTGCGGGTGTTAATTACATGCCTGTTGAAGATGTGAGCTCATAGGCCTATGAGGGCCCAACACTACCTGGCTTTGTGTGTGTGTGCCTTTGCATGCAGCGGACAATGCCCCTCAATGAATGCACTTTGGTGGACAATGTCCTGAACCAAATGTCCTGAACCACATGTCCTGAACCAAATGCATGTAGAAAACACTGCCCACAATGATTGCGTTTGGTAGATAACGCCCTCAATGAATGTATCTGGTGGACAATGCTCGACGCATGCATTTGGTGAAAAACGCCATTGATGACAGCACGTAATGAATGTACTTAATGGACAACATTCTAAGCAAAAGCAGAAGTTTGATGCTGACCTGCATGAGGGCGAGCACAAGGCCCAACTTGTTGATCCCCTTGCCGCCAAACAAGAAGATGGCTTTGCAATCATGACTACACCACCCAGTGAAATCACCATGGCCACAACAACAATCCTGCATCAGAGGCAGGCTCACAGGGTGCAACACAGCACACTGGACTTGGCTGGAATGATTGCATGCTGCAGGTGACAGACAACATTGGTGATATGCTCAGAGGCCAGCAGCAGAAATGATGGTAGACAGTCTTGGATGAAATTGAATAGTCTGAGCATTCAGTGGCTGACTCAGACAGGCAGATCACAAACATCGCAAGCAAGTGTGCTCCATTTGGTCTGCAGCATTAGCCTCGTTGTAAGTGGTCAGTATGGTAAGGACAAGCCTTTCTGGAGAAGCAAGATTGGCCTTGCATCTAGCCAGCTTGCACCGGCACACATTTCTGTGAGTTCGTATTACCATTGGCTTCAAGACACAAAGGACTTACTCACAGTGACGGCAGCTCCTTGTTGAAGACAGGTGCAAGTGCAGCCACCAGCAGGGGAGATAGGAAGGTCAGGACAAGGGCATCTGACAAGGGCAGGTACTGTAGGGACCAGTACAGGCTGGAAACTGCCCCGAATCCCAAACAGCCCCTCAGCACCAGCAGCCATTTCCTACGCACAGATGCTCAGACTGTAGCTGCCGCAGTAGAAGCTGCTGATATAGCTATTAGAAACCATGTCACAGCTGATGGCCTGAATCAGCATGAACATCAACAAGGTGCACGGCAACTGAAAAGTGGCAATTTTAGGGGTAATTTAGTGGGTACAAGACTGACCTCTTGCCTAGGGCGTAGGGAAAGGTATGCTGGGTAGCTGTGACAGCCTTCATGTAGCTGATACTCAGCACCATAATGCCTCTCACTAGTAAAATTTCAAAGACAGGAACCCCTGATTGACCTGCAATTCAAAACATAGCATGGCTGCACATACGTAGCAGAGCAGAAACACCAAATTTTGCTTCATGAAAGGTTGCTGTAGGATGGTGAAACATGGAGTGCCAGAGTGATGGGCTCAATGAGACATGTATCAATGAAAAAGTACAGACCCCCTTGCGCACCATTTGCATCGCTAGCTTTGGCAGAGAAGGGCACATGGCCAACAAATGCAGATCAATGAGTCTGCTCTTACCTAGGATCTTGGCACACACACTCATGATTGCCTGAAAGACGGTGGCAATGCCAGCAAGGCCCAGCCCTTTGAGTCTCTTCCCCTGATCTGGGCCTTGCTGACTAGAGGGTGGGGTGTCATGGGCCACTTGCAGAGAAGCTTTAGGTTTGGTTGGTGGGGTTCTGCTGTGTGCACGAGAGATGCTGATGGCAGCTTCTTCATCAAGGCTGCTTGTATGTCTGTCAGCTAAAAGGAAGGATTTCTCTGAGTGCTGGGCTTCCCCAGCTTCAAGGTCCTGGAGCAAAGTCAAAGATCAATTGGTTGCCGGTGTGCCCGTGTTAGTAAAGGCGTAGGCGTCGTTGTGCTGCAGATGGTGAAACTGTCGACGAGCGAGAGCAAGTAGCTTCCCAAGCAAAGTGAAGGTAGCTCACGTGGCCCGCTCCTCTGGAGGGCGAGCGAGTGGTAGAGTCTGTCATTCTCGCTATATATTTCAGAGTATCCCCAGTTATCGTGTCTGGTTGCTACGTGAGCATGCGCGACCCGTTCAGCTAAGTAACGGCGGGCTCTTCGTGTGTAATGTCACAGGCATCATGCCACTGATTGATATTGTGAAGTGCTACAACCGACCCCGCCAGTCTGTGGCATACTCTGCGGAAACATGCAGCATACTGACCGCTTTGGTCTGTTCTAACTGCGCAAGTCAAAGTGCATGCATATTATGTCGTTATCCTTCGCCAAGTGCTGACTAATATGTTACGGTAGCGTACTTCAGCCGTAGCGGTAACGCTCACCAACAAGCCACGACATGAAGTGCAATAAATGAAGCCCATACACAATTGGCGACTAGCGCTAAAGCAATCGGTGTGTATTGCAGAGTTTTGGTGTGCTTGGACTGAACAGCTCGTCGTTACACAGCAGTTATGGACCCAAAATCATTGGCCAGCGAGATCACTCGTGCTGGAGCAGACAAGGTACTCGAGAAGAACCCAAAAAGGATTGATGCCGCTGCCGTCAACACGGTGATCAAGCAAGGAGCGAATGCTCTGGAAAGCGGAGCCTCAAAGGGCACTGTAGATCCCGCTGTTGGAGCCGCTGCAGAGGTACGCAGCCGAGCATGCGCAGGTTAAACTGCAGAACCAAGTTCGCAATAGCCATTTCGATATCAATAAGATTGCGCATTGATTGTATGCAAACTTTCGTCTATATTTTGCTATGTCGCGAGTCCTGACTTGTGCACATATGCACGAGACGCCCGTGCACACGTTTGCCACGGCATGCATGCTTGAGCCTCCTGCCGCGCGTCTGTTTGGTAGGCGGCGAAACTCTGACATGCTGTTACACGCAGGGCGTCAGACACAGCAAGCCAGATGAGGTGATCAAAGAGATTAAATCGCAGCTGAAGGAGCAGGTCCAGCCATCAGACAGCTCCCTAGCAGAAACCATTGTTGCAGCTGGACAGCAGAAGCTGGCAAAGAAGCCAAAGGACAAGCAAAGCGTTCTAACCGGTAATTTGTAATTGTGACACAACTCTAGCTGAATTGTGTGCAAGGTTGTGGACGTTTGCATGCGTGTGCTACTTGCTGGTGATCTCAGGTCAACGATTTGCACAGTTTGTAGGTACATTGCACATGCCTCTTTGTTGTCTCGTACATGTTGAACAATCTGTGCTGTCTCTGGCAGTTGTTGATTGCACCAGCTACTGTAAGGCCTTGCAAGTTGAGACCTCAATTGGCTATGCCTTTGCAGCTTTGCAGCTTCCCCAAGTGGTATCAATCATAGGCTTGACAACTTGCATGGGGTGCTGTTTGACAGCCAGCAAGTTACTCCTGTGCTCGCACACAGTTTAGTGTTTCCTGCAGGCGGCAGTGATGATCAGACAGCAAAGGAGATCATCTTTGAGGCTCAGAGTCAATTGGACAAGCAGCAGAAAGAAGAGCATGGTGGCGTAGTCAGAGGCAGTGATGCTGCTAAAGTACAGGTGATCTGCAACGCCACCCTGGCCCTCCCCCTCCCCCCCCCCCCTCCCCTCCCTGGCCCAAATCTGTGCTAATGTTGATGTAGAGCTGTTGAATCATGGCCCTTGTCAGCAACCTGGCAACTTGCATGGTATGGCAGTCATGCTTGTGCTGACTTGTGGAGGCTGAATGCATGACACTTGTTTTCCTAGTTCTCTGCAGCAGTAGTGAGGCAGGTTCTGCAGCAGCAGCAACAACAAAACATGTGATTTAGGTCACAGGCAGCACACTGGCTCGAACCCTATGTTAAATTCCCCATATAGCCCTGCATACAATTCAAACCCTTAGGCCAACATTGTTGACATGTTGCTGCATGCAGTCAATTGCCAGCAAGCTCAGAGAGCCTGAGCATGCAACTCCACCCATCGTGCAAGAAGTGAAAGACCAGATCAAGAGTCAGCAAACCCTAGACAGCACAGCAGGGGAGAAGAAGAAGAGCTCCAGCGCGCCAAATGAGCAGCAGGCACGCTTGACTGATAAGATCCTGAGTGAGGGTTTGGAGAAGGTTGACAGGAGACCGCTGGACAAGCAAGCAGAGATCACGTCTGGTACCCCTACTGAGGTGTGATGCTCTGGCAACAAAGTGTACCCGTAATGCAAACATGCAAGTATCGCTAGCAGGGCATGTAGTGCCAGAGTGACCAGCATTGGCTGCAAAGTCAACAAGACATGTGAACCAGCCCTGCAGGCCTTGTACAAATCAACTGGATTGGTTTTGTAGCTCACACTTGCAATATCCACTTTGCAGAAGTTACGCATTGCGCTGATGGCAATGTGAATCATTTGTTGAGGTAATGCCTGGTGTTGCCTGGCATGCAGATGTTGCCTGATCTGGAGTGCTCGGGCCACTACAATATCACCATATCTGACCTCAAGACAAGCTTTTGCGTGTTTCATGATGCTGCATGCCGGATGTTGTACGGCAGCACAAAGCACTACATTGCGATGTTTCATTTTCAGAAATCCGTTTCATGTATGTTGCATATGGTCTGGTTTGTTTCCAGGTAGCAAAAAAGCTAGTTAAGGAGGCAGAAAGCAACATTGGCAAAAAGGAGTATGATGCCAATGATGGCCTTGTCAGACATAGTGATGCCACCAAGATACAGGTGGGGCCTTGCTTACTCACACACTCACACCCTCCATACTCATATGTTCACTCACTTACATTTCCAGCACGTCGTCCATGCTACATGGTGTGTTTGACAACCTAGTAGCTGCACTTGCAGCTCATCAGCACATAGCAGTAGCGCACGCATGCATCCGGAAAACAACAAGTTCTTGATGTGCATGCCGGCTGTGCTGCCTGAGCGGTTGTGGCTTGCAGCGTCGTTGCTGCGTTTCACACTTATCAACATACGTGCTGACACCATACGCAGCTGAAATCACTTATCCTGACTGCTGCAGCTGGAGCACCAGCTTGCATTAGAGCAGTGATGCGCCTGCACTTATACAATTTTTAACGCAACTTTTGACACATTTCTGTGCGTACAGTCAATAGCGGATAGGGTGAAGCTACACGGGGACAGAGACACACCCCCAGAAGCAGTCAAGCATGTGGCAGATGCTGTCAGGCAGCTGGGCGTATTAGACAAGCCAGAAGAGTGAATGCTGTCATGAGTCTGGAATGTAGTCACTGTCATGCCATCATGCTATCGATCAACCTCATCTCATGAGTACCATGCCCACGTGGGCCACTCAGCTGCACATTTGAGCCAAGTACTTGAGCAAGAGCAAACACTGATGTTGCCTGATTACAGCATTGAATGAAATGGGGTTGTTTTATTATCAGCTGTAGGCTAGGTTGTCCGGCAGGATAGCTACAAGAGTGCAAGTACTGTAGCATGAGCAGTACAAGAGAAGTACTGTGAGCGCTGCTGCTGTTTTGCTGCTGCAGTTCAACAGACACTGGATTCTTCTAATGCTTCTTCTGTGTATGCTGCCAGGCGGCTCAGCTGTTGTTTTCACAGATGCCCTGGGAAGTGTAGCCGAATTGACTGCATGCTTGTAGTAAGCTAAGCAAATCTCATTGGCCCAGTCAGTATGCCACAAACGCTAACTTGACAGATGTCTCATGAGATGCTCTGTAGCCATTTGTGGGGTCAATTATGAAGGGCACTCGAGTGACCAGTAGCCATTTGTGGGGTCACTTATGAAGGTCACTTGAGCTCAGACAACTTGAATGGTAATCATGTGGCACATCCGCGGCAAGAAGTATGCTATGTGATGCACGCATTGGTGAGTCAAACACGATGCAAGGATGGCAGATGTTCAGCAGGCAGGCTAGACAGCATTGAGCGCAACATCCCAGGTGCTATGCTATGACCAAAGTTTGCATGATGGACAATCACACAAATTTACTATCAGAGTCAAAGGCTCTGGTTTGCCTTGTATTCTATTAACGCGGTGTAGCATGGCCTCATAGCAGCAGGACATGTCAAGTGCATCTCTGTTGCGCCAGGTGGTGAGCACACTGCAAAGCAATCAGCACAGTCAGCAGTTGCATGCGTGCACCACATGCATAGGACTGGCTGGCAGAAGGCTTCGTCGACCAGTAGGCACGCTTCGCTTGGCTTCGTATTCAAAGGTCTTATCTTCCCAAAGGCTGCTTGCATTGACAGCGAGTGCTCGTGAGCCACCACATGTGAGTTGCTGCTCAAAGCGTGATGGTGCGTCACAGTCACAACCAGACGCACAAGCTTAAGCACAAGTTCGTGTGCAGGCAACGCACTCAGCCTCTCCTGATGAAGATGCGCAGATTGACCAGTTCCTGCCAGCGATTGTGCTAGCATTTTTTGCCAGTCAGAACAGATCACTGCTGGCTGCTGATTGCCTGATAGAGGCTGTGGTGGAAATGTATCGGCGTGGCATGCAACTTGACAGCCTGCAATTTGCACTTTCAATGGCAACGCTGCAAAGTGGGTCCACGTTGCTATCAGAGCAGGAACTAGACATCCTGACAGCACGATGTGGAATCATCATGCTGACCTTGCATGAGGTTGGATGTGCAGTGTATCCAAAGGTATTCAAGCTTGCTTGAAGTGACAAAGGGTGCAGCCGCCCACATACATTCATGGACAATGTTGTAACATTGACTGGCCGTACAACCGGCGCCCTCTGATCAAAGCTGTCTACAGGCACAAGGAAACTCTGAGCCTGACAAGAATCAGCAGCAAGAAGAGCCCCTGAACGAGCAAAGCAAGAGATTGACAAGAGGGCTGGGCAGATTTGTGAAACAGATTGTGAACATGTACAAATCTGGATTTGACTCTAGGAGAATGCTGCTTCAGCAGTCCCTGGCAGGGGTCCAGGGGGGTGAACCCGGGGACCAAGGGGGGGAGTCACCCTCTGTTGTGACCATGCAGCAGAACACGCGCCTTGTTGTGCTTACCTTAGAGGTCAGTGAGCCATCAAATCTTTGCACAGTCAAGATAACATATTCTGTATCATGTTTTTGACTGTTGACAGCCAAGGTGCATCACAAGTCTGCCCATACGCCTGCAAGCATGCTCAAACTTCATCTGATTGACCAGCACAAGGTAGTATCCTTGTTTGTTCTTCCATTCATGTGTTTGCTCGTTGCTTTGTTCATTCTTGCTATTGCTTCAGCCACTCGCTTGTTTTTCTTGCTGTTACTTCAGCCATCGCTCATTCACACTGTTTCAAGGCAACATCCTGCACAGTTTCTGAAGCAGGCATTGCTTGCAAAGTTGCAATGCAAGATCTATTGACAGCCTTGGCAACTGACTCAAGTAAAGGCTGATGTCAATTGCACCCTGAATGCAGATGATACAGCATAGCAGCATACCTATCACTTCTCCGCTGCAATCCACATCTCCACAAGAGAACTATTCCAGCTCTGATTCTGACAGTCGGTTGGGTCAAGACCCAGACATGCATCCTTCTACTTCTTCGCCATCAGCTGCTTCTTCTTCTTCTTCGCACAGACCGCCAACAGCTGGCGCAGGCAGAATCCAAGGCAGCAAACCCTTTGAGCAGGAGCTAAATAGCCTAGGGTCTATTGCAAATTCACCCAGGACCAGCAATAAAAGGGCAAAGCGGGATCAGGTTGACCAGGATGAAGAAGAAGATGACAGCCAGGATCCATCAGCGTTGTCCATAAGTGAAGAAGATGCACGCAGGGTATTCAGAGAGGAAGAAGAGGAGGCTGGACAGATCCCAGATGCCTCAGCGCCCTCTGAAACAGCAGGACCTAAAAACCCCGTCACACTCCCTGCTAAATCAGCTGAACCCTTGCAAAACCCTGGCAGAATTCATAGCGAGCCAAGTCAAATCCTTTCGCCCACAGGCTACATTCTGGGGTTCCTCCCAAGCTCTAGCAGGAATCCTGCTGAAACGCCTGCCAGCTCTTCTTCAGCCTCAGCTCAGCAGGCCCAGACTCAGCTCTCGCCAATATCAGACTCAGATGGTGAGCACAGACTCATGCCTCCAGATTCCCCAGAGTCAAGCTCAGCCTCTACTAGGAGGCGAGAAGAAGAGGAAGAAGAGAAACAAATCACCGAGGGCAATGAAGAAGAAGAAGAGCAGGGTTCCAGTGCGGCTCATGCCAGGTCAGCGGCGGTGCGGCTTCTGCTTGGCTTCATGGGAGCGCTGCAAGCCTCGCAATTCGCTGTCAACAGCTTCGTCAACAATGTTGTGCAGTATTACAGGTACACCTCACAAACTGCCATTATGATAATCTAGGATCTGGGCAGCAGTCCAGTATAATACTGGGCTTCTCAGTAAATTGACACCAAAAGGCATAGTCTTTTCTTTTCTGATTCTTTTCTGACAATTTCTGATAATTTAGGAAAGCCTGCTATCAGTCCCTCAGCCTTGCTGAATGTACAAGTCCTTGACAGAACAGACTCTGAAGAGCAAATAGTGATGTAGAAACAACATCACCCGCTAGAAGCTCTTGTCAAGCATGTCAAGCATCTTAGGAACTGTAGCTGCCCATCCAGACGTGCATCAAATCAAATCCAGGCCTACATCTTTGTAGGCAAGCTGTTATACGTGTATTGCTGAGCAGCATGTTGCCTGCCTGTCATGTGACCAAGCTTGCCACGCACACAAGCATGCTCTCTGAATGTCACTCGTGATCGCCAGTCTGCAACTATAACCTTGCTTGAGCTGTGCATGCTGCTGGTGTATGCTGCCTTAATTTGTATAGACCTGTGTGCGTCAAAATTGTGCTGCCTCGGATTGGAGTGATATAGATGTCACATGTTGGCATTTCTAAATGTGTGTGAGGTTTTGGCAACAGGGAAGGTTGGACAGCGCAGCAGCTGTTTGATCAGCTGATCCAGGATGAGTTTGCTCAGACCGGGGGGCTGCTGCCCCTGAACCCCAGGATCAAAGGGGGCCGCGACACACCCCCTCATCTCACTGCAGAGCTATTTGCCAGGTCTGTTCTTTTCTCTCTTTTTTGCGTGTTGGTACACTTTCCCTCTCCACTAGTAGCTCAGCATGCTTGTATAAATGACAGAGACTGGCATGCACAATACTGGCAGTGTTGTTGTAAGGCTATAGGGGGTTTCTCGTAATGTAATGTGTTTGTACAGCTGTCTGAACCCCTCAGCACATCACAACAGCTGTGTTGTGAATGTACAGGTGGTTGAGCACTTCATACATGACCCTGGCTGTCATGGGCTTCCCCCACCCCCATGCATCCCAGCAGCTGGGCTGGGCCTGGGTCACCCTTCCTCTTCCTCCTCACACCTCTTCTCCTTTGTCACCCAGTCAAAACTCTTTGCAGGCTCACAGGTGACTCCTCACCATTGGTCTTCTTCTCACCCAAGTCGCTGTGACTGCTGGCTGTGTTTCTTCTTCTTCTTCTTTCTGTCTCCCTACAGGGCTAGATTCTGCTGAATTTGTGGCAAATTACCTGTGAAATAGCATCAGGTGGCATGTTCTGCTTGCTTGATTGGAAATCTCCAGTGACATTTTACTTAGATGCATCCATAGCGCATGTGCTTTGCACTGGCCATGCAAATACCTGAATCCACCAGAGAGAGCACACTAACATGCATGACGCTAGTTGCAACAATTGCTGCCATGCTGAGCAGCCAAGGGAAGGAGCACTCTTTAGCATTTGTTGCTTGTCCACACAATTGGCTTGCACAAATGCTTGATTTTACATGTCATTGGTAAATGGTGTGTGCAGACTGGCTGAGATTGTCGCCAACAAGCTGCGCCTTGAGGAAGAAGAGGACTACAGGCGGCAAGGCCAGCAGCTAGAAGAAGAAGTATCTGAGTCAGCAAAGGCCATGAGAGACATCTCAGCATTCCAATTGATGACTCAATCAGATCGTGACCAAGCACAGGTATAACCCCTGTGATACAAATATAGAAATCACACAATTTCACAATACAGCATGTCAAAACCCAAGCTACATGACTGATTCAAAGCTGTCAATGCATGCCATTTGCTTTGTCCCATGTATGTTTTGCAGGCTTTAGACAGCACCTCAGTGTCTGCCTACAAAGCCAACTTGTTCAACCGCAAAGCCGACACCAATCTAGGAAATGTGCTATCACATGATTGACTCTGACTAGATCACTCCTTGATCCTAGCTGAAACTTTGTTGTTTCAGCATGCATCTCGGCAGACTGCGTGTATTCTATCATGGTGTCATTTCTCTCCTTTGCCTGCATGACTCCTCTGATCTGAGTGCATGCTCATTGGACCAAGCTTTTGGACCAAGCCTTGCCAGAAGACACAACTGCTTGTCTGCCTCCCTGCACTCTTCATGGTTACGCATAACACTGGGACAGAGCTGTTGGGTGTCCTCACCAGCATGATGTCAGCAATGCTGCGCCACTTAGCATGTCCATAGAGCTTAGACTGATTTGTTCGTCCGCATTCAGAACATCAGTCTCACCAGGAGCTTGTTGTGTGCAGGAGCAGTATGTTGTTTTGGAGGATCCTGCGTTGCAGCACACATCTACCGGCTACAATGTAGTTGTGCAACAACTTGAGCTCGTTTCGCTGACTCGGGCTGCAGTCATGCACAATCATAAGGCTAGTATTAATGTTTGAATGCTGGACTATTCACTCATCACAGTGGCTGTTGATGGTGTACAGAAGTGGAAACACTTTGTGACTTGCATTGCATACCAGAGTGGCTCTCAACATTGGCCAGGGTCACCTTTGGAGAGCCATTTCGCAGACAATCTCACGTTCTTCATCAACACTAGTTTGTCTGGTTGTTATTGCGCTTGTAGTCATGCCAAACGCAATCTGCTCTGGCTACTGTGTGAACTCAACTTGGTGACTGTTGTACAGTGTAAACACCTGGTCCAAGTCTATGTGCGCTTATGATGCCATCTATGCATTCTACAGAAAAGATGACAGTGTTTCCTGCTTCTATCAGGAAATCTATGCTTTAATCGGAAACTCAAGATACCACTTGCAAGGTGAAGGTTCATGAAGTAGAGGCACTCACAATGCAGTGTTGATTGCCCAACTATTACAAGAGCAGCATCAGCTTTATTGTCATAGAACACTGCTATGTGTCATATCATAAGCCGCATACGCAAACACAAACTGGATAAATTAAAAAGTGTACATGGCCAAGTCTATGACAGGTATGCATGCACAAATGACAATGCCCAGCAAAGCGAACCAACAAATATAAAGAGATCAGCAACCACGACTACAAGATGATTGCCACGATAAAAACGAATAGTACATGTCAGAACAGAAGAACCAGCAACATAGTAAACAGATTCTGAAGCTGTAAAAAGACTCGAAGTATATTAGCCTGAAAAGGTGGTGCTTGTTCTGAATGCAGTTCTTCAGTACAAGCTCCTGAGACACAACTGAATGAGACTTGCCTATCCTCCTTAGTCACCGCCATGCTCCCGCATGACTCAAAGTGATCTATACTAAACATCACTGTTCCCGGACTTCAAAACTTTCAGACAGCGAAGGCTCTTGGTCTTGCATCAAATTGAGTGCCAGCACTTTCACGGTGCCGGTGGACATTGCAGCAGCAAGCAAAGGACCTCCTTGGAAGTCCTGTTGTAGTTGACAAGAAGCAGGCATGAAATCGACAGCACAGACAAACTGTTTCTGGCGATTGAAATCCACAAGTGGGCTGTGCACTTCATTTTCCTCTGGCAAGCATTGCATGCAACTTTGGCTAGCATTTGCTGCTAGGTCACGCTTGGCTATGGGTGATGCCCAGTGGGTGTTGTAAGCATACACCGTACTGGTTTCGGAGCCAGACGCCATGAGACCGTCTTCTGGTCTCACAGTCAGCCCCACGAAATTTTTCGCATTCTTGTGGCCCACAAACCTCCTCCAAGCTTTGCCACCTTCCTTGCCACTGCGCAAGTGCGCGTTACCAGAGAAGTTGCCGTCCCAATCTGGGACAACCTGGTCCCCGGCGCTTTCTGACCGATACGGCAGATCCCAGCATGCTAGGCTTCCATCCACAGAAGCAGTCACAAGCCGTTGACTGCTCAGGAATCTGACATAGCTGACTGCCCGTGAGTGTCCAGTCAGCGTGTGCAGCGGGTCATCCAATCTCCTCAAGTCATATACATACGCGCTGTGATTAGCTGATGCCAGTGCCAGCAGATTCTTGTCATAGTTGCAGAAGCTGCCATCACATACTGACACCCCAGCCTGTGGTTGTATGGTGGCCACCGCTTGGTAGGGAGCAGAGCCGGTCCAGATTCGCGCTGTGCCATCATCTGAGGTTGACATGCTAAGTCCTGGCTCAGCTACTGAGTGAGCAACGCTCCATACCCTGTCAGCAGCATCGCACGGACTCAGATACAGACGGGTGAGCACCAATGCAAACTCTGGCACTGCAGCATCAAGCCAATGTATAACTTGCATAGTTTGGAACTTGCATATCTATGCTCTCCCTATAGCATGTCCACATTACATTGGATGACACTATGAATGAAATGCAGCTTGACAACATGCAGCTTTGACACATCAACTTGTTGGTGTAAGCTACATCTTGTCAAGCTGCATCTGATCGAAGCATAAAGGTCTATGCTTCAATCGGATGCAAGCTTGACAGAACACTTGGCACCATAAAGTGTTGGTACAAGCGAAGAAGCTGCAGAAGCTATAATGATGAAGAGCATGACTAAACACCTTGCTTTGGTGTTGAGACACACTCTTCTCCATCACATCTTTTGCAGCATGCCTGTCTCAAGTGGTGTTGATAGTGCAAAGAAACAGCCAACATTGCAATCACATGATGCAGTTTGCAGCAAACATCATGGGATGTTCACCTTTGTCCGTTGTGGTCGTCTAAATCAGCAATGAAATGCCCAGACTCCAGATGAATTTGGGACACCACGCCATCATAATCGCCTACCGTCACCACTCCCTGCATGCACACAGACACAGGTGAGATTGGTCACACATGCTGTCTGGCAGTTTGCACCTTTTGTATCATGGAATTGACATAGCAATCTGCAGTTTGTTGAAACTAGGCTTGACAAGAACAGAAGCCTGTACTGCACAACCAGAACCATCGCTGGGAAAATGCATAATCCTCAGCCAACTCCAAAAAGATGAGCAAGAGTATGGAACAGATATCACAAGAGCATGGTGTCTGATCATAAAGTAATAACTGCACGCAACATGGATAATTCCAGCGCACACACACAAGACATCTATTCCTGATCAAGGCTATAATGCAGTCATGCAAATCACCAGACAAGACAGGGAGGGCAACACAAAGAAGACCTACATTTTGATTGTGATCCCAGGCCAATGAACTCAATTTGGAGGGAAGACGCTGTACCACCAGCGGCTGATCAGTAAAGGCCGACTCATGTTGCTGAAGACGGCCTGCCAGAGAGTACAGTCGCACCTGCATGAAAAGGTGAAGCAATGATGTGACTGTGATGTAACTGACTATACATGTGCAGTAGAAGTACTGCTTGATGCAACCTGTTGGGATTCAAACTAACTCAAGCACAGCAAGATTGAGCTTATTGTCAAAGTTGAGATCATTTGGTACGTGCACAGCAACTCACTCGCCTAGGCATAACATGAAAAGCACTGCGTAATACCTGTTTTGCGACCCCAGCTGACGCGATGAAGCGACCATCAGGAGAAAACTCCACACCACACACAATGTCAGCTGTATGTTGTGCAGCATGTTGTCTGCTAGCTGGTTCCTGAAATGTGCCTATTTCTTGGAAAACTGCTGGCACTGGGTCAGGTCGCTCTGCCCAAGCCTGAGACCACTGCCAAGGGGGACATGCTGTCTCGCTGAGACATGGCATGTCCAGTGACAAGCCAGACTCGTATATAGCAGGAAGGCTGAGCTGATGAGGATCGCTGCTGTCACTGCTTGAAGCTTCACCAAGGTCTATCGATGTTCGGTTGCGTTTGCTGGGAGGACTGTGAAGAAGACCAGGGAGTTGTAAACCTATCTTGTCAAGGCTGATTTGTTCGTGAGCGGCCGTGCTGACGGTCTGTGCGTTCAGCCAGGTCTCGAATTCGTTTGAGGGCTGGCTTGCGCTGCTGTCGTGAGGTTGGTCTGGACAACTGTCGTGCTGGATGCAGGAAAGTCCACTCCGGGACCTCTGAAAGCAGAAAGCACAATGACTGCTGTCGCAAGTTGCCTCTGAGCTGTTGCGCCGTTTGCTACCGATGACAGGCATTCTGCAAAAACACGCCTTGTGTGTACAGTAAAAGTTGTGCCGAATCAGTCGCGCAAGCCGGGGGACACTGGTCACGACGCGAATCGATAATTGGAACTCTAGTGTGTAAGAGATGTGTTGCAGGGGGACTTACATACCTAGGCGACGTCTGGTATACTGCCACCGCAACCAACTTCAGGCGTAAGAGGCATCTTTTGTCCACTGTTGAAGATGCGGTTTGAGTCGATACCAGCGCCGCAGCTCAATCACAAGCCTGGTACGAGCGCACAGCGAGCAGCTACAGGACCGCAAATCGTCGGCAATGACTCAGTAAATAGACAGACAGGCAATGATCGTGGAAGTGTCTGCCAATCCCGCTACATAGCCTGGCTCTCACCGGAGCTGTCCACGACTTTCAGACGTGGGTTTGTGCCATCTAAACGCCGAACATTTACGCATGGCGTCAATTACAAGCCTGGGCCACGCCGGTCACATGATGAAAGGGGCGTTTCCGAGCAAGGCCACGCAAAGCTTTCTGACAAAGGCTGACAACCGCTACCTTCGATTTTGTGACTTGGCACAACTGCCACGGACCACCAGGAGGAACCCGGCCAGCTGTAGTAGACTTGCGTGTCTTAGTAAGCCTGAGCACACGGCGGTTTGTCATCACACGCTTGCGCTGTTTCTTCAGTGCGATCGCTAGTCTTTGCACGACCGTCGCACGTCTAGCAACAAGCGATCACAGTTTGCAAAGAAGTACATGTCATCTCGACCTTCCAAGGCGCTGTTGACTCCAGTGTGGTACCATCATCGAGGCCAAGAACTCCGCTGTAAGGGAAGCCAGTGAAACGAGACTTCTCCATCAGAAGAATCTGCACCAAGATCATCCGCTGCGAAAAGGCCCACCTGTTGAGTTTGTACCAAGGCCAAGCTACACAAGTGCTGGATATTCAAAGATCAGAGCAGTCTGCTAGTGACTAAGTATACACAACAAATATGCCAAGAAACAGAGCTCGCAGGGCTTTGAAAGGCGCTAGCAAGTCCAGAAACACCATGGATAATCTGTGCTGCAAAAGGCATTTTGCTTTGGGAATTGCATGGAGCAACCAAGAAGAGTGTGATCAAGGTGCCACTTTCCCTGGTTGAGACACCTCGTCCCAAGAGCAAAAGTGCCTCTAAACATGCAGACCCCACCTAGCAAGCTACATGCTTTCTCCACAGCAATAATCAGCCTCTTTGTCCCGGAGACCAGTCTGAATACTGCCGATTGATAAATGATCTGCTACACATCATCTGCAGTTGTCAATCAAATTTCGATCACATGTTTGATGTCTTGAGTTGCTGTTGCAAAGCCTCACGTGCACGTTGAAGTTACCAAAAACAATGAACTCAACCCAACGCAGATACTGCAACTCCCCCTGTCTCCCCAAGCCCCAATGTGCCCTTAGAGTTCTTGCAGGGTTCTTGTGCATGCCTGTTTATAACATAGGCTGTACAGACATGACACAGACATGTCAACTCTGCTGTTTTCAATTACTCAAGCTACAAACTAGCCAAAAGTCACAAAACAACAAGCAATTTCTTGCTTCTTGCAGCAATCAGGGACCTTCCAAGTGTCTCAGCATGTGTAGTTGGTCTGCTGCATATCTATCTGCATCCTTTGCACACGCACAGTTGATGCAAGAACACAGCAGTCGATTGGCCAGTCAGTACAGTTCCAGCTGCATACATGCCTTGCAGCTGTTGTGTCACATTCTGATAGGTGCCGGACTGAGCAGATGATGGCATGCAGTGGTGTAAATGCATCAAGGTCACTTCTATCACTACCATTCTTCTGATATCATAGCTCCTTTGTAGGCCTTTGTTGCAGCTCTGTCATGGTTGCGCTGCTGAGTGCGACTCTTGCTCTCAGCGGAAGCCGGCGACCTGTCACACACACAACTGTGGTCACAAATGCAACAGCAATGCAAAGTCTATGTTGAACCAAATACCAAGTGATCGAATGCATCGAGACCATGTCGATGACTGGCTCTGCGTTATCTGAGGCCACAGGGCACAAAATAAAAATATGACAGATTGCATGTTTGACATGGAACAGAGACAAGGCGGCATTTACATGCCATGCTGTAGTGCATCTCCTCAAGGCAGCACTGCGCATTTTCAACAACACATGATGTTTGCAAATGCCCTCTGGAATGGGTTTGGGTTGTACAGACATCATGTATTAGTGCACTTCATGGGCTGAGAGCAATAGTGCAAGAAGTTCACTGTATAAATTCGCCTAGCAAGGCTGCTCGAAGCTTCACACATGTTCGTACTGGCCATACCTGTACATCTTCTTCTCCAGGGGCGTCAATCGCTCTGCTCTTTCCTCTCGGGGTTCGAAGTCAAAGATCTGGTGCAGCAAGGGATTCTGCTGAAGGTGTATTTGGAATCCTTCTGCCAGAAAGCGACGCAGGGCATTTAGCTGGACTGTGCCCACTAGGGTGTTGATGACCAAGGTGTCCCCATGGCGTAGCTTGATCTTAGTCTGAGCAACGGTGCCATCTTGCTGAAAGGCATGAAAGGCAAAGTCAGAAGGCATGAAAGGCACAGTCAGAAGGCATGGAAGGCAGAGACAGAAGGCATGGAAGGCAGAGACAGAAGGCATGAAAGGCACAGTCAGAAGGCATGGAAGGAAGAGACAGAAGGCATGGAAGGCAGAGGCAGAAGGCATGAAAGGCAGAGTCAGAAGGCGGAGTCAGAAGGCAAAATCAAGGCCTGACTGGAGTTTAGCTCAGCTGAAAGGAAGTCAACTTCACTGCCTCTATTAGGGTGTTGATGACATGAATGATTTCGTGAGATGACAAACCAGGGCAACTGAAAACCAGATAGCGGCGAAGGCACAAAAGGCAAGGCCTCATGCAAGAGGCAGACTAGACATGCATGCAAGGGACAATCATAAGGCAAAAGTCCAACGATGCAGTCAGAATTAGGAAGCAAATTCAAGCTGTCTCAAGAAGCTTGTCGACACAGAGCAGCATTTGTGGATTGCTCAGCATACCCAGGCAATAAAATTGCCAAAGAACAAATAGATTTGGTTACAACCAATGAGTGATCGTGACGAAAAAGCTCAATCATGATAAGACAACAGATCGTAGACAAAAAGCACTGAGATGCTTTTATGTCTATACAAGAATAGGAAAGCAAACTGACCTCAACAACATTGCACAGATCCCTGAATGTTGATCTTGTTGAGGCTCTGTCCCTCTTACTTCTCCTATTCTTATCTCCCCTGTTGGTCGCCAAGTCCTTCATCCGGCTGACGACATCATCCAAGCCATTACTAATCGCCTCTGCCTGCTGCTTTGGGTTCCTGACTGCTGACTTGGACCTGCCCCGATGACCCTCCTTGCTCTTTGCAGACGGCTGACCACTGCTTACGTCCCCTGTTGAGGGAGCCTGATTTCTGGCGGGTGGTGTCATAGGCTGATGCTGACTAGGACTGCCATCAGATGATCCAACATCATCATTGCTTGGTGAGTGCGCTGTATGTGGACTCTGCTGATAACAATCCTGGAGGTGTGCTGTAACCTCTGCACCGGGATTGCTGTTCATGCTCTTGATGCTCTGACAGACCTGATCAGCACCAGCAGCTGGGACAGACACTGCTGACTGATCAAACTCGATCTGACTGCTCTCAGTCCCTTCAGATAGGACTTGGCTGCTCGGCTCAGGTGCTATGAGTTTGGAGTCATCCTGGCTGAGCTGACGATGCTGGGGTTCTAAATGAGACTCAGCTGAGAGTGAGATGGCCTGAGCGCTGGCATCTGGCTGAGAATCTGTCTGCGCTGTGTCCAGGGACTGCAGCTGGTCCCCGGGATCTGGCATGGAAGTGGTTGGCAGCGCCAAATGATTGTGTAGGGCTGGTTTCTGCTCCCTGGGATTCTGGACATGACTGACTGGGGATGCTGGGGGTGACAAATCTGGCTCATCTTGGTCCTCCAAGAAAGAATCCAAGTCAGAGATGCCACAGGTGTGGTAAAGAAGAGCTATGGCTTCTCCAGCAGCAGCGCGTACTTCTACATCTCCACTGTGAAGCTGAATGGCCAGGCTCTGCAATATACAATGCAGGCTCAACCACACACCCCAAGACGGATTGGCCTGAGATGGTTTGTCTTTGAGAAGGTAAACATGCGAAGTTTGCTTCATGTACACATGTTGTCACACACGCACTCCCTCACCTGGCTGAGCTGCACACAAGCCTGTTGAGGCAACACAGCTTGATGTCAATTGCATCAGCATGGCGTGTTACCTGTAATGACGCCTCAACACGGCTGGTAGTCATTCGCCAGGTAGGCACGGTGCTGAGCAGTAGAGACCATCCTCTGATGGCCGCAGTGGACACCTTGGCAGGACCTGTGCCGCAAAAGCATCTTCAGCAAATTGTCAATGACAGTGTGACCATACAGTTGTCTGTCTGAGCCTCGGTACTGCGCATGCGCCCCCTCAGCTGCTGTGAAAGCAGGTCTGCTTCTGCCTGAATATCTGCAGAAGGCTGCGTGTTCACACAGCTATGGCATGAGACTGCTTTGCCAGCAGAATGACAGGAGGAGCTGCTGTAACAGAGGGAGGTCTACAGGGTACCTGCAGTGACAGAAGGTCTGCAGAGTAACTGCGGTAACAGAGGAAAGTTTACAGAGTAAAAGGTGAAGGTCTACAGAGTGACTCCGGTAACAGGGAAAGGTCTACAGAGTAACTGCGGTAACAGGGGAAGGTCTACAGAGTAACTGCGGTAACAGGGGAAGGTCTACAGAGTAACTGCGGTAATGGGGGAAGGTCTACAGAGTAACTACTTCCCATGGGTATGCAGATAAAGTCATTCCCTTGTCCACAGGTATACAACCATAACCCACGCTCCTGTTCATAGGTTGCAAACATAGCAATGCATCATCAGGCAACAGCTGTTCAGTAAGAAGGTGACAAGCAGAAGCACACCAGCTTTCCATAGGTTTGCAAAGCCAGTCATGCACTTGTCCACAACATCAGGGTCGTTGCTAGCCACAAAGGCTGTTATGGCCAGAGCTTCAATGGCTGCTGCTTTCACTGCCACTGCCTTGCCATAGCAGGCGGCTTGCTGAAACACTGGATGTGCGTCCTGCTGTAGACTGCAGCCAGTAGCAAAGCTGTTTGGTGTGCAGCAGGCGATGGCCTGCTGTGACATGAGAGTGGCATGAGACTAGCAGCTTCAGAAATACAATGCTTGCAGAATACAATGCTTGCTTATTGACATGCAATGCATGCAAACAGATGCAGCTGCAAGTGAGATGCTACAATAGTCATGCTGACACAACACTTTTGTCAGGCTGACTGTTCTATCGCTGACTCAGCAGGAACTTTGGTTTGCGCGTACCTTTCAGCGTCGTTGCCTGCTCCAAGAGTGATCAGCAATAAAGCTGCAGGAAATACAGTCTTTGTCACATGACATGCATGAAATGTGCAGAGCAAGGATAAAAGTCAGTGGCACATAAGGAGAACAGGGTCCAGGGTTGCACCTATTCCCCTGCATGCTAGCGCTGCCTCTACCACACCACCCTTCTTGATGCAACCCAGCATCAGAGTGCTGAGAGTCTCCTTTCTGCAACAAGAAAGAGCTTCAAGCAAGGCGCTTCAGGGCATTCCCAACTAGAGAGCAAATTAGGGAAGTGAGGTGGAGACCTGACAAGTGCTTCCTCATTATTGAACGAGGCCGTGAACAGGCTGACCAAGCTGTGCAGGCCCCGTTCACGAGTCGTTGCTCTGCAGTCAGGACACAAAATGTGTGTGCAGAGCTTGCTGGTCAGAAGTTCTATGTGAGAGAATGCAGTTGGTACTGAAAGCGCTGGTAGTTCAATGCTTGCCGTTTCTCATAAAGTGCGTCAATACTGGCTTCGAATGGATCGTCCTCGATGGCGGAGCTATCGTCGAAGCCAAGGTCAGCTAGGGAAGATAGTGTACTTGCACTAGCTGCACTTTCTGAATCCTCGTCTCCCGCCTGCGATCCTTTCTTTTTGGCTCCCTTCTCTGCAGGTGGTATCCAAAAGTCAGTAGCATAGTACGAGACGCGGATTCCGGAGAGCAGCGAAGTGCAGCCTGCTTACTTTTGCCCATTCCTGAAGCTACCCACGTCGAACTGTCTTCAAGTCCACAAAGAGCTGTGCACCGTCGCAGACACTAAAAAAAATTGGCAGGAAACTGTGATGTTATGATCGCAGTAAATCCGATCGCGCAGAGATCACAGCAGCGCACCGGGCAAAATGTTTAAATGCTCAACCATACTGAGGAGGCTGAGTCAGTCCCGAAGCCTGCATTTAGGGATTCAAACAATCTAGCAAACAAATCCTTCTGCAGGCTCCTAGATATATAAGCTTTGCCTTGCGGTCAGAGACACTGTCCGCGCGTCATTTTTAGCTCCGCTGCCAGGTTAATTGGGAGAAACTGTGCGGGCATCGCCACGCATTGGCTTTCATAGCCTGGGCCCATGGGGTTCAAGGCTGATGCTGATCAGGGCACAGGAACTGAGCAAGCTGGTCAACAGAAGCTGCAGAACAGAGCACCACTACCTGCCGAGAAGCCGGAACAAAACCAGCAGTCAGCAATGGACGTCATTGGTCAGGTATTTTGACTTCATGCACTGACTTGAAGCACTCCAGCAGGCTTTGCAGGAACAGGCAGCAGTTACAAAATCTCGCATCGCCAACACAGTCTAACTGTTTGCTTGATGCATTTGCTGAGGCAGCTAGCATACTATTGATAAGTAGGACAGCTGATTTTGACACTGCAGATACAGAAGGACGCTGCACGAGGGGAGAGGATCCCGCCCCCTCTGGCCTTTCTGGACACGCATCAAGCCCCATGCATGGTGGTGATTGGACAGCACTTCAAGGATGGGCGCTTCATGGCAACGTTTCTCAATCAGGTGCTTCAACAAAAGAGTTGCAAGTTGATGACAGCCATGCAACGCAACAGCTACAGGTGCAAGATGCATGTTGCAGCAGCTCCCATAGGTGTTCTACAAAGAGACCATCACCAGCAAACCTCTGCATTCCTGTTTTGGTCTTTGGTCTCACAATATCGCATGATACATGGTCAGGTCACTTTGCCTTGCAGACACTATGACATGCAATGTTCTGCCAGTCAGAGTGTGCCATGATGCAGCTGCCATTGACGTGAAAAAGTCAATGGCAGTTGTGTCTTGAATTGCTGTGATGCTGTTCACTGGTCGTTACAATCAATGTAGCATCACCTCCATATTGTCGGCACCTGCTGCTGGCCCAGATCGTAGCACACTCAAACGCTTCCTCCTCAGGCTCGTTATGTTTCACCATTGCTGCAGCTTTGTTCGTATTACCTGCAAGAATGCATTTCAGCCATGCAACATAAACGCCCTGTCATATGTATGCACTACAATCACAGACTGTGCAGTCCTGTGTCCCTATACCAGTCATTGGAGTGTCTTCATGCCAACCGCTGCAGATTGTGACACAGGCAAACAAGATCACCCGCCAAGACAGGTGCTTGCAATGCAGAACTTAGAATTTGCTCTTTGCAGGTCATGGTGCTGTTGCATCAGGCATATGGCAGTAGCCTTTCAGACATACATGCTGGCGCTGCTGCTGACTTTCTGCTGAAGGAGTAAAACAAAAATACATGATTGATTGATTCATTCATCCATCATCACCAGTAGCAGTGTTGACTCATGGCAGCATGTCCTGCAGGTCATTGCCTGGGTAAACAAGGCATGTGACCACGCCTATCCAGACACATGCTTGCAGTGGGCGGGCTTCCTAGCTAAGCTTGCCATACACTATGACAGAGTATCTGCTGGCCATGCTGATGTTGGCATCATGAACAGGGTAAGCCTGTTGTCCACTAGCTCGTCCACCAGCAGAGCTACTGCCAATGCAAGTCGCCAATAAGTACCTATGCAAGACATGCTGTCGAATGCTTTATTGTTGCATTTAGTCAGCCATGGCATGCATGCATGGCTTTCTTCTTGCTGTCTGTGGATTCTGAACTTTCCCACTTGTGATATCCACAAGGGTCAGCTATGTAAAGTGCTGCAAAGTGCATTACAATATGCATTTTCAAAACATGATCTTGTGCACTGCCATCCACTATTGGTTGTCACATGTCATGCATCGGGGGTCATCAGCAAGGCAAGCTTGATACAATGTCATCATCATTTGTTGGTTCTCTGTACAATTGGCATGCCTTTCACTTAGTGTCTCAAGGTCATGCAAGTGGAAGCATCCTGACCAGAATGGTGTGTGTATCTTGACAAGCAGACCCCAGCCAATACACGCCAGCGCTGTTGTGAATGCGACCTGTGGCTTTTGCAGATGACAAATTGCAAGAAGGGTAAAATCCACTGACGCTATTGCAATTGCGGGGCATGTGAATTTTGTCCGTAGGGAAAAATAGCAGGTGCAAAGTGTTACATGAGAAGAATTGCACGAAAAGCCAAATGCCGTGGGCACATCTGCCCAACCCTGAGTTAAACTCCCCACAATCCCCAACCCATGCAACACGCTCCCTCACTCAGTTCCAGTGTGTTACTGTGTGCAGCTGACAAACAGGGTCAGGTGCAACAAGCAACTCGCTCTTGGGCACCCTGAGGCAGGGAGTGTGTGACCAGAGAGCAAGCACACAGCAGAGCTTTTGAGTCCTAAAACATCTCCACAATGTAGAAACGCCTTTTTACTGGCCCCAGACGTTTCTGAGTTTACACTTCCAGTGCAGGGATGACGTTTCTGAACTAAGCAGATGTTTCGGGATTGAAAGCACTAAACCTTTGATTGCATGCTGTGTGCAGCTGACGAGCAGGGCAAGGTCAATCAAAGCTCTTGGGGAATCCAGGGCAAGTGAGCGCATGAGCAATGGTGAGCGAGTGCATGGCGTCACGGGGGTCTTGATAGAATGGGGCATGGATGAGTACCGCCTGATAGAGACTGTTACAGAGCGCTTACGCACCGTCAATGACGCCATCAGGTACCATTCATTTGCACTGATTTGTGACACTTATGGGTGTGTCATTGGGAGGTTTTTCTGAGAGACAGCATCCGCCATGCATGATGCCAGCTTGTGTGGAGCTTATCAGGTAGGACTGCGTAATGCGCAATGTCAAAGGCTTGAACCAAGTGCCTGGATGTTGTCATTGATGCCATCAGGTTTTTAGAAGGCTTGGCAAGCCATATTTGGTGCCGCCACAAGCTGTTCACTTGTTTGTTGGTATGTTCTTGGGCTGCTTGCTAGAAACTGCATGCTAGCTACAGGCGGACGGCCAAGCACATTTGTTCAGGCTTGGTCAAATAGCAAATACCACTGGAGATCACCATAACCGTACAAAGGCTTGCAGGCGCATTGACAGGAGCCCAGCGGAACATGTTATTGTTTTCAAATTCTAAATTCTGTGCAGGTGTCTGGATCTGCTTTCCAACGCATCTGCTGCTGCTGGAATTGCCCCTGCAGCAGTCCCTGTCCCCATCAAGGTCCCCTAAGAAACCCCCCCAGAGCCTCCTTCACCCCTGAGTGCATTGCTGTAGCTGCACTGCTGTCGTACAACCCTGTGCAACACCAGAGTGGTGCATGTTGTCACTGAGGGCATGTAACTGGAGTTCAGCAGACACGCAATGTAACCCTGCATATTAATATTGGACTCGGTTGCTTGCAAGCTGTGCTATGATATGTTTTTGCAGTTTATTGAAACAATATTAGTATTGATTTACAAAATGCTGTACACTTATGGCACAGGTGCGTCTGCAAAGCATGCTTGCTGTAGTTTGTAGACGCATAAAGAAAGGGCAGGTGCAACTTGCAGAAACCTTTAAGGTACATACCACCACCAATGTGGCTTGTCAAGTTGATGTTGCTTGAGGCTTGTTACAGCTTTTTTGAACAAAGTACATTCAGTCAGCAGCTTTGTAGTCTATAGCTGCAAGCAAAATGTTCCTCTTACAGGCCCTGGCAGGTTGCAGTTGAGTGTTGGCAAAATTAAGTCTACTACGGTACTACGAGGTCTGAGATCCCAGTTATCAAGGGTCCGTCCGAGGCTCGTTTTACTAATTGACGTTAGTCACGGTACGGCTAACGCTGCTGTTGGCAACGCAATGAGCTTCACCCCGCTCTGCACTGCTTCTCTTCAACATATGTAGTTGTTGCCTGCATGGCGTCCGATGAGCGTGGGCACAACAGGGCACGAGCGTCATAGACCGCATCGTTGTTTGCGGCTCGATAGGAATGTCAGTTGCCCTTGCTATAGGCAAGCCCGGCAAGTGGTACAGCGCTGAAATGACAGCGTACGTGTGGCTTCTATGCCTGATCGGTGCGTCCGGAGGTCTCTTGTTCGGTTACGACAATGGAAGCATTGGTAAGCCCAGCTGTGACTTTCGTAGCTTTGCGGACAGAGCATGCATGTATTAGCAACGACTGCCTGGTTGTGCAGATGGCGTCGTTTCTCTGCCTGGATTCCAGAAAAAGCTCTTTCCTCATGTGTATGCTGTCTCTCTTGAAGGCTTTACAGCGGTCGACCCTGTAAATGCTGCCTATTGTGTCAACAACAACAACCAGGTTTTACAGCTAGTGGTGTCTTCCCTTTACATTTCAGCTTTCTTCTCTGCAATCATTGCCTCCAAGTTTTCTCGCCTGTACGGTCGTAAGGCAAGTCTTCTTTCCTTGTCTTTCACTTGCTGCTCACCTGGCTGTATCCTGTACAGTGTGTATGTCATGTTGTTGCGCTGCCATAAAAGATGGCAGTGCTTGGACTTACCTGCTGTGTCATGGTCACAATCTAGAGGTGCAGTCCACCCATGCTTGTGCATCTACATGTCCCTCAAGCAACTCACACTCGCATGTGTCTGACATGAGTGGTGCATCCTGCTGCAGCCTGTTAACATCGTTGCTGGAGCTTGCTTCACTGTTGGCGCTGCAATCATGGCTGGTGCAGTGGATGTTGCCATGCTCGTGGTTGGCCGAGTCCTGCTTGGTATTGGTGTTGGCCTTAGCTTGCTAGTAAGTGTATGTTGCGATTGTTGGGGATTATAATTTAGAAGTCAGAACATGTCCCTGCTGTAATGTCAGGGCCAGTCTCTCCTGGGAAAAACAGAAAACAAAATCTACGCTGTTGACCGGCACAACGGCAACCTCACAATCAATCAGTGGCCCAGAGATGGATGATTCATTCAAAGGCCTTACACAAGGCTTTGGTCTGTGTTGTTAGTATCGAGTCCATCCATGATGCATCCTGCCATAATGTGTGTCACTCATTGAGACATGACACATATGCTCTTCCAACACTGTTGTGTCCTTCAGCAGTTCAAGGGCTTCCAATGCATTGAGGACAGCTTCAAAGCCTATGTGTTGGGATGGCTTGCTTTGCATTGCTAAGGCTCAATAGGTAGTCTGTATTTTGTTTCTCTCAAGCCTGCAAGGCTCATTTTGTTGTCCAGGTGATGCCTATGTACATTGCTGAAGTTGCACCTCCCCACCTTCGTGGAGGCATGAGCATCATGTTCGAATGGGCTATTGTATTTGGTGAACTTTGTGGTGGCCTTGTCACCTACAGCTGTGACTTTACTGGCAATTGGGGATGGCGTCTGCCCTTGGGTTTGGCTGCTGTCCCTGGGGTTATTGTGTTTCTAGGAGGAATTGTTTTGCCTGAGTCACCCATTTCATTGATTGAGAGAGGCTACTTTGAGAAGGCTTGGCAGGTGAGTCTTTGCTCTGTACCCTCTAGAGATCTGTGTTGTTGTATCTCGTTGAGAATAGTCTGCACCTGCAGCACTGCAATCTCATGCAGTGTCTGTCTTGCCTGCTCTGGTTGTTTGAGTGCTCTTTGGATGTTTGCAAAGGTATTGTGTTGTGACTGTCATCATGATTCAGCCATCAATTTCTTATGTCCCATGCAGGTGCTCTCAAAGACCAGAGGCACCAGCGAAGTTAACAAAGAACTAGCAGACATGATAGAAGCAGCTCGCATCAGTAATGAAGCCCCCCACCCCATGAGGAACTTGTTTGAGCCCCAATACCGGCCCCAGCTTGCAATCTCTCTTCTTTCATGATGTTCCAGCAATTCACTGGCATCAACGTCATGGTGTTTTATGCCCCTGTGTTGATCAGCAATTTTGCGTCTGGGAACACGGCTGATCTGCTGCAAACTGTCATCATTGGTGGAGGTAGGTTGCTTTGCCTTTGCCATTGCTGTTGGCCTGCCCAATATGCTTGCTTGCATATGTGCTGTTGGCTTTGCTCTTGTCAGACGATCAGCTGATGCTTTCTACATCATGCAGATCTTCTTTCAGTGCACTTGTGGTACCAACTCAAAGTGCACCAATTTTTGGGTTGGTACATGCAGCATGTATTACTGTCTGGCATTGACCTGGGCTTGTTGTGTGCCTGATTTGTGCCTGTCCCTTTTTGCTGTCCTCTCACATGGCAATGATCTCTCTGCTGTTGAATAGTGCTGAACTCCCTTCTGTCATGTTGATGCATTGTGCAGTTGTGGCATACCTGTGCTGAAGCTTCTGTGAGTTGCAGTCGGCTTGCTAGCCACAGGAATTGCAGTTCTAACAATTGACTATAGGGTAATGTAGGGTTGTAGTATAAACCCTAAACCCTAAACCCTGGGGCGCAAGCTCCTGCTGATTGCTGGAGCTGCTCTGATGGCCATTACTCACATTGTGGTTGGCATCACTCTAAAATATGAGTTTGTGAAGTTTGATGGACAGCTGCCTTCCAACACCTCAATTGGACTCCTGGTGTGTATATGTATCTTTACTGCTGGGTTTGCCTGCTCTTGGGGTCCCATTGGATGGCTGTACCCAATGTAAGTCTTTTGTTCCACCTCATAATGCCTCTTGATAGGTTTCAGGAGGCAGGAGATGTTGGAACTGGTGTTTTTGCTTTTCTTGCATTTGTCTGTGGCACATGCAGCTGATTGGTGTTGGCATTGGCCATCCAACCAGCAGCTGCTTGTGTCTTGTCATGTGGCATATATATTATCCTTGTTGAGTTAGCATTGGTGTCATCTATCTCTAGGCTAACTTTGCTGGCATGGGCAAACAACTTTTTGCAGTCGACAGCTGTCTTGATGTCATTCAGTCTGGACAAGCTGCTAATGCTCAAATTGCTTTCTGCTGATTGCAGTGAAATGTCGCCCTTGGAGGTGAGACCAGCTGCTTCCTCTTTCAATGTGGCCATCAATCTGCTGTTCACTATCGTTATTGGATATTGCTTGGTGCCCATGCTATGTGGCATGAAATGGGGCATCTTTCTATTCTTTGCGGGTACGACACTCTGTATCTTGCATGATCTTCTGATGTCACATGTAACATTGACTGGCGATGGGGCGCACCCTCTCATCTTCATATGTTCAGCATCACATCTGTGCTGTTTTGCGTTGCAGACATGCAATGTGGATGTTTTACTGGTGTTGAGCACTAAATGAGCATTCCATTGTTCAATTCATACTGTGGCATCGCTGATGCTGGTCAGAGATTGGCATCTTGCATGTTGCTTCAAGTCTCATGTTGACATGGTCATATTTGGCTGCTCATGATGTATTGGTCCGTCTGAATCTGGCCAGGCTTTTTGCTCTTATGTTGTATGTCTGCAGGTATGTGTGTCATTATGGGTCTGTGGGTTGCTCTTTTCCTGCCAGAGACCAATGGAGTCAAGATGAGTTCTATGCTTATGTTGTTTCAGAGCCACTGGTTTTGGGGCAAGCTCCCTGCAATTGCGAACATGTCTGCAGTGTCAAATCTGCCTGACAACACTGATGCAGACACAGACGGTCTTGTGCTTGGAGCTGCTAGACTCAGTGCATAACTTAGTCTTTACCATGGCACTAATGCTATATTGCTACTAAAGGGAAAGTAGTATGGCTGGTGGCGATGGCGCATTGATATTGTCACTAGATTCAATGCGGTTTATGTGTTTGGAATTGCATGGCAAGATGCTATTTGCTGGCAAGGCCTGTGGGTTCCTGTCGCAGTACAGGAAATTAGCCTTTTGACACGCTAGCAACTCGCCTTTTACCTCAGTTCTGCTACAGTTGCTGTGCAATCAGTAGCCTCTTGAGCATGTAGCTGCAACAAAACAACCCCGGGGCCCATGTCGGAAGTTGCTGGCTACTATACTAGCACACCTGGGATCGTGGCAAGTGACCGATGCATTCAATTCACAGACATACAGCACACTGTATGTCCATTGTTGTACATTCTAAATACATAGGCTAGCCGTCCACATGCGTCTTTGCTTTTAAACGATGTATTTGGCACAAAATGTGCAAGGCTGTGCAATGTTGCACAGCATGAGACACATCTGCAAACAAGATCACTGCACATGTGTGAGCAAAATTGTCTAAGCAAACCTTAGCTCACTGCGGAGGCATACTGTTCGAATCAAGTGTCTCCAGGTGCGGCGGTTGTGCTTGAGTAATGGCATCTGCTTCCATGTCACTGGAAGCTAGACCTAGGTGCCTCAATTTTGTCCAGCTACCTGGCGTGTCAAAGTTCTGATGTTTATACCAAAATTGGACGAATCCAATAATGTCAACATCAGCTTTGCATTGCTAATGAGTAGACAAACGACGCTGCGGTCCACACTCTGCTTATACCCTCTTGCACGAAAGCGTTAAGACTAAGATTGGACACAGCAATTTGAAGAGCTTTTCAATCTCCAATGGCACCGTACAACTTGAAGGGAGCGCCAAAAACTGCAAATGTGGCCACAAGCTGCGTCACTAACCAGCACAAAGTCTAACGCCAGTCTTGATGTTGTGCCAGACTATGAATGACAGAAATGCCTGCAGCATCTGTGCCTGTCAACATAATGAATTCGAAGATATGCTGCAGCATTACAACCCAATGAGAGACATTCCAGGTGTGGCCACTGTGCGCTGGTCAGATGCAAACATCACCACATGCTAAAAATTGCATTGCAGGTGCAGCCAGCTTGCAGCGGCCATGTGGCGTTGGCCAGCATGCCAGCAGCTGATTGATCCAAGCATTTGCCCATCACCTCTAGCTCTGTTAGCATTGGCAAGTTGCCTTGAGAGAGCAAATGCAATCCTTGGGTGTCGAGGGTCATGTGAGGAAGGCGCCACCTTGAGCATGAGGCGGCTGTGATTGGACAGACAAATATTTGAGGACAGACTGAATCTGGATTATGGAAAGTCTATGTGAATTGTGTACTGCTGTATCTACTTACGCAGACCAGTGCTACTTGCTGACAAAGCTTTTAGCGAAGGAGAGGGCACAGTAAACTAAGCACTAAATTGGTCAGCAATTCAAGAACAAGCAGTACCTGGCAGACCTGGTGTTTTGGCAGATTTTGCCGTTGTTGACACGGCCTGAGGAGGTGTTACATTGACACAGGGGTGCAACAGCTTGACCATAGCAGGGACACAGCCGGCACCTTGTGTAGGCAATGAGGGCAACTAGTAGCTTAGATTTGCGGACCAGCACCTACCTATCAGTGGTGATGGGACAAAGAAGACAAACACCGTTGTACCATCCAAGTTCAAAACCAGATCTCAGGTGCTGCTCCCGCACGCAGCGTTGATCACTTGGGCCTGCAGTCCTGACCGACCGAGTCGACTCAGAACCTGCCACTTTGCGACTTGAGTACAGACTCTGCAAATCAAGTTTAAAAGCTGATGCCTGGTGCTGTAGAGGTTGCATCAGATTGGCGGAAGGTAGTCTGCCAGAAGAAGGGCAAACTTTACAGTGGGGCGGTTCAAGGGTTCAAGGGGCGATTAGGCCAAACTGCTTTGCAGTAGGAAGCGGAGAGCCTAACGTTCTGTGCACAGCACTTTCTTGTCAGCGGCGTCAGCATCAAGGCATGGACTGGCTGTCTATAGCTCGGGCCAGTGCTGCGTCGACGGGCGGCTTACTGACCCGCAAGCGCACTGCACTGCTACAAAGCTTTAAAAGCCCCGGGTAGGTGCTTGCTTGCCTGGCTCTTGTCGCCTGTCATCGACACATTACTGGCGGACCTCGCGCAATGCCTCATTCGACATGCTTGCAGGCTACCAGTGCGAAGCACACAGTGCTGCAAGCAACGATCACTCTCCAGGGCTGTCACAAAGCAGCAAGCGTTAGAGCAAGAAACACGTCCAAAGACTGCACCGCAGGCAATTTGCCCAGTAGCAGTAGCGTGCAGGTCTCGCAGCTTTGGCTGTCCAGAAAGAGAGGTAACAAGGCAACTTTTGTTGCAGGGCGCATGCTATGGCTGTGGTCTCGGTTTACAAACGGTGCAGCCAGGAGCAGCAGGCTATGTCACCCCAGAGAAGTATGCGACCCGACTTCAGCACAAGCACCTGAACAAGCTCCTGTGTGAGCGCTGTCAGGAGCTGAGCAATGGACACATGGTCCCTGCAGTTGAAGACTTCAGCAGCAGAAATCTACCAGGTCAGCTTGCAATCGAGCTGGCAGGAGCGTGGGAGCGCCCGGGGCGTTTCCGGGGCGATCGGCAAACGTGGGACGTTCTCTGGAGATAGAGGGCGTTCGGGCGTTGGCAAGAGCTCTCTCTCTCTCTCCTCTGCAATGACAGTAAAGGCCTCTTTCTCCCTCTCCCTCTCCGCGGATCCTCTGCGGCATGGTTGCAAGATGAAGTGGCCTGCACATACCAAGGATTCCAGCATCGTTGATCGAGACCGTTCTTGCACAGCTTTGGCCTGCCAGTAAGTCCCCAGGCATAGACTGCAAGCTTGACCTTGATCCCGACAAGGCGGCCCTGAACGTGACAGAACGAGAGCACCTTCAGCGAGCATTGGAACGGGAGTAGGAACGGCATAAGTTTCCCTTTCCCGGTGGGTACCCACCTGGTTGTTTCTGCCTTGATCGTCTGCTTCCGGATAAGGAAGGTCCAAGCGTGGGCACCTTCGCAACTCTGCTTGTTTGGTGTCGCAGGCGCCTATATTTGTCTAACACATAGGGCGAGGTCAAAGAGACAATAGAATGGTCAGCGACTGCACCCACAAGCGTGATTGGTCAAGCATGCTGTTGCACATTGACGACTTATGTTGTCGCACCTACTGTGCCGCAGTTGTCTGTGCTGGCGACAAAGGATTTGTGCAGTGCCCTTCACCCCTGCATCACCTATACAGGGTGCTGCAGTATACCTGTCACACCCAGTGTGCAGCTGATAATTGGTACTGCTTGAAGGTATCAGACATAGATGGAGCTGCCATCAGCAAGCCGAGTAAGACTCAGGTACGAGCAGACAGAAGACGGCGACAGAAGGCTGCTGAAAGGGGGCCCGACTATGTTGCACCAGTGGCAAGGGCACATGTAAGCATGTCTCAAGTTGCTTGTCTCACTTCTAGATGGCACAGGTGCTAAGCAGTGCTGCACATATGCTCCCTATCACTCAGATACCAGTTGCTATGGTATGCATGGGCACATACCAGGGCCTACATGCGAGACTTTACGAAGCAAATTTTTGGTGGTGCATAGCTGGCGCACTTAGTCACAAGTGTGAGCTCAAAACACCAAGCAAACGACATAGCACCAGGGAAAGCACATGCGTTGGTCTGTATATATGTTGTGTGTTTGAACATGAGCTCATTCGCTCGCATGACTCACACCTTGAGCTGATTTGTGATGTGTTGCACATGCTTGTGTTGCGTGGTGCAGGATGGGCCTCCAACGCGCCGCAGCCAGAACGTGGCAAAGAGGCTCAGGAACAAAGCGCTGAAAGTTGCGTGTAAAGCTGCTGTCCAGGCTGCCAAGTTGGCAGCAGATGCAGCATCACCATCACAGGTCAGTTTGCTGCACTGACTCGCTGAACAAAACCCACGCCAGAACAGCTTGGCAGCGTCCTGCACTGTTTGCACATGCACTCACTGCACAGTAGCTGGGTTTGTGGACCTCTGCAGCTCACGTGACTGTCGTTGCCACTTCTTTCTGTCAGAGTTACAGGGTTCGCGCATGTGTGCACAAGCATCCACAAGAGTCTCTTGCTTTTGGACTCCTGTCCTACCTATTGTGACCGATGCTCTGCTTTGCGCAGTGAATTGAGCATGAACAGTCAAACATCATGTCTTTATACCCCCACACTTCTTTAGAAGCATACAGCTCATGCTGTACAATTTGCTCACCATGCAGCTGATCACTATACTTTATTACTCGATGTACTTAGTCCTTACAGCTTATAAACCTGAAAGTCAGGCGTCTGAGCCGTGCCCTTATGATTGCTTTCAGAAGGCCGCAATTCGGTGGCAGAAAGGAAGAATGGGAGTCCCCAAGCTGGAGCCGACCCTGCCAGCAGCACAGCGTATGGCAGCTGCTAAGGCAGTGCTGTCATCCTTGCCACCTGATCAGCTATTGAAGGTACTAATAATAATAGCAATGCTAGTAATGAAAATAATAATTATAACAATAGTAAAGCCCCTTTCCAGCCCATGATGAATGTGAGGCAACATAAGCCTTTGCATCCCTCCCACACATTTTACTCAGTATGCAAGGATACCCACTGTACCTCATTCTTGGCTTGGATATGCCAAAAGGCGCAATCTCTTCTTCATTCTTTTCTGTCTACTCAATATGTGCCCTGTGCAGACATGTGTTGCAGTTGACGTCACCTGCTGAATAGCTCAGTGCCTGTGCTAGCCTCATCTACACGCACATGCAGTATCTTATTTGTCTTTGCTGCACAGGCTGTGACTCCTCAAGTGGCTGTCAGCAGACATGGAGCAGTAAACAGAGGTACCAAGCGCGCCAGAGATGCAGGAGGGTACTCTACTGGGCAGACCCACACCCCCACCCCCGCCCCCACCCCCACCAACAAATCTCGCAAGCTCTCACATGTTGAGATCACATGTAGAGTTGGCAAGCAACTGCCACAGGTAGGACTTCAACCTCATCTTATTTGACCATGTGGCAACACATTAAAGGCAAATTTTGGATCTTTCAGCGCGTGACAAATTGCAGTTGAGCACCATCCCGGGCTTATGACGGTGTAAAACAGAGTGACAGCAGCTTATGCCACTTCCCAATCTGCTACCCTTGCAACTGCTTCTTCAAGCAAAAGTCATCATGAGCTGAAAGTATTTTTTTATTATTACCATTGTTATTGATATTATTATTATCATCATTACCATCAACCTGATTATCATTAATCTTGTTGTCATTCCAGTGTATTGATAATAAGATTAATGATAATAATGTTGATGGTGATGATGATAATACATCTATTAATAATAATGGTAATGATAATAATTTCAGTGTAATGACAGTTATTATCGCCGTACTGCCTCAACGGCTGGTCGTTTAAACAACTCATATTTGCACGACCTCAATTAAATACATATAAAGTATTATTGTTGTTCACGACTCCCATTAAAAATAACAAATAATGCAACAAAAAGTGCAAAAATCAGTGCTCTGCGATCTTTTGATTTGCATTGTGTCAACACAGTCATCATGCTTTGTTGAGTGAGATGCCATGCAAGCTGAGTAAACATTCCTTTGAATTAAGCACACGCCTTCATTAATACGTGTTGTAGTACAGCAATTTTCCACGACCGCAATCAGCAGCCGACTCGAATTAGAATTAGCTAAAGTAATCCATACAGGTGCTGACCTACATTGAAGAGAATTGATGATAATGTTAATCATTAACATGCGCAAAAAGTCGTTTGCAATATTCTGAGGGGTCATGACCTTGATTAGAGGGCGACTAACATTTAAGGCAGTACAAAATAATCATTATTAATGTTATTGTTATTATTTAACGCTGCCAGATATACCTATTCTAAACACAAAGATTACCCGCGATATTTCAACATGAACCCTGACTACCTGTAAATCACCAACATGAACCCTAGACCCTAAGTACAATTTTGCACTGTGTATGCACACCAGACACACCCCTTGAGATTGCAAGCAGGTGCCAGTTACTTGTGATGGCGCTCCCATTGACAGACACATAGTATGAATCCCAAGTTCCCTGAGCATAAAGCGCAAATCTGAATCAGTTGCGAGGCACATCAACAACCCCTAAAGTCCTAAGCAAGCGCCATTGGCTTGTCATTGTGTCCTTGTATAAATGCATATACATATTTATTTATATATTTGTCTACATATCTGTTTGCGTATTTACATAGATATACTTCAGATCCTAGTTTGCAAGTCTCCACCCACAAATTGACGTGAACCCTACATGCATCTGCACTATACCCAAATCAAACACTTCGCTTCAAGATTGCAAGCAGGCACCAATTGCTGTGTGATTGTGCGAGTACTGTTGCAGGGTTGGAGGCATGAAGAGGAGTCTGCCTCTGAGTCTGACTCTGAGTCTGCCTCTGAGTCTGACTCTGAGTCTGCCTCTGAGTCTGCCTCTGAGGAGGAGGAGCTGCTAGCAGTGGTGATTGCCAAACAGGTATGCATGTCACACCTCATGTCTTTGTGGCAACCGCTCCAGTGTAGCTTTGCAGCAGATGTATTTGCACCAGTTACTGCACTTGACTGCATCCATATTTCAAGATCATGACTTTACATCAATGCATCGTCGTATGCAGCCACTATTTTTTGATGTGGTGATTGTAGTTGTGAACACCTTCTGTTGTGTCATGACTGGCAATGGCAGCAGCTCTGACCACTCCGGCACTTGGAGAGAGCAAGCACAATGATGCTGCTCCCCGTCTTGATGGCAACACTGAATTGCAGGCAGTAGAGGACGCATCTCAGCAGAGGGTGCATGGTGGTGGCCTTGCAACTGGCACACAAGCAGCCGCATCAGCTATGGAAGAAGCGGCAGCAGCTTCTTCTTCAGCAGCTTCTTCTTCAGCAACTTCTTCTTCAGACGAAGAAGAAGCTGCTGCAGCGGAGTCAGCAGAGGCAACACCTTTGGAAGAAGCTGCAGCACCAGAGGCAGAAGATTTGGTAGCAGCTACAGATGAAGCTGCAACACCAGAAGCAGGGGCAGCAGTCTCAGAAGAAGCTGCAGCACCAGAAGCAGTGGCAGCAGTCTCAGAAGAAGCTGCAGCACCAGAAGCAGTGGCAGCAGCTGTAGAAGAAGTTGCAGGACCAGAAGCAGCAGCAATAGCTATAGAAGAAGCTGCGGCACCAGCAGTGGCAGCAGCTACAGATGAAGCTACATCTGCAGAAACAGCAGCACCAGCAGTAGCAGTTGCATCTACAGATGAAGCTGCAGCACCAGAAGCAGCACCAGCAGCTACAAAGGAAGCTGCAATCTCAGAAGCAGCACCAAGTGTAGCAAGAGTATCTCAAGCAGTGCCAGACACGGATGATGAGGCACAGAGCATTGTCCAGCAGACTAATAGCAAGAGCCAAACGGCTGGCCCCTCAAGTCTTGTCCAGCTGACAGTAGCTGAGAGCCATGCATCAGCTTTGGGAGTAGAAGTGGGCGCTGATCTGGAGCGTTTCCCAGACCTTCACGCCCTTCAGGTGCACATACCTCATCATCATGAGTCAGCATATTGAGTCATGTATACATGACTGTATATATGTGCTTGAACTTTTACGTACATGTTTATTTTATGTTTGTTTACATTTATCTTTATATATATGTTTATATTATATGTACAAATGATCATTTGAGTCATCAACTTCATGCCTATCCAGGCTCACCAGGTAACATGTTTGCATATACAAAGGTGAAATGGTCATCTTTGTTGTTGGACAGCATGCATCCGGCTGTTTGATATGCATCAGCACTATCAATACACAGTGTGTGGCAACGCTGACCAATGCCCCTTGTCCGTTATTGTTATTACTATTACTGTTTTATGTTTATTTTTATTGTTATCATTATCATTATTACTATTACTATTATTTGTTATTACTAATAATATTACCATTATCATTGTCTTTATCACTGTCACTGTCATTGTCATTATCATTATCATTGTCTTATTGTTACTCTTAGTCCTATTATTATCATCATTATATTCCCCCTTGTCCATTGTGAATGTCCACTGTGCAAGCTCTTCCCTTTGTTTGCAGCGCGGCAAGCATTTGAGCAAACCCTAATGCCAGGTCTGCATTTGTTTGCAGGGTTGTGTGCCAGACACACAAGCAGTAGCTGTGCCGCAAGAGGCAGCCTATGGTAGCTTGGCACCAACTGGGCCTGACAGCACCCCTACTGGGCTTGCCAGCACCCCTGCTGGGCCTGACAGCACTTTTACTGGGCCTGACAGAACCCCTGCTGGGCCTGGCAGCACCCCAGCTGAGCCAGACAGAACCCCTGCCGGGCCTGACAGCACCCCTGCTGGGCCTGACAGCACCCCAGCTGGGCCTGACAGAACCCTTGCTGGGCCTGACAGCACCCCCACTGCACCTGACAGCACCCCCACTGGGCTTGACAGCACCCCTGCAAGGCCTTCAGGCGCTAATGACGATCTCGTCCCTGGCACACCTGCATGCAGCCAGTCTGATGCATCTCTCAGCTTATTACTCGACGGACCGGCTGCCTCTGTTGGCCCCAGCACCACAGCCACAGCCTTGGGTGTGGGCAGTGAGCAGGATGGTGATGGTGCCAAGTCAAGC
>JAABUP010000449.1_pt1 | contig 91398 bp, 150 predicted proteins | sample 5559201 | NCBI WGS metagenome assembly JAABUP01 (sample SAMN10711887, study PRJNA513373) | rock metagenome | isolation source: Antarctica rocks | place: Antarctica | reverse complement strand
CGCACGCGTTCGATGGTGTACTAGGCCTACCTGACCGTACCGCCGGTCAGATTGAGCTGTCGTCGCACACGAATTGTTCTGCTAAGCAAGGACTGGTTTTGGATACAGACTTTTGACGACCACTGTATGTGCATGATCCAATCGAACAAGCTTCATGATTGATAGCCTATGACACGTGCAGCAACAATGACTAATATGCGAAGCATTGCAAGCGTGTGCAAACAGCAAAGTGTGCATATACATGGGTATCACCGCAGAAAACGGCATCAATGCCGGGTGTTCCTGTTTCGTACATCACTCCCGATCAGTTTAAGCGATGGAAAGAACAGAAGGATCTGGAGAAGGAGCAGGTAGGTGCAGCAACATCGATTTTGTTGACCTCGTTTATGATCTGTAGACACTCAGCCACTGCCATGATCATGGTTCAGGAAAAAGTGCTTGCTGAGCGAGAACGGCAGGACGATATCAATAACGGCAAAGCATCATTAACAGGTGCTGTTATAGCTGTATATAGGCGCTGGCACCCTTGCTGCAATATCTGCCTGGACCACTCATACACTGCAGGTCGAGAGCTGTACGAGAAGCACCCTGAGCTTTTTGAAGATTACTGAAACGTTCCAACGTACGATTCGGCTCTTGGTAACCGAAGCAGCAGCAGAGGCTGCTTGTGACGTCTTGAAGACTGCTTTTTGCAATAGCGCAAGGGACGATTCAAGCTGGACTAGCCACAGCCATATTAAGCGAGTCCTGATTGATGCTGGCAGGCTGCCATGGTATGGCATGCATGGATCCATGTAAACACAGTGAGCTGCAGCCGCATGGACAACACTGAGCATTCATGCTAACTTAGGGTATGAAAGCGCATGCAAGTGCATAGAATCATGAATGGTCAGCTAATCACCTGCTTGCGCAAATGCAGACATTGGTGGAACTGTATGGGCGGCCCTAACAGCGGGCACAGCTTCAGCTGTTTGAATGTGCTGTTTGTCTAATCACAGCACCATTGTCAGATGCAATGCAGAGTGGTGACTCTCAGCGGTGAGCAGGACCGTTTTTATGGTATTTGCTCTGCTATATTACGATTGTGATCTTCAACCTTCGTTACCCCAGCCTGCTTTGTTAAGGGTTTTAGTGGACTTTGCTGCTGAACATATTGAAAAAAAAAATTATTTCAGTACTGCAACGACAAGGGCAAAACATGGAGGCAAGTGTTCCATTCGTTTGACGATGTTCATTCATTGGCCGTTCACAAAGACAGAACCAAGCACAGTACTCAGCATGCTGCATGTGAAAAGTAAACCAAGCAACAACCAATCACCAGCCTAGCCAGTGACTGGCTGACTGCATCAGTGGATGGGCCCAGTATGTTCCAAACGCGAGTAGTGTCACAGCTACATAAGGCACCCTGAAGAACTCCCTGTAGTAATCAGAAGGCAGTTTCTGCCTGCCTTCCCAAATGGCTTGGAAAGGCACAATGCTGGTGCGGGCCTTCACTGACTCAAAAGCCTGTTGCAGCAGCGACAATGTCAGCATGTATATATCATACCTCCTGCCATGTGCAATGAACAGACAGTTGACTTTGGATCTGCTCAATTGCAGGGTTATCACATCAGCTAAAACAAGCAACCTGTGAGTACACAGAAGCTGAAAGGCGAATAGCACAAATGTTGCACTGACCTTGCCATGCTTCCTCTCTAGCCTGAAATCCCCATGATAGCAAGCAAATACATGATGTGCTACCAAGGCTGCTGAAGTAGTGAGCATGAAGCTGTTGCCTATCCATAGCAAGTGGCCCAAACACCAAATGAGCTGGCCTGTGTTCTGAGGATGCCGTGTGATGCGTGTGATTCCAGTCTCCCACAAATGTACCTTAGGCTTGTCAACAGCAGCTACCTGCGCACAAAGAGTCCCTTGAATGATATCAAGCAGCATGAGTGTCTTTGCCTTGCTGAGTGTGGACCTGTAATGTCAGATGTGAGGAATTGCCTGTGCTTTGAAATCTCCCGGGCTGTGTGTAAACGTGGGTTACCAAGCTACATGATGACATGCCAAGGCTAGTGAGGCAGGAGGTTTACGTTCAGCTCATGCAAACAATCAGGATTGCCGGACTATGCATGTCAACTGAGCATGGCAATCATGCTGGTATCTTGCCCTTCTGCACAGCATGGCATTAGTTGTGAGGTGAGCCGCATTTGCAGGGCCTCATGAGAGGTTCTGACCTCTAAAATGTTGAAGGTGGATGGATACAGGAAGTAGAAAGAGATGAAGTTTAGTATCCAGACCACATCATGAACACCGGGCACACCACGCAGGTTCCATAGGGGCCTGCCGCTATATCTGTGGTTGATGAAATACACCAGGGCTAAAGCTGCTAGGGGTAAGCTGACTAGCGCAAAGACAACTCTGTAGGCTCTAGCACCAATGAGGTCCTCACCTGCAGATTTGCAACGCCACTCTCAGCAGGAAAGACAGAGCTCTTGCAAGCAGCCTGATACTGTTGAAGGCTGACTGTTGATTGTACAAGAGATGAAAGCTTTGAACATGCAACCTGCATCTGGTGCTTGCGGGAAGAGCAGAAAGGCTGCAATGCAATTGGCAAGTACGCAAGTGTGTCTGGGGTTGTTGAGCCCGTACAGCTTACCCCATGGTCTAAGGTATGCTAGGCCGCTGTGCGAGGCAGCAAACACGCCAAGAATGAGAAGCATCACAACTTCAGGATTGCTGGAGATGCCTTTGAGGGAGTCAAGGAAATTATTTGCAACACCTGTGTCAGGGTCCACCCATGCCTGCACACAGTACGGAGGCAGTTGAGTAAAAGCAGCAACGGGATACAAAAGCCCAGCTGCCTTTGTGATAAAGTGGCATGCCTCACCACATATATAAGCCCCAAAACGCCTAGCAACAGGCCCGTGAACAAAGTCCAGGATTTGGTTGTCTGCTTTTCTACATCAAAGAACGCTGCGTCCTCCCCAACCAAGTCTGAGTCTTGGTCTATACTGGCCTCTGGCTGAGATGCCCGGCATACTTGCGGGCTGCAGCCCGCTAAGCTGGTATGTGCAGAGGACTGACGACTTGAGCATCGCAGGTGTCCCCGACACAAGGTATACAGCCTTGGACTGAAGGAAAAGCACGGGGCTCTTACGTTGACCGACTGTGATCTCAGCACTTGCGAGCGACAAAGCCGCTGCGCGCTTTGTAATGTCGTCTGCATCGCTGAATGTTCAAGCGTCTGCCTGCTACCACCTCCTGTGCCACGAAAGCTCGTATATCTCCGACGACGACACGCCACACACCAGCCATGAAACGCTCGCAAGTACGGTAGGGGCTTTGCATGACATGAGTGAGAGTGGGTGACAGGTCATGGTTACAGCTCTCGAGGTCACAAGTAAGCAAGGGGTTTTGATTCAGCAAGAATTCTGACTTTGTAGAAACCAATTTCTGAATTTGTCTGTCCTGTTTGCGTTCCCGTTGCAAGGCGTGAGCCCTCTCTTCATAGCGATCTGTGCTTGACTCACACAAAAGTTGTTCGCGGTGTGCAGCCCATCGGCCTAGCAAATTGCAGATGCAAGCCAGCTGAATTAGCGTATGAAGCGAGCAAGAACAGATGATCAGGAACGTCATGAAGACTGGCAACGGTGCAGAAAGAAGGTGTGAAGAAGTGGCTGCATGCCTTTGCGTAGCTTTGCTCATTACTGGCATTGCGTACATATGACTGATCAAAGATTGTTTGCCCACAGGCCCGTAATCAGCGGCATATCAGTGATCTAGATGCCAATTGTTTGCTACGAGTCCTGAAAAGGCTGACACCTCTTCCTGACCTGTTCAGTGTAGCAGCGACCTGCAAAGTAAGTGTCCTATAGCACAATGCTCTTGGCGCTTGCTTTTTGCAGACAAGAGGCAGTTGCTACTCTAAAGGTGCTACACTGACTAGGTCTTGTGAGGTGCAGCGTTTCAAGCAGCTGACAACTGACGCAAGGCTGTCGGTGCTTGTCACTCAGCATGAGACGCAGGAGCAGAAGCTGAACATTGGCAGACGTGTTCTGCCCACATTGCAAGCTGCTGTGCTTTCCAGTAGGTGGGTGTGCATGGCCTTCTCTGAACCAAGTTTGAAAACATACACTTTGCTCCTGGTTTGCTAAGCACACCAATGGCTCCATACAGCTTTCATGAGCATCTGTCAGCTTCTCACAAATGGCAGTCCTTGCTCAATATGCGGAGCATGAGTGCCATTGCCTTGTGTGCTGCAGAGCGGGAGATACTATAGTGTTGGAAGCTGGACAGATGCATGATGCTCATGATGTTGTCATTCTTTGGCCCCTGAAGCTGGTAGGGTCTGGAAATGTTGCAGAGGACACCCTTCTGGTGTGTCCCAAGGGTCCAGAAGCAGCACTGGATTTCAGGTGCTGGACCCAAAGCTGAAAGCGTGATGACGACTCATCTCATGCCTTGCATTGCAAAATTGTTCACATGGTTCAGCCGCTTTAGTCAAGGCCTCTGTGGCCTGACAGGCACCCTTGTCTGTCACTTTCCACATCAACAATCTGTTACTGCACATGCATGCTGAAGGCAGTTGGCAACACCTTGATTACCTTGTGTAGGTCGACTGGTAAAGTAGCTAATCTCACCATCAAAGCCACCCTCAGCAACTGCATCCTGCACCGCCGGGGCAGGGTGACAGTTGAGGGGTGCAAGCTGCAATGCCACGCTGCTGGACTGGAGCACCTCTTTACCCCTCTGGTCACCCTGGCAGCAGCAGGCCTCAGCAAGCAGCAGCAGCTGCAGCAGCAATGGCCAGTGGTCACAGGCAAGGAAGCTGGCATGGGGGTGTTGTCTGTTGTGGAGACAAAGATCAGGGTGAGCAGGCACTGACAACAAGTGTGTTACGTTCTGTGGCATGTTCTTTTGAGGCGCTATTGCTGTATGTGGTGGTTGAGCACTCCTGGTAGCATGTTGCTGGTTGGATGTCTCAGCAAATCAAGTTTGTGTGCTGATCGTTGCAGTCGATTTGTCATGGCAGCTGAAACACCATGATGACAAGATGTGTGCTTGCAGGGAGGGTTTGGTGCCACTGCTGTGAACTGTGGTGGCACAGGTGCACTGCAAAGTGTGCGAGTCATTCATTTGTCTAGAGACACTCTTTTTTGGTTTGACGTGCATGCGGGCAAGCCAGGACTTGTCAGCAATGGAGCTTCTGCTGACAGAAAACTTACACAGTGCATTGCACAGCCTACGCCCAGAACACTTGAGAAGGCAATTGTATCTCAGAGTGGTCAGGCTGGAACAGCCACAACTGTGCAAACAGAGCCAGCAATAGCCTCAGGTGTCACTCCCACTAGTGCTGATGAGGATGGGGCTATGAGGCAGCGCGTCAAGGCTTGGAATGCTACACGGCATCCTGTGCTGTTGACTGCATAGACTTGCAAATTATGCAGTCAACTATGTATGAGCCGCTCTTGTGTATATCATAATGCTGGACACACTGTTGACTATTTGAGCTGTATCTTTACAGCCTTGATGGTTTCTCTTTTATGCTGAGGTGCTGCCAGAAGTTTGTGGACAATGCCAATTTTGTACCATAGCAGGAGATTCATGTTGCTGCATAACCAATATCTCACTACAGCCACAAGTGTACAGTATTGTCCTGTCGAACCTCATGAATGGAGAGATTGTCTTTAAGCAGCAACATCAGCGGTCATTGGTTTGCTGCTTTCGGTCAGCAGGCAACATTTGTCAACGATAACTTGCTTAGACAAGGCCTTGTCTGGGACACAAGCGTTAGCCTGATTGTCATCCCTTCCTCTTGCAAGACCGGGTGCTCCGCCTTGTCTGTGTTACTAACTCATTCGACCCAGCCTGCTTTGTGGGCACAGCCGCCTTGCTGGCATTCTGCTCACCATTAGCTACCTTGCTGGCATTCTGCTCGCCATTAGCAGTCGCAACAATGCTGGGCTGCACATTCCACTTGGCTTTGCTTGAGCCCACCTTGCTTGGACTGTCAAGCTGCACATCTGCTGGCCTGTTTGCTTCATCAACGTTCTCATCAGTCTCATGCTGCAGTGAAGCACCTGTCCCTGCAAACAGAGCACATAATTTGAATGACTCAGTGTTTCTGCAATGTGACTCCCAGCAGCAGCCTTCCTAGACTCATGTCATACATGTAGGCTCATCAGTCCTGGCCAAAAAGGTATGAATGTCGTAAGTCATACAGGAAGCAACATCAATGGATCAATGGACCAGCAGCAGCACTGCCTGCAAGGTCTAAAGCATCTCTGGACGTCTTACCTGTCGCAGCAGCTGCCCTGCTGTGTGCATGCAGCAGTGATTTTTTGGCGGCTGTCTGACGCAGCCGTGGCACTGAAACAGGAGTGCCCCCCACTGCTGGACTGTTTGGCCTTATGCGTGACTGCAAGCAAATAGCAGCTCTCAGTATTGCCAAGAGGTGCAGATGCTGGTTTTGCATGCTTGACGTCAACTGAAAGCAGCTTTGAAAGTGCTTGAGTGCTTGCTGACTGACAAGAGCCTGTTGTCAATGTGGCCAAGAAGACAGTGCCCAAACAATGACTAGAAGCATTGAGTATGCAAGTACGCTTGGCAGCTTGGATGCATGCAGTGCAGCCAGGCACTAAAGGCAGAAGCAGTGAGCCAATGTAGTGTGGTTTTGCCAGATGAAGGCTTACTGCTGGTCGCTGGGCTGAGCCAGTGGGAGGGGTCATGTACACAGACCCACCACCAGTGCGAGAGGTGCTGCCCTCCCCTGGCAGGGCAACCCCATTGCCCTTGGGCGTCTGCCCCAAGCCCTCTGCTTGGCTGGCAGCACCTCCTGGTGCTGCCTGTTGACGCAAGCCAGATGGACTAGCCTGTGACTCAGCTGCTGTTACATGCTGTAAGCGCGACTTACGACGCAGGGCTTGACCCTGTCCTGCTGCCGCTAGGACTTGGGCTGTGATAGGGGACTGAGCTGAAACCCCTGCGGCCCCACTGCCTATAGATACATTGGCTGCTCCATGTTACCACAATTGTTTGGTGGCAACATCAAAGGTTGCAACAGTGTAAGATCATGTATACCAGCTGCAACTGGCGCAAGCAATGTGTGCAGTGTCCGCTACAGATGTGCATGATGGGAGCTGTGCACCGTGCACTTTGCAAGTACTGCTGTGTTTCTCTTGGTTGGAATGTTGACATCACCTGTAAACTTCAGCAGCTTCTGATACTTGTATGTGGTGCACTGATGATTGTCAAAATTTTGCAATATCTCGCAAAGCAGGTACTCAAGACTCACCAGAAGAGCGCCTAAGATTGGATTGCCTGTGCCTGGTGGCTGCTTGACCTCTGGGCATGAGTCCAGGACGAGGAGATGCTGCTGTTGGTCCCGCCCTCACAGCAGGGGACCCTTCCCCTGAGGGCCCTGCTTGGTCTGCAGACTGCGGCCCTGTTGACTTTTGCACAGCAGGCCCTTGAAGCACAGCTGTCACTGCATCATCCTCCTTTGCCAGCTCAGCTTGCCTCATGTCATACAAAATCTCCTTGGCCAGCTGCTTGTCACCTACCAAGATGTCTTCTATCTGCAAGTTTAGCATGGCAACCACTTGATTGAATACTGAATATTTTTACGGGAAAACAGCCTCGAGGCATGATTCATGACACCAGCGTGGTTGGTTTAGTGGTAGAATAGTACCCTGCCACGGTACAGACCCGGGTTCGATTCCCGGATCACGCATTTTGCCGTTTCTGCGGTGGAACGACTGCTGATGGCTGATCTCTGTGTGTGCACACAAAGAGCATGTCCTGCTAATCACCAAGTGAAACTGGCGAACTCAGCTTTTGAAAGCTTGAGCATGCACGGTTTGCCGACTGACCTCATTCTTGTGGTCCTTGAGAAGAGCCCTGATGCAAGTCAGCAGGTCTCCCAGCAGCCAATGGCGCACCCCTTCTAGATTACGCTTCAACTCTATCAGGACCGGCACCACCCCCTCTACAAGGTGCTTCTTCATCATAGCTGACACCTGCATGTCTCATGAGCTTCCTCATGACCACATCCATCCCTTGGCCTTGATATGCTGTCACTGATCAACCACAGGACACTGCACTATAGTGCTACAGCACTGTGTTGACTTTTCACCATGGCAGCAGCCAATTTGATGCTGATTGGCTCAATGATCGGCCAGCAGGACGCTGGTGCGCCAAAGATGCAGAGTTGCTGTCGCATACTGCAAGTGAGTGACTGCAACCAGGACCAAAACACAGACTTTGCATGCTCATCGTACAACCCATCTTGCTCATGTCATGATTCGCCTTCTTGTGAAACCTAACAAAAAGCAAGTATGTTCTAGCTACACTCATGCCAACCAACACGTATGCGTAGGCAGGAGAGGCACATGTAAGTGCAAATGCAGGACGTACCAAGCGGCCCTTTGCTGCACCGACCACAGCTGCTGGGTCATCTTCCTCACTAGCTGCCTGCCTAGAAGTGGACACCTGCAATCAATAGGTAGCTTCACCTGGCGACTGCCATGAGTGACTTTGCTGAATCCTGCTCTGACTGCCATGCAGCTATAAACAGCATGGCAGCAGCTGCACACATGAGCCGCAAGTTGAGTGCTGGGGACGCCTGATCAGCTGCTATTGGATTGATAAGCTGCAGCAAAATACAAAAGAGCAACACTTATATTCCTGGTCATGAGGAGAATAAGGGTATCCACAAGGGTCTCTGAATTGCACCTTGATGTCTTTGGAGGCAAGACACCGCAGAGCGTCTCCCAGCACCTCTTCACACTGGTGAAGGGGCAACAGCCCATCAGCCACACCCCCCAGCACCTCACCACACAGCTTGGCTGCCGTTGCAAACTTGTGCTCTGGTGCCATGCGCTGCAGCAGTGCTCTGTGCAGAACAAAGCCGCATTTACTGTCACCGTGTCAGTTCAGCCATGCACTTGCTGCCAGGCACTGTCTAAGCTGACATGCAAATGCCAATCACAATCCACAGCCATACTGATTCTTGTTAGCAGTGTCAGAATGAGAGCGATAGCTGTATTTTTGCAAGGCCACCTTCAACATTGAACTGGCATCCCAGCTCACATGCACAACCTGTTTCCGTGTCACTCAACTTTGCGGCACAAGGAAGACCTAGCTGCACATGTAACGGAAAATTTTGATTCAGCGTCTGTCAGCTGACCTGTAGATGGCCTCTCGTTTCGCTCTGGCTGAAGGGGCAGAGCCCTTCAGCTGTGCCAAGTTGCCTTCTGTGGCATCAGCCATGTCTGTGTCAGAGATGAGGGCTGCGCTGCCACCCCCATGCAAGCCGGCGCGACAGTCATTCAGCACAAACAGCGCCTCCACAAAGTGGTTATATGCCAACAATGGTGCCTGGACATCAGCTGGCTTAGCACAAATCAGGAGCAATGAAACACAGACAAACAAGCTCTCACCCATGACATCTGCTTTGACCTTGGGGCTGCCATGGCCAAATGACAAAGGCAGACAGAGGCATCACATGAAGATGATGCATAAATTCCTGCACATAACGTCACACAGGATAGACACAATCTTGGAAGCATGCTCAACAACAGCCAGCCAGCAAGGTAACTGCTGAGCGCCCTGATGAAAGGCTCAAACGCATTGCAGGCCAGACTGAGCAGTGTACCTTTGAAGCAAGGGTGTCAGTGAGCAGGTACTCTGCCAGGGCACACACACTGGGGGAGTCATCCACCAGTGCGAGCAGGAAGCGATGAAAGAGGGGTCCCCGCCATTTGACATAGTCCTGCAGCCCACACACCTTTTCAGTTACAAAGTCAGGCTCAGGCTGAGAGCCTTGCCTAAGCTGCAAGCGCTCGCCATTCACTGCTCTCATGGCTCTCCTAGGGAGTCAACAATTCTGAATGAGGATTCAGGCAAGCCTCCATAACGGTGGTGGTCTCATGCGCAAAGTCGTGCAATACAAACAACCAGGAGAGTAGCGCACCACAATCACCATCCACAAGGACACACTGTGTGGCCACTGCACTCAGCTGTCCATGCTGTGTCACTGTCATGGTATGGCATGAGTGTCGAACAAGCGTACCTTCTGCAGCAAGTTTGCGAGCAAGGCCAATGCCTGCCTGCGCACCAGCTCATTGGGGTCTGTCAAGCAGGCGGCCAGGCGAGGCAGGTGGGTGTCTACTAGTGCCGTGTACTGCACACACAGATCTGCCAGAGCCACCATGATGTTGTTGCGCACTGCAGGGGCCTTGGCGGCCTTCAGCTGCTGCACAAAGAGGGGAACGCACTTCTTGGCCAAAGGCTCGTCTGTAAGGCACAGCTTGCCCAGCGCCACCCAGGCATGAGCCTGCATATTGCAAGACAGTTGATATGCTGGGTCACATGCTGATGCCAATGTGAACACCAGACTGTGAAGCGGTGAAAACATTGTGTTGCCAACGTGCAACGTGTGGGCTAGGGTGATATTGATAGCGCAAGCCACAGGTATATTCTTGCAGCAGTTTGACAAAGGAACTTAGCCACAAAACTGAGTTGCAGTGACTTCTCACACAACGAACAATATCAACACAGCAGCTTGAATGCAATCCCTGGGCAGGGGATCCAGCTGGAAAAGTGCGACAGAAGGTGGATGACCTGGATGACAGCAGGCACATCAGTGCCCTGCACAAAGGATCCTGCGGGCTGGGAATCTGCCGCAGCTGCTGCAACAAGGGTGGGGGTGGTGAGGGCTTGCACCAGCACCACCAGCCTGCCAGATGCCTTGCCTTGCCTCAGCAGTGCTACCTATACACCACCACCTGTCTTTGAGCATATAGTTTTGGTATCCCTTCTACTTCTTTTGCTCTAAAGTTCTTTCGTAACCTTTTTTTTGAACAAGCTCCAGCAGATGCTTTCTGCCTGGCGTGGACAGTGCTGCCTTCGAGAATCCCCAGATAGCTGCAGATGAAGGTGCATTTCAATCCTTGATTGATGCAGCCGATTGCGGCGTCCATGTCTACTCAACAAGCTTGTTCGTTCATCTGACATCTCATAATATTGGATTGTGCTCTTCCTGTTGAGGTGGGTGCAAGTAGTTACCTCTCCAGCAGTGAAGAGGGCAGTGGCCACCCTCCATTCTGCGCCTGTCATGCCGTGCCGCCTCTCCTGCTCGTTCTCCAAGCTGGCATCCCCCACCTGATCCAGCCCATCAAGGATGAGAGTCCCACAGAGGCAATGCCAAGGAAATGCCATGACTGACTGATCTTGGTTTTGTCAGCAACTACAACATTCATAAGGATCACAGTTCCTTCGCAGTATGCACTTGCAGTCATTTCCTCAGAGCAGTCTCCAGGCATGAATACCTTGCTCAAGCATGCAGTGAATTAGCACCCGTGGCAAGTCTGCCAAGCAAGGTCCATTTGCACTCGGCAGCAGCTGCTGGGTGTCATGAGTAGGTTTCAGAATACTACACAGAGGACAGCACTGGGCACCTGTTCAACAAACCTCCCCAGCTCTTCCTCAGCACCTTGGAGCACAATGCTACCCCAGGCTGTGGTATTTGGCAGCTTCTGACTGGCTGCTGCTGAGTCAGTTGCTTTGGCCTCACCTCTTGAGGCAGTGAGCTGAGCCAGAGCTGCAATGTGGGCAGCAGCTGCTGTCGGACTCAGCCCAAACCTTTCAACCGCCTACGCACCATTGCTTTTGGCTCAATTCCAGACCTGATGGTGCAAGCAGCGGCTACTGACATCACAGTTCAGCCAATTGTCTTCCCCAAGCAAATCATGGCACATAATTAGTGATTTCAGAAATTGATTTTATCATCTGGCAAGGGATAGGTTTGGAGGTGCCAGCGCAAGCAGCACCTGGAGTGTGGTGTGTACGAACATACATACATACATACTCTGTATAGACATGCCCAGGCCCTAAGGATGGTGTATATTCAGTGGTGGCTGAGACTCCTGCTTGATCTACACCCAGCTGTTGCATGTGAGCTAACTGAATTGAGCCATTGCAAAAGGCAGCACTGCAAAGGCACATGCAAATGCACCAGACATGTCAAGGTAGGCACATGTGGTATGTACCCACTAGCTGCAGAGACCAGGGGAGAAAAGAGAAGACTACGCCGTTCGGCAGTGATAAAAGACAAGGGTGAGGTATATTGGGCTTCCCTATGGAGTGGACCATGGGAAGCAGGCAAAGCTGATTGCAGGCAACAAGCTGACCTTGAGCAGGTCTGCAGCCAGCTGAGCAGCCTGTGCAGCTGGGAAGCGTGCTGCTGAGTTTGCAATGACTCGCAGTAGAAGGGTGCCATCGCTGCTACTTGCACTTGCTTCACCTCCATTATCCTGCTGCTGCAACTGATTCCAGGACTCCTGTATTGTATACAGCCAGGTGAGTACTCTATGCGAGCCAACAGCTGCCTTCCAGAAAGCGGGTTGACACGGACATCATGCACCGTACACAAGATTGAGTCTGCAGGGTGTTATGCCAATGATTGTTTGAGACTCAGAGGCATCACCTGCCTAGCTGCAGAGATGGTATGCAGATGTGGCCCAGAAACGCTGTCAGCTTGATGACCATGACCATGGCACAAGCAAGGCAGTCAAGGTGACCATGCCTTTGCAGTGATGGTGCACAACGCAGTAGGCTGACAAGCTAGTATTTTCCACGGATGATCATGGTCATCAGCATTACAGATAGACACATGCAATGTAATATTTGTAGTCTGACAGAGTCGGTGCTCTCAGGCTGAGGGCAGCGGACCTGTAGGAACTCCCAGGAAGGGGCTGCAGGGTCCTGAACTGACACCTCCACCATCACCATCCATGCACCACACACCTCCTTGCCACAAATGCTGCCCTCTGCACATAGAAAATTCTGGAGTGCCAAAACAGGCACCTGCCTTTCTCGAGGTGCAGAGCTACCAGACCTGAACAGGACCTGATGCGCTGTTGCCTGTCTGCCGGCACCATTAGCAGCTGATGCAGTCCTGGACATCAAGCACAGGGCGCAGTACACATGCTGCATATCTGTCTGCAGAGCACGTCGCATTCACCTTCAGCAGTCAGTTCCTGGATCATTGTCTGTAGGCCTGTGGCAACAGCCTTGCCCTTTAGGCGCTTCTTGGCGTGCAGAGCAGCACAGGCACGGCCTAAACAGGCTGCTCCTGCCGCCCCTGCTGCAGGCAGCACAGCCAGAATGGGCCTGAGCAGTGCAGCCGCATCTGCAGCTGCGGCCAGGGCAGCTTGAGACCGCCCTATGCTGCCTGCAGTGACTGCCCGGGCCAACACCAGGTCATGAAACTGCTCCAGCAGCTGCTCTTGCAGAGACGCTTCTACATCTCTTGCCTGTGCAGCAGGCAATCAGCGTGCAGTTCTATTGCCATGCATTTAATCCATCCACCCAAAAGGTTTTTCTGTCCGAGAACCAGTTTTCCAGAAAGCGTGCAGTTTTTGATCTCTTCTTGAATGTGCTGTGTGCATATGCTGTGGGCTGTTGCCTTCCACCGCAGTTACATTTGCATTGACTATAGCATGCTATGTTTGCACAGAGCAGCTAATCATTGCAGCTTAATGTTTCATATGCGCAGCTCTATACTTGTTAAAGTCACTGTGTCAAGCAGCACAAAATCATTGCATGTCACAACGCTCAATTTTTCAAGAGGTGCTGTCCAGTGTTGTTGGCATGTCTGTGTCAGACGCATGATGCACAGAAAAGATACAGCCCATTGACACAGTGCATGCCGTGACACAGTACAAATACCTGCAGCAAGCTTTGCATTGAGGGTAGGATCATGGCACAATCTGGTTAGGACGATGGCACAATCTGGTAGGGCAACATGGCTTACCATAGGCAGCGCTGCACGCACCCACAGCTCAGTGACAGCAGTCTGATTGGGCAGCTCACGCAGCAGGCGAGACACCGCCAGCAGTCCAGTGCGCCTGACAGTCACCTGCAGGCAACTCTTCTTCGTGTGGTGGCAAGCACCAGCACCAGATGCCGAGCCGCTCTGTGCTAGAGATCAAGATGCATGCACCAGACGCACACTCACACTATGCTCACCAGCAAGGTCATTCAAGGTTTGGCACGCTGCGCATGTCGAATGAGTTGTGCACCAGATACAAGGGAGTGTACGACAAATGATATGCATCAAACAGCATGCAACAGCACTCAGAAGCAGCGAAGCAAGGCAGGGCGTACCAGGGCGTCAGCAGTGGCTGCTTCCAAGGCACGGATGTCCTGCTCAGTGGGCAGCTCAACATCTGTCCCACCAGCGCCCCAGGCCCTCATCATCAGCAGGGCCTCCAGCAGCTGCAGGCCTGCCTTACGCACTGCTGCCTTGTCATCCATGCAGCGCCGCCGCGCCATGTGAACCAGCACCTCCACATCCTGCAATCAATGAGCCAGCATCCGAAATGTTGCTGGAATGAGCCAGCATCCTAAATCTTGCTGGAAGTTTTAAGCTGGGCACTGTGTGATTGCAAGCAAGCATGTGACACTTGGTCATTGCTGCCACAGCAGGTATAACAGGTACAGCATGTCAATACAAAATGGCAAAGCCTGGACATCAGATTGCTTTGAGGCAAGACTGAAGAGCAAGGTTGCAGCGCAACAGGCACAATGAGAGTCTACCAGCTGCAGGGCATGAGCCCGTGCTGCTCCTTGGTAGGCGTTCTCCAGAAGCTGCCTGTGCAGGCCACCCCTCTGCAGGTGAGGCCCTGTGGATATAGGGTGGGTGTGACACTGCATGGCAGCAAAGACTTGACTGTCTCATGTTTACCAGCAAGACCTCATTGGCTCAAGCTCTGCAAGCGTTTGAGAAAGATGGCCCGAGTCGTTGTGTTTGGCTATTTATGCTTGCAATCAAAGCTACCACTAGCAGTGCCTCAAATAAAGCAATTGACTGAACGCAGGACAAGAGACATGCAAATCAACATACCATCTCAGCTTGTTGGGCAGCACACTGCAAGACGCTCATGCAGTCACACTCGGCTCACCTCAGGGGTGGCATCATTCATAGGTGTGGCCCCGGGCTCATCAGACCCTGCAGGGGAGATGAAGGGTGGGGTGATGATGGCAGGGGTGCGTCCGGGCATCCCTCCTTGCATGCGCACAGCATACCCTAGCGACAGGGCCTGCAAAACGATTCACACGCAGCTCTGTCTTGCTGTTGCTCGACCCATCTGGCAGCAGCTTGCAACACATTCATTTGTCAAGCACCAGTCCATTGTTACGGGGTTATTACCTATCAACGTGCTTGGAAATGGTCCACAAGGTTGCCCAGCAAGGGGTAAGCATACAAAACCAAGCAGCATATCAGCATGTATCTAGCCAGATGGAACTTGTCAGCCAGGTATCAAGTTCCCAAAGTGATTGCAGAACACAGGTCACATGTTCTCATGTCACAGTCTCTGCAGAGCAGAAGTGAATGCCTGAACAACACGGCCAGAGCAGTGTGTGTGGATGTGCACCTGTCTGAACTGAGCCAGGCTGGCTGCCATAGGGCTGCATGTCTGCGCACACCAGTGCTCAATGATGCTGGCCAGGTTGCTGATGGCTCTGCCACGCACAGCAGCTGCTTTGTCAGATGCCCGCTGGATGAGCATAGCAATGCAGACTTGACCCCATGTAGCTGGAGGACCACACTCAGCCGCCACTGCAGCAATGACGCATGCTGAGGTTAGCGCTTTGCAACAACACCTCGACATACAGTCGCGGAGAGACCTGCAAGATGTCTGCTAGAAAGACTGAGTCATGCTGTGTCTGCGATGCTGTGCAGTCAAAGGGTCTGGGTGATGGGTGGTCATCTGCATGACCATAGTCTGCGCACATTCTGCCCCTGTTGACATAAAACTTGGACGATAGCATGTGCTAGCCTCCCTACAACAAGAGTGGACGGCTACAAGCTAGACAGATCCTGACGTTGCCAGTTGTCCTTTCCTCCTGATGCCAGCAGCATGCAGGCATATGTGCATGGGGACGCACCAGCAGGGAGTACAGTGCTTGGTGCAGAGCCTGGGCTGTCACAGTCCATGGGAGAGGCCTCATCAAATGGTCTTGCTGGGCTGCCTGCCATACTTTCAGGAGCACTGCCCCCAGACACCTAGACAGCAAAGCATTGTGACCAGCAGTTGAGTACGCTCATGTCATTGACAGTCTCATTAGACTCCAGACCAACTCCAGCTTGATGCACTATACTGAATGAACGCCTCTGCTTCAGGCATCACTGTACAATGCAAGATGTACCACACCATACAGATGTATGAATACATCTGCAACGTACTTGGGACCACAAGCGTGGCAGATCCAGCAACCATGTGCAGTGTATGGTGGCGTTGAAGGAGCCACACAGGCACAGTGTGTAGCTTTCGAACATTGCACTCACAGCTTCATACACACTTGTCATTTCTCTCAATGAATTTCTGGCTCAGGCATTGTGCATCTGCAACTGATGTCAGGGAACAACCAAACCCATGTTGTGTTGCAAGCTGGGGTTGCAGTGTGGGGGCACTGACCTGCAGCGAGGCTGGCGTGACCAGACCCATGGCCGGGCTGGGTGCAAAGGGGTCCTGAAAGGTTTGCAGCAACACTGGAGCCAGCTCCACAGCCAGCAACCTCTGACTGACCTGTATGTCAGCAGCATTCAGATTTTGTCAGGCAGCGTGCCACAGGTCTGCAGTGTATACAGCATGCATCGAAATGGTAACAATTTGACCTACAAAGACTATATCACAGCATGCTGATGGCCAGGTTTGCCTTGTGGTAGCATGCTTCAAGAGGGCACGTGACTCGCAGCTCACACATGCAGATTGAAAGAGATGGCAAGCTTTGGATGAAGGAGGCTGACCTTTGCTGTGCGTGCCAGACGAGCAGCAAACAGCACAAACTGGTGCTGATTCATGATGGGAAGCTGAGACATCAGGGCCACAGCAGCTTCGGTGGCAACTGCTCTGTAGTCAGCCTTATCAGGGGCTTTCAGAACAACATGCCTCGCCAGTGCCCCAACAGCCTCCCAGCTCTCGCTGCTATGCCTGCACAAACGGCGCCACATGTCAGGCCAATAGCATGGCAGCTTTGACAATCCATGATCTGGGCTGATAGATGGCAATCAAAAACTAAGGAAATGGCACTACCAGCTGTTAGGCCAAGCCCGATTTTGCTTTAGGGGCAAAGGTGGATGTAGTCTGGCTGCAACCAAGTAAGCATGATAAGATTTGAGACATGTCACTTGAACAAGTAACATTTACAGCAACTGAGAAGCAATCATACCTTGCCACATCCTGTGTAAAGAGCAGGGCTTGTGATCTGATGGCCATGATGTGCTTGGGATTCGCTGAGGATGACACAGATTTTGACGCTGCAGCTCCAGCACTGTCTGCCAAACCCAGAATATTGGGCGTCATCTGGCGCAGGACAACAGCTGAAAGCTCTCTGACGCTGCCATGCCTTGCGTGCAGTAAGGCCATCAGTGTCTTGAAGCATGCCTTTACCACATCATCTGCAAGATGACAAACAGGGCTCAGGCCTCTTTGAGGTGCACTTTCAGTGAGAGCAATGACTTCACATCGTGAGTCGTGATCATGTGGTCGCAGCAAGACAAACACATGCACAAACAAATGCAAAGAGACACACCTGCTGAGCAGTGTCTTGTAACATGTGCAAGTGTTTCGATCACTGCTCGCACTATATCTGGCTGATCTCTGATGCCAAAATGCTGCAAGAGGTCTGCCAAATTGTTGATGACAATGCAGCATTCTTGGGTTGTCATGCTGCCGGCTGGTGGTGCAGAGCGTTCAGCCGTGTCATTGTCATCAATATTCATGTCTTCAGCTTCTGCCTTTTGTTTCTTCTTTCCCTTTGGGGCTGCCGAACTAGCCGTTAGTCCCCTGACAAGCTTCAACAGGCTGCTGGATGTCACAACATCAAGAAACGACAACACCTGTTATATCGCACAGCATTACTTTAAAGCTGAGCAACATTCATTTTGCAGTACTGCCTAGGTAGTAGCAAGGTGTAGCAGATGGAAGCAATATCTTAGGGCACTGCTCGGTCGCATACAAGCATTGCATGCAGCTGGGCAGTAAAATGAGATGCAACAGTGAGCAAGTGGGGAGCCACCAACCGGACAGCCAGGCGTCTTCAGCAGATATGAGAAGATCAGTGCAGCTTGAACTCCAGAACTCTGTAGGTCTTGTGACATAGCCTGATCCAAGCACCTGTAAGCATGATCAAGTTTGACACCAGTCACTTGTGGCCTGCACCAATCTCTGTTGTATCAACTTAAAGCGCCACGTGTTACCTTGTCACGTCAGTGAGGGATATGCCAGCTTGCGGCATGCCGTGCCATATTGCAGCGTGAGCAGCACTCTGCTCAGCAAATGCTTTGATCACTAAGACATCTTGTGAATCAATCCGTGCAGATGAGTGAGTTGCACTGCTTCGATCTGCCAAGCCCTGCTGCTGCGAGGCAATCTCCCGGCCCGCGTCAGACAAGGGCTTGAGCAGATCATATAGGCTGTCAGCATCCATGACCTCAGTGCGTCAATCTTTTGCTCCCTCCTTGCTAGCAAACCAAGCAGTGGACAACAGATTTGCCCACAACTATGCTGGTGCATTGCGGTACGCCAACCGCAATGCACAGTCAAGGTCAAGCAACAGTAAATTTTGAAAATAAACCTGTGACTCATCACTGTCCGTGAGATGTCTGGTGTCGGCATAGCTGCAATACCGCTGGCTTTGCATCGCTATCCCATCATGGCAGGTGATGAAACGTGGGTACGTTGGAACACTCATCACTCCACGCAAGTCGACGTAGAATTATTTGGGTAAGTACCGTCAGGCTGCAATGCCTGCTGCAACGCCCGGCGGCAGATCAGTCACGTGCTGACCAGTGTGAACGTCCTGCAGGAACACTCTCCACTTAGCTCAAAACCCCAATACCAACCACCTCGGCACCACCGTCTGGGACTCCAGCATAGTTTTGGCCAAGTTTCTAGAAAAGGTGAGCCATCTACTGCACTGCATCCCTGGGTGCTTGCTATTGTCTTGAGTTTGAGTTGATGAAGTGATATTGAAATCCTATCAGGAAATGGTCTAGTCTAAGACGCTTGTGGACTTTGCAGAACGCAAAGAAAGGAGATTTTGCACGACACAGACTCAAGGGCAAGCGAGCTATTGAACTAGGTGCTGGAATGGGCCTGGGCGGCTTTGCATTTGCTCTGCTTGGCTGTAACACCACAGTCACTGACACTGCAGAAGTCATAAGCTTGCTCCAAAGAAATTATGAGAACAACTTGTCTCCAGCTGCTCTTAGAGGTGAAAGCACTGTGTATCTCCATAAGGCATGCATTGCATGTCATTGTGTGCCATGGCTATAAGATCACTACCCTCGCAAGCTCAAAAGTGCAATCTGCAGCTGATAGACTTTGCCACACAAGCATAACAGCAGGACATGGATTCGCAACATTGTGCAAAGGTGTCATGGCAATGCAGGGCAAGAGATGTCTAACATAGCTGGCCATGTAGCAGTCCAGGAGCTAGACTGGAGCAATCTTGACCATTATGCACCCGTCAACCCACCTTTTGATTATGTCTTGGCTGCTGATTGTGTCTACCACGAGCAGATCGTCGAGGATTTTCTGCGCACTGTCTTGGCCATGACTCACAGCAAATCCACAGGTTGGTGAGAAGAACTTGCAAATGCATTTTCACAGGAAGAGTATGCAAATGTATTGTTACAGGGTGATTTGTTCAATCCCTGCGTTAGAAGAGCATGCAAATGCATTGTTACAGAGTGATTGGGTCAATGCCTGCATTAGGAGTCAAACATGGTTGGTGCTGTCCAGGTCACTTGACCAACCATTTGCAGGCATTGAAAAACTTGCTGCTCTGCTTATGCTATTTTGTTCTGCTATCTCTTGCCAACCTGCAACATTGCTTTGTTTGCAGTTGTTTGTGCAAGTTGCTGCTATGTAGACGATCAACTTGTTCTTCATTGCAGTGGTTGTAGTGAATGAGCTAAGATCAGAGGCCGTCCACAGCCGTTTCACAAGCCTGTTTGAGCAATACTTCACCATCAAGCGCACACCACGCAGCAAAATGGATGCGGTACATCAACACAGTGCCATTGACATCTTGATACTGAGAAGACGCAAGGGAACAGAGGCAGGTGGTGCTGCAGCAACAGAGCTCGGTGTGCATCAAGCTGCTGAGCAGCAGCGAAATGGGCCTTGAGACTTCCAGCTGAATCCTTGCAGGCAGCTAGTCACACAGCCTTTCGAAGCTGTATAATTGGCCCTTGAAAGGTGTGCTGTTTACATCAAGTCATTTCACCGTCGATGTCATGTTCTGTCATGTACATTTGGTTTTTGCACCCATGGCAATGTTTGCAAAGGTGATGTCTGCTTTTGGATTTTTAGTCTTGCATGCTGTCTGCATGATGTTGTTTCAGTCTGTAAGGTTTGTGAACTGACAAACACAATTGCGAAGTCTTTTGCCATGTCTAGACTATATCTGCAGGCTTTCAGGAACTAGTCAGGAGGGCGCAGCCAGGATGTCAGTGTGGTGATGATGAGAGCCCTATCTGCCAACACTGCATGGCAAATACAGCACGTGGACCTATGTGGGGCCAGTCCATTATGTAATGCTCGGTTTGGCTGCGAACATTCACTAGCACCAGGCTTCAAATCTGGAGCAGTGTTCAATGTTGCCAAGCAGCTGTTCTGGTTTGGGAGATTGTATGCTGTAGAAGGGGCAGGCATAAAAGGGGCAAACTCAATTGCCAGATCAACTAATTTGCTGTCTCAAAATGAACTGACAGCAGAGGGCAAGATATATTTGTGCCATATTACATGTACTCAAGAGTTCATGGCAGTCATTCGGATCCAGTGAGCATGCTGGCACCATTGACAGCACTTGGTCCAACATGGGCACAAAAGTCAAACGTGATTTGGTACATACTACCTAAACCATCATGATGCCCTGTATGTGTCACACCTTTGCATTTAATATATTCAACGCTTTCATGGGCATAATTGTTTGCAGCTGCTATGACAACATGGCAAGTGAGTACTGAGTTCAGGTAAAAGTGCCCCCCATCGCATAATATGCATAGCTGCAGACGGCATGTCGATACTGCTTTCCTGCAACACTACAACTTTGGCTCGACCATCTGCACGATAAGTCTGCATCAGTCGCAAGTGGATTCTTGTGGTATTAGCCCATATCCTTCAGAGTCTACCACTGATTGGTTGAATCGGTGCTGGGTCACAGCATGCGTGACTCGCATTACGAACGTGTGCACAGACAGCTTTCTGCACGCAAATTCGAGTTGGTAGATGCCTCTGACCGTGAGGGCACTGCATTGCTCAACAGCAGGCTGCAATCGTCAAGTTCGTGGTCCTAACAAAAGTCGTGAAGATTGCAGCCGTGATCTGATGTCCGCGGCGTTTATCCTGTAATGATCTCTGCGACAGATGGACGACTTTGACGCCTCCGACCTCAGCGCTTTGTTTGCAGAAGTGGACGAACTTGAGGCAAGAGGAAGAGCGCCTCAAAACCAGTACACAGTGAGTCCAGCAGTACGTTGCGACCGTGGCTGCGTATTGAGTTTTGCAGCAACATGACTGCTTGCCACCTCAGCCTTCAATTACAGGACATTTCTCTTGAAGATGTCATTGCCTTTTGTGAGGAGCAGTTTGTACCACAGGAATCAGCCCAGACTCTGGGGAATCAAGCAAGGCAGCATATACAGGCACCTCCTGTACATAGAGCCGTGGTGGACCCCAAGACCTCTACGCTTGCGGCAAGGTCGGCTTTGACTCCCCAAGCTGCTGCGCTGCAATCAGGTCTGGTGCAAACCACGACTCCTAGAAGCAGAGAGGAGATACGCAAACTCTTCACTAGACGCTCTTCATCACTTCAGCCGGCAGCCTCCCTTCAGCAATCTTCCACAAACCTCCATGGGTACTCTCATCCTGCAAGCCGGCTGCAGCATCATAGCGGCTCTACAACAGTTGAGCCAGTACTGCCTGAAACAGCACCGCACTTTCAGCCAGTTCTGGCCCCACAGCCAGCCAGCCAGCTCGCTCACAGCCATCACGCAGTATCTGGGCACCATGAGGTCACAACCGCTTCAGCTTTAGGCAATCAAGCACCTGCTACGTTTGGCCAGTATGCCTATCCTGGCAGCAGCCATCAAACCCAGAGGGCCTCAGGTCAGAGCATTCAGCATTCACAGCAGACTGTGCCACAGCGCAACAGTGCACCCCCTCAGCGCACCTCAGGTTCTTCCTACGGCAATCACGCAGATGCCAGTGCTGTTGCCAGGCCAAGCATGAGCTCGGGGCCAGGGCCAACAATGAGGGCAGAGGTCTTGATGGGCCCAGCTGCTACAATAGAGGTCAATGTGCGCTTCCATGCCAATATTGCCGCTGCTCTGAAGAGGTATGCACACACAACTGTAACAAGCCTTGCTGTGAATATTCTTACAGGTCTGCATATGGCTATCTGGCAGAAACTCTGATGGCCAAAACATCTGGTAGACATTCCTGCTTTCATTTGGCGTCTGCTAGAAGCATGTATGGCTCATTTTGCTCCTGTGCCTGCTTCTCAAGTCACAATTGCAGCTTGTACGCGAATTTTACAAACAAAGCAGTTTCTGAAATCTAGGCTTTCCTGGTTTGCTGCCAACCAGTTCCACTGTATGTTTCACAGTCTGGAGGGTGTTGAGTGGATTTCCAACAAGGGCTTGTGGCGAATGCCCATGTCACAGTATGCCCCACTCATGAAAGCCCTTCCTGCTGTGCCTGGAGTGCGCTTGGATGTTGAACCTCTGCCCACAGTGGCTCAAGCACTAGTGCAGGTATAATACATACATGGAACTGGAAAGCATACAGTATACTAATATCGAGCATGCCAGCAGCATTCCTCACGCCTAGCTTTACTTTAAGTCCACAGCAACCCTATGTGTCTTTCTGTTGACCTGCATGCCGTGCATGATGACCTGCCAGCCTTGCTCTTGGCTCCTGTACAGCCAAACACCTGCATGATGAACAGCTTCCAATGCAGGCTTTCAATGCCAATGTGGTCATGTGCAGGCTGCTGCCAAATTGCCTGATGACAGTGACCGCTACAGCAACATGCCAGCCAGGCTTCAGGAAAAGCTGATGGGGTTTCAGCGGGAGGGCATCAAGTTTGCGCTGAAGCGGGGAGGCAGGCTGCTGGTTGGAGACGAGATGGGGCTTGGCAAGACTGTGCAAGCCATTGGCATCATGGCCTGCTACAAGGATGAATGGCCCTGTGTCATCATCACCCCTTCATCACTCAGAGGTGCACCTCAAACAGCATGGATTGGCCAATCTGCCAATACTAATGCTGCGTCGCTTTCATTGTGGCGAATTCTCATTCAGCAGGTCTGTATGGACCAGATGCTGACCAATCCCCGCTGACAAAAAACATGCTTTACAAGGGAAGAAACCCACAGCATACAGGACCTCCCATCTGTCTGCGCAGTGCAGCTAAGACACATGATCCCACTCCTCTCTCATCTATAGCCCTCACTTGCTCCTAAATATGCGCATCAAGCACACTGGTCATCTTGGACCTGTGCTGTGCAGAGCAGTGGGCAGATGCATTGCACCAGTGGCTTGGCATCACAGACGACTGTGTCCACATGGTCACAAAGGGCAAAGATTGCCAGCTGGAAGGGAAGAAGTTCCAGTTCCTCATCACCAGCTACAACTTTGTGCCTAAGCTGAAGGACCAGCTGCAGGAGCTGGCTCCCCAGGTCATGGTCCTGGATGAGGCACATTCCATCAAAGCCAGCAAGGTGCGGAAATCTTGCACACGCAACTGGCTGCAATCAGCAGTGATGTCATGAGGCTATGCCCATGATTGGCTGCACGCCCAAGGCACACTGTATGCCTATGTTAGGAGGCTAATAACAGCTTAGCAGAGCACATGTGCTTTTGTCCCCAGTTATGTGTCTTCTGTCAGCATCATCTTGGGCGTGTATACCTCTCATTGCAAAGATGAATGGCATTGGTATTATTATCAAAGACCAACAATCGATCAGGTATCTCATCAAAGCAAATCCCAAGCATGTTGAGCTGTTTGCTGCAGAGTGTGCGGACTCAGGAGACAGTGCCCCTGCTGAAGGCTGCCAAGAGGGTGGTCCTACTGACTGGCACCCCCGCCCTGTCTCGCCCCAAGGAACTCTTCTCCCAGCTCACAGCCCTGGCGCCATCTGCTAAGCTGAAGATGAAGGACTTTGGGGAGCGCTACTGCCAGTGTGACAGATACAGGCCTTACGGAGGGCAGTATGATGGTAAGCACAGCACTTGCTGCTATCACTCTAATACCTGCACACATGTTCATCTGCATTGGAAAAACCTGCACCTTGCGTAGCTCATGAGATGCAGCACCACTACTGTGCTGGTCAGGAGCAGATGTTGGCACTCACAATGGCATTTGGCTCAGCACTCAGGACAGACACCCCAATGCATCACGGGCTTTGTTGCCTGTTTAGCTTTGCTAACCTTATCATGTTATTTGAGGCTGTCAATGTCAGCACAGACTTGCAATGAGCCCAACATGTGCACACAGCTGGTACTGAGTGGAATGACTGCAGGTGCCAGCAACTTAGCAGAGCTGAACCGGGTGTTGAACAGCACAGTCATGGTGCGCCGCCTGAAGAGTGAAGTCCTAGATCAGCTGCCACCCAAGAGGCGCCAACATGTAAGCCACCTTGGCTCAGCACTGTGCCCACGTCCATGTCTCCTTTTGCAAAACTATTGACTCATCATGTCATGAAGGAGGTGGTTGTGCATGCATGGACACACTGCATGGTGGACAGCAAGCAGTCTTGTTCCATCAGAAGGGACTGCAGGAAGGCCTCACAAATGTCATTGACGTGTCATGGCTACTCCTGCAGGTGTATCTGCAGCTGCAAGAGCCTCAGAATGGGCAGATGAAGGCCCTCAAGTCTAATCTGGAGAAGGCACGAGAGCTCAAGAATGCCCAATCCAATGGTGGTGCTCAGGGCGGTGCAGACAAGGGGCAGCAGCAGATGATCATGGAGCTGTATCAGAAGTGTGCCCAGCTCAAGGTGGACCATGGACACTGCTTGCTGAAACATTGCCAGCAGTGTGATCTTGCCAGTGCTCTCATGTGCTATCCAGTGAACATGACATCAAGCATTGAGCAAGCGGGTGTTTTCTTGCTCACGTTTTGAAATGAGACATGTTTAGCATGTGCATGGAAGACCATCAATGATCGTAGCCACACCGTGAAACAGACTTGCCTATCACAGTCCATGCATTGGTGATCTGTAGATAGCTAATGCTGACAACGAAGCACTGCTGCTACAGAGCAAGGCTGTTGCCGAGCATGTTGGAGTTTTGCTGGATGCTGATGAGAAGTTTCTGATCTTCTCGCACCATTCTGACATGCACAATGCTGTCGAGGCAGCAGTCAGGGGGTGAGCCTTCCATGTGACATGCAAGGCCTGTACTGAGCAACAAATGCAGAAGCAGTAATGGACTGCATGTGCATGACATAAGAAAGATGTCTCCTCATAAATTTGTATGGAAGCCACTTGCACTGGACTGTCTCATGATTTGTCTGTCAGGCAATCCCAGATGCACAGTGTGTCACTCACCGTCATGTATTGGCGCCCTGTGATGTACACACAATTGCAGCTATCATGCTACAAAGGACAAAGACAGGAGTTTGCTGCTGCATGGCCTATCAGAAAAACAAAGTCATCTCTTGCAGGAAGAAGGTGAAGTTCATCAGGATTGATGGATCGACGCCTGCTCAAAGCCGAGGAGAGCTGGTGAACAAGTTCCAGCAAAACTCGGATGTGCGGGTGGCCATTCTGAGCATCAATGCCGCAGGCACTGGCCTTACACTCACAGTAAGCTCTTTCTCATGCTGATGAAGGTCCAATATGGCTGTTGGTACACCATCCGCTATGTCACCTTGCTCATTACTTGGTACAGAGTCCTTTTGAGGTGGATTGCATGCTTGAGCACATTCAGCTGTATCTAGAACTGTTGTACGAAGACTAGCTCTGGCCCTTGATCATGCATAGTAAGGAACACACAATCCTACCATGTCTACTCAGATCAGTTGTCATCCAACCCTGTGCAAAGGGAAAACAGGAGGATGAATATAGCAATGTTGTTGCAGGTCGTCAATGGTGGTGTTTGCTGAGTATTCTTGGACACCTGGCACCCTAGTGCAGGCAGAGGACCGGGTGCACCGGATTGGCCAAGCCAACTCTGTGAATGTATACTACCTGCATGCCAAGGGCTCCATAGATGACATCATCTGGCAGACCCTGGAGCACAAGCTGGATGATGTGGGCCAGGTACCTCCTGATCTGCTCTTTTCAATCCCAAAATGTCTATTCTAATTCATAAACGTCATCCTTGCACTGGAAATTTAAACTCAGAAACGTCTGGGGACAGTAAATTGCCAGTGCGAACTTTCCAGCAGCATCTTGTCTCTGAGACAAGCATTTGCAACGCCACGTGCCTTCAGATTGCATGACTGGCTGTGCTTGTCAGTGTTGCAGCCTTCTTCTCCGTGTGTATCTGAAGTGCAGCATCTGCTTGACATGCCAGTACTGGAGAGCTGTTTGCTGTTTTCCTGCAGGTGCTGAATGGCAAGTCAGACTCTTTCCAGATGCTCAAGTCCCAGCAGCAGGTCAGTGCCAATCAAGGCAGGCTGGATGCCTTCATGAGCCAGTCTCAGCCCAGCACAGCTGCACCTGCAGTGCCCTCAACAGCCACAGCTAGTGCAACAGCCACCACATCTGCCCCCTCTGCTGCGTCTCACGCCAGCACAGCTGTGGCCGCACCCACCACAGCTGCAGCAACATCAGGCACTACTTCAGGTCGACCGTCTTGGGTGAAAGCTAGGCCAGATCAGAGGAGTAACACAGGCATGATGGCTCCAGACAGCGCTGCTCGGCCACGAGACATCACCAACTTACCTCTGACTGTAGGGGCCAGTCCATCAAAGGGACAGGCCAAACAACCCATGCCCAACACTGTTTCTCCTGGAAAGCAAACCACAATGCAGTCTTTCTTTCAGCCCAAGCAGATGCTCAACCCTCAGCAGCGTCCGCAGCGTCCTCAGCAGCACTCCCATCAGCAGCAGCAGCAGCAGCAGCAGCAGGTCTCATCAGCTGGTGCATCTGGAAACATGTTCCACACTCAGGGTACCATGCAGAATGCGCCCCAGCAGCAAAGTATGCCAATTCGTCAGGCAGGACCTCAGCAAGGTAGTCAATCATGGCAGCAGCCACCTCAGCAGTGGCAGCAACAGCATCAGAGGCTAGCGCAAGCTGCACCAAAGCCTGCTGTCAAAGTCAGCGGTGTCTTTGCCGATGATGATGACTTTGATGACATCTGGATGAGTGATCAGGCCTTTCAGGCGCCAGCAACCAAGCCTGCCCACAATCGCGCACTGCCTGGGGCTGGCCACTCCATCCAAGCCATGCCTGTCATAGATTTGGCCGGTAGTCCTGCACACAAGAAGCCAAGGACTCTCGGTGGCTGAATCAGATGTACATTAGATAGACTGTGTGTGACGCAATGATTGCCTAGACTAGAGCTCTTCTTCATGTGCATTGCAGTCAAAAGTTTTGAACTTGCTTGTCCCATTTCATATTGATGTTAAATTTCGTGGGCAAGCCATGATCATATGGACGGCCACAGGGCAATGTGCATATAATGCACCGCTGTATACCTAGGCAGTGTTCCATGCGGCTGCATGACTTTGCTGCATCTGTGCATGCTTTGCATAAAGGACTTTTTCCTGCCACATTGCTTCGACCTTGCAGTCAGCCACGGTCATTGCAGCTTGTTCCCTGTAGTTTCAGTAGCTTCGCTCTTAGGCACTGTAAACATGGCCTCCCAAGTGCATGTCAATGCATCATGTGATCTGACGCAGCAATGCTTGCGTAGGTACTGTATCTAGCTTTGACTCTTTTTCACTAGTCACCCTCGGAGACATGTTTCAGGATCTAACATTCCAACTGCGACAATCATGCTGTCTTTATCAAGCTCTGCAAAATAGTGTATCCTTGGGGAAGGGTATCTGAGGCCCTTTCCACACCTGAATGGGGGTACCCTCCGTTGACGGATTAGAGCCTCCTACGATTACGGTCAACGGAGGCTGAAAACGGAGGCTGCTGTCCACACCTGTCGCATTCATTGAACAACGCCACTGTCACAACAAGCAGTGGCAATGTAGATTCCGTGTACGTCGCTGGGCGGCTGCTGCCATGAACGCAGTCATCTGCGGTGCCGTGTTGGCTGCGGTGTCTTGCTTTCAGCAAAGCATCAGTGAATGCTGTGATCTCGATATGTTTCCCACCCCCTCCAGGCCGCGTCAGCCAGCAAGAATGAAGGAAGCTTGGCCGCTGATGAAGGTGCTTTGGCTGGTTGTCTGTCTTTACGAGCGTGAAAGCGTGCACAGGCAGTTCTGGAGACGGGCCAGGTAAAGTCTTGATGTTGAAGAGTGAGCACTGTCTCCGAATACAGCCTGCAGCAGCCAGGATACTTGCTGATTGTACTGTGCAGCAGCATCCTGTTCATGCAAGCTGGTGCAACACTCACTGTGATTGCATTCTTCAGGTCTCAGCACTGGTGGTTCTCTATTGTCAATTGTTCATGGGATACTGACTCAGACCCTGAAGACCGTGATATGCTGTTTATAGAGCACTTTCGAATGACACATGGAGTCTTTCATGACTTGTGTGACAAGCTGCGTCCTCACGTTCAGAGGCGAGACACTAGAAGGAGACCAGCTGTCCCTGCAGAGCTGAGAGTTGCTGTGGCCGTTTACAGACTTGCCCATGGGCAAACATACAAGGCATTAGCAGTGTCACTGGGTGTTGGCAGAGCCACATGTCAGCACATCTGCGAAGAAATATACAGGTTCATTTGTGAGCGCCTGCAGCCAGAAGTGATCAAGTTCCCTGCTGGGCAGGACCTGAAAAACATCATGCTTGATTTTGAGCACAAGAAACGAATGCCTATGTGTGTTGGAGCTGTTGATGGGTCTCACATCCCAATACAGATGCCTTGGCATTCACAAGGTCATCTTGATTATCGCAATCGGAAAGGTTTCTATTCTATAGTCTTGCAAGGGTGTGTTGATTTTTCCTGCAAATTCATCAGTATCAATGTAGGCTTTCCTGGTAGAGCACATGATGGAAGGGTGTATAGACGTAGTAGTCTGTGCAGGCGCATCAATGACGGAACCTTGCTGCCTGAAGTGTATAGAGAAATAGAGGGTGTCAAGGTGTATCCGTGTATACTAGGAGATGCAGCGTATGGCCTCAATGTGCATTTGATGAAAGGTTATCCTGGGGCTGCTTTGTCTACAGACAAGGAGTGGTTCAACTTCAGGTTGTCCTCAGCTCGCATGTGTGTAGAGCGTGCTTTTGGAATGTTGAAGGGGCGCTGGCGTATTTTGCAAAGGCCTTCAGAAAACAAAAAGATCATCAATCATTGTCGCATGACAGCAGCTTGTTGTGTGTTGCACAACATGTGTATTGATGGCCATGTATATTACAACAGCCACTGGGAAGTACCTGCTGGCAGAGATGATGCTGAGCGTGATAGGTTCACTGATCCAATCTATCAAGAAATCAGGCTGTCTCTATTGTGAGTCAAGCTTGACTTGTTTGAGACTCTCACTCTGAGTCTCATTCGGAGTCAACTTCTGAATTCTGACTCATCGACCCCAACTGGCAACCCGCAAGCTTGCTTTGTGACATTGCGATAGCGTTGATCGCTTGTCGATTAGCACCACTCTTCTGTTGATCACCCGCACAATTGCTCCCTGGTGCTGTCTATGCTGCAGTCACGGCGGGCGGCACTGCTGGTGTGTCACGCTAAGTGCGTACGAGGTCACGTCTGGATAATTGGCCCTTCTGTCCACGGGATCTGTGGTGCTCGAATCCCTTTGCACAAAAGTTCCTAATTTGCGAAGCGAACAGGGTCCGCCCGCCTTGGTCGCCGGCCTCCAGGATCCAGCTGCCTGTCTCGAGTGACAAACAACACAAAATCCTCGGCTTGGAGCTAGCAATCAATACCAGTACCTGATACCTCATAATCAGGAGGCCGTGAACTAGCACCGATGGGCAAAAGCAAGTCTGTCCCTGACCTGGCAAGCAAGGCTATGGTGGCCTGGACAAGCGAAGATGTGAAGCAGTGGCTCAAGGAGCACGAATCTCTGAACAAATACACCAAGCAGCTCAAGGTCAGCTCAAAGTTGGGTCAATGCAGGTTCCCAGCCTTGTTGAGTGCTGTTCTTGCAGATACACTCCTGCTGTTGTATAAGCATATAGTAGAGACTGGTATCTCTTTTTTTGTGCTAGCAGTATAATCGCTGCCTTGTCAATTGTACAGGGGACAACAGGCAAGGAGCTCATGAAGCTGACAGATGACATATTGGCCCAGATTGGTATCAAGAACCCTCTGCATAGAATGCAGCTCATCAACACCAGGGACGACTTGATTGCTCAGCAGCAGGAGGACACAGCTGTCAAGGAGACAGACAGTCCCATCATGTCCAAGCCATCATCGCCCAACCCTTCTTTCGTGGTTCCTCAGCATTCTCCCAAGGTCAGCAGCAATGATTTGCTAGTTTGGACACAGTGGAAGGTGCACAGTTCTGTTATGTGTTGGTCTCATTGCAAACAACTGGCAACTTGACCTTGCTTTACAAACTCTGCAAGACCAAGTGTGTGCAGACCGCAACCTGGCTGCTGCTGTGAGCTCAAAAGCATACTCTGCCTATCTCATACCACAGGCATCACTCATGCTCTTGGAATCTGAGACTATTGTTGCCGACTGGGACCTGCGCCAGAAGTATAGTAGCACCGCAGACATGATTGCAGCCCCAATGGATGAGCCTCGTCTCGTCCGTCAGCCTCGTCAGCCTCAATGGACGTAGCCCATACATGCATGTTGCATCTGCATGTTTGCCAAAAGTGGCGCCTGCTCACAGCTGCAGATGCGTCCTGTCAACACAATGCAGGGCAAGGGACCAATCTTGATGAGCAGCATCTCCCGGAGTCAGATGAATGGCACCAGCAACTCAAGCAGCAGCGGCTTCAGCTTTGGTGATACGTCCTTGCGGCGGCACTCCAAAGAAGGCAACATGGTTGTGCTTGATGATGATGGTCTCTCTGTGGTATTGATCCCAGCACAGCCTGTCTGACCCTTTGCCATCTTGCTCACCTTGTTGCCAAGAAGCCCTTGCATATCCTTGACTATGCTACCCTGCCCTTGCACATTGTGCACTGCTTACCTTTCTGACACGGGCCTGACTCCCAGGCCCACATTAAAGTGCGTTCAATGCTGTCCCCACCTGAGCATGCCAGCAGCTGTGATTTGCTTCATGCATGCTGCTGAGCACGTGGTGTTACATTGAAGACATGGGTTGCTGCAATATTGATTTGGTTGCAAATCGATGCACATGTGACAACAGCTGTTGCAGAGCTGAATGTTGCCATGGCAATGTGCAGGTACCTATGAAGGGGGTCCAGGGTAAGGCATTCAGCCTAGTTGAAGTCATCACTGAAGCCTATGGGTAAGCTCATTGCCAAATCAGCATGAGCTGATTGTACCCTAGCTGTTGCTATGTCTGCATGCCAATGACCCAATAAAATCATCGTGGACTGGTCTTATGAGGAAAGTTCATTTCAGCAGCTGCATGCTGATCAAGAGCAAGGTTAAGGAGCATAGCTTATAGCCTATTGAACGCGTGTCACAAAGTTTTGCAAGTGTTCATGACACATGTTGTCCGCGGATCACATGACAGTCAAGTCACCCCTGCTTGAAGACACGCTGTCTATCAAGCTGTCTGCAAAGGCATGTAAGCTTTTGAGTGATGTTGCACAACTTGTTTAGCCAGCAAGCAGCTGACAATTCTCTTAGCTAACGCAGCACACTGTCTTGGCTGCACATAATCAGCTTATCAGTTTGATCTGTCATCAGCAGCAATGCAGAGCTTGGCCTTTTTTACAAAACATATGCTACAATTGAAATGACCTGACTACTACCACAGGCAGTCATAAACAAGAGCAGACATTTCTGTATTTCAAGACAGACTGGCAAAGCAACCCTGTGCGAATGTCCCATTGTTTGCCAAGCCTCGTTGAGCCACATGACGCAGCTGGATGCACAGTCATGATGCATGCATGGGCTTGCATGTGCAGGCTGTGGAAGCAGGCGTATTACAATGCCAGCAATTGCGAGGCCTTGGTGAGCTGTGCAGCAGAGCTTCAAGGCTTGGTGCTAGCCAACAGCAGCCTGGCTGCCAGACCCACTCTCATGGCCAATCTGCTGGAGGCTGTCACTGAGGTCAAAGAGTTCATCGCCACCTTTTCTGAAAGGTCAGTGCCATTCATGATACTGTCTGCCTGCCTGCCTGCCTGTATGTTTGTCAGCCTGTGTGTGTGCGTGCGTGTTTCTGGCCTTGCGTACATGCGTACACAACTTCACCTGTTTCTCTGGCATGTCAGTTTTTCTGTCTGTCTGTTTCTCTCTGTCTGTATATGTCTGTGTCTCTCTGTCTATCTGAAAAGTCTATCTGTCTGACTGTCTATCTGTATATCTGTCTGCCTGCCCTTGCAACAGTACGCACAGTCAGTGCTGATCTGCATGGCTGTGCAGGGGCTGGCTGTCACGACTGGAGAAGGTGAGCAGTGACAAGGAGGAGTTCTGTCGCCTGGACCGCCTCCTCATCTCTGTAGCTGTGGAAGGCGGCAACCAGCCTGGCCCTGAGCAGGTGGGCTACCTGTCCACATGACAGTGGGTCATGTGGACCCATGCAGAGTTTGCCCTGTTGGATCATGCAGAGTGCAGCCAGTTGGGTGCAGAGATGACTCATACTAGATGGGTGATAGGCGGGAAAATATGTATCATGGATCATGACCAATTCAGCACCAGCCTAAGTGGCATGTCTTGCTACAGTGCGCACCACCACTGTGACAGCATGCCAGGGTCTGTAAGCTGGTGACCCCATGCATGTAGCACACAATGCAAGACAATGGCTGACTTGCACATACACAAATATCAGGTGTTGCACAAAGCGTCTCGATGCTCGCTACCCGATCTCTACAGTTGAGATTGGCTTCATACGGCTATCTGTATATATATGCTAGAGCAGCGCATCAAGCACAGCATGTCAAGGACAGCATGTCAAGCACAGCAGGCGCCATCACATTTTCCAACCACAATCAGTGATACTGACACACACAGTTGGCATCAGCAGAAGTAGCAGCAGCACCAGCAGCATCACATCTGGCAGCACTGACTGAGTAACTTACTCAAACGGTGTTGCTCAGCAGAGAAGTATGCGTGTGGATACTGCGTGTGGATAATGCAGGAATACACAGACGACACGGCTGAGCTTCGCAAGCAGCTGGATGTACTGGGAGGTATGGCAGCCCTGCAGGACCCTGAGACACAGCTGCTGGCCTTGTCAGACCTGGAGCAGTTTGTCTCGGCGGTAGGCCATCTTCACCGCGCAGTACATCTTGTGCATGCTTGATCGAAACCACGCCACTTGACAGATTGCAGCATGCACACGCATTGCTGGTGTGGCACACAGCTGATATGAATCCCTCCATTTCTGTCACCTGTGTGCCAGACCAGCGATGCGTTTGCATGCTGCAATCTGTCAAGGTCAACTGCATTGAGTCATGAAGCTAGAGCCTGTGTCCTGAGCAGCAGCACACTTTGTTATCTGCGCCCTCATGCTCTGTCGCGTTAGGACAACATTGCAAAGCATTGAGACTAACCAGATCTATAGGGTGAAGACAAGGCATTGAATATCCACCACTGCCTGTCTCACACAGAGCTCAGAAGCTTGATGGCAAGCTCAATCTGTGTGTGCAGCGTGCAAGGGCGGTGTTGGCCAGCTTAGTAGCGCAGGAGGTGGCCTGGAGACAATCTAGCCTGCAGACTGGCCCCCATCAGGTCATTCGGAACCCTGAGGTGCGGCTGTGGTGGTGGCGCAGCTTTGGCTCAGCACTGCTGCAGACCTATGGCAGCCTTGGCACCGAGGAAATCACCTGGGAGCGCTTCTGGAGCAGCTTCCCAAAAGGACTGGAAGAGTAAGGCGCTCCCTGTGTGCTGCCTGTGCAGTGCTTGGCTGGGCTGGGCTGGGCTGGGCTGTGCTGTGCTGTGCTGTGCTGTGCAATGCTGTGCCATACTTAAATCAAAAGCACCATGGGTTGTTGATAGATGTGCTGCATCACGTAAGAGTGTGTCTGAAGGTGCAGTGCATTCAAGGCTCCTCACCGCAATGCTGTTGATTGCACTGTGCTGTGCTGTGCTGCTCTGCGCTTCAGACTTTGACACCCTGACAGCCTTTCATTGTTGTCATGATGTTTGAAAGAGCGAGAGACTGTTCTCCAGTGATCCTCTGCCGCTGCAAAGCAAACCACAGAGCCGTTTGATGGGTATTTGCAGTGAGACAGCGTCCAGTGTGGCGCAAGTGATCTACAACAAGCACACCAAGGAGCTCTTCCAGGCTGCCATCAGTCGTGGCAACCCCAATCTGGTCACTCCTGTAGAGCTGGAGTTCAGCTTGCCACGTAACATCAACCTGGCCCAGCAGTGTCAGATCCTGCTCAACTGGGAGAACAGCTACAAGACGTTGTCCAGGTAATGACTCCACACTGCAAGGCTGGACAGTGTGCTCTTCAACCCAGCACAGCCCTGTCCAAGTGATATGTGAGGAAGTTCAGACAATTGGGCAGCAATAGCTTGACTTTATGCTGACAAATGCAGCAGGCCGTGGCTGCAAGCCTGGTCAAAATGTTTTGGTGGAAGCACACCAAGGTGCTGATACTGTCTGCTGCACAGAGTGGGTTGTATTGCAAGGAGGGAACACCTGCTGGTCTAGCTTTTTTCCCATTTAGGTCAACCTCATGTGCCTCAGACAACATGGCCTAGACAGCTGACACCTGCAGGGTCTCACCTATCATCTGTTGCATCAGTTTTCAGCCTGTCTATCTTGACTCAATCTCTGTCCCATAGTACTGCCTTGCTGCCACAGCTGTCACATGACACGACCGCCTAGTCAGCATGCTGACACAACTGCCATGTCATGTCTGCAGGAGTGCAAGCCGGATGGGGTCCGGTGCACGCAGCACGGGATCCACGCTGAGTGCCGTGGCTGAGGAGTACCGGCCAGTGGTGAACACCCTGCCTGAGGTGACACAGCTGCTGCTGGGGCAGGAGCGCCACTGCCAGGGCCTGCTGGATGTGCTGCAGCCAGACCAGGGCCAGGGGCCGCCACAAGTGGTGTCCCTCTGTGGAGCCCCTGGGGCAGGTATGCTGCCTTCACACCACGCTTTGATATGCTGGCTCCACACCACGCTTTGATATGCTGCCTTTCACACCACGCGTCGATATGCCTCCTTCACACCACGCTTTGATACGGCTCTTTCACACCATGCTTCAACATGCTGCCTTCTCACCACGACTTTCGTACGCTGTCTTTACACCACGCTTTGATTTGCTGCCAGCTGGTTTGCCCATTACCAGTGTATCTGAAGCTGATAGATGCCCAGGTGATGTGAGGATCGGATATTGCTGGCCTAGGCATGCTTCACAGTGGTTGTTGTGTCCGGCGCTGGGTGCAGACAGTCTGCCTCAACTTGCATGTATCAGTCTCTCAGCAGCCTGGACGGCCATGACTAGTTTGAAGTCATGTTGACTCAGCGCAGTGTGCTGATTTGATATACAGCATAGTTTACAGATAGCACAATGCCTGGTTGCTCACTGGTTTGTTTAAAGGGATAGTGCCTCGTGTTGCTGCTGTGGCACAGTACTTGCTGCAGCACTTGTTGCAGTCTATCATCAACACAAGGGCCAATGACCCATCATGGGGTAGGGCCTTAGCCATGGCAGGAATGTACAGTTATGCCGGCAACCATTGGGGTATGCCTTGTACACTAGGCCAGTCACGACTAAGAAACCAGTCTGTGGTTGATGGCTGTTTGACATTTTGTTGGAAAACTTGTGAGGTCTGTGGTCGATGGCTGTTTGACAAGTTGTTGAAAAGCCTGTGGGCTGGAAGAGCCTGAGAGGTGATAGATGCAAGTGTGTCTTGCAGGCAAGGTCAACATAGCAGTGATGGCAGCTGAGACCCTCTTCAGCAACACCCTCTGGTGCAACGCCTATTTTGCAGACATGGAAAGAGTGGAGACAGGGGTCGAGTGTGCTTTCCAGTTCATGGCCGCCTTTGCTGTGACAGCAGACACATCGGACACATGCAACCTCATGTCTTGGATCAGCCGCTGGTCTGCTTATCCCATGGGCCTCATCGTACACTGCCCCCCTGATATGACTGCCAGGCTACTCAAGCACGTCACCCATAACGTAGAGAAGTTGATCAAGGTGAGTTTGCGCAACTTCTCTTAATTTTCTGCTTTGGCAGGACTGCATGGAGTGTTTAGCTCCAGCATACTTTGCCTGCATGCAATATTGCTGCCCTCAGCAGCTGCGTATCTGCAGACTCCATAGACATTAGACAAGCTGGATTGATCCTCTGTGAGACAAACGCGTGTTGCAATACAATTCTGTGCTGTGAGCCTGTCTGAATAGTTTGATGGACATGCAATGGCTTTGCACTGTTGGTCAAGCTACAACAATGCAATGCTCAGGTATACGCTGCCCTTGAATGCATGTGATTGAGCAAATGCTGCCAGTGGATATTCCAAAGAGGTGCCAGCCTGCTATGCATTCTGCAGACTCACCCGCTCCTTCAAGTGGTGTTGTGTGCATCAGAGCCAATCCAGATTCCTGGAGTGGACTGTGTCACATACGAGCTGGAAGACTTGGGTGTAGACAATGTAGCGCAGATCCTGACAAGCATCGCTCCTCAGGTGTTGCTTTGCGCCTACCATTCTGCTGTCCGGCAGACATACATGGGTTGATAGCCTACATTGTATCACTGCATATCATGCAGAAGTTCATGCATGTCAGCAGGCTCAGGGCTGGCAATGTGCTGTTTACACTCTGAGCATGTTCTGAGTAGACCACCTCTCTCTTTCTTGAGCATTGCCAGTAGCGCTTCAAAATGCTGTATGCACCTTGTGTTGAAGTCAGTGCAGAGATGCAACAACATGTCAGCGCTGTGTGCGAGAGTGCGCATGCGTGCGTGTGTATGTGCGTGTGTGTGTGTTGACTGCCATGGTGATTGCCCGCACAGATAGGAGACAGGGCCCAGGAGCTAGCAGAGGCCTGTGGGGGGCGGCCCCTGGCAGCCCACATGGTGGGAACAGCCCTGGCCAGCGGCACAGCCCAACTGGAGGAAGTGCTTCAGGCTGTCGCTTCTCCTGCTGTGACTCACCTCCACCCCTTGGATAGGTACACCTTCCCTTTCCCCTTTGCCACCTCCCTCCATTTGCTCTTTCAGTTCTGCCTCTCAGCGCTTAGATATTTCTCTTGACACTAAAGCTGTGATATGGGGCTAATCATCTTTGTGTACAGCAGTGTAGCAGCATGTGCCTGCTGTCAGATCATGTATGTTTTGAGGACTACCGTATGTTTACATTTGAGGCTGCAGCCCTGACCAGGCTGAGAGCTGCTGGTGTCACCTTCACTCAATCTTCATGCAGACTTCATGTTACCTTCATGTGCCCTTGATTGTGCATGAAACGGCCTTCACCTCTTTGCTGTTTTGTATAGGTGCATCCGCTATATTGTCAGCACCCTGCCAGACGAGTTCCTGCATGCCCTGCTGATGCTGTCACTCTTCCCAGGCTCCTTTGAGCGGCGAGCAGCAGCCGAGCTGCTAGGCATGACCAGCATAGCCCTCAGCAAGACTCGCAGCCTGCTGCGCATCCTGACCACCTGCAACTTGCTGCAGTACAGCAGCACGTCAGAGCGGTACATCATGCACGCCAGTGTGAGAGCTTGCTGTAGGAGCCTGGCTCGCGAGTTGGGTCTCACCTATGAGTCTGCCAGGTATGGCTTGCGCCCTGCCCTGGCTATCCTACAGTTTAATGCACACATGTTCTTGCTTGTGGTAAGCAGGCTGCCTACACTGACAGAGTTTGACTGCCCACCTGAAACCTGTGCAGGCAAATGTCCTACCCTCCATTCAAATGAAGGCCAGATGTGATTAGTCCTCATAAACTCAGCCTGTCTGCAGTACTTGGTGGAGTTCTATTGCATTCATGCAAGCAGCCCTGCAAATGCAGACAACCAAACTGAATTTGCCCACATTGCATTGCTGGCGCATAACACTCTCTGCAAAACACTGAGCCAATTGTTTTATGCAGCCATAGCGATTGTTGAGGTATGCAGGTACCAATATCTATCCAGTGACTATCATGAAGTTCTGCTGCCAGGATGCCTAATAAGCAAGCAGCTGTGGTGCTGACATTGACAAATCTATGTTCTGGGCATCAGGAGCAGGTATGCGCTTGTTTGTTACAAGTGCTGTGTCTTACAGGGTGACCTTCATAGAGTATTACACCAAGTACCTGGCCAAGGCAGCAGCCCTGCTGGCAGCGCAAGCACCAGTCTCAGCCATGCGCCTTTTCGACCGAGAGCATCAAAACATCCATGAAATCGTACGTTGGGCTTCTCAGGGGCCGCTTGAAGAGGCCCTGCCCTTCTACAGCGACATCCTGTGGGAGTCCATGCCGCTGCTGAGTGGGCGGCTAGACTTGCTGCAAAGGGAGGTCTTCTGCAAGGTACAAGTCAATCATCAATCAGTCGATCATCAATCAGTCGATTCTCAATCAGTCGATCATCACTTGCGCGCAGTGCTGCCACAGACTACAGGATAGAGACTTCAAGGGCTGTAAGTCTCTGAACGTGGTAGCTCTCGGCTACTAGCACACAGCCAAACTTCCAGCATTGCTTCAGTTTGTAAGATCAGTCTGGCACACAGCGGTACAGGACTATGTACTGCTGCAAGCACAACAGTGACAACAACAACCCTAAATGTGGAATTGTGAGCAAACAACCTAAATGCATCCAGAGCAGGCATCAGCATCCCCTGCAATATCCATATGAGTATGTAAATAAAGCAGCAGGACCAGAATTCCCTTGCAGTGGCCTTTCACATACTGACACAGCTGGGGATGTGGTAAAAGACTAGACAGCCACTTGTACAGCAACCAGAGTAACGCTTCTGACAACAAGTTGCTGGGTGTGCACTGGGATCAATCTGACTTGGCATGGATATGTAGGCGGTGTATGAGCAGGCAGTGGAGCAGAAAGACCGGGTGGCTCAGGGCAGGGCCCTTTGGCAGCTGGGCAGTGTGCTGGGAGACCAGGGCCAGTTCAAGAATGCTGAAGTGCCCCTGCGTGATGCACTGGCCATCCTGGAGTCTGAACTGGGCAGTGACCACCTGGACATTGCCAAAGCTTGTAATGGTATGCCTCTGTCATACACGCCTCTCTTTTGACCTTCCTCCCAGATTCTCAGAGTGCTTGTACTGAGCATGCCAAACAGATAGCTGCTACTATGGCAACAACGGGTAGTTGTGTTCATTGCTAACTTGATCACTCGAGAAAGCCTTCGCACAATGGGTATCTACAACTTCCAAGGCCATGCCTGTTTTCTCAACAGCACAGGGTGAGGGGTTTTCAGCATAAACTTTTGACATTCACCGCACTGCTCTGACCTGCTGCTTGGCATTCTGCTGTTATGTCACAGCTTTTCTTTGGCACAGGGCTAGCTGTGGTGCTGTTCCGGCTGCATCAGTATCAGGGGGCTCAGGATCTGTATGCCAGAGCATATGACATCCAGAGCAGCAAGCTAGGCCCTGAGGACAAGGAGGTGGCCACCACCATGAACAACACAGCTGGTCTGCTGAAGGCCATGGGCAAGCTGGCTGATGCTGAAGTGGTGTACAGAACTGTAAGCACACCCATCAGGTTGCTGTCATGGTGTGCTGAGTGACCTGCAGGTCACAACACACACACACACACTGTGCAGTATCCTGGACACCAGCACTGGCATCAATTCAGCTCTGTTGACTTGCATTCCATTTGCTTTGTGGTATGAAAGTCAACCCGGGAACACACATGCATATACTGTTGAGCATGCACAAGTATGCATGTACACCACACGAGAAAACATATCTGCAAGGTCCTGACATCTGTAAGGACAGACTTGTGGCAGACCGATAGACCCAGATTGGTGTCACAGATGCTGAACAGGGTTGTCAATTTTTGCAAGTGTCCAATCTTTACAGCTTGATCTGGGCACTGCAGAGACAAGACTTGTCCTGCATGTACCTAGCTCATCATGAGCTGGAAAGAATTTGAATTATTATTATTATTATTATACTGTTATTACTGCAGGTGCTGGACATCCGTGAGAAGGAGCTGGGGCCTGACCATGTGGACGTGGCAGCCAGCCTGAACAACATTGCAGTGCTGCTCAAAACCAGCGGGCAGTTTGAGGAGGCTGAGGAGATGTACAACCGCAGCATTGCCATCAAGGAGAAGGCTCTGGGCCCAAACCACCCTCAGGTCCCAGCTTCGCCCGGTTATGCTGCCCTTGCTAGTCTCTGCAGGCTGTTGCATGGCTTGTCGTTCATTGGAGCTCTTGTTGTCTCCATGTGACATACGCAAAGTGCAGATGGGCTGAAATGCCCAACAGAAGCAAACAGCTGGTGTTCACAGTGATGTAGTACAAAGCATCAGTGAAAGAGGCATGTTGTGTGTGCATTTGTTAGTACCTGTGTTATACTGTCCTGTGTGCATGTAGTGAGCTTGGGTTGTTCTTGAAGCAAGCGACTTTCCGTTGTTGATTATACAAGCTTGCTCATACCCAACGCCAGCAACTGTGTTGAGCAGGTAGCATTGTCGCTGAACAATCTGGCAGCGCTGTTGAGGAAGATGAGCAAGGGGGAGCAGGCGGAGAAGCTGTACATGCGCTCCCTGTCCATCAGAGAGGAAGCTCTGGGCCCTGACCACCCCCAGGTCAACCCCTCTCCCATCCGCCTGCTTGCCTGCTCAATGTCAGGGTGCTCAACGAATTTTCATTGCATGGCTTGAATGCTTTAGATCTGCAAATCATTCCGCCCGTCAGTGTGCACCTCGTGAATCAGATTACGCTGCCAGCCCTTGCACACTCACTTGCAAGCACCAAACAAAATGCACTGTCATGCCCTTGCCTGCTGCCAACAGTCACTTGCTGAGCTGCCAAGTGCACAGACAGTCACATGTGGTGCATGGGGCGGCGCTGATACCGAAACATGCCCTTTCTGCAGCTTTCAAGGGCAGCTTGCCTGACATGCTGTGTCTTCTTGTGTCAGGTGGCAGCTAGCTATGTGAACCTGGCAGGGCTGTTGAAGTCTGAGAACCGGCTGATGGAGGCCCTGCCCTACTTCAACAAGGCCCTGGACATCCGGGAGCGTGCGTATGGGCCTGACCACCCTGATGTCTCTGCAGCCCAGATCTCCCTCGCAGAACTGCTCAAAGACTTGGGCAAGTGAGTTGGCAGCCATTCAGTCCGACTTCACAATGCATCAATGCGTGTACTCCAAGAACAAAAGCCAATCTGCACAACAACTGCAGGGCATTTTCCCTTGCTTTGTTCTGTGCACGTAGTGTCAGCTGTACATCACCTTGGGCATATTACTGTAATGCCTGTTACTGGGCCTGGTTCCTGCCAGTGTTGTACAATGAGTTCCTGAGCTTCTGAGAATGTGTTTGCAGGTTTGAAGAGGCAGAGAGGCTATGCAGGAGTGCCATCAACATCCTGGAGAAGTCAGTAGGAGAGGATGACGTCAACGTCGCAGCTGCTCTTTCGCTGCAGGCCACATGCCTCCAGTGAGTCACTCACTCTTGGGCACAGTCATGCACAACTCGCCCACCTCAGACAAAGACATTACTGCTTCGTGACATTCCTGCTTCATGACATTGGCATTGCAATACTTGCCTCATGTAGTTGATCACATGCTGATTACCTCCCTTTCAGTGCTTGTCTGGCTGTGCCTTGCATCTCCAAGCCAGAAAGCTGGCAATGCCATTAGTCTCATGTGCAGAGTGTTGAGTGAGATTGCAACGTTGAGAGGGGTCATGAGGTGTGTGGGGGTGCAGGGGACTTGGGAAGGCCAGTGAGGCAGAGCCCCTGTGTAGGAGGGCACTGCACATCCGGGAGCAGGCCTATGGCGCTGAAAGCCCCAATGTGGCAACTGCCCTGACTGCCCTAGCAGATGTACTCAAAGAGATGAGCAGGTAAAGACAAGTTGCCACAAAAACTGCTACAGATGATACCTGTACATGATGGACGTCAAGCAGAATCAACAAGAATGCATACCAGGCCAGTGACAATTTGCTGGCTCTTCATGACACACCATGCACAGAAACTGCATATGTACTGCATCAGTCGATGCCAACAAGAGTTTACAGTTCTGCAGTCTAGTTTGATGCCCAAAGCATCAATTGACTCATCAGATTGTAGCTTGACCCTTGGCTGCTAATTCACCAATCGTTCAACTGTTGCCCTGTAGTTTTGAGGAGGCAGAGGCGCTGGCGCGACGCAGCCTGGTGATCCGGGAGCGGTCCTTTGGGTCTGATGACCCCCTGACCGCCAGCAGCCTGAACAACCTGGCGCTGCTGCTGAAGGATGCCAACCACCTGGAGGAGGCTGAGACCATGTGCCGCAAGTGCATAGACATCAGGTGCCCCTTGCCAGCTGGCCTCATCATGCAATGCATTGAGACCATGTGCCGCAAGTGCATAGACATCAGGTGCCCCTAGCAGATTGCAGTCATTGTGTAGTCAAAACCTGCTATAGCTGATGTGTATCATGGATGAAGCAGGCAGAATGCCAAAGCAGGCTGACGATGGGGTGCTGTAATCTGATTGAGTCCTGATAGGCCTATTGTACAAGGCATATCCCAATGGTTGCCAGCATAGATTACAAGTCCTGCTGAGGCAAAGGCCCTACCCCGTGAGGGGGCATCGGCTCTTGTGGATATCAGGTTGCCCCTTGCCAGCTGGTCTCATCATGCCATGCATTGAGACAATATGTTGCGCAAGGCAGGAGACATGTCTGGGAGCAACATTTGGGTTGGAAGTAAGCAACATGCAGATTGTGTGCTGGGCGAGCTGCAGGGTGGTGCAGCATCAGAAGCAAAGCCATTGCTGGTCTAGCTACATCCTTCTGTTTTGCTTCCAACAGCACCAGCTGTCATTTGAGGACTCACAATGTTGGAAGCATCAAGCTATCACAGCAGCAGCTTCAGGTTTGTAGCACATGCATAACATCCTGTGAGGCTAATGCTGCAGGCAAAGGGTGCTTGGTGAGAGCAGCCTAGAAGTGGCCACAACCTGGCTGAACCTGGGAGGTGTGTTGAGGGCTGCAGGCAAGCTAGAGGAGGCAGAGAGTGCGTGCCGGCAGTGTCTAGACATCCGGGAACGCCAGCTGGGTTCCCAACACACTGACACTGCTGCTGCCCAAATAGGTGAGCATTGTTCTATCCTCTGCTGTGTCAGGCCACATGAGAAGACATTAGACCCCTCAAATTGTGGTGCTAGAGTCTGTGGCACAGGCAGCGTTGATATGCCACTCTTGCCATTCAGATCAAGTGGTGAGACCTCAGCAGGCAAATGAGAAACGGTGATTGTTGTCCTGCAGGCATTGGGGCAGTGCTGCTGAAGCAAGGGCGAGTAGATGAAGCAAAGACTATCTTGTCCAAGGCTGCAACACTGACTTTTGTCAAGCTTGGGGAACGACATCAACAGTCTCTGGATGCTATGAACTGGCTAGCAGAGTGCAAAAGTACTCAGCGGAACATGGGATAGTCCAGGCTGGTCTGAATTGCATTTAACAAGTAGTAGGCTGTTGGAGGCGATATAACATGGTGCAGGGCTTTTTATCGAGTCTACATGTAGTAGCTTTCAGCATGGGGCTGCCCTGAGTTTTTGGAGCCCTTCATGCTGCAAGCTTTTCTTCTGATGTATTTACCCTTCGTATGGTGATTTTCAGCAGGCTATTGTTATTGTAGCGTTACTTAGTGAGCGTAACTAGTTTATCAAGTAGGCAACACGGTTCACTTCACATGATCTGGTCAACGATCTGGTGCCAGATTGTATGCATGACGGTCAGACTGAGAACTGTCAGTGTCTCAATATTGGGCAGCATGCGCTACCACTCAGTGCGCTGCATGTACCAATGCAATGGCTGCATTACGAAATTTAGGCTCACAAAAAAATAAGGAAATCTTCCCGCCAACATCACATGCAACTGTCCTCACTTTGCCCACTTTGCTGACACTTCCCTCAACACGTTGTGACTCCTGGCAACTTATCGTTTATCGTACTGGCATCGATCTACAACCTCAAGGCAGACTCTGCTGGCGCTTGCAAACCATATGTCGGCAGTTCGCCTGACTTGACCACATGTAGATCAGTGCGGCCAAAGTAGGCCGGTCAAATCGTGACACAGAACAGCAGGCATCATGGAGCAGCTTCAGCAGCAGATTGTCGAGCACCACCTGCTTGCAGCTGCCCAAAAAGTTGAAGATCAGCTTGACAATGAGATGCACCAACTTCAGAAACTTGAGGAAGACGATATGGAGTCACTTCGGCAGCAGCGCTTGCAGCAAATGAAGAAAGCTGCGTTAAAGAAGAAGGAATGGCTCAGCAAAGGACATGGCGAGTACAACGAAATAGCGTCAGAAAAGGAGTTTTTTGCGGAAATGAAAGGCGAAGAGAGAATGGTTTGCCATTTCTACAGAGAAAATTGGCCATGCAAGGTACAGCTACAAAGTGCTTGACAGCATGTTAATGACTTGCCGCTTGCTTGCCAACCTCTTGGTAACTGCAGGTGATGGACAAGCATATGCAAATTCTGGCCAAGCAGCATGTGGAGACAAAGTTCATCAAGGTCAGTCATCCATTGCACCACCTACCTGATTTTGTGACAGTCAAGCTCACAATGTTTTGCACGTGCACCAGACTTAGCCTCAACACCATTGCAGATTCATGCAGAAAAGAGTCCATTCCTGACAGAGAGGCTAAAAGTCTTCATGCTGCCAACTCTAGCATGTGTCAAGAAGGAGAAAACAGTGGACTATGTCGTTGGCTTTGATGAACTTGGGGGCTCAGATGACTTCAGCACACACACTCTGGCTGGCCGCCTGAGTCTGCATGGCCTAATAACATATGATGGCACAGAAGACTATGGTGAAGGAAATCCAAACCAGCCAAAGACCAAAGGTTTGTCAAGGCTGTGGGAAACAATATCTTTGAATGACCAGGTGCAACAGCACTTCTCAAGCTCACTTAATGGTGCTGATGCAGGCGTACAGCGCTCTGTGCGACATGGTGGTGAGCGCGCCGCAGCATCAGATGACGAAGATTCAGACTTTGAGTAGTCCTGGCCAAGATTGCACAAAAGCAGTGCCAAATGCTCCCCCTTCAAGGCGCTCAGCACATGGACACAGTTGAAACTTACTCTTGTCTGTGTACTGCACTCTCAGTTGCATGATTCACTACGCAGCACAGGATGTGAGCAGCACAGGATGTGAAATAAATACACCTCTGCAGGAGGCATTGGCCTCAAAATCTCATTTGTGACCAGCCTTTGCGTGTCTCTGATGTTGCTGGCCAGCAACTCAATCCAAAGGATCCAGCAAGTGAACACTACCCTCACAGTACTGTGAGTTGGTATATCATGTCAGCGTACTGCAATGTCACAGTTGAGCCTTTCAACAGTTTTGAAAGAGAGTGAGTACCGCTGAATGTTGCAATACTTCCTGTCATCGTTCCCTGAATTTTGTGCAAGAGCTGGTGCGGCTGGACGTCATCAATAAAGCACTAGCTGCAGTCTATTCAGCAAGCTGCGAGTCGGTCCATGCAAATGTTGGCTGCGCCAATCCAAGCCTGCTCGCTGGGTAGGCTGCTGAAGATGCGTCTTGCATCAGGCTGCATGACGGCATTTTCTGCATGTACCACTCAGGCAGCATGTGCTCATGTTACAAGGTGTTGAAACTTGCGCATCGAGCTTGGTTGGCTAGCTGCCTAACACTGATTGTCTGACACAGACTCTTCAATTGAGTTGACAACCTGAAGGACTTCCATGAGCGATGAGGAGAAAGGGTTGCGATACATTACCTAGGTCATGTTGCCAGGCCAAGAACAAAGAAGTGAGCAAGAGTGTCAGACATAGCACACATCCTGGGTGTCTCTACGACAAATACTTTTGAGGTTTATCAGGAGAAGGATTTGCAACAGCTCACACATTCAGAATCATGGCTTTTCATGTAGGCAAGACTTGCGGCCATTGCGTCACTGCTGCATCCGTTAGCAGGCAGCTGTAAGACCAGCTCTGATCTTGGCGCTCACAGCAGGCTGCTGGTCACACCATCTGGTCCTGACAATTTACTAGTATAATATGTAGGCTTGTGTGGCGGAATCTTGTGCAATTTCTCACAGTCTTCACAAAAGCGAGCAACTTTTTGAAGGCATATACCCAGCATGATGATACACAGGCATATTGTCACTGCCGCTGCACACAGCAAGTGACTGCTGCCACCAGGAGACATATCCAGAGTCAACAGAGTTGAGCCAAGTTGTCAATCTGGTGCGTCAAGGAAGTAGACCTGTGGACTAAACGTAAACAGCAAAGACAGAGTCAGGCAAATCAGTCTATTTGCTGCATGCATCTGCTTCAAGGTAGTACTCTCTTAGGCGTCACAGGCAATGTGACCAGATGGAATCTGTCTCAGAAGTACACACTTTGCTTGTTGCATTAGACATAGCTGTAGGCTCACAAGTGCCAATTGCGTCCTGCACGCAGCGGGCTTGAATGCAACACCGCAGCATGACGTGCTGTCAGCTCTTGCACCACATCTTGATACTTGCCTTCCAAGCAGGCCTCTTGGTCATTCAACTGTGTAATCACTTGCTGAATGTACAGCAACTGCTGCTGAAGGTCTCTTTTGAGATCTTGGCAATGCTGCACCTGTGCTTCCTTCTCCTCATGCAAAGCGGCAAGCTTGCGCTTGTGCTGCTGCTCCATCTGCATTGATGGCAATCAGCTGATCAATAAAGGACGCAGCATCAGCAAACAAGCAAGGCTTAACTAAGCCTGCAGTGCAAATGGCAGAATTCATGAATGATTGCGTGGCAAGCATGGTGAACATGCTGATGTAGGCATGCTTGATGGCAGATTGGGTAAAAAAGATGTCATGTTGCTTTTAGAAAGAGTGCACAAGACGCTTCGCTTCTCGTACTCGACCTTCAGGAACAATGAACACCGGCACATACCTGCAGCTGTGAGTGTTGACATGACGTCGGCAGATTTGGATGGCTGTTCTGTGACGCATGCTTCTCAGAGCTTCTGGCTGCTTCAGGTGCTCCTGTACGGTGGATGCTGACAGCGCTAGCCTTGCTTGTGTGTGCTGCCAGTGAATCTGGCTGCAGCTGGGTGTGGGAGGTTACTGCAGAACGGTTGTGGCGATGCTGGTGAGACTGGTTGGCTAAAGCTTGCCTAGCTGTAAAGGATGGCAATCTTTTGGTACCCTGTACAGTTTGGGTGCCTCTTGAAATGTGAGTAGGGTGTGGTTCGATGGCTACAGCCATGCCTGGGTCACAGACCTGCAACGGCACTTGCTGTAGGCAGCCGTGGAAGCTTTCGCAGTGGGCTATGTAGCTATCGAAAAGACGTGTCTTGCTGTTGAGCACCCTCAACGATCAGGTCAATGCCTTGGGTTCTGACTGAACAGTCGCATCAACCGAGTAGCGAAAGCCATCGAGACACACACCTGTTGGATCCCTTGATTACGCCCCGAGACCCTCAGATTTGCGCACTCATGTTTTTCCGCGGTACTTTTGGTGCGTGCAGATGTATCGTCTGTATCAGAGGCCCACAGGTCCAAGTCCGCCACCTCAATATCTGCATGCATGGGTTTGAACACTCTTTCTGCAGCAAAGGCGACACAGTCCCAGCGAAACGAGCTACCACTATACTGCTTGTTTCATAAAGACACCAGTGTGTTGGCGTCTTCGCCTGTGGTGCCTTGCAAGGCCGATTGGCACCGGCGATCAGCTGCAAGCTGTCCAGTACGTACTTTGAACGACTTCATGACTAGATGGCCCAAAGCAGCAATGCTTCATTGACTTGAAGGGTCTGACGCACACATCGGAGCAGATCTGGCTGCAGAAGTACTGCAATCACGTCCGAAATATGTACGTAGGTATTATGCATGCGCTGTGTTCGAACCACCTGACTTCTGCAGTGCCCGCCATGCTTCTTTGCATACCGATCTACACACCGTTCTACAGCTTGCCGGCGTGAATATCGCTTCTGCCAAACCTCCTGAGGCAAGGAGTGGACATATGCTAGCACGACAAACTTTCCTTGCAACCCGGACTTGGCATGTCCCGGCGGATCAGAGTGCTGAATGTCGCTGAAAAGCCTAGCGTGCAACGAGAGGTGTCCAGTTGCCTCAGCGGAGGCACTGCAACACGAGTACCTTCGGGGTACACTTCCTCCTGCAGCTCGTGACAGTATCACGGTGTGACCTGTACGAGCAGCTGCAACTCCAACCACCTGCTGCAGGCGGATCAGCAACTATGTATTTGAGTACAGCATCAATGGTCAACCCTGTGAGATGGTCTTTGCTGCTGTTGCTGGACACCTGCAATCACTTGAGTTTACAGAGCAGTACAAGAAGTGGCATGGGTGTGCACCTGTGGAGCTGTATACAGCTCCTGTGGTTAAATTTGTCCCGGAGGTTAGCGCTAGCACGCTGCAGTGGAAGCCTCTGCTACTCAGCTCCATGCAACTTTAGCAAAGGACTGGGCTTTTCCCATTCATATTTTGCTGTTGATGTAACGGCACTTACGCCTTACTCCAAGCTGTCGGTGACAAAAAGTCTATGCAAGATCTGCAGCTTTCAGCAAGGACGTAGATTCTTAACTATGCAGAATTTGGATGCACACAACACATACAGAAGTAAGTTGTTAAGGTGACGCTGTGTCTGCATGAGCACAGGAAAAGAAGGATCTGCAGAGAAATTTGGAGCAGCAAGCCAGGCAATGTGAGTGGCTGGTGCTTTGGTTGGACTGTGACAGAGAGGGGGAGAACATTGCTTATGAGGTATTGAGAACAACACTTTGTTCAGTGTGCAAGACACACATATGCAATGTTTGGAGCAAACAGTCCATACATCCTGTAACAAAATGAGCCTGTTTTAGCCCCAGCATTGGCTACTACTATGTGCTTCAAGCCACAGAGCCCAAATCCAGTGGCTGAATGTTCTGACGTGATGAAACACAGGTCATTGATGTCTGCAAGAGGGTCAAACCAAATCTGTTGGTCAAGCGAGCCCGCTTTTCAGCCTTGATTGCGCGGGATCTGCATCACGCAGTCAGCCATCTGGTAGAGCCAAATGAGAATGATTCCAAGGCTGTAGATGCCAGGCAAGAAATCGACCTGCGCATTGGCGCATCCTTTACACGTCTACAAACACTTCTCTTGCAGGTGATTGACAGACATCCATCTGGTGAACATGTTCTAAGCTGTTTGAGTAGTCAACTGTCATGACAGTACAGTTGACGGCCTTATGGAAGTTGCTTGTTGCACATGAATCAAGGTCGACATTGTTTCCCTAACATGGCGACTCAATGCCGTGTCTAATGCAGACAGAAAATTGCAGCTCCTGTTGTACATGCACAATTCAAGAGCATCACAGTCTGCCTCATGTCATGTGCAGTCAAAGTTTGATTGGCAAGCCAATGGCGTTGATGAAAGGCCTTTGATCAGCTACGGACCCTGTCAGTTCCCAACTCTTGGCCTGATTGTGCAAAGAGCCTGGTAAAGTCCGTCTCATGCATCTCATGTGACCTGCACCATGTGTCCTGCACTGCTACCCACATTGCAGACCATGTCTGTGCAATGCCATGTGCTGTTTGGCTGAGTCAGTCCTGTGTATTCTGTTGAGTGTCTGAAGCATCTGCAATGTGTGATCCTGACAGGCTACAGTGTATGGCAGGGAGATTCAAGCGCACATTCCAGAAGACTTCTGGCACATCCAGGTCACTCACACAGATCAGCATCACAAGAAGACTGAGTTCAGCTGGGACCGAGGCCGCTTGTTTGACCACACTTCTGCTACTGTGCTGTATGAGATGTGTGTGGAGGAGCCCTTGGCAAGCGTCACCAAGGCAAGCTCCACAATTCCTGCAGAGCACCTCTGCTGAAGCATAAGCTTGTCATCGTCTTCTCTTTACACTTGCATACTAAGATTGTGCAGCAGATGGCTAAACATCACCTCCTGTGTGGCTGTGTGCTGTTGAACAGACCTCTCACAATGTCCGAGGTCAACATTGTGAGAGGTCTGTCCAACAATGTTGCAGAAATGGTTGCATAGCATGGTACATCTTGCCTGCGTGCCCCTGCCCCTGCCATTTACTCTGTGAATCTGCAAACACTTTGCCTCAAAGTACTAGTTCTTTGGCAGCCTGCCATTGTAGAAGTCTCACAACCTCATGCTGAATGAGCATCAAAATGTTCAGGTGCAAGGCAAAGAGAAGAAACGGTGGCCACCCCTGCCTCTGAGCACGCTTGAGATGCAGAAGAAGGCCACGCAAGCGCTACACATGCCTGGAGAGCGCATTATGAAAGTTGCAGAAGAGCTATACCAGGCTGGTTTCATCAGCTACCCACGAACAGAGACTGACAGCTTTCCTCCTAGCCAAGACCTCATGGTCAGTCTGTGCTTGTGTCTTGCCCACTCACAACACAGACACTGACATGTCACTGCCACACTGACAAGGCAGTCTACAACATGATGTTGCATATAGCCGTACCTGCAGCGAATGATTACAGCGGGCTTCACAGGTCAAAACTTTGTCTTCACACATGTGGGCACAACACAGGCACCTGTACGCCCACACTTGGTCGCATGCTATGCATTGTCATCCTTACTGCATAGACTGCCTGCTGCCGCTCAAAATGGAAACTTGCATCAGCCATCAGCAGATGGTGAACAACATGTGTAGGCCCTGGTGAGGGAGCATGAGGGGGACCCTAGGTGGGGTTCACATGCCCAGGCCATTGTGCATGGTAACATGTGGAAGCCACCTGGCAACGGTGGGCATGATGATAAGGTCAGCAAGACTCTGCCACAGCTGTCCATGCAGCTCATATGGCAATGCATTTGAGGCACAGACAGCTCCATTCTGCAGATGTTGTATCAAAATGCCAAGCTGGCATTGACTAGGTGCAACGGCAGCGTTTTGCAACTAATGAGGCTGTTCCCTTTTATGGCACTGCATCCATGACAGCTTCTGCTGCTGCTGCTGCTGCTGCCGCTGGGAACTTGTTCATAACACCATCCTCTGTTTCTGTCTTGTGCATGGCTTCTTTGACATGATGGTCTTGCTTGTTGGACAGGCTCATCCTCCTATACATCCAACAAAGCACACCGCAGGCGAGAGCAATTGGCCTTCAGAGAAGACACGCCTGTACGAGTTCATCGTGCGCTCTTTCTTGGCCACATGCTCTAAACCAGCTGTTGGCTTTGAGACCAGGCTTGAGATCTGTGTGGCTGGAGAAGGCTTCAGCACAACAGGTCAGCTGCTTACAAGCTTTCCTCAAGCCTGCATACACCGACAATAAAAAAGCTGAAACCCTCACTATCAGCAAACGGACTGCTGCAAAGCGAACAGTTTCAACCCCAACACCTATTCCCTACAGATTTCTCCCACCTGCAAAGAATTCCTACACTCTGCTTGCTACACCTTACAAGTATGTCATAGAAGGTATACACGACACTTGAAGGCTTGCATCCAGAGACTAGGTCACAACAGCCGCATGTGCAGCACAGTGAGGACAGCTTGGCGCGCATGGAAAGGCAAAGCTGCTGCATGGAGAGGCAAAGCTGCTGCATGGAGAGGCAAAGCTGCTGCATGGAGAGGCAAAGCTGCTGCATGGAAAGGCAAAGCTACTGCATGGAAAGGCAAAGCTGTTGCATGGAAAGGCAAAGCTATTGCACGGAGAGGCAAAGCTGTTGCATGGAGAGGCAAAGCTGTTGCATGGAAAGGCACAGCTGTTGCATGGAAAGGCAAAGCTGTTGCATGACACTAAGAAGAACATGACTCTGGGCAGGGCTCATGGTGACTGAGAGAAATTGGCTGGAGGTGTATCCATACACCAAGTGGGGAGGCAATGAAAGCTTGCCCCATCTCCAAGAAGGCCAGACTTTCATGCCCTCTCAACTCATGCTCAAGGAGGTTAGCTCGTCACTCAACCCACTCAGTCTGTACCAAAGCTGAAACAGTGTTAGGCAAAAGACAAGCTATGAGTGCGTACAATGTGACCCTCATGCTTGGTAGCTTTTGGGCGCATCAAGCGGTCTCATGCCTTATGCTGAGATGTGCTGCCAAAAGGTGACAGGCAAACTTCTGGTGCTGATTTCTGGTGCTTGACTGCTTCTTTGACTGTTGTCTAACAAGTCTGCCTGACAATGTGTTGTCCCTCAATTGATGAAGGCAAAACAACACTGTAATCAAGGCATTACCACAGTCATTTTAGCTGATGTGCCCTGGTACAGCTGCACTTGTTTTGCCATATCTGCAGATATGCATGACACTCAGAGCATTGCTTGATACAGAGAAGCTTCACACGTATAGCAACTGGACAGTGGTCAAACTGTACAGCCTTATCTTGCAGGGAAGGACTCAACCTGCAGCAAGGCTGTCAGAGCGAGATCTCATTGCACTCATGGAGCAGCACAACATTGGCACAGACGCTACAGTCGCAGAGCACATTCAGAAACAGCTGGACAGAGGGTATGCCACCAAGGATGGCAACATGACCTTCTGGCCTACATCACTGGGTGAGGCCCTGGTGGGAGCATACCGCAAGATGGGCCTGGAAAACTTGTGGCTGCCCAACCTCAGGTGGGCTTCTGTCAGAAAGAAAAGAAAAGAAAAGACTACGCCTTTCGGCGTCAATTTAATGAGAAGGCAATTAATACACCGGGCTGCCCAACCTCAGGTGGGCTTCTGTCATACTGTTGGGGAGCCTGTTTGCCATAATGATGATTTACAGGCGTTCCAGCTAGTTGTTCTTGCCGGGTACCTACTAGGCGTGCCTAAACCCTAGTCTTGTGAGCCATCATGCACTGACATGAGTCCTGTTTGCCAGCATTTGCTGCAAAGGCCAACATTTGACGCTGGCCACGGCAACAGATTGCAGGCCAGCTGAAGAGTGGGTCATATATACAAAAGCAGTTTGATCATTCTGGTTGCACAGGTTGCTAGAACATCTCCACAATGTAGGAACACGCCTCGAGTGTCCCCAGACGTCTTCGAGTTTAGACTTCTGTTGCAGGAATAACGTTTCTGAGTTGAAATGGACGTTTTGGGGTTAAAAAGAGCTGTCTGTGTGCAGGGGCAAGATTGAGGCCAACATTACCGCTGTAGCGCATGGGGCTCGCTCCAAAGAAAGCGTTCTGCAGGAGGCTGTTGAGTTCTTCAAGGCTGACTTTGAGGCAGCAAGCCAGAAACAAAGTGGGTACACATGCCAAGCTACATGTACAGTGAGTGCACTGAATCTACATGTACAGTGAGTGCAGTGAATGTGCATGTACAGTGAGTGCACTGAATGCACATGGACAGTGAGCAAATGCCTCCAGGACAGGTAACAGGTTCTGATGCAGTTGAATGATGATTAATGCAGTTGACAGTTGTGGAAGGAGCTTTCAGCTGCTGGCTGTTCGTGATGTGACTGTTTGCTGGGCAACACCTGCAACAACAAAGGTTTTGCATGAGCTATTTAGGTAATCAGGCACACATGGACGAACCCAGTAAGGATCCACCCCTCTCATTGTGGTTTTAACAGGTTGTGGGTCAGCAATCTTCTGCAGCTTTGATCCTGCTGTGCATGCAGGCATGATGGATGCCGAAGTGGCACTCTTCTTCAGCCGTGCTGCTGGGGATGCCAATGCCTACAACAGTGATGGCAGCCACGCAGGAGAGTTCATTGGTCCCTGCCACAGCTGTGGCTTTGACCTCATGCTGCGCCAGCGTGATGACCAAAAATTTGTGGTTGCTTGCACTGGAGCCCCTTCATGCAAGGAGTCAGTATATCTACCCAGGGCTACACTGGCAGTGTCAGTGAGTGAAGACCACTGCCAGGACTGTCATCATGGCATTGTTCATAAGCTCAACCTGAGGTATGAGAACAATCATGGTGTGCTCCTATGTTGCCTGGTTGCAGCATTGGACAGGCCAAATAATGCAACATTGCCTGTTGTGAGGCATGCATGGTACACAAACAGGTGAGAAGCTGTTCGCTATGGGTGAACTTTGACACACGATCTCTGCTGGAAAGCATGGCAGTGTTGTGTGTGACTGAACACAAGTTTACACAGTGCTGCTATGCCATGAGTGCAACCTTCCAGCTTAGCTTCCTCCCAGACTTGGGCGTGCATGACATGACATGAATCCCTGTTTACAGCTTCTTGCATGCCCCCCAGAAACCTATTCCCAATGGTGTCAGTTTTGTTGTGCAATGCAGATTCCGGCCAGCACAACTACCCCTGGGCACCCCACCGACCTTCCACAGCTGCATCATCCATGATCGACAGCTGAAGACCTTGCTTGCCACCATGGGACCTAGCAGGCCGCCTGGAGGCGCAGGAGGAGCAGGCGGCAGAGGTCACTTTGGGACTGCTGGAGGCAACACTGGTAGAGGCAGTGCTGGCGGCGGCAGAGGAGCAGGCTTGCATGGCAGTGGCAGCAGGGGTGCTTCATCTGCAAGTATGCAGCTCAGCCATTGCTTTTGTGGGTCAGTGCTGGCACAGCAGAAGCATGTTGAGGACATGGACTGTTCAAGTCAGGAACAGTGTGTCAACACAACCTAAGCCAATGCCTTGCTGCATCCTCGTCAGGGCACACTTGGAAGCGTGTGAGGTTCAACACAGTGTTGTTCAGCAGCGTGGATTACTCATAGTTTCTACAGACACACGCGCAGCTGGATAGCATCTGGTGACCAGGCCCTGTTGTGGCTATTTTGCAATGTAAGTGCAGATGGCAGGGGAGGGCACCGGGGTGGAGGCATGGGCTCAAGAGGTGGTGGCAGGCCAGCAGGCAATCACAGGGGACACCAGAGGTCAGACTCTGATGGTGACGACAACCCAAGGCCAGCAAGGCGAGCTAGAGGCTCTGCTGCAAGAGGCACTACTAGAGGCAGGGGCAGTAACAGGTGCGTGTTGTGCCCAGGCCATGCGCAGAGTACATGTCCACTACTTACTCAGGAGCATTCTGTCATTGCCTTGACAGCAAGCTGCGTGATCAATGCATAACATGTTCGATACTGACAAATCAAATAGCTAGTGTTTGCAAGAGGCTATAGTTAATAAGTCACTGCAGGTAGTCAGCACCAGGCTGTTTACTAATCGTCCCCTCTGCTTCAACAGCCGTCATCTCACAACATGCTTGTTGACATTATGCATGTGTTACGTATTGCCTGCCACTCAGCTAGCCTTCAGACGCTGTTGGTATGTCGATAAGCCAACATCTTGCCCCATTGCAGAGCTGGTAGATCTAGTACAGCTGGACGTTTTGGCAGCAGTGGTCGCAGCAGCAACAACAATAACAGGTGGAGCAGCAATGGGGTGCCTCTCTGCCCAAGGCATGGCCTGGAGTGCTTATCCTTAACAGCCAACACCTCCAACAACCCAGGGCGCAGGTTCTTCAAGTGCTCTCACCAGACTGAGGCTGACTCCTGCCTCAAGTTTGCCTGGGCTGATGAGTATGAGGGTGCACCTGCAGGTTGGCTTTGCGTGTGCTACTATGTCACTGATCCATTAGATCTGCCTGCTTTGCCCACTGTTCGAGCACAGCTAGGCAGATGCATCTTAGTCTGGTAGAACCAAAACCAAGCATGCAAGCCCAGATCACAATCTGGAGCCAGAGACAGATGCTGCTTCTGAGCAATATATTTCTTGATTCTTCTAACAAAGAGGAGATTGGACACAGCTTGCCAAAAGGAAATGACCAAGATTTTGGACCCCCTGAGGTTCAAGCTTTGCTGCAGGACGCGGCCGAGGTGGTTCCAGCAGAGGTACAAGCCGGGCAGGCAGGAACAGGGGACAAGGCGAAAGACAAGGTCAGAATGGAGGACAGTTTGTGACTGCCACAGGTATACTGCAATGATTCAGCTGTTCTTCCTGTGGTTTGTACTTGGTCATTGGCACATGCACAGCATGGCATAGCATAGCATAGCATAGCATAGCATAGCATAGCATAGCATAGCATAGCATAGCATAGCATGGCATAGCATAGCATAGCATGGCATGGCATGGCATGGCATGGCACTGCAGGCCTTACCAGATTTGATCAAGTGTGGGAAAACTCTTGCTATTGCTGCGTTTGCTAAATGCCAGTAGTCCTTGACGAGATGCTGCTTGTTGCACACGCAGGTCACAGCGCTCAGACCTGCTACAAGTGTGGCGAGCCTGGGCACTGGAGCAATGCCTGTCCAAATAATTAATTGCTGACATTCTGCCACGTTTCTGAATCAGCCATAAAACGCCAGAAGCCCAATCTGCACTGACTGCTGCCTGTCAAAGAAATTAGGCTAGCTTGGCACCTCGCACTGTGCGACACTAGCACGAGCCTGCTGTGCAACTTGGCTTTACTAAGCACAGCATGCACATGTGCAGCATTTAAGTTCCTGTGAAACACTATTGTGTCTCCGCTATTTGCGGAAATAGTGCGGCACAGGAAACAATTGCATGCCGTGTTGCTGACAAGTGGTGCATTTGTGTCGATGTGAGGCCACTGGGAGGACTGACAAGGTTGCGAACGTGATGGTGAGTGCAGCGAATCAGCATAGCGTTGACGTCAGCTCGCAACTGCCTCGGCATTTGCTTTTTGCATGCTGCTTATGCGCAGTGGTTGTGCTGATTGTGACACGAGTTCAAGAGCAAGTTCTGCATGCAGGGGACAGCGGCAACAGCATTGAGTCCTGTTGCCAGACCAGGAGCAGTACTTTCCCCTCAGGTGCGGCAGATAACACTTCATCCCGACAGATTGAGCGGTTGTCAGCGACCTGTACTCTGCACTAGGTCACCTGTGTCTTGCCGTTCCTGCACTACTGGCAACAGGCTTGTCTGCAGCCACTCTTTCAGGTCGTCTGCATGCTAGGAGACTGAGTTGACCCTGTGTCATAAGGCCTTGTTTGCTTGAGCAGGGCAGGCCAGCATCTCTGGCTGCTCCTCCTCTGCTTGATGAGAGGTCACTATTCACCAAGGCAGCCACTTATGGCGATAGAGGAGACCCCTATTACCACCCCCCTAGCAGCCGCATTGGCAGCTACTACACGCCCACTGCCTCAAGAGCATGTGACTTGCTCGAAAAGGTAATCCATTTGTGGCTGTACATGGCATGTTTGAACCCTGCTTGCTGCTGAGTGTCACATCATTGGCTGCTGAATCATACCTCTATGTCATCTTTAGGACAGCTTGTTGTGTTGGCTTCAAGCTGCAATTAAGTCGCACATGCCATGCTCTGATCCAGGCTGCTGGACATGGCCCAAAGAGCCCCACAAAGGGCACATCAGTTGTGGTTCCTATTAATGCCGGAAACAGAGCCCTGAAGACCCCAGCATTCCAAGCAAGTCCTGCTGGGATCCCCAATGATGGAGGTCTGGCCAGCAAATATGCCCAACTGGTCCCCACAAGCAAGACCAAGGCAGACGTGCCTCCTGCCAAACGGCAGCTTGATCCAGAGGATGCCACATACACAGAGCGTCAGACCAACGATGCACTTGCACGGTGCCAGCACTACCTCACTGCCGGCATTGATGACAAACATATCACACCATTTCAGGAAGACTGGGCAGTAAATGCAGTGTCTATGCTGCCACAGCAGGAAAGGTGATGCTCTCACCATCCACTACTGATGTCAAAGGCTGCTTCATCCTCATGTGCAGCACACTGCCTGCGCAAGCATGCAACTGCAAACCACAGCATTGGTGTGTAAGCATGCCTGGACATCACTTCACTGTACCACATTCTGCACATGCATCAGAGCTTGAAGAGCAGCCAGCTCTTACAGCACCAAGCTAGTGCACATTTAGTCAACAAGCACAGCTCATACAGGCTTCAACCTTGACTCACCATGTGTCCAGCAAGAGTACAAATCCTGCTCTGCACCTCTGACATTCGCTTGTGCCTGTGTAGCTGCAACATGACTGGCGACGCATATAAGTCAATCATACACAGCTGCCTGGATGAGGTCATGTCAGAGTACATGTCAGCAGCCAAGCAAGCCATCACAGACTATGTCCTCAAGAGCCCAGTAGAGCAGCGCCGGCTAGGGCTGCAAGCCCTAAGGCCCGCACTGGCCCAGAAGCAGGCTGCACACATGGGCAAAGCCAGAGTGGCCAACTGGGACCTGCCTGACTGGTGGCATCAGTCGGTGGCCACCTCCAGAGAGGAGATTGCCTGGTCGTTGCAGACGCTCAGCGCCAATGCTCTGGAGCTCAATGAGCTGTGGATCATGCAGGGCTACTCATCTAGGTCTGGCACCTGCTCCTCGGCTGTCATGTGCTGCAACTCGTGTTGCTTTCAGTGCGTGTTGAACGCTCCTGGCAATGGCATCACATCCAGGATGCCCTGCACACTGGATATGCCAGGAAGTTGGCCTTCTGTCACATTGCATAAGCGTTTACCCACTCCAGGTAGCCATGCAAGCCTACGACTCCACTGCAGTTTGTCAGCACATAAGATTACATCAGCGATACGCGTATGTTGCCTTAGCATATACAGGGGATAAAATAGATGCTGTGTACAGGTTGCTGCTGGATGTGAGCAGCGCTGAGTTCAAGGGAGCGCAGCCCATAGAGGTGGATGCCTTCAAGACATGGCAGGCAGAGTGCACAGAGCGTGGCAAGGCAGGGCTGTGGACATCCTGGCTGCCCAAGTGTGTGGAGGTCTTCCGCCGCCTGCTGCCCATCTTCATCAACGGCAACTCAGACGCCTACTACAGCTCAATTGCCACACTGCAGGTACTGTCAATCTGCAGTGCAATATGTCATTTTGCAGAGGTACATGTGTTGCGTGCTAACATGCGCTATGCAGAGGCACTGCAGCCAGTGTTCACTACAGTCAATCGATGCTGGCAGTCTGAGAGGCGGCTCCAAGACAGTGCAGAGAATTTGTACATCCACCAGAACCCTTTCTGTTGAGCAGCATATGCAACCAGCCCTGAGGACATTGTGCTGCACACCTTGAAGTCCCATGCACTACTTAGCAGACAACGCTGTGCTGCAGAGCAACCAGCTGCGGCAGCTGGTGCAGGACTCCTTGAACAGCTATGTGGCGTTCTTTGAGCAATACAGACCAGCTGCCAAGCCAGCAGTAGCGAAAGCAGATGGCGAACAGGTACAGTCACACGCACCATGCAACAAGCAAACATGCTGTTTTGCGTTTGTACCCTGTCCTCTGGATAGTTACTTTGGACTGTATAGTCTGCTCACATCAGATTGCCGTCAATGTCCATGTATGTCTCAAGTTGCATTGTGCCGGCAGCTCAGCTCAGGACAAAGCTTCATTTTGCCTGCATGCCCTGCTCAGTCTTCTGTACACGCTGACAGCACCATCAGCACAGACCCACTCCTGAACCCACAGGTGCCATGTTGTCCTATGTTGCAAGTAGATTTGCACTACATTTGCACTAGATTTGCACTAGAGTGCCCTTCCACATAGCCTCAGTCTGACAGCACCTACTAGATCTGTCACTCTGCTGAGCAAGACTCAGCATCTGAGGCAGATTCAGCAGGAAGGCCCGCTGCACAACTCACTCTGATTGTTTCAACAAGTGTGCACATGTGTGTCTGAGCAGGCGGAGAAGGAGTCCTGGGAATGCACTCCAGGCTTTGCAGTAGAGCTGGTAGTTGAAGGCGACGGGTACACCGGCTTCAGCCCCACATTTGCTCAGCTGGAGGATGTGTGCTTGCAAGCCCTAGAGCAGTGTGTCACCGCTGCAGGCTCCATCCCACGTGTGGGAACCGCTGCCAACAAAGGTCAGTCTGTTGTGTGTGCTGCCAAGAATTGGTCAGCTTGTCGGCTGCTGTTTGTTCAGTCATACAGCCTGCATCAGCAGCTGCACCAGTAGTTGCGTAAGTACTCGCTTGGGCAGTTGCATGTGCAGGGAGATTGGCCTGTGAATTGCAAGCACCCGACAGGGCGTTGAGCAAGGTGCTGACATTGCGTTCAAAAGAAGCATGACCCAGACAAGCAGCTGTCGCAAAGGCACAAACCCCATAGACCTCAGTATATTGAAAGAAACTCAGTTGGGCACGTATATGCATTGTTTGTTGCAGGGGCAGCCAGCAAGACTACAATCAGGTGCATGTCCTTAGAGGACAGCTCTGTGCTGGCAGCCAGCAAAGCAGTCCAGGATGTGTTGCGCCAGAACCAGACAGCAGCTCTGCGCCTGGCTAGCCTCTTTGACCAGTACTTGTACCTGCTCACTGATGACACTGATGCCCTGCTGCTCAAGTTTGCCCAGCAGGCAGAGCCACCTGCAGTGGAGGTTTACCAGGAACACTTGTCCAAATGCCGCGCTGCTGCTGAGACTATCAGGTGGTAGAGAAGGCTATGCAAGCATGCATGCATGTAATGCCATGACATGCAACAGGCATATGATCACCAGATAGACAGACTACCTTGCACCTCTGTCCTTTTGTCTTGAGCCCTGAGCATGGTATACTTGCCTCGCAGCTTGGCACTTTGACAGTGCTCTAATAGATCTGCTGCCCTGCCAGCTTAGAATGGCGCAGGGATCATCAGTCATTCAGTGTGGGAACTTTGTACTGTTCCAATTTTGCATGTTTCTGGCCCATGCAACCTAGGCACATTGTGACTCACCTGGCATGTGGTCTTTTAGGGACTGGTGCAGCAACGAGATGCACACAGGGCTATACCTGGTACGTGCAACAGCCCTGAAGAAGCGTCTGGAGACGGCAGCTGACAGCACTGCAAACAAGCTGCTGGACCAGATTCAGACCATGGCCAGAGACAGCAATGATCACATCTGTGAGACGTATACACACATGGCTGCAGGCGTCAGCGTGGTATGTCACGTTGACTCACCTGCCACTCAATCCAACAGGCAGTCAATCCAGTTCAGCCTTAGCATGGCTGGCATGCTGAGTAAAGAAGCAGATGTGTTGTTGCTGATGCTTCTTGCAATCTTGCCTTTGGGCTTGCAACAGGCATTGAGCAGATATGATGTGAAGTGCCTTTAGTATGCTTGAGGTGCAAGATGGTGCAAGATGCCCCCACTGCACCTCCTTGTTCTGTATCAAGCCCCTGAGTATGTTTGAGATGCAAACATGCCGCCCAGCACCTCCTTGTTCTGTATCAAGTACCCTTTGCTGGCCTGTTAAATGCGGCTGCATTGAGGTTGGTGCTGCTTTGCAGGTGTCGCATTCAAGTGAGGAAGTGTTGCAGCTGAAGAAGGAGATTGCACGCTGCCAGGTTGAAGCGGAGAAGATGCGGACCGCCATTGCGCTCAACAAGGTATGGGCCTAAGGGCTCTTAGCTTTGTTACCACAAAGTGTTTCATGACTTGTACTACCAAGCATGTCTGCTGTTGAGAAAGCCGCAAGGTAGATACCTTGGACAACAGCTCATCACAGCTGCCTGCAAACTTGTCAAGCTGCAGTCACAGCCAGCAGCAACAGGCACCATCACGCATGTGTATCCAACAGCAGGCAAATGTCAACTGGGCATGCCTTTTTATGCAGGAGCGCTTTGAGTTCCTGGCTCAGTACAGGCATGTGGTGCCTGAAGAGGACTTTGAAGTGGCAATGAAGGCTTACGAATGGCCCAAGAAGTTTGTGAGCATCATGAAGGAGGCAGCAACCAAGGCCACCTCAGGTATGCTCTATAAGAAAAGACTACGCCTTTCTGCGTCAATTTCATGAGAAGCCAAGTATTATATCAGGCTGCCCAGGCACCTCAGGTATGCTCTATAAGAAAAGCATGCCTTTCTGGCTTAGATACATGGAAGTCCCTCTAATCTGCCGTCACCTCATCATACCCCATTACAGAATAACCTGCACATCACAGCATCTTGCACCCCGTGAGAAGTGACCATGAGTGTAGTTACAGGGTGGTGATGCCTTCATAGAGTGTGTTCTCAGGACTCCAGGCAAATGTTCACGCTCCTTGATGGACTCGTTCATGTCAGCGGGCAACAAGTGTGGTATGACAAGGCTGTCAAGACTGTGGTGAAACAGATTGACTTACTCTTGATGCTGAAAGAGCTTGACAGGCTGCTAATTGAGCTGTGGTCTGACATATAGCTTGTCCTGTGCTGCAGAGCAGCGTGAGTTTGAGTCTAGTCTGAAGAAGAGGAAGCGAGACTTTGGGGAGACTCTGGAGCGGTATGAGGCTGAAGTGGACAAGTATGCTCATCGCTCAGAGCTCAGCAAGCGCGATGAGGTGGCGGCACAAGTCTCAGACCTGTCCCAGAAGCTGAAAGAGGTATGCCTGGGTCTGGAAATGTCAAGCAATGCAGTGACAAACTATCCCTCTGAAAAATAACAAAATCCAAGACTTTGACTGCTGGCAGTCCATTGGTCTATCACACTTATTGTACAATTGAAAGTTGGTTGGACAGCACTAGTCACAAGAATTCCACCCTGTGGCTCAAGTCGCTGCACTTGTCATAACGCAACACTGTCTTGCTCTCTGTCCGTCCATCCGTCTGTCTGTCCATCTGTCTGTCTGTCTGTCTGTCCATCCGTCCGTCCGCTCATGTTAGCTGCACCATGCAGGCCGCTGCTGACGCTGAGGACATCAACGCCCAAGAGAAGCTGTTTGGCATGGCCAGCAGCAAATACAGCCAGGTGGCTCGCATGGCAGCCAAGCTGGAGCCTTACTGCGGCCTCTGGACCCTGGCCGCCCGCTTCTATGACAAGTATGCTGGCTGGATGTCTGGCCCCTTCAGCAAGCTGAAGCCCGAGGAGGTGGAGACTGAGGTGTCAGATGCCTACAGGAAGGTCTACAAGCTGAGCAAGGTGGGCAGCTGTCTGTTCTAAGTTTGCACTGCACAGCATTGGCTTCTGTCCACTGCATGTGCATCTGCCAGTTGCTTACGTGCAGCACCTCCATCTTTTGTTGGGATTGCATTAAACAGTCATATTGCCTCTGTGCACATGGTGACATGCTGCAGTACAGCATCATCGCACTTCTTGTCCTGGTCATACTTGGGCCCCAGTGAGGGAACGAGTGTCAAGCTGGTGCCAACATGCTGGCTGCCAACATGCTGGTGGTGACAACACCTGTAGGTGCTCACTCTGCATCTGTGTATGCATGTGCAGACCTTTGCTACAGAGCCCGTGATGGAAGCCCCCGCCAAGATTGCAGAGGAGTGCAAGGCCAAAATCACCAGCTTCCAGGAGCTGCTGCCCCTCATCACTGCCATCTGCAATGCTGGCCTGCATGAGCGCCACTGGGAGCAGATTGCAACTGTGGTGGGCTTTGACGTCAGGCCTGACGAGGTCACCTCTCTGCGTAGGCTGCTGGACTACAACATCCAGGATCACATCAAGGTGGGTCATGCATACCCTGCATGCTATGGTGTAGCCAAACAATGCTCTCACCTAGTTTGGTGGGTATGGATGGGTTTGTGCAAGCTCACAGGCAGATGGAATGACAAAGGCTTGCAAGGTGTGTCTTGCATACCCTGCATGCTGCGGTGTGGGCACACAATGCTCTCACCCAGTCCCGGAAATTTAGATGCATGCATTTGTGCAAGCTCACCGGCAGATGTAATGGCAGATGCTGCAAGGTGTTGTCTGCACCAGCTTGGCAGTGGGTGCAGCACGGAGGTGCTGGATTGTAAGCTTTGACTCATGCTGCAAAGTGAGTGCAGTTTGAGATGAAAACCAGCAGCTGTGCCATGCCCCTGTCCCCACCCACATGAGCCCACATGGGGGCTGGGCTGCCACAGGGACAGCAACAAGCTGCCTTCCATTGCACTTTTGCCAAGTTGCCTGCACTGTCAAAAGAGCCATGATGTGCCCCACAGCTGCAGCCCCTGAGGCTGATCCTGCCACAGCTGTGGAGGCTGAACCAGCTGTCGTGCCAGCTGTGGTGTCTGCCTGCAGGCAATTGAGGAGATCAGCGAGCAGGCCAGCAGGGAATGGTCCATTGAGAAGGCCCTGGACAAGATGCGCACCGACTGGCAGGAGCTCAACTTTGAGCTGGCAGAATGGAAGGCCACCGGCACCTTCATCCTCAGAGGCGGCCCACTGGATGAGGCCCAGACTCTGCTGGATGACCACATCATCAAGAGCAGGGCCATGAGCGCATCTCCATTCGCCAAACCCTTTGCTGCTGAGATTGCACCCTGGGTTACGCGGTTGACCAGGCTCAACGCCATCCTGGAGCAGTGGCTTACATGCCAGGTAGGATTGTGCGCAGCAAGCTGCAGTGGCGGGTGGTCTGTGGCAGCACACAGCATCTGTGTGACTGTTTAATTTGCATCTTAGGCTATCTTGAAGCTTGGTACATGGTTGAGGAGAAACGGGTCTGCAAGTACTTCGAGATGCTTTGTTACATGCAGGCTTGCTAGTGTTCAAACAGGTTGGCAAGCCAACTTGAATGCATGCTTGTCATTGCTCTGTCTAAATGCATGTTCAGGCGCCATAAACAGGCAATAGAAGCCATTACTGAGGGCATCTTGCCAATCTGTGACAGGGCAAGTGGCTGTACCTGGAGCCCATATTCAGCTCTGAGGAGATCATGAAGCAGATTCCCAAGGAGGGCAGCGCCTTCCGCCAGATGGATGCCACTTGGCGCAACATCATGGCTGCTGTCAGGCAGAGACCAGCCATCATTGAGGTACAGGCTTGGTGCACCCTCACCTCCTTGCTGCACTTTTGCAGCCTGAAGCAGGTGGCTTGAAGTGTGTGTGCTGCTGTGATACACTCATGTTGTGCTGACAGCAAGGCAGACTTACACAAGTGTGGGGTTAGGCAAGTCTGTAGTCATGCATGCACTCATATGCCAGCCTGCATTTTGTTGTGTCCCCATATCTCCAATTTGCTGTCAAGCAATCTGAGCAGGTCTCACTCATATGATCTGATGCATACAAGCATGATAACCATATAAGCATGACAATTCAGGCCCTGACTAGCAGGATAATGCAAGAGCAAAGGCTGGCACAGGTGAATATCAATTAATCAGTAGCAGGATGATGTGGCGCCTGATGGCATGCTGCTTGTGGGGCTTGTACTGCAGGCTTCAAAAGTGCCCAAGCTGTTGGAGCAGCTGCAAGAGTGCAACGTCCAGCTGGATGTTGTGGAGAAGGGTCTCAATGATTTGCTGGACACTAAGAAGATGGCCTTTCCCAGGTTTGCCTCTAGCCCTGAACAATGCTGCAGCCACGAACATGCTTGATGCAGTGCTCCTCACACACAGTCCTGCTGCTCGTCGTGGGGTCTGTAGCGTCAGAATCCTTGAAAACCTTGCGCTCAGCATGAACATGACTTACCCCACACTACTCTCACAACAGGAAGCAGTCATTTGCTTTGGCTCGGCAGTCTGAGGCACCTTTAGTGCCGATGAGAGGCCCATGGAGGTCAGCATTCTTCTCAAGAAAGGGACTGTTGCTTCAAAGCTGCTGTATGGGTTTGACTCTCTTCCTGTCAAACACCCTGTCAGCACAGTCTGAACGCTGCGCCTGCGCAGGTTCTTCTTCTTGTCCAACGATGAGCTGCTGGAGATCCTGGCAGAGGCCAAGGAGCCCCGCAATGTGCAGCCCTTTGTCAAGAAGTGCTTTGAAGCAGTCAAGGAGTTTGTCTTCGCTGATGATGGCAAGATCACTGGCATGGTCTCTGTTGAAGGTGAGCGTCATGCACATGCTACTCACTGCCTCAGAGGCAATCTGTGCAGGGCTGACAGCAAGCCACTGCTTGTGCCTTGCACTGCTTCACTTCAGACACAGGTCGTGAAGCATTAGGTTGCACGACACTGCACATGCTACTAACAGTCAGTCCAAATAGCATGCTATCAATGAGATAGCATGTTTGGCAAAGCATAGGATATGCTATGCCCGCCAACATTGCCCTTCAGCAAACAGCTAAGTGCACGACTCTATGCCATGCTAGCTGTGCTTAGCAAAAAACCGTAGGAGGTGTATGACATCACATTGTCATCAAGGCAGCAACAAGGATGCAATCAAACCCATGTCACGTGGGTCCATGTCACTCAGTCTAGGCAAGACCAAGACAACACGTGATGTCATCCTTTAGGTGAGAAGATTGACTGGATAGAGGCGGTGGACCCCAGCCTGACGGGCGCGGTGGAGCTGTGGATGGGTGAGGTGGAGGGGGTCATCCGCCGCACCCTGCATAAGCTGGCGGGCCAGGCCCTGGCTGCTTATGCCACCACCCAGCGCAGCAAGTGGATCCTGGAATGGCCAGGCCAGCTGGTCCTCAATTGCTCTCAGGTCGGTCATGAGGTCTCCTAAGGCGCTGTGCTCAAGGCGCTAAGTAGCTGTTGATGCAACTCTGATCAGACCTGCGCCAGGTTGTACCATCATTGAATGGTGCTTGTTTTAAGTCACACACGTCCAGTGAAAATGCCCCAAATGTTTGGCTGTGCCTTGTGCTTCCTTGGTAACTGCAGAGTGTGCAAGCAAAGCAGTGGCAAGACTTCACTGCCAGGAGCGTAGCGCTTCAAGCCCGACTGTCTTCATGGCTGTCTGCAGCGCTCCAAGCCCAACTGTCTTAACGGCTGTCTGCAGGTGTACTGGACCAAGGAGGTGGGTGAGGCCATCACCAAAGAGGGTCACAAGGGCCTGTCCAAGTATGGGGAGAAGTGCACGGCAGAGCTGAATAAAATTGTGAGCCTGGTGCGTGGTCAGCTGACCAGCCTGGAGAGAGCCACCTGTGGTGCCTTGGTGGTCATTGATGTCCATGCCAGAGATGTCACGCTTCAGGTTGGCTTCACTTGCCTCTACCCAAACATGCTTGCAGATAAGTCATGACCCCTTACGTTTGGCTTCACATGGCCAATGCCTGACATCCCTCATCCAATGTTTGCAGCAATAGCAGCTGCATGTGTCAGCTGATTCTCTGCAGCTGGCTGATTGCTTGATGGAGTATCATTGCTCTAGACAGCATCTTGTCAGCCGGGGTACTGCTGGGAATGAAGAGTGCTTTCTTGGCTAAAGCCAGCTGAAACAGCAGCCAGCATTTGCAGGACACTAGCAGAACAATGCTGGGCGTGTAGTCAAGGTCAAACCTTACCTGTGGCTGCCCTTCTCTGTACTGCGGTGCATAGACAATGTGCACTCTGGCTTGCATTCCTAGCTGAATTCTCAGCAGCCAAGACTTAAAGCTTGCTCATATCCTTGTCCGATCTCAGACTGTGTGCGCTCTTGTCACACTGCCACTTCTCTCCCTCTGCACCCCCACCCCCCCCCTCCCCCCTCCGCTAACCCCCATCTTGCTACAGTGTTTAACGTGCATGGGCTTGTTTGTAGATGGCAGCAGATAAGGTGGAGTCTGAGAAGGACTTCAAGTGGGAGAGCCAGCTGCGCTACTACTGGGAGCACCACGAAGCTCCCCCTTCAGGGGTCCCTCCCCAGGTCTGTGCACCACCCACCATCTTCACTTGCTCCTGTCACCGCGCCTCTTGTGTGCTTTGATTGCCACCTTGCACCTTTGCTGTGCTGCTGCTCATGATCATGCAGCTGCTGTAAGTAAGTGTCATTTGCATAGCAAAACCAAGAGTACAGTTTTGTATTCATATGCCAAGGCTTGGGTTCCATTGCTGCCCTTGTAAGGTAGCATTGCATGACAAATGACAGCGTCTGAGACGCCCAACTGCTGCAGGAGACTTTGATGGTGCGCATGATCAATGCAGACGCCCTGTATGGGTATGAGTACCTGGGCAACTCAGGGCGCCTGGTCATCACTCCCCTTACTGACAGGCAAGCCCTCCTTTTCACAGACTTCTTTATTTTGCACAGTCATCCTGGATAGCATTGGACTCTTCTGCGCATCTGGCACAAGTCAGAATTGCACAAGACAAGGCTGTGAGTGTCAGAACCTGTTGCTACCCTTGCTTTGACTATGGCACATGGGACATGATCCAATGCATCAGTCTTTTCTATCCATTCATGTGATAACTCATGCAATGCAATTGGGGCTCTGTGTGCACGTTCCAGAGCAGCAACACGGAGGGGTTACCCATTGCGTACAGGTGTTACCGCACTCTGATAGGGGCAATTCACATGAACCTGGGTGGCGCACCTGCTGGCCCTGCCGGTACTGGCAAAACAGAGACCACCAAGGATCTGTCCAAGGCACTCGCCATCCAGTGTGTCGTCTTCAACTGCAGTGATGGTCTTGACTACAAGGCTATGGGCAAGTTCTTCAAGGTACTGCACTGACCACAAGCCGAGTGTGGGTTTCATGCTGGTTGCTGCTGTACAAAATCTGTCAGAGGTCAACTTTGACAAGAATTTGTTGCTGTTGTGTGTCCAGCAAGTCAAACTCATCCCACTGACAAAGCTATAGATATGATTTGTCGGCAGCCATACTTCCTCAAGATCCAGATTGCACAAGTTTGACTGCATGCTTGGACACCCAAAGAAGACTCTGCATGGCTGGGACTCAAAGGAAGACTGTGCATGCTTGGACACCCAGAGAAGACTCTGCCTGCAGTGTGTTTTGTCTCTTCAAGATCCAGTTTGCTCTGAACACAAGCTTCGCTGCATGACTGCATGCTTGGACACCCAAAGAAGACTCTGCATGGCTGGGACCCAGAAGAAGGACACCCAAAGGAGGCTTTGCTTGCAGGGACTGGCCTGCAGTGGAGCCTGGGCCTGCTTTGATGAGTTCAACCGTATTGAGCTGGAGGTGCTGAGTGTGGTTGCCCAACAAGTGCTGACCATCCAGCGCGCCAAGGCCGCCAAGCTGAGCATGTTCACATTTGAAGGGGTGGAGATCCGGCTGGTGCCCACCTGCAATGCCTTCATCACCATGAACCCTGGCTATGCCGGTCGCTCTGAGCTGCCAGACAATCTTAAGGTGACTCCTGCTGCAGATTGTATGTTACAAGCCACACCTGATCAATGGCAACAGAATGGCAAACTACACTAAAGGTGCCAAGTAAGCGTTACTGGGCATCAGTGTGTTGCTGCTGCCTGTCTGTGCAACACTCTGATGCATCCTTGCACAGCTGAAACGCTGATGTAGCTGGGGACATATTATCTCCAATGCCTCTGCAGCCCTCAGAGTTCATCACCAGGTTGTTCTTGTGCAAGTGCCATGTATAAAGTCAATCCATGCTGTGTTCTCCTGGATGAGGTTCATGCTTCCCATATATCATGCTGAGATGCTGACTGGTGCACGCGTGACTGATATGGTACACGCAGGCGCTGTTCCGTGATGTGGCTATGATGGTTCCAGACTACGCCATGATTGCTGAGATCATGCTGTATTCCTATGGATACCTGGAGGCACGCTCAATGGCACGCAAGCTGGTCCAGACCTACAGGTCAGCTCTTTCATTTTATACCTTACAGTCTGGGGTGCGGAGCCAGTTGTGACTCATCCGACATCCTGGCTTGAAGGCACAGGTGTATTTATGCTCTTGAAGACTACAGTGTTGCCTCAATGCCATGTCATCCTCAGAGCACTTGCCCTTGCCACAATGAAGCACGCATATGTAAGCGGGCATGAAGGTGGAGGCGCTCAGCAGGGCAGAAGTCTGGGCCTTAATTGGTGAAAAAGTCTAGTTGTGCTCTTGAGGCAAGCTTTGTTGATGTTTGACGATAGCATATGCTTATTCTGATACAGAAATCTATGCTGTCCAGTAGTAGCTGTATACAAGGCATGCTTAAGCAGGTGCCATGACAAAGCACCAGATGTTGTGTGCAAAACAAGGCACATATTGAAAAAACTGAGCAGCATTGGTGCCTTGACTTGTACATGTTTGGATATTGCAGGCTTTGCAGTGAGCAGCTCAGTAGCCAAGACCACTATGACTACGGCATGCGAGCTGTCGTGAGTGTGCTGCGTGCTGCCGGCAACCTGAAGCGTGCCTTCCCAGACTCAGGAGAAGATGTGCTCATGTTGCGTGCCATCAATGATGTCAACCTACCCAAGTTTCTGGATCAGGATGTTCCCCTGTTCAATGGCATCTTGAGTGACCTTTTCCCTGGGGTTGATCTGCCCTCTGTGGACTACGACAATTTGAGAGCTGCCATTCAGGTACTGGCATGATGCCTGTGGGACAAAGCAGTGTTTCATGCTGGCAGGCAGGCGCAACCTGTCGAGTGCTTATCATCATGACATGTTATGCATTTGTACACCCATGCTGCCTTTACTGAGAAACCACTATGAGCTATGCTGGTGTTCCTTGCTCTGGTCATGATGATACTAGACAGCACCATCTGCGCGGTCTGCTGCAATGTTGCATGGCACTGCTGCCTGTGGGGACAAAGAGTAGAATGGTATTCCACCCCAAAGAGTGACAATGGCATGCTGACTGTGTGCATGTTGATGCAGGACAACTGTGCCAAGCTGGGACTGCAGCCCCTGGAGGCCTTCATAGGCAAGATCATCCAGCTGTATGAGATGATCGTAGTGCGCCATGGTCTCATGCTGGTCGGCCAGTCTTACGGCATGAAGACTGCATCACACAAAGTGCTTGCTGCCGCCCTATCAGACCTGTATGAGAAGGTACATCCTCCCAAAACACGCGTCAAGAATCTGCTTGCCTTGCTCTGTGCAGCACCAATCAGTGTGTGAAGGCTGGTTCACTTCTGTCACCTGTGTGGTCACAATTGCTGATGAAGGGCTTCATTCCGGCACTGACAAAGTTTGTTCTCTGTGTGCAGGGTTTGAACAATGAGCAGCATGTGAAAACCTACATTCTGAATCCCAAGGCGGTGACCATGGGGCAGTTGTACGGAGCAGAGGATCCTACCTCTAAGGAGTGGACGGATGGTGTTCTGGCTGTGCTGTTCCGCAATGCTGCGCGGGACTCCACTCCAGACCGCAAGTGGATGATCTTTGATGGCCCTGTGGACGCCATCTGGATTGAGAACATGAACACTGTACGCCAGCTTGCTCTGGGCCAATGTTCTAGTTAAAAGTTGTTCTGCGTGTATCGCACTGCTGCGTCTCATGGGCCATGGACTCAAGCTGAAAGTGTGTGTGTGTGTGTGTGTGTGTGTGTGTGTGTGTGTGTGTGTGTGTGTTTGCCAAGACATCAAGTGCTGCCCCAAGTTTGGTTGGGCTGCCTGCAGCAAATAACAGCTCAGCACATGGATCAATACTGTCATCTCCATGTTCAGGTGCTGGATGACAATAAGAAGCTGTGTCTGAACAGCGGTGAGATCATAGCCATGTCTGGGCTGATGAACATGATCTTTGAGGTGGCTGACCTGGCTGTGGCGTCACCAGCCACAGTCAGTAGGTGTGGCATGGTGTACATGCAGCCCAGCCTGCTAGGCTGGCGTCCCTTGCTCACTTCCTGGATGGCCACTCTGCCTGCTGCCCTGCCAGAGGTCCACAGGTCAGCAGCTCTCTGCAGCAAAACAGCTGAGCAGCATGAGCGCGTTGTAGCTGCACAACCAAGTCAACATGGCATCTGCTTGCACCCTGTTGGTCACAAGCTTGGCTTGGCGAGGGTATATGAGTACAGCCATGCAATGTCATGATGGTGTCTGACCCACAGCTGCTTGGCACTGTTGCATCACTTGCAGTCTGTTGCAATACACTTCAGGGTCGTGAAGGCCTCTGTATCAAAGTGACTAGTCTTTCTACGCTTTGCAGCAGCTCTGTACATGTCCTGGGCACACACCCACACCCACATGCTTTCTACATGCAAAGCTGTACTTCATTGAACGTACTCTGGTAGACAATGGTCATAGGCACACACACACCCACACCCAGATGCATCTGCATGCAAAGCTGTACTTCGCTGAACACACTCTGGTAGACAATGGCCATTGGCACACACACCCACACCCCGATGCTGTCTACATGCAAAGGCATACTTCACTAAACACACTCTGGTTTGTGATGCAATGCAGGCAAGTGCTGGAGAGCATGTTTGAGTGGCTGGTGCCGCCAATGCTGAGAGTTGCCACCCGCATGGTGCGGGCCCCAGTACCCATGCAGGACCTCAACCTGGTAGCCAGCTGCATGCGCCTGCTGGATGCCCTGCTGCTGCCTGACTTCAGGGACAAGCCTCAGCTGTTTGCTGAGATGAACGACAACGTGCAAATGGTGAGGGCTGGAGCTTTCTGGGCATCCCACACAAAGCATAGTCAACCACAGTCAAGCTGAGCAACCAGCTGGACAGCTGCTGGTGTTTGTGGCTCATAAGCACTTGGACATGCTGTACACAGCTCTGATCTTTTGGTGATGTTTGTGCCAATGCAGTGTTGCAGTGCCTGGGCACCAAACATGCGAGCAACCACGTGCTATGCATGTTGTCATCCAAGCAAGCTCATGCCCACAACATTCATATCTCTCAGCAACATGCATGTTTGATGACAAAAACTGTTTTGTGTATACACAGTGGTGTGTGGCAATGGTGCAGGTCTGGGTGCAGTCTCTGTTCTTGTTTGCCTTGGTGTGGTCTGTGGGAGCCAACACTGATGAAGAAGGGCGCACCACCTTTGATCACATCTTACGCAAGCTGCTCATCAACGATCCCCCTGCAGACTTGAAGCCTTACATCAAGGTCAGCACCACACACTACACGCTTCACACTCATGCATTGTAAAGCCCCAACATGCACTCACAACTAGCAAGGGCTGCAGCGTACACTAGCACAGTCAGAAGTTTGTGCATTGTAGCAAGGGCTGCAGCGTACACTAGCACAGTCAGAAGTTTGTGCATTGTCAACATGATGTGGGATGGGAAGGTGCGTCAGCAAGGCATGCACATGTGTAGTCATGATGACACAGCACCCATTCCCCACATGTTGACCGTACAAACAACAATGACACTGCATCCAAGGTTGTTTTCAGTCGTGATTTGTTCATGGATTTGGTGATGACATTGGTATTGATTTGCCTAGCGACCTCAGCACACTAGCTGGGCATGCTCTGCTGACATGGCCTCATTGGTTTGCAGGCGGCTCCTGTCAAAGTCACCCAGGTCTTCCCAGAGGGCAAAACTGTCTATGGCTTCACCTTTGACAAGTCCAAGTTCAAGTGGGTCCCCTGGGGCGACCTGTTGGACCCCACTCCCATCCCAGCTGACGCTGAGTACACCAACATCATCGTTCCTACTGTGGACACAGTGCGGTACACCTTCCTGATAGACCAGCTGGTGCGCAGCAATAAGCATTGCCTGTTGGTGGGCCCTACTGGGACTGGCAAGACTGCCTACATCAAGAAACACCTGCAAGGGGGCCTGCCAGACTCCTTCGTGCCCCTGTTCTTCAACTTCAGCGCTCAGACCTCTGCCAACATGACTCAGGTGAGCTTGTGCACTCACTGTATCTTCAGCTTACTGCAGCTAGTCGAGTATGTGTTTTGAGAGACTGACAAGTACACTTTCAGCAGCTTCAACTGTGTATGATTCAGGATTTGGAGTTCAGTTGCTTCCTTTTGTGCAAGCCTTTCTACAGCTGAGGCTCACTGAACGTGAAACACACCCAGCACAATACAAACTAGTGCCCTTGTGGTTGGTCAGCCACATCATCATCACGTGAATGGACAGTGGCATCAATCATGGCATGAACTGCCTTTTTGTCTCACAAGGTGACTGTCTGCACTGTGACTGACCTCATCCATGCAACTTGCAGGACATCATTGACGGCAGGCTGGAGAAACGGCGCAAGGGTGTGTATGGCCCACCCATAGGCAAGCAGCAGGTGGTCTTGGTGGATGACCTGAACATGCCTCAGGTGGAAGAGTATGGTGCTCAGCCCCCCATCGAGCTGCTGCGCCAGTACATGGACCACCGCGGCTGGTAGGCCATTCACATGACATCTTAGCAATGTGTAGTCTGGCAGGCGAAGGGACTGTGCAAGGTGCAGCATGCTGTGGACAGAACAAGCTGACAGCTGATTGTGCATAGCTTCAATGCTGGCAGCTGCATATGGCTTCTGCCTTGATGTCCTTCAAGCAATGGAGAGTAAATGCATGCCAGTCCAGACTTGTGTGTTGTCAGTCATGCAATCGTGACCTGAAGTGCTTTCAGTTCAACCCCCCAGGTTTGTGAGCTAGCATGATAGCACATGCCTCAGGTTTGACGCCTGACACACAGCATTGTTCCTCTACAATGCTCTGTAATGTTCATGCAGTCATGAGGCATTCCCTGTGTCATTCTTCTGCAGGTATGACCGTAAGGATCTGTCATTCAGACACCTGCAAGACGTCCAGTTCATTGCTGCCATGGGGCCCCCAGGCGGCGGCCGTAACTCCGTAACCAATCGTTACCTGCGCCACTTCAGCGTCGTCAGCGTCACAGCCTTTGACAATGACACCCTGAGCACCATCTTCTCTGCACTGGTGGACTGGTGGATGAAGAAGGCCGGTTTCAGCCCAAACGTGACCAAGTTGGCCAAGCCACTCGTGGCTGCTTCTCTGGAGGTGTATGAGACTATTCAGAAGGAGCTGCTGCCGACACCTACCAAGTCTCACTACACCTTCAATCTGCGTGATGTGTCCAAGGTCATCCAGGTAACAAGATACCATCACAAATGTCTGGTCACACCTCGCTGCGGACTGCCTCATTGGCTACCAATACTAAGTGTGCATAGTTATATCTTGTTGTGGGTGCAAAGCCAGTTGTACAACATATCAAGACATGGTGGTTCACACGCAACAGCAGCAGCGGCTTGGGAAGTGAGTAACACTCATGGCAGCAGCAATAATGACACGTAAGACACAGCACCGGTCTAGGGCTTCTTGCAGCCCATCATCACAACGCAGTGGCATGTCATCACTCTCAAGCAGGTCCCCTGACGGATCTGCTGACTGATGCCAGCTTTGCCTTTGCAGGGTCTGACCCGGGCTGGGCCTGTTGTAGAAGAGAACAGCCTGGTCACTGGGCTCTGGGTGCATGAGACCCTGCGAGTCTTCTACGACCGCCTCATCAATGATGATGACCGTACGTGGCTCACTGGTTTGCTGTCAGGTACATACCCAATACACCTTGCCAATTGTTGCCCTCTGACTGTTGCTGCAACTAACTTATTGCTTCAGGGTTGTTGAATACTCAGTACATGTGCCATGCTGTCATTGGCTTTCCCTCAGCATGTTTGTGTTACATGCAAGAAGTGGTTTGAGCTTTGTGTGCAGGAGTGACAGAGAAGCATTTCAAGGAGAAGCTGCCGAGGGTGCTGGGGTTGGGCAACACCACCCCTGATGCAGCCACCATGACCACAGGGGTCAGAGGGCTCATGTTTGGGGACTACATGGTCCCAGGTGCTGCCTGCGTGATTGCTAAATTGACTCCTTTGTGAAGCCCACGTGCCTTGCACAGCAAACCACACGATGCACACTTGCTGCAATGTCAAACTCCCACATGGCATTGCACATCATATGTTGATGCTATCAATGGAAGGTCAACGTTTGAGTACTATGCCAGATGAGTACTACGCCAGATGAATGTATAAACACTTTGATAAGTAGCAATATGAAATTCTATACAATGGCAATGTCAGACTTTTCAAAAAAGACATACTATGTGATGCAGGGGCTGAACCCAGGGTGTACACACAGATCTCAGACCCCAACAAGATGCTGGTCGTGCTCAAGGAGTATCTGTCAGACTACAATGCCATCAGCAAGAAGCCCATGCAGCTGGTGCTGTTCCAGTTTGCGCTGGAGCACGTCTCCCGCATCTGCCGTATCATCACCTCTCCAGGTGTGACTGCAACCACTTCATCAATCTGCCAATTTGCCCCTGCATTGTCATCGCTTTGCTGCAATGTCATCACTGTGCTGCATGACCCCCTTCATTGTCGCTTGAAGGCTGTATCAATCATCATTGCTGTGAACATCATCAATGCTGCCCACTTGTGAGACTTAGGGCCTTCCAAAGCTGGCTCCTGAACTCTAGTCTGTGCTCCTTTTCAAGCTGTCTTTGAGACCCACCAGAGGATTCTGCCTGGTTGCCAGCATGTCTGCATGTTGCATGTGACAACACCAACATGAGCCGCACATGCAGGGGGTCATGCTCTGCTGGTGGGCCTGGGAGGCAGTGGGCGTCAGTCCCTCACCCGCCTGGCTGCCCACATGCAGGAGTATGACATCTTTCAAATTGAAATCTCCAAGAGCTACACCACGGTGAGAGCCTTGCCATCAGCAAATGAACTGGGCCTGTTGCATACAGCTTTTTGACATTCACATCGATGCAAACAAATATAGATCAAGCAAATGACTGTGGAGGCTGTATGTTAGCCAAAGTCAGCATATGCAGTGCGAAAGCTAGCTAGACATTTGCCTGACAGATTGCTGTGAATTTAAATGCACTGTTCGACAGGCACTCCTGCCAGAAATGCTCAATAGGGACTGTCAGATTGCAGAAGTTATGATCAATGCAACTTCTTGAAAGTTCTGTCCAGACCAACTGCATGCTGCAACTGCTCACTAGAACTGCCACAAAGATGCCCAGCAGGGCTCAGGGAGCTCTGCCACCTACACATATATGGGCTGACTCAGAGCTTGCACATGCAGATGGAGTGGCATGAGGATCTGAAGAAGGTGCTGAAGATGGCTGGAGAGGCCAACAAGAAGGTGGTGTTCCTGTTTGCTGACACCCAGATTAAACAGGAGTCCTTTGTGGAGGACATCAGCAACCTGCTGAACACCTACGAGGTGCCTAACCTGTTGCAGCCCGCTGACCTGGCCACCACCTTTGAGAACATCCGACCCCGGGCCAAGGCTGCAGGCATGGACGGCAACAAGGATCAGCTCTACAGCTTCTTCTTGCAAGAGGTGAGACCATGCTTACTATCAAGCTTCAGGATCAGCTTGATGTGTCTTCTGACCTTTACATGCTGCACGGCAGCTGTACAGCTTTTGCATGTGATACATAACCTCTCGCAGTAAAGGACCAGCCATGTTCAATCCCTCCAGTGACGCTGCTCAGGAAGCAAGCATACGCAGCATCAGAACTTTTGGAGAAGATCCTGGAACACCCTCCTTAGAGCACACTGCAGTTTGACAGAATGCAGCATGCAGTGAGCTCTCAGTGGCCACGCAATGTGATTCTTCAGCTAGCACCCAGCTCAGCCCAACACAGCCAGCTGGTCTGATCTCATTGCCACCACACCTTTTCATTTTGCACTGATTTGGCATGCAGGTGAAGCGCAACCTGCATATGGTGCTGAGCTTCAGCCCGGTGGGAGGGGAGTTCCGAGAGCGGCTGCGCAAGTTCCCCAGCCTGGTGAACTGCACCACCATTGACTGGTTCAGCGAGTGGCCCAGGGATGCCCTGCACACTGTCGCCACCCAGTTCCTGGCTGACCTCCCAGGGGTGGATGCCAAAGTAAGCCTGCTTCGCCATTCAATGCTGTGCCCTCCCGCGCAGCAGCGTTCTGCATGATTGATGCAAGCAACCCTGTTCAAAGCTTGCCCAGCTCCTGGCTGACCTCCCAGGGGTTGATGCCAAAGTAGGCCTGCTTTGCCAGTCTACACAGTGTCTGCCCATGCAGCACCTTTTCTTCTCCGTGCGTGATTCATGCTATTCTCGTTCCCAACTTGGCAATGGTTGAGCTGCAGTGTGGTCACTTGACAGCTGATTCAGGGCAGCTTGTGAGCACTGCCCTGTGCTGTTTTGCAATGCAGCAGCAGCAGGTGTTTTGGCTGTGCGTCATTCAAGCACCTCAGCACCTTATTGACAGCCCAGATGTTGAAATGGTCAGATGGAATGCTGCAGGTTAGCGCACAGGTGCCAGAGCTTTGTGTGCTGTTCCACGAGAGCGTACAAGCCTTGAGCAAGCACTTCCTGGCCAAAGAGCGGCGCCATGTGTACATCACTCCCACATCTTACCTGGAGCTCATCCACTCCTACAAGACTCTCCTGAGCAAGAAGCAGAATGAGGTAGAATCTTGTTCCATGCATCGTGTTCCATGCACATGTTCTTGTTGCAGGAAGCGCAACATGTCCTGCTGTCAGCAACCCTGGTTTGGCACAAGCAAGCTTGGTATGGTGCTGCAAGCAAACAGTCTGGGCATGATGTTGTCTGGAGCTGACATGAGCTGGCAGCACATGCTTATAGAGTACACATGGCTACCTCACACCTCCTGCTGTGCTCAGGTGGTGACAGTGAAGAAGCGGTATGAGGTGGGTTTGGAGAAGCTGGCCACCACAGAGAGCAGCGTGGCTGACATGCAGCAGGAGCTCATCGCCCTGCAGCCCCAGCTGGAGGTGTCCACCAAAGAAACAGAGGCGGCTATGGTGGTAGGCTACCCTTCTTGCACTTTCAGCAAATCCCAAACCTGATGGTGCCATTACACTTTTTTCTGCATATTTGCAGAATTGTAACTATCTATCGCCCTCTGCATCTCATATCTGCTTTTTGCGTGGCTCCTTGCAATCCAGCTGTCTTTGAATTATGTTCAAATGTCACTTCGGTGTCGTCCTGTGCAATGTTGGGTTCAAGCCAGAGGGTGCTTGTGCTGTACATGTCAAGCTGGTTGGATGCTCATGTCGACAGCTTGAAAGAGCTACAAGTGACGCTTACAAAGAAGCAAGACTCTGCCTATGCACGCCAGGATGATGCATACTATAATCGCAGGAGCCCAGGGCAACAATGGCTTTTCAGTGTTGCTTGGTTGTATGGCACAGGTGATAGCCCGTGAGACAGAGGAGGCTGACAAGGTGAAGAGTGTGGTGTCACAAGAGGAGGCTGTTGCCAGCAAGGAAGCAGCTGGCGTCAAGGGCATCAAGGTACCCTGCAATAGCTGTTGTACCATTCATTGCTGTGTCTGCCATGTAGTCTGCTACATCATCATAGATCTATGCATGTGTCCTTGAGCATGTACAGAGCATCTGCATCACAGCACAGACCGATCTGCAGTGCATGAGCTGTGTCACCTGATGTGTGCGAGTGATCGCCGTGGTGCTCAGACAGAAGTGAGACCAGGCAGTGTCTCTGACAGAAGTGCATTGGTGTAGGACGAATGTGAGAGTGACCTGACAGGAATGCTTTGGTGTAACATGAGTATGAGAGTGATCTGACAGAAGTGTATTGGTGTAGGATGAGTGTGAGAGTGACCTGGCAGAAGCCATGCCCATGCTGGAGTCTGCCCTGCGGGCCCTGGACACTCTGACCAAGAACGATGTGACGGAGGTGAAGGGCATGAAGAGCCCGCCCTCTGGTGTGAAGCTGGTGCTGGAGGCGGTGTGCATCCTGAAGAGCGTGAAGCCTGCCCGCGTGAAGGACCCCCAGTCTGGCAAGATGGTGGAAGACTACTGGGAGGTCTGTCCTCTTTTGCTTTTGTAGTTCTGCATTGACATGCAAATGCGCTTGTTGAACAATTGTACATGGCAGATATGGTAGCATGATGGCAAGCGCTTGGCTACCACATGGTGGGTGTAGATGGCCAAGATTTGCTGATTTTTTAGGAAAGTGTGGAAAGACATGCTGCCAGGCAGTTCAGCATATATCAAAATGTCCTACACTACATGAGATAGCTGCCATGGCCAAGATTGTATACAACATGTACACGCTCTGCTTCTGGCATGTGCAATCAGAGTTGAGATTCTACCAAAATACAGCAAGAGCACAATGCAATCAAAGCAAAAGCTGCATGCTATGTACATATGTATAAGCAGTTTGTGAAATGCCAGTTCTGGTGGACTGTGGCTACAGGCTAGCAAGAAGATGCTGATGGAGAACGACTTCCTGCAGAGCCTGCGATCCTTTGACAAGGACCACATTCCTGTGCCTGTTGTCCAGAAGATCAAGCCATACATTGCAAACCCAGAGTTTGAGCCCAACAAGATTCTGACGGTCAGCATGCACCTGTTCTGTGTCTGTGTCTCTGCTGTACTGTGTGCCTTTGTCTTCCCGGTGTTGCATCCTTGCATCCTTTGCTGCACCTCTGGTATGATTGCCAGTGTCACTTAATGGAGCAAGTTGCCTGCATGCAGATGCACCATCTTCTGCTTGTTACAGTGGCCAAGAAAAACGATAGCCTATTTGTGCACTTCTACTGCTTGTGCCTGTTAGATGTGCCCATTGCACACCTTAAGTTTACAAAGTGTAGCCATTCACATCAAATCCAACGGTTCCATACATCACAGCGTGTCTGATGTTTTGCCAGGTGAGCAAGGCAGCTTATGGGTTGTGCTGCTGGGTGCGTGCAATGGAGTCATATGACCGGGTGGCCAAGGTAGTAGAGCCCAAGAAGGCCAAACTGGCTGCAGCCGAGGAGCAGCTGGACGTTGTCATGACTGCCTTGCGTGGCAAACAAGCCAAGCTGCAGGTCAGAACAACCTGCAAGCCATTCTGATCTCCCATTTGCATGCCTTCTGCTCAACACTTGGCTGCTTCCACAGACACTGCCAGTGCTTCACACAGATGCTTCAATCACAAGCAGCCTAGTGCTCAGAGACCAACAACATCTCCACAATGTAGAAACTTGTTCCTACAGTCCGTAGGCGTTTCTGAGATTAGATTACCAGTGTAGGGATGACATTTCTGAATTGAAATAGACGTTTCAGGATTGAGAAGGGCACTGGCGATACCTGTGAAGGCAAAGGCACACGTCTGCATCATGTGTGAACACAACACCTCAACCACAACACAAAACAACACAACACAACACAACACAACACAACACAACACAACACAACACAACACAACACAACACAACACAACACAACACAACACAACACAACACAACACAACACAACACAACACAACACAACAGCAACAGCAACAACAGCAGAGCTTTGACCTGATGGTTGCAGGAAGTCCTGACCAAGTTGGCCTCCTTGGATGCTGACCTGAGCGAGAAGCGTGCCAAGAAGGCGCAGCTGGAAGCAGACGTGCACATGTGCACAGTCAAGCTGGACAGGGCTCAGAAGCTGATTGCTGGGCTAGGGGGGGAGAAGTCCCGCTGGACTGCTGTTGCAGGCAGGCTGGGCCTCCAGTTTGTGGCACTCACCGGAGACATCGTGCTGGCAGCCGCGCAGATTGCCTACTTGGGTGAGCATGCTTTTCAGCTTTGCAATCTCATGCAACACAGTTTGTACACACAAAACCAGAAAACAACGGTCAAGGTTTTTCAGCGATGATAACCTACTTGGGTGAGCAAACTGTTTAGCTTTGCAACCTCCTACAACACAGTCTGTCTACACAACACGAGAAAAAAGCAGTCAAGGCTTTTCTGCAATGATGACCTACTTTCGTGAGCGTACTGTCCACCTTTGCAACCTCATGCAGTACAGTCTGTCGCACAAAACAAGGACAGAACAGTCAAGGCTTTTCCGCAATGTGAATGGCAGCCTCCTAAGGCAGCAGCCTAAAGCTATGACCATAGGCCATAGCCCATGAATCTGTGCACATTCTTGTCACACCAGCATGCGTATCATGATTGCTTAGGCGATGAGTCACTGCAGCAGAGACCTGCATTAGTCAGCACAGTCAGCATGGTCTACATCCCAATGAATGCACACCTCTACTGTGGTGTTGCTGCAGGGCCCTTCACCTCGGTGCACAGGTCCGACTGCCTAGCAGGCTGGGTGACAGCCTGCGAGGCGGCAGGGGTGCCCTGCAGCCCCAAATTCAGCCTGTCAGCAGCCCTGGGTGACCCCGTCAAGATCCGGCAGTGGAACATCTTGGGCCTGCCCAAAGATGATTTTTCCTCAGAGAACGCCATTGCTGTGGACCAAGGCCGCAGGTGGCCCCTGTGCATTGACCCCCAGGGTACCGCCAACAAGTGGATCCGCAACATGGAGAAGGACGCTCAACTGCTGGTCATCAAGCTGAGCGATGGCAACTACATGCGCACTCTGGAGAATGCTGTGCAGTTTGGGAAGCCTGTGCTGCTGGAAAATGTGGGGGAGACGCTGGATGCTGCCTTGGAGCCCCTGCTGCTGAAGCAGACCTTCAAACAGGTAAAGCATTCACTATCAGGACGCTGCAGCGCAACACTAGAATGTTTATGCAGACAGCAATGTGGCCTAAAGTGTCTTGCCATTGTGTAACTGGTTAGACTTTTGACTCGTTGCAGCTAACAGCGCCCCAGCATACCAACTACTCCCTTTGCAAACTGACTTCTTGCTAGACTGGCAGCCTGCTTTCTCCTATCATAGGAGCTATGGTCACTGGCATGAAGGTCTGTTCAAGGTTGCCCATATGCTGTGCAGGGTGGCACCTTGAGCATCAGGCTGGGTGATACCACTGTGGAGTACAGTGAGCAGTTCCGCTTCTACATCACCACTAAGCTGCGCAACCCCCACTACGCCCCAGACATCTGCACCAAGGTGAGCACGCTTGCCCTGGTTGCCCACTCACTTCACCCTCTGTTGCTCCTGCCTGTAACCAGGTGACAGTGGTTGTTGACCGTTGCACCACATGACGCATTTGCTGAAAAGAAACATAAAGACTACACCTTTTGGTGTCAATTTAGTGAGCTTGTCGGCCATTGCAGCACATGACGCATTTGCAGCCTTCCAAACCTGCATGAGATGCTGCTGCATCTGGTCATAGACAGCAGCTGCATCACCTGCTTGCTCACGCTGTGCTTAGTGTCTGTGCATTCATGATTGCCTTGCCATCAATCCTGCCTTGAGACACACTGCTTCACCATACTGCCAGCATTAGAGTTACTCAGTGCTACAGCACCCAGGACTCATTATTCCGTAGCTTGAGTGTTTGTCAGTGCAATGCTTACATCTGCATCACGTTCAGGTGAGCCTACCGGGCTGCTGCCTCAGGAGGCTGCCGTTATGATCGCTGAAAGGCATAATAATTATAATTATAATAATGATAATAGTAACAATAACAATATCAACAACAATAGTACTAATACTACCTAAATTAATAATAATAGCATTCCAGCTAATTGTTCTTGCCAGGTACCTAACAGTTGTGCCTAAACCCTAGTCCTGTGAGCCAAAATGCACTAACATGAGACACTAAATTACACCCAAGGGGCATGATTGCTGAAAGGCATAAACCCTCGTCTTCTCTTCTGTCAGGTGAGCCTGCTGGCCTTCATGACAACGCATGAGGGGCTGGAGGAGCAGCTGCTGGGGATTGTGGTGGCCAAGGAGCGGCCGGAGCTGGAGGAGGAGAAGAACCACCTCATCATCGCCGGCGCTGCCAACAAGCGCCGCCTGCAGGAGATCGAGGACCAGATCCTCAAAGTGCTGTCTGCCAGTCAGGGCAACATCCTGGAGGTCAGACCTGCTGCTCCTGTGCATCCTCTGGCCTGACCACTGCAACAATTTGTGTGACAAGAACATGCCTCTGGCCCGATAACTGCAACATGCATTGGTGTGACAACAGCATGCCTCTGGTTTGACAACTGCACCAATTGGTGTGACAAGAGCATGCCTCTGGCATTTGAAGGTTTAGCTGGCAATGATCCAGCAGTCATAGGATGTACAGCTTCAGACATGTGACAGTTGTACAGCTGTGCACTCGTAACCATTCCCATTTGCTGCCTGAACGCAGTGTCTTACAGAGCAAGGTATGCAGTGAGCAAAGTGTGGCCACTTACGCCTGGATAATTTAGCTCAACAGGAGGTGAACTCGTGAGTGTGATCTTGAGGAGGCAAGAAATGAGAAAACACCCTTGAAGCACAAGTAACGCCTTCAAGCAGCTGCAACACCAACAAGAATGCTTTCTTTGTTGTGTCTTTGCATGCAGAAATTGTGAAACCTGGTGGGTGCAGGATGAGGAAGCAGTCAATGTGCTCCAAAGCTCCAAGGTGCTGGCTGATGAGATCTCTGAAAAGCAGAAGGTTGCAGATGAGACAGAGCACAAGATCGACACCAGCAGGGCAGGCTACAAGCCGGTGGCCCACCACGCCTCTGTCTTGTACTTCTGCGTGACTGACCTGGGCAACATCGACCCCATGTACCAATACAGCTTGGCTTGGTTTGTGGCGCTGTTTGTGCGTGCCATCGCTGAGTCTGCTCAGAGCGAAGACCTGGAAGTTCGCCTGCAGCTGCTCAATGACCACTTCACATTCTTCTTGTACCAGAATGTGTGCAGGTGAGGCTGTTCACCACTTGCTGCACTGTCTATCAATTTGCAGAGCTGTTGAAATGCAGCAGGTCAGTCCCATTTGTGCTGCACCATTTCACCAAACAGCTGTTATGCTCTAACATGTCACCAGAGCTAAGTACTTGTCTTAAGCTTGTCAAGCTGCCTCCAAACTGCTTGCAGTCACATATGCACAAAGTTGCTTGCATGGCAATCTTTGTTGTCTTGAGGAATTTGTCCCCACTGTGGAAACCAAACAGTATCATGCAGTAATATTCTCAGATCAATGTACAGTGTGTTGCAGACAGTTCGATCTGCTGTCTGCAGGTCGCTATTCGAGAAGGACAAGCTGCTGTTTGCGTTTGGGGTGGCAGCAGGGCTGCAAGTAGATGCTGGCAAGATGGACCCTGCAGACCTGCGCTTCCTGCTGACAGGGGGTGTCGCGGTTGGGGACCTACCCGCCCCCAACCCCTGCCCAGCCTGGCTCTCTGACAAGAGCTGGGGGGAGATCTGCAGAGCCAGCAAGCTGCCTGACCCCATCTGGCAGGTCAGCATTCATTCTCCTCTTTGCATAGCCAATGAGCTCCTGCGTCCCGGCATTAAAATTTGTGCTTTTCAGCAATTATAACAGGAGCCTGCTGAGGCGGCAGCCCAGAGCTATCTTTGCCTGAGGCCCTAGGCGTTGCCAGCCAGAAGCACCTGTCAAGATAGCTCTCTCAGTAAGACTGCTTTGTACAAGCCAATCATGTCTCGCTCAGCCTCTAGTCTGTGCTTCACAGCACAGATCAACGTAGGTGAGAAGGAGTTTTGCATGAAGAACTGATCACCCAATACACTGAGACAACTTACTTGCACGCTGTAAGTTCATTGTAAATCATAACATGCTGTCATGCTGTTGCAGGGTCTGCCAGATTCTCTAGCAGTCAACGGCGTCTCATGGAAGAAGATCTACGACAGCTTGGAGCCAGATCACGCCCCGCTGCCAGAGCCCTGGAGGAGCGACCTGGACCCCCTGCAGAAGCTGGTCACGCTGCGCATGCTGCGCCCTGACAAGCTCATACCTGCCTTGACCACCTTTGTGGCAGAATCCCTGGGGAGGCGCTTTGTGGAGCCCAAGCCCTTTGCCATTGAGCCCAGCTACAATGACTCCACCTGCAACACCCCTCTCATCTTTGTTCTGTCCCCTGGCAGGTGAGATGCTTCGTACCATTTTGGCTGGATGCCATGTACGTCCCCACATGATGAGTAGCCCTGCCTGTGGTACTATGCCTGCTGCTGTACTTTCGATTACTACACTATCAAGCTACTTGTGGAGAACAGGGCTCGCTTGAGTTGCTGAAGCAGCTGCAGCTCCTACACAGTATCATAGTTTGTCATGGTGGATAGCAATAGCACTCAAGTTTGCTTTTGATGCTGACATGAACAGTATTAGCTACGTAAGCTGGCATGCTTGCCAGCACTCACTACATCTGCCATCCATTACCATCCTCCCTGCGTATGCAATGCTGTTCTGCAATAAGTCAGGCTGTTTGCACTGCACTGTGTGCACTCTGCTCCAGCCAATCACCACCAAGCAACTCCTCATCCCTCAAGGACACATCAGCGCCACCTTCCATGGCTGCACACCACTGCCATCGTCAAGGGCAGCTTTGATGGGCACGTTGCCAATGGGACGCTGCCACTGTTGAGCAATGCCCAGGAACAAGCAATGAAAGTAAACGTTATGCCAGCCCAGCTCTGCAGCTGAAGGCTGCTTTGTGGTCAGTGACCAGACCCACTCAAGTTGTGGTAGCGCTCTACAGAATTGCATGGGCATGTTGCCAAAAGCTGTCCATCTTGCAGCTGCTTCAATGCTGATTGAGGTGGTTGAGCTGCAGTGACCCGACAGCAGCCCTGCTGAAGTTTGCTGAGGAGAGGGGGAGGAGGGTGGAGGTGGTGTCCCTGGGGCAGGGGCAGGGCCCTGTGGCACAGCGCTGGATTGATGAGGGGGTCCAGGAGGGCTTCTGGGTGGTGCTGCAGAACTGCCACCTGGCTAAGAGCTTCCTGCCCCAGCTGGAGCTCATCTGTGAGCAGCAGCTGCAAGGCGAAAAGGTACAATCATCCCCCTTGATGGCATGCTCTGACATGTCACCAAGCCAGAGCTGGAATCATGAGCCGGGCACAAACAGCACCTCCAGGCGCTCACTGTGGCATGAGACTTGAGCACAGACAGATTGGCAGGACACACAGATCATATGGTGGTTCTGCAAATTCCATGTTCCTGCATGAATGTACTGTGCTGCAATGACAAATTGGTCAGACAAATTTGATGGTTGCACAGCACCAGCTGAGTCAGCTGCAATGTTTTCATGCGCAGGTGCACCGCAATTTCCGGTTGTGGCTGACCAGCTACCCCTCCCCCATCTTCCCCATCTCCATACTGGAGAATGGAGTCAAGATGACCAACGAGCCCCCTAAGGGTCTGAAGGCTGGTCTGCTACGCACCTACCTCTCAGACCCCTTCTCCAGCCCCAACTTCTTTGATGGCTGCACCAACAAGGCTGCCTTCCACAAGCTGCTGTTTGGCTTGGCGGTCTTCCACTCCATTGTGCAGGCAAGCAAGACAAACTCAGCCATGGGCTCGTCTGCTGTGCAGTGGCGTTGGCCTTCAAAAACAGGAAACATGCATTGCTTGATTGATTGACTGATGTTGCATTGGGCTGTGATGCAAAAAGCTGCTAGCAGCATGCATGCGACAGAAGACCCTGCTGCAGTGCATGCATTGATATGCATTTTGTTTTGATGAGTGCAATTGAGCAGCAGCATTGTGATGTCTGCTTCTCAGGCTTCAGCCAGCATTGTTGGCTGCAGGAACGGCGCAAGTTTGGTCCAATAGGGTGGAACATTCCCTATGAGTTCAATGAGAATGATCTGCGCATCAGCGCCCGCCAGCTCAAGATGTTCCTGGACGAGTATCCTGAGATCCCCTTTGACACCTTGCAGTACACCTGCGGCGAGTGCAACTATGGTGGCAAGGTGCAGCTCCCGGCCTCTTATAACATACTGTGTATGCTGCTTTCACGATGGCCTCATGCATCATATTAATACTGATAATAGTAATGATGATGAGGATGATGATGGTGACAATAACGATAATAACAATAGTAATCATAATCATAATAACAATATTGATGATAATAATGATAATAGTAATGCAGGACAAGTCTTGTCTCTCCAGAGCAGCCCATCTCATGCTGAAGTTCCCTAACCAACAGCTATAGCATTTACAGTCTATTGCATATGCTGCTTGACTCCCTCATAAGAACCTCCCGGTCAAACAGCTATAGCCTACAAGGCACCACGTCTCAGCAGTCTGTTGCAATCATGCTTGTGCATGCAATGAGTGTTTGAAGGCATGTAAATGATACCCAGGCTGTGTGAATGATTGCATGTCATTCAGTCGACTTCAAAGCCCATGTTGCCATGCAGGTGACAGACGCCCATGACAGGCACACACTGATGACAGTCCTGCAGACCTATTACACCCCCGCAATGCTGGAGCCTGGTCACGCCCTGAGCCCCAGCGGGGTGTACCAGTCCCTGGACCTGGCCAACCACCGGGCCTACCTGGACTACATTGGCAACCTGCCTATCATAGCCAGCCCAGATGTGTTTGGCCTGCACGACAATGCTGACATCAGCAAGGACCTGAAGGAGACCAACCTGTTGTTGGACTCCCTGCTGCTCACTCAGTCTAGGGACGCTGCTGGTGAGTGTGCCTTCCCACCTCTGCCTCATGTCTCACCCTTTGGCACTTGGTGTATCCTGAGATCATTGTGTGTGTGGCATTGAGACTTGGGGCTCTACTGATGGGTGAACAGTCTTCAGTGAGACAATCAGCATGCGTGCTGATCGCAAGGCTGCGGCTGCTGCATGTGCAGTGTCATGGTGCATTGCATGGGCCTGTGTTCCCTTCTGTGGACCTTTCTCCTTGCTGTTGGCATGAAACTGACTTCACATGACACAGCTGACAGCTGAGCTATGCATCCAAAATGTGGTGCTGTGGTGTGTAGGTGGTGGGAAGAGCATGGAAGCAACCATAGGGGAGGTGGCTGCAGACATCCTCACGCGGCTGCCGGCCAACTTTGATGTGGATGCCGTGGCTGCTGCCTATCCCACCAGCTACAGCAACAGTATGAACACGGTGAGACCACCATCCTACTCTACTCAGCTCAGGTCATTGAGTTGTGCTGCTGACTACAACAGCCCATCCTCCAATCTATCAATCACATTGATGTTGAAGGAGCTGCACCGGTGCTGAACAACTTGCCAATCCCAGCTGAGCAGATCAACTCTCAGCTGACAGTTGCAACAAGGATTTTGTAGCTTGCATCTTGCTGTGGTGTCAGTCTTCATGAGCTTTTCAGCAGATACTGCACACATTGAAGTGTACAGTATATATTGTCACAGCTTTTGAGAACCCTGAGTGCCCACTTACAGTGAGGCATGGTACAAAGACAGCATCAGAACGGTCCATTTATGTGTAGAGTGCAGTCGGTCATAAGGTGAGCTTGTGGCATGGCTATGGTGCAGGTTTTAGTGCAAGAGGTGCAGCGTGTCAACAGTTTGCTGACAGTGGTGCGCAGCAGCCTCACAGATCTGGGCAAGGCAGTCAGAGGTTTAGCCCTCATGAGTGCAGACCTGGATGCTGTCGGCAGGTCCCTCTTTGATGGCAAGGTGCCGGCCATGTGGCTCAAGAAGTCCTTCCCCAGTCTGAAGGTACACTGCTGTCCTTGCTGATTTGCAATGACTTGCAACCTGACACAAGTCGTGCAGTTTCTTGAAGGCATGCTGTGCTGTGCAGCACTAGATCATGTGTAATGCATGTTTGCAAGGGTCTGAATTGATTATGCATGAGAACTCCCTGTTAAAGTGACATCAATGAAAAGAGCTGCATCTACCAGAGCAGAGCCATGTTGCAATCATCCTGCATTTTGAGGGCTGCATAGCTGTACATGCTCGTTCTGGTGAGGATGACAATTGGCGCACTGCTCATTGATGGATTGAGTGTCTGCAGACGCTAGGGTCATATGTGAAAGAGGTGTTGGAGAGGTGTCGCTTCTTCCAAGACTGGATAGACAAAGGCCCCCCAACTGTATACTGGCTGTCAGGCTTCTTCTTCACCCAGGTGAACAAGATTTCTCTTTTTAGGTGTACAAGCTGGTTTGCATGCAGGAGTGTGTCCACGGTAGTCATGCAATGCTTATGCTGATGCAGTGACACTGCAGTTCCTTGATCCAACATGCCTCAGTCATGGTCAAAGTTCATCTGCCTGTAGAGATCTACATGCCAAGGTGTGGCAGCTAAAAACAGCAACAACAGATGGACATGTGTATGCACACCCTGTTCAGCTTGCTGGCAGGTTGCTGGTGGACTGTCCTGATGACTCGCCCTGGTGTGCACTGCGCAGGCTTTCATGACTGGAGCCAAGCAGAACTATGCCAGGAAGTACAAGATCCCAATAGATCAGATAGACTTTGACTTTGTGGTGATGGACAAGCCTGGTGACTGCCAGACCCCCCCTGAGGATGGGGTCTACTGCCGGGGGCTGTATCTGGATGGCTGCAAGTGGGACCCTGTTGAGCATGTGCTCGCAGAGTCTGAACCAAAGGTGAATTGCTGGTCTTTGACCCCACAGCAATGGAAGACTGCTGTTGTTATGGTTATACCTTATTGCTTGTGTGTTGGTTTACTCAGCTAGGGGGCAACTGACAGCCTCTGCAACCATATTGACGCTAACAGACAACTTGGCAAGAATCTCATGACTTGCGTGCTGATACATGCAAAATGGCAGTTAGATGCCCACCCAATTTGACCCTAACCCTGACCTCCTTGTCAAGCTTACGGCACATCTGAAAGGCTACACTCTTGACTCTGTCCACATGATAGTACTTGAGGGGATGTCTGTGTGATGTGCAGGTCTTGTTTACACCTATGCCTATCATATGGATGGTGCCTAAGGAGGTCACTGCGTTCTCTCAGTTCCAGCACTACCTTTGTCCAATGTACAAGACTAGTGAGCGCCGCGGCATTTTGAGTACTACCGGTCACAGCACCAACTTTGTCATGGATGTGCGACTACCGTCCAACATGTCAGCAGCGCACTGGACAAAACGGGGCGTTGCTTTGTTGACTACACTGGACGATTGATGCCTCTAAATCCTAGCAGCTGCGCACAATGCTGGTGATTTCAGTCTGTACAGTCTGACATGTCAATTGCGTCATGTGTACACTGGTTATTGTAATGTTGAGCAATTGCTCACTGGTTTTGAAAGCATTGATTTCTGCAGCAGGCATGTTGATGTTCACGCCTTTGCTGAGCTGCTTGCTTCCCAGCTTGCTTGTAATGCACTCAGTAATAGACATGTGTGCAAAGACGCCGTTGGGCGATTGGCAGAGATGTGTGATTGATGCACGCCACTCATGACTGATCAGGTCCTACCAGTGGTCATGCTGCTTGCCAATGCGTCCAATCCTCATGTGGCACAAAGCACATGAATGCTTTTACCCCACCATTCAAATGCTTGCAATTACAGATTGAACAAGCACTTGTGTGCAATGCTGCTCTCTGTCTGCCATTTGAGCTGGCCTAGGAAGGATAGATCCCACTAATGTGCACTGTTGCTCATGTCTTGCAAGTCAACATGAGCTCCAGTTAGCCGGGCAAGACACCTGACAAGCAAGGTCAGTGGTGCAATTGCAGTTCCAAACTCAGGGCAAGCAGCGTATGCCCCTTGCCCTGTGTCAGGGCATCTTTATGCCACAGCTAGCAGGAAGGGCGGAAGTTTCGGAAGTAATGTCTCGATTTTGTCCCTTTTGTCAGAGTCAAACTGCATGCATACATGCATGCGGGAGGCATTGGTGCGATCTACACTTGATCAAGCGCAAAAAACACTGTAAACAGGATCTGACATGTCGGGAATTGGTTATAAGGTTGTTGAGACCCAAATATACGATGGGCAGAAACCCGGCACATCTGGACTCCGTAAAAAGGTACGCGAAGACTAAGAAACGGACCCTTGTCGTTTCTGTGATGACTTCGATGTGTGCAACATTCACCTGCAGGTCCATGTAGCGCAACGACCTAAACACATGTATCTAAAGTACTCAATCAATGTTACATTTAGGTTCTCACAGTGCGACAAACCACTTTGAAAGCGTCTGTTCGCAGCACTTTGCGAAATTACAGTAG
>JAABUP010000448.1_pt1 | contig 91632 bp, 62 predicted proteins | sample 5559201 | NCBI WGS metagenome assembly JAABUP01 (sample SAMN10711887, study PRJNA513373) | rock metagenome | isolation source: Antarctica rocks | place: Antarctica | reverse complement strand
GGTAATATTTATAATATAATCCTAATAGTAATTAACTATTATATAAAAGTTATTAAATAATTATTTATAATAAAGATAATTAATATAATTAATATAATTAATATTATAATTTTTAAATAATAATATATTAGTATATAAATATATAAAGGAAGTTAAGTATAATATTTTATCCTTAAATAAATAAGTAAATAGAAAGGTAAAATAGTATATTAAAATATTACTTATTAATTAATTGATAATTTATACGCTCTCGTACCTAAACTATGAAAGGTAATGGAGGGGGCCTTTAATACATTATAGTCGCCGTACGACAGAGACACGTAGGTCTTTCCGTGTATGCGCGACTCGTAAGGGAAACTATACGCACACGTAAGCGCGAGTACTAGGTGAAAACCCCTATAATTCCAATATATATGCATTCCTCTAGTATTCGTTCGCCTTATACCACATTCGATTCTAATAAAGAGGTGCCATGTGTGTGTAGTATAGTACCTGACAGGGGTACCGCACTAATATATATGTTTCTGCAAAGGTTCGCACGGATAACGCTCCGGCTTGCGAAGGCATGGGCTTTACCACGGTTATTAACAGGTGCTATCAAGGCTGAGACAGGAGAGGAAGATGGCGAGACTAGAAGTATTAATAAAGGAGCGGTTTATTCTACGTAGGCGGGCGATAGTTCCAGTAGCTAATAAAGGAGCGGTTTGTTCTGCGTAGGTGGGCGGTGGTTTCAGTAGCTGACAAAGGAGCGGCTTGGTAGGAGGGATAGGCGGAAGTCTAGTAGTACTGCTTCATAGCGCAGCAGGCCCGTATCAAGGAAAGAGTAGATAGACGTGTGTATAACTAGGTATTCATCCCGGGTCGAATTATAGAAGGAAACCGTAATAACAGTAGTAGTGAAAGGCCTTGTATGTGGGTAGACCGTGTCCCGTCTTCTTAAGCTGCTATGGGGAGCTCCTGTATATATATAGATGAATTGTATTGGATTGGATTAGATTGGCGTTACTGGTGTCGCGTTGCTGGTGACGCGTGTAAGGGTATAAGGAGGGACTCTATGTGTAAGAGGAGGGTGTCGAGAGGTGGTCCGCGACAAGTGTCTCCATGTAGTGTTGTTCCATATGTCTGTCTTCCTAATAATGCTGCGGATCTCTCCTCTTACTATCCCTGTATATTGGTGTTCCTATTGTTGTTCGTATATCGCGTCCCTTCTATAACAACCACGATAACCATGCAACGCCCTTCGGTGCTTTATACACCGTGACTGAGATCTCTTAGCTCTCCTAGACTGCGAGCAGTACAAGAAGGTTCGTAGCTGGCACCACGTACAGGTGGATCTCGTCGCCAGCTAAATATTACTTATAATATTACTTTAATTAGAAGTAAGATAATCAAATTAAGTTATTATATTTAACTAAGTTTATATATAATTATATAAAGTAGATACCTTAAGTATTAAATTACCTTTATATAAAATATTATATAAGTACCTCTTAATAATTAATACTTCATTAATAGAGCCTTATATTAAGGAAATCCCTTTTATTAAAAAAAAGTTAAAATCTTATCTTACTCTTAAAGCCTTATATTAAGGATTATAATAATATTTTAATTATCTTATAAGTATAACTTATTAAGGATAATATCAAGTATAAGATAAAAATTATCTTAGATTATAAGATCTCTTAAAATAAGCTAAGATACTTAATAAAGTAAAAGGAATAGTCTTATAATTCTAATTAATAATTATATAAAGAAGACTTAATAAATACTCTTAGAGTACTTAAAGAATAAAAGTAAGAATAAAAGTAAAGGTATAAATAAGTAAAAAAAGAGATAAATTAATGTTTAAATTAATATAATATTATTAATTATATTATTAATTATCTTATTATTAAAGTAGTTATATTATTAATAGAATTATTACTTAAATAATAAATTTATTAATATCTTCCTCCTTATTATCCTCTTCTTCATTTATTATAAGGGTAGGGAGGTAATTTTATATACTATTAATTAAGCTTTAAAAAGGGGGAAGGAAACGTATAAATATAGCTTAAAATACTTAATATTTATGAGATTCTTAAAGGTTATAATAATCCTCTTAAGGATAATAAGATTAAAGATTAGGGTAATAATAATAAGAGTAATATTAAGGCCCCTTATATATATAAGGTAATATAAGTAATAAATACCCCTATTAAAGTTATATTAAAGGAAGGTAAGTTAAGTAATATTATTACTAGTATTAACTTTATTATTATAAGGACGCGGATTAAAAGGTAATAAAGGGAGGTAAAGATAATAAATATATAAGTAATATTAAGGCTAATATAATAGGTAGAGCTTATAAAATAAGGGATATAAAAGAAGCTATTAAAAAAGGGTTTAAGTAAAAGTCTTTAATATAAATAATAAATATATAACTAAGTATATTATTATTATATATAATATAAATAATAAATTTAAGAAAGGATAATAATAAGGTTAAAGTATATTAATATAAGAGGACTAATATTTCTATTAAAAGCTTAAAAAATATTAAAATTAATAAGGCTAAATTATAATATTATATTTAGTTAATAGGAATAATACCCCTAAATATAATAATAGTAATTTAATAAAGAAGTATAAGTAAAGTACTTATTATAAAGATAAAATATTATTAATTATTTTACTATTACTATTATCAATAAAGTAAGGGTTTTATAAAGGATATTTTATATAATAAGATTAATTATATAATTGAAGAGTATTATAAAAGGATCTTATTAGCTATTAAATTATAACTTATAACACTTAGGACCTAAGAGTCTAAATAGGGAGATAATTATAAGGACTAGTTAGAAGGATATATTATCTACTAATATAATATTTAAATAATATCCTCCTAGCGTAATTATATTATACTACCCCTTTCTTTAAAGTATATAAAGGAGAGGATTCCTATAAAGGGGATGCTAAATAATTAGTCTTAATACTTAATATATAAAGATCTTTAGTATATAATATATCTAAGCTACTTAATAACTACGTTATTAGATATAACTCTTAATATATCTTTAATTAAAATTATACTTATAATTTTATAAATAAGTACCTTATATTAAATAAGAAGTTAATAAAGTAGTTTTTTAACTAGGCTAAGAAGTTAGATTATAACTTTATTAAAGCTCTTATAAATAAATAAGAAGATATATATAAATACTTTAATAGGATCTTAGGGGTTATAAAGTAGTAGTACTAATAGCTTAATAATTTTAAATCCTTATAAAAAAAACACTTATAATAAGATACTTAATAATATAATAAAATAAATTTCCCCTTAAGTAACTATTATAATAGGGTAGCTAATTAAAACTTAAGAGGTTAAGGCTACTATTTATTAAGTAATATTAAGAATATTATTAAGTAAAGATAATCTTCTTAATAAGTTTTATAAGGTAATAATAAAGTATAATATAAAAATGAAATAGGTCCTAATCTTTATAAAGAAGCTAATAGCTTTTTATAATATAATTCAAGAGTTAGGAGTAATATTAGAATATTAGATAAATAATATCTTAACTCTCTTATATAAAGAGAAAGGGGATATAAATATAATTATAAATTATAAATTATTTATAAATATCTAAATATATAGGCTAATAAGTATATTAAGTATAATGATTAACCCCTAGTAATTAATATTCCTCTTGATAAGACTAATTAATAATAATGTTAAAATTATCTAATATCTTATTATTAAGTATAAGTATGTTAGGAAATTATCTTAAAAAGTTAAAGGAATCTTTATCCTTTTCTTAGATTAAGAAAAGGTATATAAGAAAGTTAATTATAAGTTTCTTTAAGTTATATTAAAGAGACTTAACTTACCTTAGGAGTTTACCTCCTAAATCTACTTACTTTATTAAGAGGCTAAGATTAAGATACTTATTAATAGCTATATAAGGAGGATACTACTAGTATATAAAGACCCTTATACCTACTTATTATAATATTTATTATAATCTTAAGTTAAATTTCTTTATATTACTTAAATTATTATTACCTCTCTTTAAGTATATATAATAGAATATTAAGGTTAAGAGGAAGAGGAAGAGGAAGTTTATTATTATATTTAGCTTATTAAATATTATATACCTTTCTTTAACCTTCTTCTAATAGATCTAAAAACTTTATAAGGATTTAAGGAGGTAATTTGATTAATTATTAAAATATTATAATTAATTATTATTTATTATAAGTATATAAGATAAGGAAGTTATACTTATAATAAGGCTATCCCTTATTAATAGACTAACCGACGAGTTAGGTTTTAATTCCACCTTTTAGAATTAAATCACCGAGCCTTTTAGCGCCTTACTATTAATAGTATACTAGTATACTATTAATAGTGTAAAACATAATACTCGATACTACCTTTTAGAAGTGAATCGCCAAGAATTAGTGGCTTGGCGGTCTTGGCGATTCCTCGCGGTTAGTCTACTTATTAATAAAGCTTTCATAATATTTAATTTTTAAATAGCCTTGATTATATATAAGAGAGTAATAAATTTAATAATAAATTTAAGATTTAGGGCTCTTACTCCTCCTTTCTTAATAAGATAATAAGAGTAAAGGTCTCTTATTATCTTTTATACCTCATCATCTTATAATATTTTATAATAAGCTCCTTCTAATTTATCCTTAACTTTGATTAATATCTTAATAAAGTATAAGATATATTTAAATAAGGATAATATAAATATATTAACTACTATTAAGCTACTTATTAATATAAATACTTATTAGGATCCTTAAATATTTATAGGAATTTACTAGTAGGATAATCTTTACTTTAAGTATCTTAATTAATGATATATTATTAATGTATATAATATATAATTTAAATTAATTAATCTTTATTTTAATAACTTACTTATATTTTATAGTATATTAGCCTCCTCTTATAATTAAAGGATAATTATTATATTACTAATATATATTATAATTTTTAATTAAAGCTCCCTTACTTAGATTTTATAAATCTATAAGTCTTTTATTAATAAATCTTTTTACTTATATAAGAGGTTTAATTTTTCTATAATTTTTAACTAAAAGTCTATTAAAAATAGGAAAATAAAAATTTTAATTTTTCTAAGATATTAAATTAATTCTTTTTTATTATAATAAGTATTACTATTTTTTAAAGGTAATCTTTAACCTAGGTTAAAATTACTATTAGGATTCCTTTTATTTTAAAATTATAAAATAACTTTCTTTATAATATATTATTAAAAACTCTTATAATATTTAATTATAAGAAGTATATTAAACTCTTCTTCTTTTAATCCTATAACTTATCTACTTTAAAGGCCTTTACTCCTTATCCTTATAATTATAAAAGAATTATACTTTTAACTTCTTCCCCTTTTTATTCTAATTAAACTTAATAGTATAATTATATATCTTTATATACTTATTAATCTAGGCTTTAAAACTCCTAGGAGTTCTATTTAATAAGATATTAAGTAGTAGTAGTAGGTCTAGAGGTATAGTAAAGGTAAGTTAATAATAGTAAGTAAGATACCTTTAACAGGAATTATTTATATACCTAGAGGTATTACCTTAACCCTAGCGTATTATTAGAAGGAGTATATATATAGGTAAAGGTTATATAAGTATAATGTATTCTATTAATAAAGTAATAATACTCTTAAGAAAAGGATTTTTAAATATCTTAATATAATAATAATAAATATTATTAACTATTTAAGAACTTATAATACCTATTAATTATAAAATATTAAGCCTTATAAGAGTTACTTAATTAATTAAGGAATAATATTATTAAGGAAGTCTATTATTATTTATTATAATTATAATAGTAAGGAATTTACATTCTAAAAATACCTTAAGATAATTATAATAAATAGATAAACTTTTAACTTATAAATATATATTACGCCTAACTTATAACTTTAACCTAGTAGTAGTATTATATAGCTTTAATCTAATTAATATAGAATATATTACTCTTAAGGATTAAAAGCCTAGATAGAGGGATAATATAAGGACTTTAAGTAAAGCCCTTACTAAAAGTCTTTAGCTAACGGGGTTATAAGCCTTTAATAACTTATAAGAGGATTATATAAACTCCGCGCGCCCTCTTATATAATAAAGATTTCCCCTCGTATAGAAAGGTAGTAATTAGTCTTAATAATAATATAAAGTTATATTATCATAGATTATCTTTATACTTATAAAGAAATAAGGCCCTTTAAGGAATATATATAAAGTAGTCTTAAAAATAATATAAAGATTAAGTTTTAATTATAATTAAAAAGGGGAAGGAAGAAATATTTTCTATATCTTTCTTAACTAAGAAGAAGGTATAGATAAAGAGGTTATTAAATAATTAACTTAAAATTAAAGGCTTAAAAAGGAGATATAAATATTATAAGAGGACTATTAATAAGGTATAAATAAGTAGCTTAATAAGAGGGATTTAAAACCTTTATATCTAAGCGCTTAATAATAATTTAATTATATATTAAAAAGATTAGATTTAATTATTTCCTATCTATTAAGAAGGTACTAGAGATCTAAGATCTTAATTTATCCTTATAAGGTAGTAAGGTAAATTAATAAAAAAAAATCTTTTATTCTACTCTACTTACTAAGATAATAGGAACTAAATAATATTAGAGTTTAAGTTATATAATTATAATATTATACTCTTATTATAATTAAGGATAAAGGTAGTAGTAAAATAGCTACTTATATTAAGTACTCTCTAATAAGACTTATTAATAAAGGAAATAAGAAGAAGGAATAATAATAAGAAAGAAGTTAAACCTTAACTAGAAAAGGGAATATAAGTAATAGATCTTTACAATCTTAAAAGATAAATTTAACTACTTAAAGTACTATCTTAGTAATAGACTTAATAAGGGGGAAAGGGAAGGAGTTAAAGGATAATAAGAATAGAATTAATAAAAGGAGTTTTTATCCCTTAATAAAATTTCTCTTTATAGATAACGCGTATAATAATCTAGAGTAGTTAACCTTTATTAGATAGATTTTAACTAGTATAATAAGTTAAGTATTAGATATTAATAAGAGGATATAAGTAGTAAGAATTAGTATATAAGACTAATTAATAAGTTAAAAGCTCTAGTCCTTATTAAAGGAGAGATAATTATATTAAGAACTAGGTATTCATAGTATTATTATCTTATACTAATCTTATAATATACTTATTTCTATATATAACTAGGCTTATAAATCTAAGACCTTTATACTTATAGTTAAAGATAATATTAGTTTTGAATTAAAAAATTTACTATTAGTTAATATACTTAAAGTCTATTATAGTAAGAGGAGCTTTCTAATTATAAGTTATTAGGATATTAGGTAGTTATCTTATAGAATATTAGAATATAATAATAGTAGAAGAGTATTTTTAATTTTTTTAATAATTCTTAGATTAACTACTAACCTATTATAGTCTTTATTAATTATAAATATCTAGTCTAAGTAATATTTTAAATTTTAATACTAGTATTAAGATTATATATATTAATAATAAATACATTTAAGGATAGAATAGCCTACTAATTTTAATTAATTATATATTTACTAGAGTAGTATCTTATTAAAACTATAAAATGATAGAGTTTACTAGGCTAATATATAGAATATATAAGGTTAAAATAGAATTTCTTATAAAATAATAAAGATAGTAAGATAGTTTAAAAAAATTAAAGTTGAAAAAATTAATTATTTTAATATATTAATATATAAAACACCTTACATTAGGAGGAATTATATTATAACTAAGACTTCTTATTTTTTTAACTTTATAACTTTATAACTATTAATTTTAAGTAGTTTAAGAAGATTCTTTAATCTATTAATTTTATCTAGTAAATTAAAGACTTTTAATAGACTTTAGATATTATATTTACTTATATTAAACTTAATATTATAAAGTAAAGGTTATAGCAAATAGATCTAATTAATTAAAGCTCTTATATAGAACTTTCTATAATAGATTTATTATTAATACTTAATAGTTATAAGGTTATATAAAGCTTAAATATTAGTCTAGAAGCTTATAATAATCTAACTTACTAGTAGCTTAAACCTTTTAGTACTCTTTTTAAGAAATTAGTAAATTTAACCTTAAAACCTCCTAGTTTTCCCTAATATTTTTAAGATTTAATTTAAACTATTTAATTTTTACTATTAAGTAGTTATAATAGGCCTTCTCTATTATTTTCTATCTATACTCTATTATACTAGCTTTACTATTATCCTAGTATTATTAATTAGTTAAAATACTATTATTTTAATATTCTAGCTATATAATTTAAGAAAGACGAGATATTTTTATATAAATCTTATTAATAATCTAAGCCTATTTAATATCTTATTACTTTTTAAAGATAATTTTAAGCTACCGCTATAACTATAATAAGCTTTTAGAAATAGGAATAAATAATAATTTAAGCCCTTATTATTAGATCCTATAAACTTACTTAATACTAATAAAGTTAAGCTATCTTATCTTAAAGACTAGATAATAGATTATACTCTTATATATATAATAGTTATATAGATTTTTTTATAAAAAAATAGTAGTTATTTACTAACTACGCTAATATCTTTTACTACTACTACTACTACCACTACCTCTTCTAACTATATCGAGTATTTGTAGCTGTAGAGGAGGGGTCGTTACAATCTTTGTTAAGCCCCATGCATCCCTAGAGCGATTCATGTTAAATGATTGATGGAACGGTTGATATTCAGCTATAGATATGTGCTTACTAGATACAGCGTGCCAAGCATGTAGGGCTGATACTGATATCCAACATTTCATGGCCAGGAGGCTGGGACTATACCAAGAACAGCGACCATTTTATCTGGCAACGAAATCTAAGGATTGAGGCCTATGATATCAGCAATGCTTTGCAAATCCTGCGCAGGCCTCATATTACGTGATGTCCGATGCCTTTGATACACTCGCAAAGCCAAGAAGCTTGAGAATACATGACCTTAAAGGCAACGGACACGGACCTTCGTGTGGAATCTTTTTATTGCTCGGCTCATGATCGACTCAATTTTAGAGCCTGAACCCTGACTTAGGCCCACGATTCATGGAAGGTAAGGGAAAGGACAAAAGCCATATCATAGTGTACCTCTCAATGAACACGTTTGTAGACCTTTGCCATACACCGTCACGCTAGGGACAGGCGGTCGGTGGCGGCAGCATAACTCGCCCTATCTCGCCTATTCTCTTACCTACAGTGAGCTCGTTCACCAGAATTGAGCAATTAACAACCCTTGAAGATGAGTCACGGTGGGATAATTCCAAATATTGGCGTATGCGTCAGATTCTCCCGTGATTATATCTACGAAGCCACAGACCGTACGGCTGCGTGCAAATATCCGTCCGCAAGACATTGAATAGTCTTGCAGTTTTATCTCACACAGTCTCTGCAAATACGGTTGCGCTTTCGCGCCTGTCCAGACTTTGCGAAGAATGGACCTGCTTATAGGCAATTGAGACGTCTTCGACCAAATCTACAGTGCTGCGATTGCCAGGCACGTACAGGTTAATCGGTGTGGCGGGTTAAAGGGCTGCGGCTCTTCGAAAGGGTTTCCATTATATTGAAGGCCTTGCGGTAAATCGGCTCTGGATATCAGAGCAGGCAAGTAGTGGTCTGGTTCGAGCCTCTTACAGTGTTCTAGGCCAAAGTTCTCCAGCAATCTTGCTGCATTTCTAGGATCAAACTGTCGCGGGTTTTCAGGTACGTCCTCAAACTTGAGCTTGCTTAATGGGATTTTGAAAGACCCGCAGAATGTTCGACTCTTCTCTCGAAGTATCTGCGAGTCGTCAGGTGAGATATTATTTATATTTGCAACTTTATCAGGATATTTGAAAAACAGTGTTGTAGGAAATGTTCCTTCCGGTCGAAAGAGCAACGGCAGAAGTTGCTTACCGTCGCCAAAAGCGGATGCACCAGAAGCATCGAATTATGGATGACCTTCAATATTATTATATCAGGTATGGCATCCCACTCTTCTTTCGATCGATGTTTGACTTTCCATCAATCTGCTCTGGCTCGTTTCTCACATAGCTGCGTCGACCTTGGGTATGGCTTCTTCCGAGCACCTGGCTTGGTTACAGGTAATTGGCATAAACGACATCAGGCTTCTCGACCCTGGTCGCATAAGTCAGCTTGCAAGAGAGCTGAAGAACCCCGCTTATCAACAACCTTCTTCCTTGCTGTTCGTCGGACGACAAACTAAGGATGCTGCTCTTCGGGAGCTCTTCCCTGACAATAACTTCAAGAAACGCTTTTGCGACGGCGTTGCAACCTTGCGGATTGACAACGCAAGCACTTACTCCGATCATCCGATCTTTTTTGCAGAGAGTAGCCCAAGTCAAGCGATACCCTTGGCAGCCGAGGATACTTCTTGCACGCCCGCCTCTTCTATCTCTTCGCCGACGTCGTCTGCGTGTTTGCCGATGACTTTGCTGACTTCGACCATGCCGTCCAACTGTTGAAGTCATGGGCCGCTGCCGGCAGCGCTTCCGTTCATTTCAATAAGATTCGACCAAGAGCCGTTATCGTCAGACGTGGAGACGAAGCCAGCCCCAGTTCCACCTATGATCTTCTCAAGATAGACGATCTCCAGCAGGGCCTCCACGATGGATCTTTGAAAGAATTTTTCTCGTCGATCAAAGTGCTTCACCTGGCCGCTGAGCAGCTATCCCCCCTGGCACGTTTTCGACGGCTCAAGGAGCTCCTTTGGAGGGAGATGGACGAGATGCGCCAGGTTCGACAAAATCTCGGCTGTCTATATTCTGCCGAGCACACCACTCGGTTTTTCCGCATGGCTGTGGCCCACACGGCAGCCTCGACGAGTCGGCCATTCGATTTCACCTTGGCGAGCCGACGGGGTAACGAGGTCGAGCCAGATTTCATTCATCACTTATCCAGATTCATGCGGTGCGGAGAGGACCACCAGGTTCCTCGCGACGCGCTGATGAATTTTACTGCTTCAAGTATCATGTTAGACGCATATCCCCCAAAGATGCATGGTAAGACAATCCTAGCCCCGGTGAAAATGGCAATATCTGACCAAAATCCGCAGTCTTCGATCCAGAGATGCTTTATGACGTTCAATATCGGCATCTTTGTCTTCAGTCCCTTACTGAGACATATGATGATCGCGGTCTTGTTCAGCGGCAGGACACCTTCATTCGTAGCCAGCTGGTCCAACTCTATTCCTACATGATCGCATCCGGGAAGTCAGTGCTACACTTGCACCAGGAGAAGACGGCTTCTCTCGATATTGACTGGGCGCAGATGAAGAGCAATGAAACCTGCTTTTGTTGTCTTCGGCGGATGGCCGAGAATACTCTTTCTTGTGGACACGCCATATGCGAGGTTTGCGTTCGAAACATCGGCGATGAAACCTCGACCTTTGACTCTCAGTATCGGATTGAGGCCTGCATGCTGTATGGCACGGGAAAGCTTCTGGTGGGATTAAGGCCGTTCACTGTCGGACTACGGCTCTTGAGCATAGACGGCGGGGGAACTCTTGGGGTGATAGCGATAGGATTTATGGATGTTTTGCAAAGCATTCTGGGAAAGACATGGAGAATCCAGGACTAATTCGACGTTGCATATGGCACCAGCGTCGGTGGGTTCGACGATCCAACATTAGCTTCTTCCCTGACTGACATAGGACCAGGCGGCCTTATCGTGTTAATCCTCTTCCTGCGTCAGCTACCAGTTTCGGAGTGTGTGAAGATGTTTGATACCCTGGCCAAGCAGCTATTCCCTCCCTCCTCCGATCGAACAAGCATTCTCAGTCGTCTCCGGCGTCTGCTGAGGTCGTGGTACCGTGACGGATGCCACGATGCGGAAATCTTGGAGTCTTATTTGCAGGAGAACCTTGGCTCCAAGGATCGGTTTTTCGACCACGTCCAGGGCCTCATCACCACGAAAGTTGGCGTCACGGCCGCTACTATTGATAAAGGCTTCCCGGTCTTGTTGACGAATTACAATGGTTCTGGCAAGTGGGACGAGAAGTGCGGTATATATAGAGGATTCCACTTTCCAATTCTGTGCTGATCAGAAGTCAGGCTATTTAATCATCCGTCCAGCGGATATGAATGACGAACCGTACATTTGGCAAGCGTGAGTCTCCCTTATTGTACGATTGCAGAGGCTCAAGTTGACTAGAGGCCGAATGACTTCGGCAGCCCCAGTGTAAGCGCTCATGGCTGCCCCCGTTGTCACCTGTGGCTGACTTCCACAGCCTGTATCCACCTGCGTATACTGCTGCGACTGGCCTAATTCAGGACGGAGGTATGAGTGGACACAATAATCCTATCAAGCTTGCGCTTTGGGAGAGCCTGCGCATCGATCCTTCACTCTCTAGACCTGACCTCATGGTATCAGTGGGGACAGGTACCAGCAGAAAAACCAAGTCGCCGAGAGGTGCTTCTTTCCGCCACGTGCTATTCGACGGCTTCATTTCTCGACTGTGGCGGGCCTATATGTCCTCGTTCGACGGCGAAAGCAACTTCAGAGACATTATGAACAGCTTGGACCGCGAATACCGTGAAGACTATAAACGACTCAACGTTGTTTTGCCAAGGAACGAGCCGGCTATTGACAACACCAGCCGGATGGACGAGTCGCGTCAGCTTGTCCATCTAAATCCATAAATGATCCGAGAGTGCGAGGAGACAATATATGCCTTGCTTATAGCATCTTTCTATTTTGAACTGAGCAGTATCTCGAGCCCACTACCAGGGAATCGAATCCGCTGCCTCGGGATGATACCATGCCGTCTCCCAGGTGAAGTTATGGTGGAATTACTCAAGCGCATCCTTCGCGCCTATCTTTCGTAACACATAGCAAGGCCTTGGGGTATTACCTCGGCAAACGCGATCTCTGCCCGTCGTGCCAAAGATACCGAAAATCTGTGGAGTTTACCGTTCGGGATCTGGGTGAGCTGACCAGTATATATGCAACGAGTGCAAGAAGGCCTCGACGGAAGATCAGGCCTTTTCCGCAGACAATGCAGTGGTTTATCGACCAGCAACATCTTGACGCTCCGTTTGGCACGGCCTATCATGGAAGTCTGAATCGCTCATGTAAGTCGTGTATGGCTGTCGCGTACTGTGAGCTGAAAAGGCAGGCCCCTGGTAACGAAGGCCAATACGAGCCGCTCAAGAAACATCGACTGTGTTAGCAAACGGTGCCGATGTTTCGCAGGAAGGGAAGATATACAAACAGCATTAATGACGATGTGAGCAGGTCAAGAGCCTGAGGTCGCCAATAGCTTCGTACCTCAACATGGCCAATTTTGAATATTATTCTTTGTTCCAGCACAATACTTATTGTGCTTCGCCTTGCTTCTTAGAGGTTGACAAGATTACCGTAGCAGCCATTATACAAGGGTTCGTCCCATTTGTTTTTAGCGTAAGCGACGAGCTTCGAGTTTTTTTCAAGGCTGCAGCGAGTGCAAATGAAGTTTGCGCGCTTGAAAAGTCGATGCAATCACAACGAGCTACGTGGAGGAAACGCTTTTTCGACTTTACCCAACGGCGTTATTGAATTTTGAGTATCCTGGTCGACGAGAAAAAAGCTGTCAGTTAACTCTAGAAGGGTTCACTGGGCAACTGGTCATACCCGGCAACTGGTCAGCCCTAGCCCTAAGATCTGCATTTTAGCGCATACTACCTTTTTTTTATTGCAGATTTCAACTATTCAGGGCCAAAGGGGCTTTCTAGTATGCTATTCACCCTCCGGTTCACCCTCTAGCCCTATGAGGCTTCCTAGTACGGTGCCCTCTGCCCATTAGGGCCTCTTCCTGTCGCTCTGACTGCTCCCTGTGTGGCTGTTGCTCTGTCAAGCCGGCCCACCGCCCTTGCTCCAGCTCTCTAGTAGTCACCCTGACGCAAAGCTTGACTATCAGCTTCTAGAGCTGGTGAGGGCGTGGAGCGCCTTGGTGTAGAGTGTCTTCGCGTGTTACCGCCTTGCCCCCAAATACGTCCTTATGTATAGTCCCCAGCCTCTTGACCTCCGCATTCCATAGAATTTCCAGCTGGCGTTGAGATACTAGGACCTTCTTCCTTGGGGCCTTCGCCTTAAAGAGATCCTTATGTAGCTTTGCTAACCTCTTGACCTCGTTATCCCAGTTCCTATCCTCGTCTCTCTTGTCTGCTACCTCCTGGTTTACGTGTCGCGCGTATCCATCGTTGCCTTTCTTACGATTTTTCTTGTTTTCCTTCCTCTTGTTATACTCTATAAGTTCTTCGTTAGTACGGTTCTGAATAACAGAATCTGCCATAGCAAATATCGCGGATTTGCCCACTTTTTTCAGAATAGCCTCAGCCTCAGCCTGATTACCTTGCCTATAGACCTTATCCATAAGGAGCTGTACCTCTCTTGTAGTCGCAGGTGTAAGGATCGCCTCAGAAGGACCGCTCGGGCCACTATAGCTGACGACTGCCTCAGGTGGAGTAGTAGGGCGAATAGTGATATTGTAGCTTCGGGTAAGAGTGTTCTCTACAGCTTCTTTCGGAAGGGTAAAGTCTTTGAGAACAAGCTGGGGGTTGAACGGCAAGAGGCCACTTGCTTTCCATGCTTTCTGAATATTAATAGACGTCATTGACACGTTACGCGCGAGTCGGTACTGCTCTAGAAAATCGACCTTATCAATTGAATAAGTAGCACTAAAACGAGTGATCGCGTGGATGTTATTCTTATATGCGGTTGCCAAGGGGGCGAAAACGCCAACGTCAAGAGGTTATAGAAGGTGAGTTGTATGGGCAGGGAGGTAAAGCAGGATACTTTTTTTCTAAACGCAGAACTTAATAGCAGCAGTAGTGATATGCGAGGCGTGTCCGTCGATAAGAAGCATGCGATACTCCCCTTTCTGCGTCACCGCCGTCTCCTTTTTAAAACACCTCTTAATCCACCATAGGCCGAGCTCGTTATCTGTCCACCCATTTGGACTAGTAGTGATATGAGCTTCGGGATAGGCCTCAAGCCAGGCTTTTTACTGAATCTTGGCTTTGAAAATAACCCATGGACGAAGCTTGCGACCGTCCATAGAAACACACTTAATTAACGATACCCACTCCCGATTTCCGTAGTACGTCATATGCTTCTTCTTCTCATGCTTAGAGATCACGACTTTGAGCTTAGCAATAACGCCCTGCATAAAGCCCTTCTCGTCCATATTATAGATATCCGCCTCTTGTACGTCATGCTCGGTGCTAAGGGTTCGGAAAAGCTCAAACTAATAAAGCAAAATCATAGGATCTTCGGCCAAAGCACGCTCTTTGTCGAGAGGAGGTATGTACCGCGTCTTAAGCTGAGGGTGCCGTGCCATAAACTTCTGCGTCTAATTAATTCCGATCGATTCAAAATCACCCTTCGCACGCAGAATATCCTCAGCCATAAAACGCACTAAGGTGATACGCGGCGGCCACCCCTAGTTCTATAAACGAACGATCTATTTGACCAAAGCCTCTTCTTCCTAAGGGTTGAGTTTCTGCGCTCTGGCGTCTCTTTCCTTCGCAGGTACCGCTCTATTAATACGGTTCTGAAGCGTAGAAGGGTTGAGGCCATACTTTAATGCGAGGCTTTTTGCTGAGACAGGGTTATCAGAACCAGCTGCTTCTTTCTAAGCTTCATAAGCGAGATGTAGTCGTTCTTTCTAGGGTACCTCTTCCTCATTAGTATGAGGGGCGTGGTTAGGAGCTGGGGGGGCTGGAAGAGCTGGAACATTACCGATAGTCATGGAAGACATATTTGCGAGGATAGATAGACATTAATAAGAGATGCCTAGTACGTTGCCGAGGCAAATGAGTTGAAATCTGCGGTTGAAAAAAGTAGTATGCGCTAAAATGCAGATCTTAGGGCTAGGGCTGACTAGTTGCCGGGTATGACCAGTTGCCCAGTGAACCCTTCTATGGAATCAAGGTAATTCACTGACAAAATATGAGGCTACCGACCATGCTGCAGTTCGACAAAGGAGAGAGAGAACTGTATCAAGGGATAGTTTTTCGCTTAGGTGTGGAAGTGGTTGGTGTTATGGGGGGCTGAAATTGGAGCGAGAAAGCTGGCGCTCGCGGTCGTGCTGGCAGCTGTTGACAGCTCCGGAAGCAAGAAAAGACCTAGTCCCAATGGAGTTACTAATTCTTGGCTACGCCCCGTTTCCCTTTGACAGCAACCCTGTGGGGAGAGGACTACAGCGTCCAGAATGCCTGATCACGGCTCTAATCAGGCGAAAGATTCGAAGATGCAAGCCCAGTGCCCTCTCAAAACCGCTTCTCCCTCCTCCTCTTCTGCCTTCTCCTGCCGCACAGCAAGCTGTCGCCATCCACTGTCTCAGCAACCTTATCCAACATGCCGCACCGAACATACTCCTCTCCTCTATATCAAGAATACAAACGCTCCTTTAGTCACATCTCGCCGCGGAACCAGTCAGTATGCTCACCATATAGGCCAGAAAGCCGGCGAAAGCATACTTTGGCTCCTTTCAGGCCGTCTAGCAGATCTACTTCATGTCAAAGCCCAATGAGCAGGTCAAACGATGGGTACTCTAGCATACCGAGATGTACGTCGAGGCTTTCGACAAGCGAGTAGGCAACTACGTTGGAAAATATATGGGGATCTCTGTTCGACGAAGATGGTCAACCCACAGCCAGGCTTGGTCAACTCTTGCGGGGATTGGCAATGCCCATTGTATGTCTAGCTTCTTAAAGGTTACATTGGTGAGCCATAGCTGACGGTACACCGCAGATCGAGGATCACGAACCCCGTCATAGCATTGTTATCACACCGGCAAAGATGGTGAGGTACTACGAAATTGTTAAGTTGAAGAACGAGTTATACCCCTGGTCAAGTGCGTTTCCACATGCCAGATAAAGTATTGTGCCGCTGACATGATGCCCTAGCTATTTTAGACGAGCACTCGTCAATTTCCCGAATGTATAGAGACCTTAATTGTCAGCACCACCTCGTCCAAGAACGAAACGATCAGAGACCAGACATTCCTAGCCTCCCCCCCGTTGGCTTTGAGGGATGGATGACGCTTCTCATCCAAGCGCATCCCAAGGAAGAGTACAGAAGGCTCCAAAAGGCCGTTCTGCATATGCCGGTCAGCAATCCAGACAAAAGAAAGGTTTCCAAAGGAAATCTCCCGGCGATTGTTCCCCCATATGAAGACCGTGAAATTCGTGAACCCGTCGAAAATGCTATCTCAAAGCACGCGAATATCCAACTCCCCCGGCACTTGAATCGAAAAGAGCCCCAAAGTTATCGTGACACCCTATTCCACACATCCAGCGCCGGCAAGCAGATCTACAACCCACAGAACTGTCGTCATCGACACGTCAGCTTCGTCCTACCCACAGACATCCGCTCTAATACCCTTCACCACTTCGAAGAGCCTACGTATAAAGGTGCCGAGAGGGCGAGGAGGCAACCAGATGAGGATGTACGGAGCTACGGAGAGAGCCCCTGACGAGATGAGTGTGCTGGCTCGGACGACAAGCGGCTCCTAAGAAATCAGATTTAACTACGTGAATGATGGTGATGGTTATCGCATCAGTTAGTTATGGCCATGGGCATTTAAAGTACCATATGTTGCTCTTTGCTAATTAAGTGCAATCCCAGACGTCTTCTACATATACACATCCACATCCACATCCACATCCAGACTCATCGTCAAGAACAATGGCAAAAGATACCACCGCTCAATGGGTGGTGATCCACGCTGCGTTGTACTTTTTGAGATGAAAGCGCGGTACATTCTGTTATGCCATTGCCTTCCTTAGGCTTTGGCGTGCACTATAAAGCGTTCGAGGATGCGATCGCGGATAATGCCAAAGCGTACCGGATGATTAAATGATCGTGCAACTTTTGGATTTGAATACACTTTCCTGCGCAGCGGCCAGCGCGCGGATGGAGACTCGAGTTGGAGGCACAGTCAGTTGGAATGAGATGGCTGCTGATAGCAACGACATGGCTCCTCATCCAATCCTGACTCCCCAAATCCAGTTCTGGCTCCACCGCTCTATTTTTGGCTCCCCGCTCCAAATATGGCTCCCCGATGTCAGCAGTGGCTCTGCTCCAAAAGTTGATCCGCCGCTCTAATTTTAACGCCCTGTACATAGCAATATGCTGGTCAAAGAGGTCACGATGCACAGACCAAGAGGCCAACAGGTCCGTCAGACGAAGCCCAATTTAGATATCTAATATTCTGTATTATTCCCTGACTATGTGTGCCTAAAGAGTATTACAAATGCAGAGCTGAATGTCTGAAGAGTAGTATGTGAAGGATGGTGTAAAGGAAAAAGCTAGTACCATTTACAGAACTTGACCTCAGACGAGCCCAGCGCAAATACACACACCATAAATCCCACCAGCACCATCTCATATTTCCTAATGCGCTCCGAAAGCCTTCACACTCGGATTGAGTCATTGGGTTTCCAAATCTTCATCCAACCACGAAAACTCTTCACCGAGATTTGCGGTATCTGCAGCGCTTGTCCGCCTAGTATCCTCACGACTTTTTCCGGGGAACTCTACCATCCAGTAGTTTTCCGAAATGTTATTAAGACGTTGAGAGGGAGAGCCGACATCTATGCTAAGCTCTAGCATCGCCTCTATTAAACGCAAACCCTTCACCTCTTTACGAGCGCTTAGGTGAGGGAGTCTACTCTTGATCCTCTGTGCCACATACTGATCCGTCAATCCGTCGAATGGTTCCAGGAGGGGTGGGTCTTTGTCAAGTGCAGTGGCGAGAAGCTGAATCATATCCTTATATTCATCGCCGACGGTGGTAAGGACCCGTAGGAATGAAAAGCCGATCCTTTCGAAGACCGTTCGCTGGTTGCTCAAAGATTTACCACTCAGTAGAACATCTAGATCGGCTAGATAGCAACCGTTGATGGGTTGAACAGTGTCGTCCGAAGTGTAAGGAAGAAGTCGTCCATGGCATAGCAAGGCAGCTAGGATCAATACGAGCTGCTCCGGTTCTTGGGAATTCTGAAAATCTACTACTAGTCTTTGATATAGGTTCAAAGTATCCCCTGAGCTTACCCATTCACTAAGGACTCGGAGAGGCCGACCGTGAATCATTGAACTCCAAGTAAGGAGCAGTAGTATATTGTTCTCTGGTTTTCGAAGGGATGGACATCGGTGGTAGGTGTGCTCGCTGGCTCCCATTAGTGTTACCCTCCTGCATTTATAGTAGGGAGGATTACAAGTATATGCCAACGAGATCCACCTCTCCTGAGCCCAATCCGCTTAGCAACTAACTGGGACGGAAGATCCTACTGATGTTAGCAACAGTCAGGCTCGTCGCTCACTGTGACATACCAAATATCCCTTTGGAAAGCCGATAGGTAGGAATTCCATCATTTGCATACTCCACCTTACGGTATCCAGCGAACCGATGTCTGCGTCTTTGACAAAAACTTTGGACTTCAATAGTGCATCACACATTTCCTTTGGATCAAAATCCCCGAACCTATTTGTACCGGTAACGCTGACTAGAATCCCATACAGGTTGAGGTTGTCGCCCATGGTATATTCTTGATCGAGTGGGTGCTGTCGACAATCCACTATACCGCCGGAAAATTCAAGTAGGGCTCGGACGAGAGAGATCGTTTGAAGTTCTGAGCCCTTTGACCTTCTAACGGGGACCTTGGGCTCTAATAGAGCCTTGAACGGCTTTTCTTGACTCTCCTTAAAAGGCTCAAGCAAGTCGGCTTCGTCTTTCGCAAGAAGCCGGAGGGCGTCACACGAATTGTAACACTAGACATTGGACGAATAATCTGCGAACTCGTGGATCGGACCCCTGAAGAATGTCAACAAAATTCGAAGGCCGAACAATGAAGAGCTTACCAGGATGTCATAGATTAGCAATGCTCTCTCGAGCGGTATCGCCAACCCATTTGATCGAGCGAGATCACGACAACATTCCTCATATCCCCGATAGCATCCGGAGCGGATCTTATTCACAGCATTAAGTAGAAAGCGAGCATGAACCCTCTGGGTCGCCTCCCAGATGCCATGGACCAAGATGTCTTCCTTTATGGGTGCCGTCGGGTCGTAGTCGAAGTATAGCTCGCGCCCAAAGAAGAAGAGCCATTGAACACAGGATGCATGGATCACAACTTCATAGGACTTGCCGTCTTCGGTCTTCCCAACAACATTGATTCCCGGCTCCAAATTGAGCCATCTGGAATGGCTCGATTTGATTTCATGCGCTGGGACGCAAATGAGCTTCCATGACTGATTGCACAGGTCTGAATCAAGTGATCATGCGGCCCCAGGCTCAGGCGTGGAGGGAGGCGTTGGAGCCGACGTTGCATGCATTTCGGGCTGTAAGACAAGGCAAACTCGTTAGAAAAGAAGGCAACCAATTCTTCTGGGATCTATATAGGCAAACACATGTTTCATGGCTTACAGGCATCACTAGAACATTAAAGGGGAATCCAGGATGCGAGATCTTCGCCAGGGGTTTACTCCCATCTACAATGGGAACGATTTACTAGTTGCAGAGCATCCTATGGCATTACAACACTGGCTGTGAAGGGACTTACCCATGGCTCCATTTTTCCACTTCAAGCTTAGCAGCGGATCCCATAGCTCCATTCTCCTCTTAAAGCTTAGCAGCAGCGTGGATGAATCGCACCACTGCACCGCTGATCTCCACTATCCTACTGTACTATTTCGAAAACAGACGAACAGCGCCAAGGTACATGGCTCCACTTCCCTCTTGAAGTTTAGAAGCAGAGCAAACATTTGCCAGAGCCACGCCTCAATCCTATCGGCGATGTCTGCGTCTGCAGTCGACTTGAAGCCACTCAATCTTTGTCTTATGCACTCGTTATGCCACATCCCGTGGAATATCGGCTTGCAAACACGAGCAGGAAGTGGTTATCTTATAAGCCTATCGTCCCTGCCCATAGAGTGACTCTCGATTTTGCGCCCATTCCAAACATCTATTCTCCAAAATGTCATCAGTATCACAGTCAGACATAAAGGCTGTCAATCGAAAGGTCCTAGATCCAGGCAACGGTACCGATATACCAAAGGTGGGTGATACGGTCAGACTTCAATATACTGGTTATCTATTCGATGGATCCAAAGGCGCCAACGATGATCAGGGAGCATAGTACGTCATGAAAATTGTGTCAACCCACAACGTGGATTGCTGATCCCCCATAGATTTAATGCCTCTAAGGATCGTGGGGATGGAGTCTTTGAAACTATGATCGGCGTTAGGCAGGTTATCAAAGGTGCTTACCATCAAATACGGTAGTTGAAGGAAGGAGCTAAGTGACTGCAAAGGTTGGGATGTTAGTGTTTTGGAGATGAGTGTGGGTGAGAGAAGCATCTTGACAATCTCGAGGTAGACGCCCCCAAGTCATGTTTCGTTCTGTGTTGAAGCATGCTGACATTTCTCGTCAAGTGATTTTGCATATGGTGATCGGTAAGCTCTCTACATGTCAACGATCATGGCTACTAATTAAACGGACTGCTGACACACCCTTCTCCAACCTACAGCGGCTTCCCCGGTCTTATCCCGTCGAATTCAGCCCTAGTGTTGTGAGTGCAACTCACCTCTTACCTTTCGCGGTCCGCCCCCCACCGCATAGCTTGATGTTGTTCTGTGCAAATACTGTGTGTATGTCTAACATGTTGACAGTGATGTGACGCTCTTGTCAATCAAAAAGAACAGTGAGGTTGCTTCATCTGCTGGAGGCGCCTTAAGACATCGAGGGGCGAGTTGAATAAGTTGATTGGGAAGACGGCATTGACGGGACGACCTTCTAGCCACACTTTAGATGACAGATGTACGTTTATAGTGGCCCGTCATAGCAGCCAGTACAGATGAAAACTTTCAATAAACTTTTCTGTTCGTTCTGTTATTCTCTTTGATTGCGTACTCTCTTCGTCTGATTCATTGAAGTTCCCCGCTTCTAAAAATGAAGCATTGACAAAGGAAAATATTTCCGTCCATCCGGGAGGCGTGTGGTTAGTAGATGATCCTGTTCAACTCAGCAGAGGAGCAGAGGGCAAATCTGAACAGGTGTGTTGTGAAGGCTTGCAGAGGGTACCGAGGGCCAAATCGACACGAAGGCACTGGAATACTATCGGGTTCAAGAATAAGAAGGAAATCATGACTATCGTGCACATTTGGACCGAATGCCAACCGCAATAACATCGCTGTGGAAGTTGCTGATCGTACATGTAATGGCGTGTACTAATAAAGGTGCTCTACCGAATGAAGAGGCTCCAAGAGATAGAGCGCTCCACTAACCAGGTGCAGACTTCCCGTTACCAATGTCTGCATGCCATCGTTCTGATCACCGATTTCTCTCGCCCGATGTAACGCTTCCTTAATTGTTCGTTCGCGTGATATCGTGGCCCGATGATCTAGGTTCTTCCAAACCTGAACATAACGCTCATGGATCTCTGGGGAGAAGCGATTCTTCAGATTTCTGTCTGCAGACGGAATCAGCTCGTGTACTATCCCCATACAAATTATAAAAGCAAATACCAATCCTAGTTCTGCCATCTCGCCTTTCATCATATGTACTCAAAATGACATGTTGCATTTGAAGGTTACTGTCTTGTAAAGACTTTGCAATACAACGTAGGAGTGCCGTACCATCTCGTTTTGAAAAATGACTAAATATAAGAATGCGCGTGCTCCTAGAGATGGTTAAGTCATGATACCCATCTTATGATCTAGAAACGGCAACCTACTTTTCGTCCTCCGAGACAGTCTTAGCAAACCACTGCACTGCAAGTTGCAAACTCAATTCATTATGCGCTCCATCAAGAAACCATTGGCAATTCCGATCGTTGATTTGCTGATATCGTCCTAGGCAGAGAAATTGCTTTATGCCACAAGCGAGAAAGTCTTTCGTGTAGCCCTGCGCTTCAGGTGCCTTCAGAGAGAGCCAAGCCCGGACCGCTGCGAGTGCCAGAGAGCAATTTATTCTCTGAACTTTTGGCTTTAGGGCCGTAGCGTCTATCGGGAGTGTAGAATCGATGCCAACAAATTCTAACATAACTCCTTTCTCAGCTGCTCGCTGCTGGAGGACCGTAGTAACCGCATTTTCTTGAAGAGTCGAAAAAGCTATGCTTCCTGATTTGAAAATCCCTGCTTTATGCCAGGCAATATTCTCGATTGTTGGGCCGAGGAGTCTGACATGATCCATTGTAATCGATGTAACAGCCGTGATAATCGGCGCCCTGATAACATTTGTCGCATCAAATTCTCCGCCAAAGTGAGTCTCATAAATCGCCACGTCCACTTTTTCCTTGGCAAACACGTGGAATGAGAGAAGAGCTAAGAGCTGGAGGTACCGGGGAATATCCAAAGCGGGTGTGGCGTGGTCCGGCAGCTTATCCCAGACTTCGAAAAAACATGTGGTGAAAAGCTCTTCCGATATCGGCTCACTATTAATGCAAATCCTCTCACGTATATGTTTCATATGAGGTGATGTGTAGAGTCCAACCTTTAGTGGATATCCGTTGGTGTTCCCGTGCGCCTTGAGGAAAGAGGCAGCGAATGTGCAGGTACTGCCCTTTCCTTTTGTTCCTGCTATGTGTATGACATTAAGACCATTTAGATCCTCAATCTGTGATTTATGTTCAGAAGATACTCCATATCACTGAAGAACAGGAGCCTGTACTAAGTGACCGAGTAATTTTAACCATTCCACCATATCATCAGAGCCGCGCATATCGTCCAAGTTGGACTTCGCGAGCGCTCTCCTGCCATTGAGGCGGCATATGGCTCCCTATAATGGATCAAAATTTGAAACAGGTTTTCTGTGTAGCCTTTCTTACCTCGTAGTTTCTCTCCATTTCGTTGCCATATACGAATTAAGAAGGCTATGCCCGACTCGTATTGCGTGCGACTGCTTACGTAATACGTTCTCCCCTCGGGTTAGCCCTTAGTGTTATTGGCACTTTCGATTCAGAGGCGAATTCTATTACGGACTCCTGAATCTCAGGATAGTCCAGCCATTGGTGGACACAGATCGCCTGGCAGAGATTCGTCGATGCACCGACGCTCACCGGGTGATAGGATGCTATATGTCACGATGTTTGCCGTCGCGCCAGGAGCCCGTCTGCAAAGGCAAAAGGTATAGATCTAATTGGCTGAAGGCCGCTAAAAAGATTGCGCGCTTATCATCAGACGCTCTAAGAAATATGTACCCATTCCTGGCATGAAATGCCGAGGCACCTGCTCGCGGAGGACATCGTTTGCTGACATAAAAGCCATCCGGGCCTCCCAATGCCGGCAACGCTTAGAGTATACAACGGAAAGGAAAAGATGGATGACCCCTATGTAAAAGTTCCTTTTTGAAAAAGTTCCGTATTTCCCCGTGAGACCAAGAGCGCGCTCTAAAATCTGATGGGCTTCGGACCACCGAGACTCAGACCAACATACGCGCGCTAGGCCGATCATCGCACGGACATGGCCTAATTGATCAGCTATGTCGTGGCCGACCACCCCGTCAAAAATGTTTAGAAGTTCTCGAAGAACAGTTCTAGCTGCCTCGGGGGCTCCTTGCTCAATATAAGCCTCCGCTAACGGGAGACTGAGACGTCGGAATGGCTTTGAACGTTGCTTGCCCAGGGCTCTCAGCTGCTTGACTTCGCCAAGCACTAGGTTTTCAGCTTCTCCTGGGATATTCAATTCACAATAGACGTCGGCCAGATGGTGCATGACATGATAGCGACTTGGGTCATGAAGAATCGTCTTGAGACACTCTTCAAGGCAGTAGCGTGCGTGTTTGAACTGGCCATCATACCGTGATACCCTGCCGATGGTAGTATTCTTCATTCGAACCACTTGGAGCTCCAAACTAGAAGCTGGCGAAGTTTTCACCTCCCAAGTTACAAGATACGACGCTGCTTTGTTGAACTCTTTGCGCAAAATTGCATTTTCCGTCCGAGAAAGGAGTAAGCGTCCACGTGCACAGTGCGATCTAATATCTGCCGGGTCGATGGCAGGCCCCTCGAGAATGTTTCGTAGCATAACCTCAGATCGATCATGGTCGCCCTTCAATCGTAGTGAAATACTTTGCCGATTTGCAATCGCCATCCGCAGATGGTCTGGTAGCCCGGTAGCTTGGATCCTGGCCAACACACCGGTTATATTATCCGTGCGGGACGTAGCAGCTAGACTGTACGCTGCTAAATATGCTTCTACCAAACTATCACGGGCATGAGCTGGCAGAGTGGGGCGCGGCTCTCTCTAAACACATTCCCAGGTGCGTTTGAGGTAGGGCAGCAAGAGTTTTTTAAGGTCCTGAAATCTAGGGTTATCATTAGTAGTGTAACCAAGAAGCTATTCAACCATTCAGCTTACGAAGATTCTAGGGTCTGATCCCGGGGATAGATGTGGGCCGTGAACATCAGCCCAAGCAGGCTCAACTCCTCAGATTCGAAGGATTCAGATATATGATGCCGTGACTAATCACTGAGTGAGTACGTCGGCGAATCATGCACCAACACATCTACCACGATCAAACCAAGTTGGATGCAAGACTCGATAGCTTGCGCGAGCCTGATTTTGCTTGAGAAAAGACAAGCGACCTGCTCATCAAAGCCACCATCACGCAGGGTAACTTGTTGCACGTTGCCGTGTTCATCCCATCGATTCTATGGAAAGAGTCCACGATACAATACGTCCTCTCGAATTCCGGAACAACCCAAAGAATACAAAAGAACCGGAAGGGAAACGGTAGAGAAGTCCTTATTTTCTAGAGACAGACCTAGCTCATAAGCGAGGTCTCTGCCTTTTAACAGGAAGAGCTGGTAATGGCGGAAGGATTCGTGATTGTTCTGAGGGTTTATTACAGTATCGTGCCAGTTCGCAGAGTTTTCGTTCGTACTCTGGACGTTCCTATGAACTGGGAGATACGGATTTGAAAATAGACCACCAGTCTAAGTTACGTCTGTATTACCCGAATGTGCGAAACCCTCAATGAAGGGAGCAGGACGGCTAACACCTGATTGACAGGGCTGATGTGGGTTTGCTTGCTCCGTGGAAAGTCTGAGGTCCGGTACTGCCGGATTAACACCCACATTTCTTCGCCGCAGCTGCAACCCAGCGGATTGCGGAGTTGATTCTGAGGGAACTAGACCTTTAACAGTCGGCGTTGATCTCATGTATTCCTTTTTCATATGTCGTTCCCAATCATACAATCTCTTGAAGTCCTCATAACAGATGTCGCAGCATCTCCCGCCGAAAGTCTCAGCAAGCTTCTGATGCAAGGCGTCGGTTTTCCTTCGGCAGTGTTTGTACAGGTTTTTAGCATGTGTGTATCGACGATCGCAGTTCTCAATCGGACAGAGAAGTCTGCCAGGGTCAGGCTGAATGAAACCTAGTTGGCTCAGCGGGTGATCGTTGGATGCAGTACTGGCCGGCTACACTTACGAAAGCGACGTGTACTTGCCACGTTCTTGGCAGCTTGTGCTTGTTACGTGCTTTTTTTATCGTCATGGCGCGAGAGGTGAGCGTGGTGTGTAGGCATTAACATGGTCGCGCCCGTCAGCCATTAATCCATTGGGTGTTCCCGGTTGAAAGAGGGTGGATGGCATTCTGAAAATTACCCGTGGCAAGCGCACCGGCGGAACACCTCCGGTAGATAATCCCATTGCCAAGACGTCCAGCTTTCGGTAAAAGGGTTCTCAAGGGTTACGGGCCTGTACAATACTATGGTTGAGCTACTACATGATACTATCTAAGGCCTTATAAGATGTGCAATGTTAGAAGTTGTATGAGTTCAGAAGTTGTTCGTGTTCGAGGCAGGAGGCTTAGAAAGTATGCAAGTTTGAAGGTCATACAAACTGAGATGGTGTGTAAGATCAAAAGGTAAAGAAGTTTGGAGGGTATGCAAGATTAAAGGTATGCAAGCTTAGAAGGTATGCGGGTTAGGAGGGTGTATAAGATCCAAAGGTATATAAGCTCAGAAGGCGTATAAATTTGGAGTGTGTATAATATCAAAAGGCAAACAAGCTTGAAAGGTGTGTAAGTTTAGAGGTGTGCAAGATTGAGGGGTATACGAGTTTGGAGGGTGTATAAGATTAAAAGGTATGTAAGTATTAAAGGGGTCTAAATTTTGAGTGTGTATAACATCAAAAGGTATACAAGCTTAAAAGGTATATAAGTTTAGAGGGTATGCAAGACTAAAAGATGTGCAAACTTAGAATTTATGCAAAGCTGGAGGGTATTTAAGTCTCCGAGACCGAATTCGCGCTGGTTGGAGCCAGAAGTAGAGCCCGCAGCAGAGAAAGCCTGAAATGGAGCAGAGGAGCCAGAAATGAAGCCTCTACAAGGAGGGGAGCCAGAACCAATGCTTTCACGGGCAAGCAGGAACTGGATCGAGTCGCCCATCTGAGATTCTTAAAAGCTGAGAGTCTTTTGGGAACAATAGAAGGGCATCACATTGATACCCTGTGGACTGAAAATCACAACACACCACGTCCAAGCACCTCATTCCTCATCTCAAGTCCAACCAATTGAGCGCTGCCGGCATGAAGAACACATATGATTCTGCAGGCGAGGAGTACCAAAGCTGGATCAAAGATGCTAATGCCATGCCAGATCACTTCAAGCGGCTTTCCAATCTCAATCTCAATGATCTAAGTCAGTGTAGTGAGATTATCTTTCCAGCTTTTCGGTCCGCGATATAAACTTCTATCTATCACAGACAAATTTCCCAAATGAGATGCTTGAATTCCCCCAAAAGCTCTCATCCTCTGGCTGGGACATTGCTCATGCCAAAGACCGCCCGACCCACAGGTTTAAGTGGGACGAACGACAGCCGATATGTCCTTCCTCTATCAGTGGAACAGCATGATCTAGCGCTCTTGCGGGGTACGAATGCACTGGTCATTAGATTACTTCTAAGGCCAGAAAATCCATACCAGAGTCTGAGAGGTAGCGCGAACGACAGGAGAGCAGCAATAATAGTCGAGCAGGCCGTACGTTTACAGCCTGAAGTGCGTATTATTATTGACGTTGGAGCCCAAATTTTAGAATGGACCAATCAGGAGGTCGCGTCCAACTGGCTTAATCGAGCATCACCTGAGTCCGCCTAAGGATGCATCTTCTTTGGAGATGGTAAAGAGTTATCAGTTCTAGACTATAATGGGCATGTCGAGCCACTCACTACGTCACCATTCCAGGAACAGATGGATCGATACCTTTGTTTCCTTGACGAGTCGCACATTCGAGGAACAGACTTGAAGCTTCCCCAAATATATAGGACGCTGGTAACTTTAGGTCCACGTCTTGTAAAAGATCGATTAGTTCGAGGTACGCCCTGTTCACACTCCTTAATAGTGCCTGGCAATCACTGACAAATGTAGCCTGTATGAGGATGCGCAAACTTGGAAAGGTTAATCTCTGGTATTCTGCGCTCCGGCGGAGATCGAACAGGCAATTTTGCAAGAGACCGACAAGCAGATGTTCTGAAGTGGTGCATCATGAACACGTGTCACCAGACACGAAAGTTCATACCGCTTTAGGCAACCCAGGGGCTTCGGCATCAACGTGCACAAGTCACCAGAGCTAAGCTCCTCGAGCTTGACGCCGACGCTAGGGAAGATTGCGACGATAGGTGCGCGCAGCTTGCCAGAGACCTGCTTAAAGACGAAGCCCAAAGCATCGAATCCCGCTACGGGAGCAACAGGCATACGCTCGATGAACGGATACTGTTGGACAACAATGATGCCAAATTACTAGAAGGATGTAAAGACCAGATAAAGCTTATTCGTCAGAAATGTCAACAGTTCAGGGTGGACACGCTTGGTGCAGCAGCCCTTCGCGAGGAGCAGGAGCGAGAACTGGTCCCGAGAATGAGCGTGAGCGGGAGACGGAGCGACCCCCTATGGCGCAGCCATTGACCCCGAATCTACATAAGGATGTTGTTCGATTCGTGCGAAAAGGAAGTGTTGACGTCGACTCTTCCGCTTTTCTACCAGCCTTCAGTCTATTCAGCTAAACAGGTGCGAAAAAGCATTTAGATTCAGTATCGGCATGGCCTGCAGATTTGGTGGTGACAGTACTGCTCATTTTGCCGCGATCTGGTTTGCAGTTAAGGCTTTCGCATGGCCAGAAAATTACGGCTACGGGGATGTCGGATACTGCAGCATCAGATGATAGCCTCAAAACTAACTTTGACCCTGATATGGTTATCGATTTTCTAAGGACGATGATTGCCCTCAGACGCAAAGGTTAAAGCTTTGGACAGAGCCACATGGGGAAAGTCTGTCATGATGGACTTATTACAGCGAATGACTTCGATTAAATGCGGATTTCCAGGGACGGTAGCTTCCCTTACCAATCATAAATGAGGATCTACCATGGACTGCATGACACGATTACAGGCAAATTCTATGTCGTGAAAAGTAGCTTGATTTTGGGATGATCATCATCTACGCGACCGTATCTGGGGACATGCAGAGCGTTACTTTGCAGAGCTTCGGGGCATCAAATAATTGCGGACTCTGTGTCCTGCTTTTGCCGACCACGTACCACTGAGACTCGATGGTAACGCTGAATACTGCAAGCGATAGCTTCTGCTGGTACTAGGGCGTAGCGATTATTGATTCGTGCCCTAATACCACCTTTATTGATGTTGCGATTGATTCTTCGGAATGCCCAGCCATACTCATCTTAGACGACATAGAAATAAAAAGTTGAGGCCGATGATAAGCTTGCCATCCGCATCAGCATAATAAAGCCATTCTGGATTCGGATTTCAAACCCAAATTGTGCTGTTTCCCAGGTGCTGGACTTTAGAAATTGAAACAGAACCCGAACCGATTTAATTTCTCTGGAGACATCAGCAAGAGGGCATGGATCAGAGAATAGTCACAGCGATCATACGCTTCCGGGAGGAGATGTGTAGTCACTGCGACCGATTCCTTTCGCACCTCATCGTGGTCTCTCGCCCTCTTCTGGAGGAATGTAAGTCTGGACGTTGGTGCTGATGCTTGTAAGCTTCCAGACTGGCCTACAGGACTACATAAATCGGCTAGGTCTATGTAATCTTACCACTAAAACGAACTTACGTTACACGTTCCAGCGTTCCAGAGGAGGGCCCCCTCATATTATAGTTAGCGACGTCAAGCCGGCCATATTTAGGTATAGCGAAGGATCACATTAGCAGGATTTCCTTAGAGGACAAGAGCGATTTAATTATCGTGATTTTCAACAGGAAATACGTAACGGTGGAGTAGGGTTTGCCGTGCGTTTGGACTCGTAATATTGACGACGAGCCTTAGAAGGAGGAGGGTGTGACGGAATCATTATTCAGCAAGACGATTTTCGGTACTTTGTATTCGATTTCAGAATGAACTTGCTCTGCTATCGCCAGCGAGGCGCTTTTTTTTATGGTTGATTCGTCGTTAATTCGTCGTTGATTCCTTCGTTGATTCGTCGTTGATTCGTCGTCGATTCGTCGTCGATTCGTCGCTGACTCGTCGTTGTTTAAAAGCATCTACTTTTTTACTAGACTTGGATTTACCAGCATATCGGTTATTTAGCATGGAGCTTTTCATTTTGGGTTATGCGAAAGATATCGGAGGGTATTCCTCAGCTTTCCTAGTTACCGCTATTTATGCTGCAGTATATGAGCTGCTCAGTCCTCCCTAGATAAATACGCTGGGAAAGGCTTCCGACATTGCAACCCTCAGGCAATATCTCGTGTCAGAAGCGAACAAGCAAGAAGCATTGGCAGGTTACCGAGATGTAAGCACTTGCCAGGGGACTTGGTCGAGAACTCTCGATGTGGCGAGCCGAACTCTGAGCACGACGGGGATATGACGAGAAACAAGGCTATGGTAATTTGTAAACCGTCGCAATAATGTAAGATCTTCGAATGCGCACTTAATAATTACGACAAAGGAATTAAGCGTTTAGCAGTAGGGACAAGGCACGAGAGGAGCAATAATACTTGAATCGGCCGGCCTGTGCTATAAATCACGCATGTAAAGCCAAGGCTCCCAACAGTTTAAACCGCAGTTTCCAGTTCAGTGCAGCCGTTAAACCGTTTATATGAGGTATAAACGGTTAACTGACAGTTTGCACTACGGTTTGCCAAGACATGTGGCAAAACTACCTGAACGGGTTAGATCGGTAGGGCTGAGTATACAGAAATTTCATGTTCCCACCAGAAAAGACACTGAGTACCGCGACAACGTCGCTACCAGCGCTTGCAAATGTAGTATAGAGTAGCCATAGACCCATTCCATCAGCCAATCAAGTTCCGTGTATACTCCGAGCTCTTGTTCCTAGGTAATCACCGTCAAACCTTCCAGCATAGCCCATTTTCTCCGTTTCTTCATGCCTTCTCCGGAATCATGAAAACTTCCGGGGCCAGCGACGGTGGCAACGAATGTCGGATTGAGGTGCAGCAACGTCTCAGAGGTAGCCGTAAGGTAGCTCTACAAGGGCAGGTATCTACGAAGTCAAAAGGATAAGAGTTAGTTAAGTACTGACCAAGGGAGCAAAAAGTACTCCCCATGCAAATTTCAACTTTTGAACGGATACTTACCGGAAGCCCTTTTGACACTCGGAAAGCTTAAAGCCGATGACTTTGTCGTTCATAAAAGAACTGTTTTAGCGCCGGGTTTAGAGCATTAAACCCCGATTTCGATAGCGGCCATAGAGGTGTTGCTGGCGATGCAGTTGCCGCGATCACTATCATCTATAGCTCACGCAAAGCAGCGATGATCGTGTGCAGCTCTTCGTCAGTAAAGATACCTATACGGATCCATGATTTCAGGCACTCTAGGACCTCAATTGTCTGTATTTTGAGGCTAGATCGTTGGTCACTAATCGTATGCTTTGCACCAGAAAACACTCGTTCCGGTTCAGATGACATGGGTGGTATTGAAAAGATATCTATTGCCATTTTCGATAATAGAGGGAATCGCAATCGCTGCTCTGTACGGAGCCACCATTCAATCGCTGGTGTATCGTCAGGGTCTTGAGGTAGTACTGGCTCGTTGAGGTACCGTTCAAGCTCATCACTGGTATCTTGCTGATCGCGTTGCTTCCTAGTCATCCACTGGAAGTAAGTATTATTAGTTTCGCGTTCTCGCGATGATGATGGACGCTGAGGTAGTCCAGTTGATGAGCGATAAGAGGTCTCCCAAAAGGTCTTCAACGCAGCTCTCATGTTCGGTTGCCACTCTGGCTTCCAGTCATCAAAATAGTGGAGTTTGTGGTACGGGTTGCGGGCAATTGCGGCGATATGTACTGGAGCTCGCTCTGTTTTATTCTAGTATTTCAACATCTTTGTGAGGCCAGTCTCTAGTGACGCAAGCATATACTCATTGTTCTGGAAACGGCCGATTTCAGTCTCAAAGCACTCGATGAGGAAGTCCATAGTTGGGAGTACTTGATCAATAGTAGCCCGGCGACCCTCAGTTGCCTTTGTAGCGTCATGGAAGTTACGTAAGAAGCTATTGACGTGAGTGAGGAGTCGCCACTCCTCAGCAGATAGGAAATCATTAGCTAGATCGGCTTCTTCACTAGCAAATTCGACGATAGCTCGCCTAATGCGATGCAGGGCCCAATCCATCATATTATACCGTTGTCACGGTGGGGCATAAGGCCGTCGCTGAGTTTCTTGAAGCGCTGGATACGCTGTGCAGAGGCCATGATATGGAAGTTACTATTGTGGAGTTTACCTAGAGGGCCGAGCTTGCGCCACTGCTTGATTTGTTGGTCACTAGCTGAGGCAGCAACTCCTTCTGGTAACTCATAATCGTTGACGTTCTTACCGAAAAGGAAAGCTTGAACAGCGAGATTGATAATATGACCGTTACAGCGGAGGCGTCGCTGTCGTGGATCATAATAGATACCTCCCTCTGCGTTGAGGGTATCGGCAATGACATCCATCATAGTATCATTATTAGTAGCGTTGTCCATCACGAAGTACCCCACGCGATTGTAGATATTGAAGTCCTCGAGTACCTCCAGAACTAGCTCAGCCATGTTCTCACCAGAGTGCTCGCCGTGGATCTCTTTTAGCCCTAGTAATGTATGATGACGCTCAAGCTTCTCACTAGTATAATGGCCAACGACAGCAAGGATCGGAATATGACGCTAGGATAAATCGCAGTCGCTCCTTACCTTCAGCAAATATCTTAGTAGCATGGGCCGTGATCGTGGTACTAGAGTCTGGAAGAGCTTGATTGGCTGCCGGATTGATGTATTGAATAAGAGCTCTGAAGGATGGATGAGAGATGAGATTAAAGGGTAGGTTATCGTGCACAACCCATTGGATAAAAAGGTACTCCAAAGTAACCTTATCTATACTCATTGCGTGGAGTTGTAGATTTCTTTATTGTTCGCGAGCATGGTTTAATTGAGGTATCCTCCGTAGAGCTGCATCAACAGTAAGGCCTTCTTGTTGACGTTTTTTCAATGCTCCAGTTACTTCACCAGTCCATTGATGACTTTTTCGTAGGTGGTCTCTCATACCCTTTGTTCCACCACTCTGATTGTACTCCTTGCGGCAATGGTTGCAGTAAAAGAAGACACCATGAGGTTTCGTCACTACCGTAATCTGAGAATGAATGTTGGAATGACGAGCTTTGTACCGTCCGACAGAGCTACTAGATGATTGCGATACACTGGGATTCAGGTGCAGGCGAGTGTAGCGTATTCTTAATAGACTCTTCTAATGCCACGTCATCCACTTCCATCAGATCACCTCCATTAGGTAGATGTTCTTCCCGATTTCCCCGCTCATGCTGTGTAGGTATTTCTGCTAGAGTAGCAGCAGTTTGAGTCCGCTCCAGGCCGTCCCCCTCCTGTATTTGTGCATCTTGTGTAACTGCCTGTGTAGTTTGAGAGGTAGCAGGCTTGCGCTTCTGTCGTGGAGGTGCCTTGGGAATGATAGGTTTTTTAGTCAAGAAATTGCGCGTGCGCTGGAATGGGACGGCTGAGGAGGCAGCAGAGCTCGCAGCAATACTGAATGGGTTTGAGCTAATAGAGCGGCTATCAGAGAGATTATCCTCATCATTGCTGCCAGCCAAGCCGGCGTGCTAATATCCAACAAATTTCGTATTATTCCGCGCGCTATACCCTTTTAATCAAACTATACAGGTATTTAAACTAACAGTTTAAACGGTTTATATTCAGTTCAGTGCAACGGTTAAACGGTTTAAGCCTAAACCGTTTGGACCTTAAACTGGTCTAAAACCGTTTACATAATCATCAAACTGACGGTGTAAACTGACAGTTTGCACTACAGTTTGTAAACTGTTGGGATCCTTGTGCCTCTATCCGCCTTCAACCCGATCAACCGATATCTGGTTTAAACCTTTCTGGCCCGGGCCACTTGAAATTTCCGACTCACCAAAGAGTGGCTACTTCTTGCTGCTCAGTCAATGGACCGCGCTTTCGATGCCTCGGGGTGAAGAAGGGAAAAATGCTACGTCAAATCCCTCGAAAAATTCAAAGAGCACTAAACAAACAAAGCGACGAGATATCCAGAAGGTAAGAACCCGTGAATCTCTCTGCTCGCAACAGCCCGTCGATAACTTCACCGTTCATGAAAGCTTTCGATCTACAGTCTAACATTTTGCAATCAACTGTAGCCTATAGGCGAGTCATCAACGGCCTCAGCTCCTCCTCCAGGTACCAGAACTGGTCTCAGGTTAAAAGGTACCACCGAACCACCTCGTCCTCCCGTAGATAACCCAGAGTCAATCCTTCGCAACCGTCGCGAGGGTAAGGGGGCTAAGAAACCTATAAAAGCTCGAGGGCGGCCGCGAAAGCCAGCTCGCATCCACCTAGACCACCCTATACAGAGTGTTGAGGTTATCCCTAAGGAATATCAAGGTCGCATTGACTACAGCCTCCCCACCGATTATTCGAATGGGGAAGCTTCTCTAGGAGAACAAGATATAGATTCGGAGGAAGCATTCAACCGGAAGTGGGGATATTTGCCGCCCCTGGATAAAGAAGCTGCGGCCATCATAGACGCAATTATAGTAGATCCTACCAAGGCTAAGGATTACGCGAGGATAGGTCCGACCCATCCCGATTTTCTCAGGGGACTTGGGCGCCGAAATGTCCTTCTAAAGAAAAACATGGACCCCGATCCACATGCAGGCTCTATTAATAATCTACCACAAATTTCCCTACAGGAGTCTGATGCGGAGAGGGAGACATATGAGAAGCTGTGGGAAATGGATCGGGACAAGTGCGGGAATGGTTCGAATAAGGCACTCTTTCAGCGAACGCTCATGATGAGCTTCATTACGCGCCATTATTTAATTTACGGGAGGAGCGCTAGCAGGCCCTTCAATCTTGATTTCAGCGTTAAAGAGGCCTGGACATGTCCGCTAATGCCATCGCGAGATTACGAGCTCTCAAACAAGCTCTTGACATAACCAAAGCCCGACCTTGCCGTATATTTCTGCAGGGAAAAGTTGATACCAGATGGCTTATGGGATAATATGCCTAATGTAACACAGCGCCTCGCATACTATGAGAGGCCAGATCTAATTGGAAGAGATAGGGTTTTTTATTTCTTTACTATCGAAGGTAAAAGGTCATAAACTTTAACCGACGATAATACGGCAATGGTTTAAAGTCTGAATAACGCAAGCCAAGCATTACACAATATATTCGAGTTCTTCCAGGACGCAGGACCGCACCATAGAGAGAAGTTTTTTTCCGAAGTCAGATTTTTTTCGGCGGTAGCTAGTACGGAAGGCCTCAATATTCGTATCCATCGAGCAACCGAAGTCCCTGAAAATAGTTCCAAATATGATTTCGTCGTACCTGGATATCCACTACGATTTGAATTTCGAGAATTCGCCAACGTTAAAAAACATGAATTTGACCGCAAGAAAGTCTTGGAGATCTTCGGGAAAATACTTGTTGGCTACGGCGTAGGAAAGCTTCTAGGTTTACTTCAGGTTGCGGCCAAAGACCTTGTAGAAAATCTCAACACCAATCCCCACCAAAATAAACCAAGAGAAGACAAAGACTTCTATCGGCATGGACAAGTTGACAAAACGCCAAAAGGTAGCAATATACCCACGCCCAGGCCGTCAAGAAGCCAGTTAGTACAGAGCCCCATGTCGCTGTAGCACCGACTGCCACGCAGCAGGGCTCCTCGTCAAATATGGCTGCCCCGTCAAGGCCAAATCCATCATTCGATATGACGCTCAGTGAAAGAACGACACCTACTTAAAGCCAACCCTTACACTCGTCAGCGCAAATATCGAGTTCACCCAGCGGGAAACGACCTAGGACTTAAGGGGAAGATGGCAAATCTTCTCGGCCAAGGACCCGAAACTCGAAGTAATGAGATGGGAAATACTAATTAAAGAACACACTTGAAAACAAGCGAAAGAAGGCGTGTTACAGACTCTAACCATCTATATGTCACCTAACATGGATGAGACTACGACCCTGCTCCGTGGCTCGTCGAACCTCAAGCCAAATGAATTCACCGAAAGCCCCGGCTAGGTGACATCAATCGCTACGAAGAACTTTTTCAAGAGGAAAAAGCTTTGCGCTGGTGAACACTCAAATGACGTTTCAGACGCGAGGATCAGTTGTTCCACATTCCTGGTAAAGACTTGACGCGGACCCTCCGAGAAAAGATCCAGATCCAATCCCGCAAAGCGCAATTCAGCTGCGACACCAACTTCCTATTAGTGATCAAGTGTTTCGGAGGGTATCTAAGTCATGGGGGTCGTATACGTAGAGCTTAGTATAAACGCCTTTAACGGTTACGTTTATAATAGCTATTAAGGGAGAAAGTAGGCGAGTAATAAGAAGACGAATTAAGCGCTCGCGCGGGAGTAGAGCGGTGTTACCTCAATTAATAATATATTAAATAGTTATATTAAGTTTCAGGAAGTCACATGTATATTATAAACCCCGACGTTAGTATTATTAGTTATTACCGCGTTCGATTAGGGAAGGGGAGTAGGGCCGGGCTTATCGCTCTGCTCCCTCCTCGATCCCCTCTGCTCCCTTTATGCTCCTACTGGCTCCCCCATCCTCCCTCGCTGCTCCCCTTTACTCCTTCCATACTCGTCTATGCTCCCTCCAAAGCGGCATTACTCCCTTTCCCGATCGAAAACGGTAGTTACCGATCCTAAGTTCGGTACCTATATATATATTATATATGAAACTTCTTCTCTATTCTCTAGAAAGTTGTCGGCAAGGAGATTTTCGAAGGAAGAGGCTTTGTAGCTTACTCATCATCCTGAGCTAGGTATATCACCGGAATATTCCTCGAGATAGACCATAGTATAGTGACGATAGAATCTAACAGCCGTCTACGTAATAGCCTTAAGAGCGACGGCCATGCCGTACCGCGTTATCTCAAAAAGGTGATTCACCTTACGTCGGCCGTGTCCATGAGATGTCTCATTAATACTTCGATAGCCAAGGCCCAAGGAGCGCGAGAGCGGATTTGATTCAGGATCCTCATGATGAGGGTACGTTTCAAAGAGTTCGACTGTGATAAGGAGGGGAGTCGGGTTCGGCGGTGTTGGTAAGAGGGTCATAGGAAGACATTAATAATGGCTCATCTTTATAACATCTTATGGAGTAGATTGTACCTCGTTCGAAGGGGAAGGGAAAATCAATCGACCTTTTAATTTCGCTAGATGACTAACTATCTCTCAACCTTGTGTGACGATCCGATTACCGAAAAAACCGGTGTCCATAACTCGCTGCGAGGGGTGGAGCTACCTAGGAACATACTTGGAAGAGAACGGTGTCTTTGGCCTGCTGGTGTTGGATGTTGCCTGATCTTGATCTTGGTAGCTGGTTTTTAAGGGCGTGAGATTTTTTTGTCGTTGAGGTTGCGTGGGGGGTTTCAGGTCGTAGGGGATGGCGGGATTTTTCGTTTGATGGTGCGTAGAGTTGCGTCGTTGCGTGGTGGTCCGGCACGAAGGGGATATACCTATCTTGGGGAGATGGGATTCGGGCTAGGTAGGATCTCGGCAAAGGGGCTGGTTTGTTTATTACACACTGTCAAAGAAACGATTATCTTAGGTTGAGGTAAGTAGCATAGTGGGCTCAATCATCAAATTTATCGGTCCCTCTAGCATGCATGAAGTCACCAAGCTACAGTGAAACTGTCCAGCTTGGTTGTAGAGAACTTATTTCCCAATGACAGCTTCGAAGCTGTGAGTGACATTGCTATGATGCTAAGTTATATATGAGGAACGAAGCTCGACCACTTCACAGTGTTAAAGACGCTGCTAGGTAGTGCGCGCAGGCTGAGGAAGTCCTCGACGAGCATGTATATTCTGACAAGGATGTATGCTTGGACAAGGATGTGCATACATGCTGAACGATAGACCACGGCATCTCGAAGGTACACCACCGAAGCGAATAAGATGGGGATAACTAAGCAGGCGACAATGCTTCCTCGCCATAACCACAGCTCGATATCCGTAGGATGTGCGATGTTCCAGGATGCAAGGTGAACGGCGCCAAAGACAGAAGGGGCTAGGACGAAAAGCAACGCGTATTTCTATTTTCCTATTAGTTCGCCTTCGTGGATCCAGTGCCGGCCAGAACATATAAATTCCAAGATGGTGCCCTCGCAGACTCCATACATTGAGGGCGACATCTCGTCCATGGCTCCGTCGGAGCATTCCACGATGACAGGTATTGCGTAATTCTGAGGCCTATTCCACCAAAACCCATACGCGATCAATACACACATAACGTAGGCCATCGTGCTGACTTCCAAGAGGGTAACGGCTTGATGATGAGCCGATCGAGAGACTACTTGAGTTGCTAGCTACACCACTTGCAGGCAGGCCAGGGATTTTGCAATGTTGTCTGATGTAGCAGAGTCCTGGATCCGGTCTTCACTTATGTTTCTTAGCTCGTGAAACCACTCTTCAGAATGAGGTTTTGCTGTTCGATCTATATCTCGCAGTTGAAGTTGATGATACCTCGAATCTGATGATTTGAGACAGAAGCCACCATGTCAAAGAAGAATCCATGAGTCAGGGTGAACTCGCGACATACTGATTCTCTCAATTTTTTCCTTCTTTGCATGGCGTCCTGGCCAAAGTTGTGCGGATGAGCGAAGCGCAGGTTGAGGAGGATACAATTGCGCCAGAACCATGCAAAGCCCCAGTGGCGCGGATGTGGTAGCGGAGGATGCGGAAGACGAGACTGCCACGGCAGGCTCGCGCGGGCTTCGCGTCCTGTTACTGTTTAATGAATTAGCAATTAATGAGAGAGTTGTATTGGGCTCGTCACAGTTACAATATTCACAATAAGGCCACGCAATGTTTTAGCGTTATAGGCATAGAGCGCCATAACCCTGCTATGGTTCCGGAAAATGTCTACGATGTAGACGAGACGGGCGTCTTGACAAGTGCTCTGGGCTTTCTCAAGGTTCTTATCAATAAAGAAGATATTGTGAATTTCAAAGGTAACGTAATCAACCGGACGTTGGTCACAGCCATCAAATGTATCTCTGCAGATGGGAGGTGTCTCTTCCCGCTGATCGTCTGCCTACCAGTATACATCGGAGTACTTGGACCATGCACCCAACTCCTGGATGGCACTTTGCATAGAATGTCAAGGAAGCTGATTTGAGTGTTCGTATTCGAATTCGTCTTCTCCACTCTCCCACTCATGCAGAACTTCAAGCGAGGTCTTCGTATCTGGATGCTCTGGGCCAAGAACTTGATTCCGTAGCTCGAAACAATCCTCTATCAAAGAAATAGCCTCTTCTTTACGGCTTTGAGACTTCCATGTATATGCGAGATTGTGCATGCTGGCCAATGTCTGAGGATGCTCTTTACCTAAGATCCTCTTTCTTGTCTCCATCACTCGCACCTCCAGCCCTTCAGTCTCTTCCCATCGGTCTTGGTTCCAGCACGTTGAGGCCAAACCAGCCGCGCTTGTCAGCGTATCAGGATGCTCTTTGCCCAGCACTGATTCGCTCAAGGCCAGCGTTTGTCGATGTATCCCCTCCGCCTCTTCGTACTTGCCCAGGCTTTCCAACACCCCTGCCAGGTTGTTCATGCTCGTCAGCGTATCAGGATGTTTCTTGCCCAGCACTGATTCCCTTAAGGCCAGCGTTTGTCGATGTATCCCCTCCGCCTCTTCGTACTTGCCCAGGCTTTCCAATACCCCTGCCAGGTTGTTCATGCTCGTCAGCGTATCAGGATGCTTCTTGCCCAGCACTGATTCCCTCAAGGCCAGCGTTTGTCGATGTATCCCCTCCGCCTCTTCGTACTTGCCCAGGCTTTTCAACACCCCTGCCAGGTTGTTCATGCTCGTCAGCGTATCGGGATGCCGTTCACCTAAAAATCTTTTCTGCTGAGCCAGTATCCGCTTGTTCAAGGTCGCCGCTTTTTCGTAGAGGCCGTATTCGTCCAAGTATACTGCAGCCCACGTACTCGCATCTAAAAGCTTATTACCCTCAAGCCTATATTATTCTATAAAGCCCTCCAGCGATTCAATATGGCTAATAAACCGACCGTATCGACTCCAATTCTGTGGATATCTGCGATCACCGATTTCCTCGAACGCTTTACATATAATATTCATAGCGATCTCGAGCCACTGCCCTCGTTCCGTATCCGTCATAAGCTTCGACCGTAGTAGCAGGTAGACCAGATCATGGATCCGTATAATACGCTCGGTACCCTCTAATGCCTGGGCCGCCAACGACAACCGCTGGACTTCTTGAATGGCCTTGGAGAGGCGTAAAGAAGACCGAAATAGGTCTCTAACGGCCTCAAGCTTGTCGTCGCCTTGTATTTTAACCGGAGTATGCCGGCTCTTCTCTCGTAGAGCATTAAATGCACCTTTTAAAGACTGCTAGAAACTATGATAATAATAATAATAATAATAATTTTAATAATAATTTTAAGGTTATTAAAGTAGGTAGTATATACTTAAAAGCTTTTATAATAAGTAATATTAATATTATATTAATTCAATTTAAAAGCTATAATAATAAGGAATACTAATATTAAGGGTATTAAGATAAGTAATATATCTAATAATATTAATACTAAGGTTATTAAAGTAGGTAATACTAACCTTGAATATTATTAAAATAGGTAATATTAAGCTTAAGGCTATTAGAATTTATAATATAGTCTATAATATTATCCTTAAAATTAATTTTAAGCTATTAAAGCTAATAATACAGTTAATAATCTAGATTATAAGACTATTTTAATAGGTAAGGTACTATTAGTGTTAAAGTAGATATTATTAGCTTTAAAGATATTAAGATTAATATTAAGATTAATAATATTATTCTTAATATTAGTAAAGTAGGTAATATTAAATATAAAACTATTATAATTAATAATATTAATATTAAGGCTATTAAAATTAATACAATTATCTTTAAAGCTATTATAATAGGTAATATAATAATAAAGCTATTAAAATTTAATAATATTAATTTCAAGGTTATTAAAGTAGCTAATATTAACCTTAAAGCTATTAAGGTAGGTAGTCTTAACCCTAGTACTATTATAATAAGTAAAATTAATATTAAGGCTATTAGAGTTAATTATATAATAAATAATATAAGTTTTAAAGCTATTATAATAGGTAATATTAATATTAAGGCTACTAGAGTTAAGTATATAATTAATAGTTTTAAGTCTAAGGCTACTTATATAAATAATATTAGTATTAAAGCAGGTATTATTAACTTTAAAGCTACTATAATTAATAATATAGTTAATATTCTTTTTCTTAAGGCTATTATTATAATTAATATTAAGGCTATTATAATAAGTAGTACTAGTATAAAAGCTATAATAATAGGGAATATTAATATTAAAGCTAATTAAATTTATAATATTATCCTTAAAGTTATTATAATAAGTTATTTATTTATTTATTTATTTATATACCTATTCTAATATTATTTTATATTAATAAAGGCAGTTTTTATACTTTAATACCTATCTTTAATAGGGAGGGTAGTAGAGGTATTATATCTTATTATTATAAGATATAAAAATATTCTTTTATAATTAAAAACTCTTAATTATCTTTTCTTCCTTTTATAATATCTTACTTTTCAAGGAGCTTAAGGAGTCTTTTTTATTACAATTATATTATACTATATTAATAATAATTTTATAAAGTATTAAATATTAGATTATTAAATTATTAAATTATATTTAAATTAAGGGAGTTACTACCTCTACCTTTAGTATTAATACTAATATTATCTTATATATATTAATAATTAATCTTAAATAACTATTTTATATTATTATTAATATTTATATATAAGTTTTTATCTTACTAACTAAGGGGAATAGTTAGTATTATATTAAAGTTATAAGTATAAGTATTAATTAAACTATTATATTATATCTTATTTTATATCTTATTAAGGTTATATCCTAACTTAAATTAATGAAGTATTTAAGTATTTAAGATTAAGTAGTAGCCCTTATTTTAATTTAAGTAATATATAAGCCCTAGTAGAGTTTAAAGTTAATATATAACCTTAAGACTTATATACTTATACTTAAAATAACTTTTATATTATTAAATCAAGTTAATTTTAATATATTAAATTTCTTTAATATTCTTAAGAGGTATTCTAATTTATAATTTAAAAGTATAAATATTATACTATAACTCTTTACCTATTTTTAATATATTTGATAAGTTTTTTTAAGTTAGTAATAATTTCTTTTAATAGACTTATTATATATTAAGAGGTAGATATTTTAAATAAAACCTCCTATTTATATAAAGAGTTTAATTTTTATATATTCTTTAATTAATAGTTTATTAAAGAATAAAAAGAGAATTAATAAAATTAAAGAGCCTTAAAGAATACTTATCTTTACTTTTTTTATTTAAGTAGATTTTATCTTTGTTATAATAGATATTACCCTTCTTTAAAGGAAGCTTATAACCTAAGTTATAATTACTATTAAAATTCCTTTTATTTTAAGGTTATAAAGTAACCTCTTATATAATATATTATTAAAAGCTCCTATTATATTTAATAATAATAAGCTTATAATATTATCCCTCCCTTAATTTTATATTATATAAATTAAGTTTATAATAATTTTAAGAATTATTTTTATTAGCCTACCCTTCTTTACTCTTATTTATTATTTTAAGAGGAGCTATTAATATTTTATTAGTTTATTAGGGTATTTAAATACTACTATTTTAAAGGCCTTTCCTAGTATATTAAGTAATACTATTAAATGATAAGTTTTTAATTTTAAATAATCTAGTTTCTTTAGCTTTTTTAAGATAATTATATTTATTTTTCTAAATTTCTTAGGGTAGTAGCTATTACCTAGGTAGGCTTAAAAGAGCCTTAAAACTACCTTAATTATATCTTTATATAAAATATATAAAAAGCTATTTAATAGCCTTAAAAATCCCTAGGGCCTTACTTATAATTAAGTATTAAATTACTTTTTAGACTATTTTATACTCTAGGGTATTATATAAATTAATTAATATAAGGTATATTATACCTTTAATATCTCTTAAGTTAACTTAAAGTAGGGGGGGAAGAGGATTTTTTTAAGCTTTATTTTCCTTTAAAGTTAATTACCTTTCTACTCTCCCTGTTTTTAAGGGTAAGGAATTATAAGAACTTTTTAAGGATTATACTCCTTTCTCTTCTTTATTATATTAGCTTTTAAATACTTATATTTTTTAGTAATATTATATATACTACCTCTTAATAATTTAGTATATAAGTCTTTTTTAATATTAAGATTCTCTCTTTACCTACCTCTTAAAGTCTCTTATTTATAATACCTATTTAATAATATTTATAATCCTTTAAAAGCCTCTTTAAAAGCCTTTATTACCCTTATATAATTTACTATCTAGTATAACTTTAAGTCCTTAAAGGGCTTAATATTAGGAATAATATTATCTACTATTTTTTAAAGTATTATAATTAATTTAATATATATATATTAATATCTCCTTTTATCTCTTTAAAATTAGCCTTCTTTTAAGCCTACTTTCTATAAGGCTTTAACTCCTCTTATAACTAATTTAAAGATATATATCTTAAGAGGTAGTTAAATTAAAAATTAAGTTCCTACTTAAATTTTTACCTTAATATTATATTATATACGCCCTTTACTAGGAATAATAAGTTAATTATACTTTATATTCCCTAGCTCTATTATATTATTAAGCCTTAATTTATACTAAGTTTTATTCCCTATTATTTTATTACCTTTAATAACTTATTTATTATTATATATTATATATACCTATTTAAGTTATTTTATTACAAGTAGTATAAGTTAAAGTTATTAACTATTATATATTCCTTATAATTACTACGTACCCCTTTAAGGGCTAATATTATAAATAAGCTATTATTAAAAGTCAAGTTTATTAGGGAAGAATTATATATACTATTAATTTAAAAGGTTATTCTTTATAATTTATAAGACTCTTTAATTCTTTTAACTTAGTTTTAAAGGCTATAAACTTATATCTATAATAAGTAGAGGTCCCCTTTATTATATTATACTTCCTAGGACTTTAAGTTAAATTTTTTATTTATATAAAAGTAGGGTTTTACCTCTAATTTATTATAATATATTAGATAGAACTTACTTATATTATAATTATAAAATATATTATTTATTAAATTCCTAGCTAGTTCTTATATAATTAATAGTTAGTATAATAGCTAAAAGAGTAACTAAGTTATAATTATTAATTATAATTAATAAGGAGGTTCTTATAATATTTATAATATAATTAATATCTTTAAAAACTAATAAGTCTTATATCTATTAAAGTTAAAGTTATTATCTAGGCTTATATAAGTATATCCTCTTAGGTAAAAAGATAAAGATATTCTTAATAAACCTTTTAATAAGCTTTTATAATTAAACTAGTTAACTCTATTTAATTACACCTACTTTATAATTAATATATAAGAACTTAATAAAATTTAAGAAAATAATATATATCTACTCCCCTTATAAGTAGATATAATAATATTAATATATAGATATTAATATTATAAGATAATTTTATTAATTCTAAGTAAATAATAATATTAACTTTAAGGCTATTATATTAAGTAATATTAACTCTAAGTTTATTATAATAAGTAATATTAGTATTTAATCTACTATAATAAGTAATATTAATATTATAACTATTAGTAATAATACTATTATCTATAGGATTATAATAAAATAAAATATTAAGATTAAAGCTACTAGAATTATTAATAATATTAAATCTAAGGTTATTTAAAAGGGTAATATTTATTGCGAGCGTGCTTCGGGTTAGCCTAATATAACCTATATTAGGCTACTATAGACTAGGATAAGGCTGATATTAACACGCTAGCGGCCTAGCGTGCCTCGTAGATAATAAAATCCACGACGTGTTCTTAATATCTTCCTTCTTTAGCTTTAAACTCCTAGTTAGATTAAACCCATATAACTCGCTTTATACCGGCCTATAATATTAGTTTAAAGCTTATTAACCTTGCTATCGACGTATAGACGATATAAAACAAGCTACACAACTTAAACTTAGAACTCGGAACTAGAAATTCCGATAGTAGAACCAGAACAAGCCCTGCAACGCGTTACAGGCACGAACCAGAAGATAACATCGACTGACCTCTTTACTAAGCCCGTCGGTCACAGAATCAGAACTCGGAACCAGAAATTCCGACAGCAGAACCAGAACAAGCCCTGCAACGCGTTGCAGGCACGAACCAGAAGATAACATCGACTGACCTCTTTACTAAGCCCGTCCGTCACAGAATTAGAACTCGAAACCAGAAATTTCGACACCAGAACTAGAACCCCGATTAGCAATTTTCTACCCACATAATGGCTAGAAGCTCAGAACCAGCGAGTGCATCTCGCTACGAACATCGGAATGCTAGAAGAGAATTACTTCTACTACAGAACCGAATAGTACCAGAAGAAGGCACGAATGCGTTACCGGAAGAAACAGAACAAGAGGACACGAACGCGTTGCCCTTTAACTACAGAATAATAAGAATCAGCATTAGTACTAAACTGAATGCTTGGATAGTCGCTTACGAAGCAGGCGATATCATTGCCTTTATTCGACACATGTGTTATAAGCACGACGCAGAAATAGGGATCCATAATAACTTGGTCTAGATGTTAGACGATGCCACTAAGGCTAACACCGCGTTGGAAGCTCAGCAGGCTAGGCTGACTGAAGAGACAAGAGACAAGGACGTGATTATACGTCACCTGGAATCCTTAGCACGAAGCCGACAGGACACTCCTGTCGTTAAAAACCGATCCTCGATGAAATCGACAAAGCTTCCAGACCCGGCCATATTCGAAGGCCCGCCACAGGATGTTAACAACTAGCTGTCGCGAATAAGGAACAAGTTGAAGGCTAACAAGGATCACTTTCCTACCGAAGATCTAAAGATAGCCTACATTGAAAGCTGAGTTGGTGGAGCTGCTGCCAAACATATAGCACCACGTATACGAGACACGTCCTTAAACCCTTTCCTCGAAGCTGAAGAAGTACTATCGGTTATTAACAAGGTGTACGGCGACCCTAATCGTTGTTACACTGCTCGACGACAGTACTTGAAGCTCTATCAGATCAAGACACCCTTCCACGAATTCTGGATGGAATTTCAAAGAGTTAGCACTGAATTAGGCTACAATAACGAGACCTCGTTCCTTGGATTATTGGTATCCACTAATGGTTTGCGAATGGACCCTCGAAAGGCCTTTATTAGCTTTTGCAACTTTTATCGACGTTTCATAAAGGACTTCTCAAAGATAGCTAGACCCATGGTAAAGCTGACCTAGAAAGATTACCCCTTTAAATGGACGGAGGCCTGTCAGAAAGCCTTTGAGGAACTGAAGTAACAGGTAACGGCAGCACCCGTCCTAAGGCATTTTAACTCGACTAAGGAAGCTATCCTCGAAACTAACTCCTCGGATTATGTGAACGGCGGCGTATTGTCTCAGTACGACGATGACGGAATTCTGCATCTAGTGGCCTTCTATAGCAAGAATATGGTTCCCGCAGAATGTAACTACGAGATTTATGACAAGGAACTGCTGGCCATTATCCGTTGCTTAGAACACTAGCGCCCTGAACTGGAATATACTAATATTCCTGTCAAGATCTTTACCGATCACCTGAATCTGAAGTACTTCATGACGAGCAAGGAATTGACTCGACGACAAGCTAGATGGGCTGAGAAGTTATCTGAGTATAATTTTAAGATTATTTACCAACTAGGAAAGTAGAATCTGAAAGCCGACGCTCTAACCCGGATGCCTAACGCCAAGCCCGTTCGAACAGATGATGATTGAAAGTTGTACTAACATCAGGTATTACTGCCCGAAAGCAAATTCGACCTGCAACCAACTGATATATCAGAACCTGACCAGGAACCCGGCTCAGATCCGGCTGAAGAGTTGACTCCTGTTTCAATTCAGGACCAGATCATAGCAGGAAATCGTACAGATCAACTATATACGGATATTCGGACAGCCCTTGCCCAGAACAGAAGAGCTTGTCAGGGTATTAGCCTAGACAAATGTCGAGTACTTAATGGAGTACTCTGGAAAGACGATAGACTATGGGTACCCCTGTTAGAGGAAATCATTACTCGGCTGATAACGGAAGCACATGATCTTCCAGCTAGTGGTCATCCAGGCATGAATCGAACGCTGGATTTGCTTAGACGGTCATATTGCTGGCCAAAGATGAGGACTACCATCAAGCGTTACATTCGGAACTGTTACGTGTACCGTAGGTCAAAGGCCCTAAGAGATAGAATCAATGGATTATTGAAGCTATTGCCGATCCCCGAACAATAATAGAAGGACATATCCTTGGACTTCATTACCGGCCTACTAGAAAGTGAAGGAAGCAATTCAATTCTGATATTAGTGGACAGATTGTCCAAAGAACGCCACTATATCCCGTGTTAGTCAGGTGATAGAGGAACCACAGCGGAGTAAACAGTCAAGCTTCTAATAGTGTGGGTCTTCCGTATACATGGACTACCGAGTTTAATAGTATCCGATCGTGGACCCCAATTCATATCAATTATCTAGAAGTCCCTATGCAAAAGGCTCGGTATAGATGTGAACCTTTCAACAGGCTATCATCCGCAGACAGATAGTCAGATAGAACGGGCTAATCAAGATGTGGAACGGTATCTACGAAGCTATTGCTCGTATATGTAGGATGACTGGTCCGCCTAGTTGCTTATAGCTGAATTCGCCGACAATAATACTATTTCACCGTCAATTAGATAGTCCGCCTTCTTCCTGAATAAGGGTTTTCACCTACGTATGAGCTTCGACCCGGATCCAACCGAATATGAGACCACCCGCGCTAGAATCGAAGCAGGCAAAGTGGAGAATATCTCCGAATATATGGAACAGTCATTAACAGTAGCTAAGCAAGCACTGGAAAGAGCTAGGACCACAATAAAGGAACAGGCTGATAGGCATTAAAAGGAAATGGTCTACAAAGTAGGCGACATGGTGTTTCTAAACTCAAGGAATATAACCACCTCAAGACTATCTGAGAAGCTAGATAATAAGATATTGGGACCTTTCAAGATCCTCGCCGTTATCGGTGCAGTATACCGATTGGAACTACCCTTAATAATGAAGATTCTCAATGTCTTCGCACCGGACCTGTTACGATTGGATCCTGCAGATCCACTAGAAGGATAACGGAATGAGCCGCTAGGCCCTATCGTTGTTAAAGACGAAGATGAATAGGAAGTGGAGGATATTTTAGACTCCAGGCACTACGGACGAGGTAAACGGCTTTAGTACCGTGTTAATTAGAAAGGATACGACGTCGACCTACATTAGTATAACGCCGATGGAAGCGAATTCGAAGGATGCTTGGAAGTCGTAAATGACTTTCACGAGCGGTATCCTAATAAGCTAAGGTAGGAACCGGCTGATGTAATAAGGATATTACCTGATGAAGGGGGGGGGTAATATTGCGAGCGTGCTTCGGGTTAGCCTAACATGACTTATATTAGGCTACTATAGACTAGGATAAGGCTGATATTAACACGCTAGCGGCCTAGCGTACCTCGTAGATAATAAAACCCACGACGTGTTCTTAACATCTTCCTTCTATAGCTTTAAACTCCTAGTTAGATTAAACCTATATAACTCGCTTTATACCGGCCTATAACATATATAGCTTATAACTACCCTAAAAATCCTTTCCGTTATTAAAGATCTTATTAGTATATCTATTATTTTTAGTTAACTTAAGCTTTATATAAGTCTCCTTCTATCTTATTACCTAGCTATCTACTATTTATAAGTTATTAAAAGATATAACCCCCTTAATATAATAAAGGAGTAGTTAGTAATAGTAGAAATCCTTAGTTTTTAGACTAATAAAATTAATACGCTTAAGGGTCTCCCCCCTTTTATATAATTTTTATATTTATTTCTTCTATTCTACGTCTACGTATAAAAGGTAATAGCTAACTATTATTATAAGCTTCCTTAGTAAGATAGTTTATATATTATTAATCTAGGAGGTAGATTTATAAATACTTTATATAAGGCTTTATAATACTTATACTAAATAAGAGTATCTTCTAGATAGCTTTAATAGACCTAATCTAATAAGCTAACTAGAACTTTATAATCTTATCTACTAACTCCCCTTACTATTACAGGGTTATTATTATTCCACGTATAATTCCTAGTAAGGGAGATATTAGCTTAATTAGGTCCCTTATAAATATATTTATATAGATAGAAAATAGACTTAATAGAGTTATAAATCTTAATATTAATATAAGTACTATATTTCTTTAATAAGTATAGGTTATAAAGGATAACCTACTTATTATTAATAGAGGAATTAGGTTTAAGGGGGCTAACTAAATTTTTTATAAAAAGGATAACTCCTATTAAGTATAAAAAATATCTCTTAGTAAAGATCCTTTAAAAAAGCCTTATTCTAATAATTTTTCTCTTAATTAAAATATCTATTACTAGGGACGCTAGTATAGTAATTACAGACTATATATTATAAGACTAACTTATATAACATACTATCTTTATATTAAGTAGAGATAAATACTTATATAATACTATTAATATTACTAATTATCTAGATCTAATCCTCTTCCCGTATAATAAGGAGAATATAAGTATATAAAAGACCTTATTTCTAAAACTTAATAATATTATAATAGGTTATATAAATATTAAGGATATATATTACTTAAATAGATCTTTTATTAACTCCTAGAGCTTCTAATTAAAGATAAGGGTAATTAAGTTATAATAGTACTCTAATATCTAACTAGATTCTAGTAAGATCTAAATATTAAGCTACTTAAGATTATATATAAAAGTAATAGAAAATTTAAGTTTACCCTTTTTTTAAATTATTATTATAATATCTTATATCCTTACTTTTATAATATATAAGCTTCCTAGTATTATTAATAGGAGAATACTATTAATATTTTTAAGTAAGATATCTAGATTAGTACTAAGCCTATCTATAAGGCTAGAGTAATAGTCTACTTAAATAGTCTATTAATTCTAATAATACTAATTTAGGTTATTAAACTCTATTAATATCTAAATATTAGTAGCCTAGTAGCTAAATAAATATCTACTATTAATAGTATTATTAAAGAAATTAGGCTTAATCTAGATATTAATTAACTAATAATTAGAATTATATAAACTATCCCCTAAGTATTATCTAAGTTATTAAGAACTATTTATAACTAAGCGGATTTATATCTAGAAAATAGCTAGGGAAATATATTAAATAGTCTTACTTATATCTATTTTATATAAAATTAATATCTTATTACTTATTAAGACCTATTATAACCCTAAGGTATATATTTATTAGTAATATTCTAGTCTTATTCTTACTTAGGGTCGCTACCCTCTTCCTACTCTAGTTTATTATTACTACTAATTAAGGTATACTAATAATTAGCTAATAAGAGGTAGTTATACTATAACTATTTACTAAATAAAAATAGGAGCGGATATTAGAAGTTTATATAAAAGAAATATTAATAAGGGATTAATATAAAGCCCCCTTTTATTATTTTAATATAAATATCCTACTTAATCCGGCCTCTTATAATATTATTAGGAGTTATTATAATATAAGTACCCTTATCCTATTATTTAGGATTTAGCTATTAAATATAGATACTTATTATATTAATAGGATATTAGGGTTTATCCTCCTTAAGGTAGTTATAATAGGATTTAAACCCCTAGATATATAAGTTAATAAACTAAAGGGTATACTAAGTAGAAGTAAAGGTATCCTAATATAAATTATTAAAATATTAGTAGTAAAGATATAGTTACTCCTATATATTATCTAGTATATAAATCTAGATCTAAAAGGTAGTTTAATTAATATAAGTATTAATAGTAATTATACTCTTACTAATTAATAATATTATCTGAAAGTTCTTTACTATATATAATCCTCCTTATAAACTATCTATTAATAATAATATTATCTACGTCGCTTAGTAATTTATTAATTAATTATACCTTAATCTCTACCTCCTCTTTAAGTAATAAGTTAATATTAGCTAGGTTATATAATTTATTAGGGGATAGCTAGTTATTCTTCCTACTATTATAATATAACTATTAACTATCCCTTATACTACTATATTAATTTTCCTATAATAGTATATTATAATATAGGTATATACTACTAATAGTATTAAATAATTTATTAACCTAGAAAAGACCCTTATTTATTACTATCTCTAAATCTTTATATATCTAATATCCCTAACCTAGCGTTAACCCCTAATATATATATTTCTACCGTTAGTAGGGGCCTTATTAGACGGGAGGTTAGTACTTAGTATTATCCTTTATATTAGCGTCCTACTAAGTATACTAGATACAGGTACGTTAGTTATACTTAAGGCGTAGTAGGGGAGTAAGTTAATAAGGGCTAGGAATTTCTTTAAGGGCGTATTTAATAATTAGAGGAATAACTACTTAAATAGTTATATTAATAGGGGGACTAGATACTAAGCTATTAGAATACTTATTATAAGAGATATATTAATAGGAGTCTAATAAGAAGTTATTATATTAAAATGTAATATTAGGTATAACTCTTAATATATTAAGGATTATCTCTATTAATAGTATAGAAGTCTATAATTATCCTCTTAAGGTAGCTAGTTAATCTTGTATTAATACTCTTATTATCTTTCTTATATTTATTACTAGTAATATTTAGGTTAAGGGTAGAAAGGGGTATCTACTAGGTTAATAATAATATTAAGGAGGCGGATAAGCTAGTCTTAATATAATTAGGATAAGACTAAATATTATAAAGATAGGTAGAGTAGGGTAAGGATATTAACTAAGGGTTTAAATAGATATTTATAATAAGTTAGTAAGAATAAAGAATTTTATAATAGGTATTAATAAAGTTATAAGCGGAGAAAACTACTAGAATCTTAATAGGTTAATCTATTTATAATAGTATATCTTCTAAATTATAATACTATTTTAAATTAGTTTAATAGTACTAAGTTCCTTAAAAGATAGTAACTAACTTTAATTAGTTAGAATATTATAAGAAGTATTAATATATAATTAGATTAAATATAAATAATATTAGGACTTTAATATTCTTTAAAAAAGGAAGCTAAACCTAATAAAGGAAAGTAGTAGGACTTCTCTATAAATCTATAAGGTAGATAGGTATAAGAGATCTTTAAGGTTTAAATATTACTCTATTCTATTATAGTATAAAGATTATAATAATTATAATATAATTAGCTATCCCTAGGTAATCTACTACTATTAATCGATATTATACTTATTATTAATAGGGTATATTAACTATACTTATATTATATCTTAATACTACTATCTCTAGATATAAGCTTATAATATATCTCTTATATCTCCTTTACCTTTATATTATAAGTATATATATATATATATCTTATTATTATATAATAGAGCTAGATTAGAGGACTATTATACTAATACTAGGGATCTAGTAGGTAGTAAGGTAGATACTAGCTAGCTAATATCAAGTAGTAAAGATTAGACCCTAGATATATAAGATAATATTAGGAGATTTATAAAGTTAGTTAGTTACTTTAATAGTTAAGTAGAGATATTAATATTTAATTAGGATATATATATTTAAGGAGATAGTAGGAAAAGATAATAAGGTATTAGATATAAAGGTTTTTCTACTCCCTAGATTTTCTTATATATAAGAATATTAATATAATAATAGGATAAAATAGGAAAAAGTAATAATCTTATTATAAGGATTATAATAATTAATTAGTCTTATTACTTATTAATAATACTTAATATCTCTTTTATAATTTCTAGAGAAATTAGTTTTTATAATAATTATTACTAATTACTATATTAGAATACCTAATAAATACTTAATTTTATAAGTCTAGCTTATTACTATTTTATTTCTAATTACTACTTTATACTTTAGTTTATAAGGACTAGATTATTACTTTCTTATAATTTAGCCTAGCTTATCTCTATTTTATAATACTATTACTATTTTATAATATTATATATTAGAGTAATATTTTATAATAGCGAGGACTTATAAGTAGAATATAAATATTATAACTAATAATATAATAAGTCTAAGGATATAATCTATAAGCTTTAAATATTAAATTACTTAGTTTATAATAAGATATTAAAGGAAATAGTAATTATATATACTAATATTAATAGTTATATTCTATTTTAAAGTAGATATATATAAGATATTAATAAAATACTTATAAACCCTTAATTAGTCTCTTACTAACCTTAATAGTTTATCTTATAAGCTAATATATAAGCTAGAACTATAGCTAATAATACTAGTAAGGGGAGATATATAAAGGGGTAGATATAAGGTATTACCTAGTAAATACTATTATTATTTTAATACTAGATTTAGGAAAGCCTTAGATATTAAAGTAAGTTAATATAAAAATAGTATAATAAAATCTCCTTATCTAATAGTATCTAATACTATTAATAAACGCTTACTTAAAGCTAGTTATACTATATCTAAACTAGTATATTAGGCATTTATATAGGTAATTCTAATAATATATTATTATATTTTACTATTATATTTTAATAGATTTACTAATATTAGTATATTAATTAGTAATTAATAGGAGGCTTAGTATTAAATATATAAAATAAGGGTATTCTAGCTTATTAAATATTATTTTACTATATTTTTAACTATTTATAAGGTATTAAAAAGGTAAATAAGCTTAATAATAAGGTAGTAGATTAATAGTAACTATTAGGGTTTTATATACGCGGCTTTTATTATAGTACTATAATTTAACTTTTATAGAGGTTTTAGTAGTAAGTAGTATTTATTAAATACTTAATTTAATTATTTCTTAAATTATTAATAGATTTTAATAATATATTAATAAATAGTTAATCTTTTCTACTACTAAAGATAGTAAGTGTTGAAGATATACAGAGCGACTAAGGAGGAAAAGCTAGCTAGGAACGCAAGAAGTGGAAGACACCGTGTGCCGAGATCACGTGACCGCGCTAACCGCTTTAGGCGCCGGATGATGGCTGCACTTACTACAACACTCCCCCTCAGCCAGTATCATAAGCCCTAATCCAGCAACACCAACACCTCATAGTTAATCGTATGTCGGCTCGGAGCTTGTATAGCTTCAGCTCTTGCAGGGCAAACCGGAATAAGGTTATTCGGATAAGTGGTTATTAATCCAGAGCTCCCGACGTGGTCTTGCTCGGGGCCGTGGCGTGGCTGCAAACCGACTACACCGTCGCATATACACGTTGCCTGATTGGCTAGGAAGCGAGCCAATAAAGCGCCAGAGTTTCGAAACGTAAAAGACGTCGGATTCGAACTATTCGGAGCTCCAGGCAGTGCTGTGGTATCGCCTCCGGGCAACGTTGTGGTATCGGCTCTGCTGCTACCGCCGAGGCAACGCTGTGGCATCGGCTCTGCTGCTACCGCTGATTGGCTGGCTGGTAGCTGATTGGCTGAGCGCAAAGAGAATCCTCCTGTTCCACTAGGACGTACTCGGGTCCTCCTTAATGCTGACCTTGCTGCCGGCGGAGACCTTGGCTGACGGCTCGCTGCTGCTCCCCGATAGGTAAGCCTCTTGCTCCCCCGATCACTGACGGCGGGATCCTCGGCTGACCCACTCCTCCGGTGAAGCTCTTGGCCGAGCTCGCTCCCCCTGGCGGAGTGCGCTCGCACGCTCCTGCTCCCCCGATCCCTGACGGCGGGGTCCTTGGCGGTGAGCTCGCTACCCCCGGCGAGGTACGCTCGCTGCTGCCAGCGGAGCCCTTACTGCTCCCTAGATGGGTAGACCTCCTAGCGGAGTGGTGTGGGCTCTCCCTGACGGGATAAGCTGTCCGCCCTAGGGTGCGCTCGCGTGGCTCGCTCCCCCGGTTGATAGCCTCCTAGCGGAGTGGTGTGGTGGATGCTCGCAGGGCTCGCTCCCCCGATTGGCCACCTCCTTGGCAGTAGCATATACGCCCCTATGCTACTGGTATCCTGTATATCCCCTTCTCTTGCTCCTCCAGTAGGTAGTGTGGCGGCTCCCCCGCTCCCCCAACCTACTGTCGTCGTACCCTCGTCGTCGCTCCCGCTCCTCCTCTCTCCTTCCTCCCTCTCTCCCCCTCGTCCGTCACGGCACGGAGTAAGTGGCGGGCGAAACTAAAAAAAGAAAGGGAAAGGTAACGAAGCTCCCCTAAGAAGCTAACAAGCAGCTATTGAAAGTCTCCCCCTAATAGCTGATCTTACACTAATTTTAAGGTGGGTGGGCGGGGAAATCGTGAGATATAAGGTGTTCGACTGCGGGGCCTTTAAATGTGGAGCTCTTGGCGGATAAGAGAAGTACTGAATTGAAATTAGCCTCTTGTAGCAGGCTCACTATGCGTTGTTGTATGTGACGTCAGGCTTGTTGAAGACGTGGTTGTCGAAGCTTGCTGGCTAATTGCTGGCATGCGAGCTGTGTAGAGAGGTTGCGGAGAAATGTGTAGGTATTTGGCTGTATTTCTCCATCTCTTCCCTGTAATACCTTCCGTGCAGGCATGGGTGTAACGTCTGGTTGTACGTAGCGACGTTGCTTGCCAAAAGGAATGGTATTTAGTTCACCTCGTTCACCATTATACGAGGTATAGGCAACGGTATCTGGTCCACCTCGCTGACCGTTCGCTATAATTGCGAGGTAAGCAAGTCTCCCTCTTGCTAATGGTATCTCGTTCGCCCCGTTGACCATCATACGAGGTATAGCATGTCTCCTAGTTCCCATGCAGAATGGTAATCCGTCCACCTCGCTACCATCCAATTGCGAGGTAATGCAAGTCTCCTAGTTCCCTTGCAACGCCCTTAATGGCGGGTGTACCTTTTGTTCATGGTGTAGCCACACACCTTCCCTATGGCGCCCTCAACGGCGTAGGGACCCTGCCCTTTTGTTGACGGTGTGGCATAACACCGGAGTCCCTATCATATACGCAGCTGCGCTGCCGGGCTCATAACCTGTTGAAGATATACAGAGCGACTAAGGAGGAAAAGCTAGCTAGGAACGCAAGAAGTAGAAGACACCGTGTGCCGAGATCACGTGACCGCGCTAACCGCTTTAGGCGCCGGATGATGGCTGCACTTACTACAACAGTAAGGTATATTATAAATTAAGGGTTTTATTATTAATTTAAAACTAGAGAAGTTTAACTCTAAGTTTAAATCTAGATATATTAAAGTAGGAATAATATTATCTATTAAATTAGCCTACTCCTTCTACTTTAATATAATATAAAGTAGAATAACCTTAATAAGGACTCTAATAACCCTTTTAAAAGGGGAAAAGAGTATTTTTAATATTAGAATAGATATTTTTAATATTATCTTTATAAATAGTATAATATAAAGAGACTCTTATATATATAAATAATAAAGATTATTGTTTTATAACTAGGTTATAATACCTTAATTATTAGTCTTAGTATTATTCTAAATAATTTAAAGAGGTATTAAGGTAGATTAGAGCTATCTTTATAAAATTAAGTTACTAAGTAGCTTAAAGATATAAAAGTAGTTAATAAAAATTAAGTCCTTTTTCTTTTTATCTATTATTATAAGAATATAAACCTTATTAACTTTAAATAGGTAGTAAGTATTATTTATACCTTTAACAGGCTAGCTATTATCTTTTAAAGGATTAAGTAAGTTATATTTAGTAAAATTTATATAAGAGGGTATTAAATGAAATAAATAAGTACCTTACTATCTATAGTAGTAGGTTAAATAACTTATTAATAAGTAGTTAACTACCTGTTAATAGATTATTTGCTGTAATATAACTAAAATATTATTATTAAGATATCTTTTTATTAATAAGCTATTAACTAATAGTTATAGTTAATAATAATCTATATTAATATCTTATTAATAGGATAGTAAAAGTCTATTAAAATATAACTATAATATTATTTATAGTCTATTAATAATTTAGAAAATTATTAAATTCTAATTAATATATAACGGAGATAGCGAATACGGCGGGCCGTACTAGCGACTAGGCGTATAAGTTAAGAGAGAGGTAGACTAAAGAAGGGGGTAGATAGGGTACCTAGCGGGGGGGGTTATAATAGGGAAGGGAGTAATAGGGTAAGTAAAGGAGGTAGTATAATAATATATTAGTTAATAGGGAGTAATAGGATAGAGGGTTTAATAAATAATAAAGAATACGAGTTATATAAGCTCCTTAAAATAATATAAAATATAAAATAGGAATAAGTAAGTAAAATATTATTAAAATTCTACTAGAGTATAATAAGCTAGTTACACGCTTATATTAATTATAATATTAAAGGATATATTAGTAAGGTAGAGGCTAGGAAAAAAGTAGTAATATTATTAATAGTATAAAAGAAATTAAATAGCTAAGTTATATAATATATAATATCAAACTTATAGATACCCTTAGCTTAATATAGGAGAGAATACTAGGAGGATTAAATAGGTTATAATAAGGATTAATAATATAGAAGAGAAATAATAACTATAAGGGATTATACTCTTATAACTAATATAAATATTTTATACTACTAGGGGTATTATAAACTCTATAATTATAATATATTAAGTAGGGATAGGTAATATTATACTCTAGACAGTTATAATAGAGATAAAGGAAGAGCTAGAAAAGATAGAGGGATAGTTTATAAAAGTATACCTATTAATATAAATACTCTAGTAAATATTATAAATAGTAATCTACGTAGTAAGGCTAGTAATAATAAATAATAAAGATTAAGAGGTAGTAATAAAGGAGTTAAAAGTAGCTAATAAATAATTATACCCTTATTTAAAGATACTTAAAATTAAATAGCTAGCTTTTATATATAACTTAAATATATTAGATATTAAGAAAAAGTTCTCCTTACTAATTATTAAGGTTATTAAATCTTAGATAATAAATAAGCTAATAGATAAAAGAATTATAATAAAAAGTATACTCCTCTTCTATATTAAGTAGGAAAAAGACGTAGCGCCTAGGTAATACCTTAACTATTATAAATATAAATATCTTAGAAGAGTATATAAGTACTTAATAAAATATAATAAATATACTAGGAACTACTTATTATAAGCTAGTATAGAGCGGATTATATAGGTGTATTCTAACTAGGAGTTTAAAGCTAAAGAAGGAAGATATTAAGAACACGTCATAGGTTTTATTATCTACGAGGCACGCTAGGCTACTAGCGTGTTAGTATCAGCCTTATCCTAGTCTATAGTAGCCTAATATAGGTTATATTAGGCTAACCCGAAGCACGCTCGCAATATTACCCCCCCCCCTTTATTAGGCAATATCCTTATTACATTAGCCGGTTCCTATCTTAGCTTGTTAGGATACCGCTCGTGAAAGTCATTCACGACTTCCAAGTATCCTTCGAATTCGCTTCTATCGGCGTTATACTAATATAGGTCGACGTCGTATCCTTTCTAATTAACACGGTACTGAAGCCGTTTGCCTCGTCCGTAGTACCTGGAGTCTAAAATGTCCTCTACTTCCCATTCATCTTCGTCTTTAATAACGATAGGGCCTAGCGGCTTATTCCGTTATCCTTCTAGTAGATCTGCAGGATCTAATCGTAACAGGTCCGGTGCGAAGACATTGAGAATCTTTATTATCGAGGGTAGTTCCAATCGGTATACTGCACCGATAACGGCGAGGATCTTGAAAGGTCCCAACATCTTATCGTCTAGCTTCTTAGATAGTCTTGCGGTGGTTATGTTCCTTGAGTTTAAAAACACTATGTCGCCCACTTTATAGACCATTTCCTTCTAATACCTATCAGCCTGTTCCTTTATTATAGTCCTAGCTCTTTCTAGTACTTGCTTAGCTACTGTTAATAACTATTCTATCTGTTCGGAGATATTCTCCGCTTTGCCTGCTTCGATTCTAGCGCGGGTAGTTTTATATTCGGTTAGATCCGGGTCGAAGCTCATACGTGGGTGAAAACCCTTATTCAGGAAGAAGGCGGACTGTCTAATTAACGGTGAAACAGCATTGTTATCGGCGAATTCAGTTATAGGCAACTAGGCGGACCAGTCATCCTGCATATACAAGTAATAGCTTCGTAGATACCATTCCATATCTTAATTAGCCCGTTCTATCTAACCATCTATCTGCGGATAATAGCCTGTTGAAAGGTTTATATCTATGCCGAGCCTTTTATATAGGGACTTCTAGACAATTAATATGAATTGGGGTCTACGATCGGATACTATTAAACTCGGTAGTCTATATATACGGAAGACCTACACTATTAGAAGCTTGACTGTTTACTCCGCTGTAATTCCTCTATCACCTGACTAATACGGGATATAGTGGCGTTCTTTGGATAATCTATCCACTACTATTAGAATTGCATTGCTTCCTTCATTTTCTGGTAGGCCGGTAATGAAGTCCAAGGATATGTCCTTCTATCGTTATTCGGGGATCGGTAATAGCTTTAATAATCCATTAATTCTATCTCTTAGGGCCTTTAACCTACGGCATACGTAATAGTTCCGAATGTAACGTTCGATAGTAGTTCTCATCTTTAGCCAGCAATATAACCGTCTTAGCAGGTCTAGCGTTCGATTTATGCTAGGATAACCACTAGCTGGAAGATCATATGCTTCCCTTATCAGCTGAGTGATAATTTCCTCTAATAGGGGTACCTATAGTCTATCGTCTTTCCAGAGTACTCCATCAAGTACTCGACAGTTATCTAGGCTAATACCCTGACAAGCTCTTCTATTCTAGGCAAGGGCTGTCCGAATATCCGTACATAGTTGATCTGTACGATTTCCTGCTATAATCTGGTCCTGAATTAATATAGGGGGCGCTTCTTCGGCCGGATCGGGATTAGGTTCCGGATTAGATTCCGATATATTAATAGGCTGCAGGTCGAATTTACTTTCAGGTAGTAGTACCTAATACTAATATAGCTTTCGGTTATCGTCTATTCGAACTGGCTTGGTATTAGGCATTCGGGTCAGCGCGTCGGCTTTCAGATTCTGTTTTCCTAACTGGTAAATAATCTTGAAGTTATATTCAGATAACTTCTCAGCCTATCTAGCCTATCGTCGGGTCAATTCTTTGCTAGTTATAAAGTACTTCAGATTCAGGTAATCGGTAAAGATCTTAACCGGAATATCCGTACATTCTAATTCGGGACGCTAGTGTTCCAAGCATCGAATAATAGCTAGTACTTCCTTATCGTAAATCTCGTAATTACATTCTGCGGGAACTATATTCTTGCTATAGAAGGCTACTAGATGCAGGATTCCTTTATCATTATACTAAGACAATACGCCGCCGTTTATATAGTCCGAGGAGTTAGTTTCTAGGATAGCTTCTCTAGTCGAGTTGAAATGCTTCAGGACGGGTACTGCTATTACCTATTGCTTTAGTTCTTTAAAGGCCGTCTGGCAGGCCTCTATCCATTTAAAAGGGTGATCTTTCCGGGTCAGCTTCACTATAGGCCGAGCGATCTTTGAGAAGTCCTTTATAAATCGTCGATAGAAATTATAGAAGCTAATAAAGGCCTACACATGCGTTAACGAGCGCGGCACTTCCTAGCTCCGAATTACATCTACCTTTCGAGGGTCCATTCGTAAACCATTAGTGGATACTAATAATCCAAGGAACGAGGTCTCCTAAACCTCGAATTCGCACTTGTTAATGTCTACCTGTAGGCCGGCCTCGCGCAGCTTGCCTAGCACTTCTTTCACATGATTTCTGTATTCCTTCAAGGTCTTACTATAGATGAGGATGTCATCCAAGTAGGCCTAACAGAATTTATAAAGGCATTCAAATAACACGTCGTTGATATAATACTAAAAGGACGCCGGTCTATTAGTTAATCTGAAGGGCATTACCCTATACTTGTAGGCGCCGAAGGAAGTAATAAATGTAGTTAGATCCTCGCTTCCGGGGCTTATGCGAAGCTTATTGAACGCAGCGATAATGTCAAGTCGAGTCAGATACTTACTGCCTTGAATCCGGGCTAATACTTCGTCGATCAAGGGTATCGGATAACGGTCCCTTTTGGTCAGAGCATTCAGTTTCCGATAATCCACGCAGAAGCGAAGGCTACCGTCTTTCTTTTCGGCAAACAGTATTGGCGAAGCGAAAGGAGCTTTGCTTGGTGTAATGAACTCCTTTTTCAAATTCTCTTCTAGGTATTCTTTGACCTTCTGTAGTTTGTGACCCGACATAGGGTAGAGCCGACTTCTGGGAGGTTGTTCATCACCTTCTAATTCAATCTTGTGGTCGTAGGAGCGGTGTGGGGGCAGATGAGTCGCTGGGGCTCGAGCGGCTAATCGGGTGTTTAATTCAGTTAGCCTAACATCGGCTCGCATGCAGATGTCAGCAAATTCGTTTAGATCGGTGGTTCGTTCATTGAGCATCGCTCGTTGAAGATCTGGGTTGATATTATGCTGTAGATCATCTAGTAGAGTCTCGTTATTATACCCTAATTCTGCGCTAAATCTTTGGAATTCCATCTAAAATTCATGAAAGGAGGTCTTATTCTGATAGAGCTTTAAGTACTATTATTAAGCCGTATGACGACGATTGCGATCGCCGTACACCTTATTAATAACCGATAGTACTTCTTCGGCTTCTAGAAACGGGTTCAATGATGTATCTCGCATTCGTGGTGCTATATGCTTGGCCGCGGCCCCACTGACTCGGCTTTCGATGTAGGCTATTTTCAGCTCTTCGGTAGGAAAGTGATCCTTGTTAGCTTTCAGCTTATTCCGCATTCGCGGCAACCAGTTGTCTACATCCTGCGACGGACCTTCAAATAGGGGTGGGTCCGGTATCTTTGTCGACTTCGTTGTTCGACCTTCGGGGGCAGGAGGTTCCGATCGACCTCGTGCAGAGGACTCTAGGTGGCGTATAACCACGTCCTTGTCTCTTATCTCTTCTTGTAGACTAGTCTACTGAGCCTCCAACGCGGTGTTTGCCTCGTTGGCATCTTCTAACATCTGGACCAGGTCATTGTGAGTCCCTATTTCGATGTCATGCTTGTGACACATGTGTTAAATAAAGGCAATGATATCGCCTGCTTCGTAAGCGACTATCCAAGCATTCAGTTTAGTGCTGATGCTGATTCTTATTATTCTGTAGTCAAAGGGCAACGCGTTCGTGTCCTCTTGTTCTGTTTCTTCCGGCAACGCATTCGTGCCTTCTTCTGGTACTGTTCGGTTCTGTAGTAGAAGTGATTCTCTTCTAGCATTCCGATGTTCGTAGCGAGATACACTCGCTGGTTCTAAGCTTCTAGCCATTATATAGGTAGAAAATTGCTGATCGGGGTTCTAATTCTAATATCGAAATTTCTGGTTTCGAGTTCTGATTCTGTGACGGACGGGCTTAGTAAAGAGGTTAGTCGATGTTATCTTCTAGTTCGTGCCTGCAACGCGTTGCAGGGCTTGTTCTGGTTCTACTATCGGAATTTCTGGTTCCGAGTTCTAAGTTTGAGTTGTGTAGCTTGTTTTATATCGTCTACACGTCGATAGCAAGGTTAATAAGCTTTGAACTAATGTTATAGGCCAGTATAGAGCGGATCATATGGGTGTATTCTAACTAGGAGTTCAAAGCTAAAGAAGGAAGATGTCAAGAACATGTCGTGGGTTTTGTTATCCACGAGGCACGCTAGGCCGCTAGCGTGTCAATATCAGCCTTATCCTAGTCTATGGTAGCCTAACATAGGTCATGTTAGGCTAACCCGAAGCACGCTAGTAATACTACTTAATTAATAATTATATAAGTAGCTTAGATACTAATAAGTAATACGCGGTTTATAAGGGGAAACACCTTATATAAGTTAAAGATACCTGATTAGGGTAGAAGGAGGTAGAAAAGATAAAGGCTAGGCTAGGAGTAAAGCTTAAATACTTTAAGATACTAAAAAGAAAGGTAGTATAACTTATAACATCTATATTAAGAGGTTATTAAGAAATAAAAGCCTTAAAAAGGCGCTTAATAAGGACAAGGAATATATAATAATTAGGGATTTCAACTTATACTACTTATAATAAAATAACCTAGGTAGGTATATATATTATATAATAATAGATAAGCTATTAAAGATAATAAAGTAGAAGGGAATAAAGCTTATTATACCCTAGGGCTTATTAATATAATAGAGCTAGGGAATATAAAATATAATTAACTTTTTATTCCTAATTAAAGGCGCGTATAATATAATATCTAAGTATAAAATCAGATTGCTAACTCTAAAGAAAAAAAAGGGGATATTAATATTTAAATAACTATCTTAATTAAAATCTTAAATTAATATTTACTAAATTTATATATAAAGATAGATATATATATAAAGAAGCTAATTATAATACTTTAAAAAATTATAAATAATATTATCCTTAATATAAGACCCTTTAAAGGCTTAATATTATTATAAGAATAATAAAAGCCTTTAACAAAGCTTTAAGAGATTATAAATATTAATAAATAATTATTATAAAAGAGAGATTTTAAGAGGTAGATAAAAATAAAGTTTTAATATTAAAAAGGACTTATATATTAAATTATTAAATAGTAGTATATATAATATTATTAAAAAATATAGGAACTTAGAAATTAATATAATAAAGAAGAGAAAGGAATATAATCCTTAAAGAACTCTTATAATTCCTAACCCTTAAAGATAGGGAAGGTAGAAAGGTAGCTAAAAAAAAAGGTAAAAGTACTTAAGAAGATCCTTTCCCCCCCTTACCTTAAAGCTTAAAGAGGTCTAGGAAGTAATTTAATACTTGATTATAAATAAGGCCTTAGGGATATCAAGCCCTTTAAATAAGTTTTTATAAGTCTTATATAAAAACTTAATTAAGGTAGTAATAAGGCTTTTTTAAGCCTACTTAAATAATAGTTACTACTTAAAGAGCTTTAAGGAAGAAAATATAATTATCTTAAAAAAGTTAAAGAAATTAATTATCTAAAATTAAAGGTATATTACCTAATAATACTATTTATTAAAATACTAGGTCGGTAGTCACCTCGTAGGTCATATTATGGTGGGTAGCAGAAGGTAAAAGGTTTTTTATTGTAGCTACTACGAGAACTCTGCTAAAAGTAGGCTGTAGGCTTAGTCAGCCCCTAGTCGGCACCGTAGCCAACTCTCTCTACACAGTTGCTGTACTAGCACTAGTAGTACTACTATTTAACACTATTTAATATATTAAGAAAGGCTTTAAAGATAGTAGTTTTTAAGTACTTTAATAGGCTAATAAAATATTATAAGCTCCTCTTAAAATAATAAATATAAGTAAGAAAGGGTAGGTTAATAAAAATAACCTTTTAAATTTTAACAAACTCAAATCTATATAATATAAAATTAAGGGAAGAAAAATATAACAAGCTTATTATCATTAAATATTATCAGAGCTTTTAATAATATATTATATAAAAGGTTACTTTATAACCTTAAAGTAAAAGGAATCTTAATAGTAATTATAACTTAGATTATAAGTTTCCTTTAAGAAAGGGTAATATCTATTATAATAAAGATAAGAATTAATTAAATAAAGGAAGTAAAGATAGAAATTTATTAAAGCTCTTTAATCTTATTAATCCTCTTCCTATTCTTTAATAAATTATTACTTAAAGAGTATATAAAAATTAAACTTCTTATATAAATAAGAGGCTTTATTAATAATATTTACCTATTAATATATAATAGATCTATTAAAGTAAACTATAATTAATTAAAAGAGGCCTATTAAATATATTAAAAATATATAAAAATATATAATATAATATTTATATTATAAAGATATAAACTATTTAACCTCTTAAAAATATTAAAGAAATTTAATATATTAAAGATAATATAATTTAATAGTATAAAAATTATATTAAGTATAAGTATATAAATCCTAAGATTATATATTAACTTAAAATTCTATTAAGGCTTATATATTATTTAAATCAAGGTAAGAGTTACTACTTAGTCCTAGGTACTTAAGTATTTAATAAAAAGTAAAATAATTTATAATTTATAATTTAATTATATAATTAATATTTATATTTATAATATTAATATAATATTACTTGAAGGGAATAGTTAGTATAATAAAATCTTATGTATAAATATTAATAATAATATAAAATAATTACTTAAGATGAACCCTTAACGCGTATAAGGTAATATTAATATTAATATTAAAAGTAGAGGTATTAAATCCTCTAATTTTAGTATAATTTAATAATTTAATAATAAGATATTAAGTACTTTATAATACTTATATAAATATAATAAAAAGGAATAGAAAGATTAAATATTAATTAAAGGGGAAGTATAATAAAATTAAGTACTAAGCTTCTACTTTTATATTATAGAAAGAGAGGTAGGCTTTATAAAAACTTAAAGTTATAAGTTAAAATTAAATAATAATGTACGTCGCGGTGAAAGGGCCGCCCCTTCCTGCTTCCAGGCCAAGCGCCGCCCCATTGGGCTTGGCGCGCCCGTTCCGGGCAAGGCGCCCTGCATCGCCCCACCCGCTGCTTTCTCGAGGTATAAAGACGCGCCCTCCCTCGCTGCTCGTCCACTTCTCTTCTGTTTTCCTTCTCACACCGGCCATCCTCCTCGCTCCTGCAGCGGCCTACGCCCCTCATTTGTCGACCATCGCCGATCGTCGTCGCGGCTTCGCATGAGGCATCGGCGCCCGCGATTTCGTGTCACCACTAGCCTTCGATCTCTCAACCGGTCGTCCCTCGCCCTTCCCGGACATTGCCCACCCCCGTCAAAGCCTTCGAGCGAGCAGCATAATCGTGCTCTCTCTCACACACTCTCACTCTCTCGAAAATCGCTCGCTGTCTCTACACTCTTGGCTTCTGCTCAGCCCAACCGGAGATGGTCTGTGCTTGAGGCGAGCGAAGGGCTCCTGGCGCTCATTTCGGCTGCTCTAGACCCTCGGACCCTCGCTTCCCTTCGCCAGCCACCGTTTCACCACCGTTCAGCTGACCTTGGACTCTGCTGCGGCATTGGTTGAGGCCTTTCAGCTGGTGCCGATCGCAGAGGCGAAGCAAATGCCGGACAAGAGCACGGCTGCTACACAACCAATGGGGAAAATGCCTCATCCCTTATCACCATCGCCCGGCCTTCCAACAAGTATGCCTGACCAGCCGATTTGATAAGGATTGATTCTGGGCAGGGATCGGGTGGCATGGCACTGGGGGGGCTGAGCCTGAAGCTGAACAGCAGTGGTGAGCGGAAGCCAGCCAGGGACGCCCTATCAGGTGGTTCCTACCTCGATCGACAAGTTGCACCGACAGGGATGCCGTGATCGCGATGGTCTGGTGACGTGGCTTCGAGACGTTGGTCTGGCTTTGAGCAGGTGTCGTGGAGGGTGCGGTGCCGCTGATCCATCGCAAGGATCCGATCTAGGCAGCAGCAACTGACAGAACACGGCGGATGGACATTTCCCGGAAAATTGCAGCGCTCAGCGGCTTGGCCGATGAAGGTCGAGTACGAGGTTGTAATGGTTGAGAGCTGCGCTGGGGAACGCCGCAGAGAGCGAAACAGGAGCAGGGATCAAGTGTGTTCGGTTTGGCGATCGAGCGGCAATGCCAGCGATCGCCGATGAATGGCATTGGAGAAGAGGAGGCACCCACGGCACCAATGGAGACGGTGCCGCTCGTATTGGTCCTTAGGAATCCTTTGGTTGGAGAAGGGTTTTCCGGCGGCGCCTCTGCAAGAACCAGAATGCCTATAACCTCCGTCTTGCCCCCTCCACTCTGAATTTCAACTGCAATCTCGAGCCCAAGTTTCTCCTCCATTCATATCTTTCCCTGGCTGTTTTGCGCTTGCATGATACGATGGCCACGATCAACTTGGACAGCGTTAAATTCTACCAATCTCCCAGCACGGCTGAGCCGACTGGCAAGAATCCTATGGTGACCTTTCAGCACATAGGCGAAACCGCTGGAGACACTAGAGGTGGGGATGCAGGTATGTGGAATCCAGCATTAACAATGATGATCTAACGGATCCAGGAACCCTCAAGTGTGTCAGAAGCGATTACAGCGAAGGCCGCCGCGGGGACGATGGGAGTTGGGACAACACCATCCCACTCTCCCTCCGGGCCTCGACAGCCTTGCCATCCCCTGCGCAACCACCGGCTTCGGAGCAGTCCCCGCTCCAAGGTCATGCGGCACATTCGGCGGTAGACCAGGCTCTTTCACCGTTCATGTGGAGTCCAGCGCCCTCTGCAAGCGCAGCAGGCTCAGAGGCTAGGTGCGACCCCCAAAACCCCTACTCGCCGATTCCAACATTAACAGATGGCGTCAATTTAGATGTCCCAACCTTGGCCCGATGACAGACGATTCCATCTTCAATCCTCTTACCCCTGCCCTCTTCTCATCAATATACAATATACAAACGTTCGGATCAAGCGACGGTGTTCATAATTGTACTGAGCCTCACCACGCAGCCGGTGAGGGAAAAAAGGAAGAGGACAAAGGAGTTGGGCACAAAGGAAAGGAATGGGGGGATGAAGAGGCTAGGTGCCCCAACGAATTTATAACGGCCACAGGCGCCACAGGCCTTCGAGATTTCTCCAAGCGCACAGCGGACAATGCAGGTTTGAACGAGGGTGGCGAAAGTGCGCATAGATCGGAAAAAGTCCGATGTGCAGGTGAGTGCGTAGATCTCCATTGCCGTGGGCGTGTCTGACGCTTCTAGAAAGACCCGATCGTGATCGACGAGGCAGATGATACCGACGATGACGTGAATGACCCTGCCGGACATCGCCGGTCTCTCTCGGTGGTCAAGTCGTCTCCTCGGCCTGTCTTCAGAAATCCCTTTGCGCGATTCTACCAGCAACGCAAGAATACAAGTTCAAGTCAATCTAGTGAGGTTGGCAACAGTCAAGGTGAGCGCTGACAGGGCGATTCTGACCAACAGCCTGGATTCCCTCTGACAGACTTCAGATAACCCTCTCGTGATTGAGGATGACGGCGAAACGACCAGCGAAACCGGCGCTTCCACGAGGGCCACGAGCGTTGAGTCTGAGACTGGTACCGCACACCTCTCAAGCTCCCACCCGAGGGAACAGCCTAAGACGCATGGTTGCTTGAATCCTCATACTGCCACCGAACCCACCACCTCATTCCTTGATTGCCCGACCACTCCCAGTATTGTTCTACCCCAGGATCGAGGTGAGCAGACTGCGCGCGGAGGCGATTACGGAGCAGCAGCGACTGTCAACCCCTCGAGCGTTACCGCCGCCACTCTACCATCTCCTGAGCGGGAGGGCCAGCGAGATCTAGCACAGGATGAAGAGGAGGACTGGGAGATCGTGAAGTTTGTTGACAAGAGATGGACGAGGAGGGGTTGCGAGTACATGGTGCGCTGGAAGAATACGTGGATGTCTGATAGCGAATTGCGAAACGCGGCGCGGCTAGTACGGGAGTTTGATGCACAAGTCAGAGGGCAGCGTGGAGGTAAAAGGGGCAGACCGGCTCGCGTAGGAAAGAATGGGCGACCAGTGGCTGTTCCAAAGTGCAGCTGACACCATATAGTATCGTCACTACAGGTTTCATGACAGCCTTCGCGAAGAATTGCGAGGGTCCAGAATACTTTTGAGCTCGCGCAACGCCTTTGCAGCAATGTGTTGTTAGAGATACGTGACACTCCTTTATGTAGTACTAAGTTTTAAGTACTTTGGTAAGGGTGTTCTGTAAGAACCGATGTTATCGGTAAAGTGAGTAGAAGCTTCGCTATGCTGTGTGGAGGTGTTGTTATTAACTTGAGAGTCGAGGACGTAGTAAGGAGAAAAAACTGCTGGGGGACCGTCGCCATACTTATTTATCCTTTTCCTAGCGAAATGCGCTTAGAAAGCCCAGAACCTATACTGCCAGATGCTGAAATCCTTCAAATCTCTATACGCTGCGAGGCACTCGGACTTACGCAAAGTTAGATAGAATCTGTCTATCCACGGTCCCATGCCGAATTTGCCCTATCCTCCGAACAATGCGCCGTCGTTGAAGTCCTTCTCTTCCACCGTTGAAGAAGCTTATTGAATCTAGGCTTTCAACTCCATGGAGCCATCGGCACTACTTCCAACCTCTTGTGATCCTTCGCTAGCGGAGCTACAACTATCAACAGACGTCGCGTCACCCTCCGAGTCATTATCATGTATGGTACGCAGCCACGGATCCTTGTATGCATCTTCCGGAGGGCTACCTTCTCCATTATCCAGAACCCACCGAAAAGAAGCTATCGTAGCATCCATGGATGTGTCTTCGTTGTCAAGGACTCGCGCGCCGAGGAAAGGGTCTCGTTCGGGAAGGGGGTTCGGAAAGATATGTGGAGTCACCAAGTCTCTTCCCATATTGTCGTCAAGTTTGCTTCCGTCCTTAAAGCACCACGTCGAGCCCTTGTATGCCATAGTATGTCGGTCGCAATCTTTATGGACTTGTACTCTAAGCGGGCAATTCTTCAGTAAAGCGTAACCCGGAGGCTCCCAAGGCGTGAAAGGGCCAATTCCATAGTGCAAATCATCATCAACAACTGGAGGAAGCTTTCGCAATCGCCAGCAGTCACTGCGCCGGATATATGCTTCCGAAGAACATATCTCGTAGTATCTACCTTCGCCCGCGGTGTCCATAAACGACTGTGGTACTCCAGTCCAAGCATATGCATGTGGTTCCAGAGGCGGTTGGCCAGTACTTACTTGGCCCAGAATTTTGGACGTCAGGCCGCTGATAGCAGCACCTATCGACAGGAATGCAATGTTTGGGGCGCGTCGAGCGCACATTAAAGCTATGACCTCCGCGTATTGTCCTGGAGCATCTTGGACACTATTCATTTCATTTAGATCCCACAGAGGCTGTAGCCAAGGACTGACGAGATTGCTGGGTACGAGAGGGCTCCAGAAAACTCCACATAGGGTCGAATTGATGACATCGCCTCCGCAGCTCAGCGTAATGTAGTAAGGCAGGTCGTTGAACAATTGATCCAAGTCCTCGCTGCACAGTTTTGCTGACAAAAATGCGGGTTTGCGTGTGCTAGGAGGGGGAAGGGTAGGATCTAGGTTGGGGTAGTTATGTGTAGGAAGTAGCAGTGCCGTTGCGAGTGCCGCATGAAGTTGGTGATGGCTCACGCCGTGTCGATTGCAGAGGCCGATCAGGCTCTGCAATGCCTCATGCGAGGTCAGAGGCGTGTGGCCGCTCATTCCCAGATTTCTACAGCCTTCCCCGCACTGTATGCTGAACGGAAATCCGGGCGCTACTAGAGAAATTTCCCACGGGGCGTGCTGGCCGTACGTATTTTCCAGGAGGAGAGCGACCCGAAAGCCCCTACCTGGAGCCAGAACGGCCGTAAACCACCGCACAGTTCGTGAGTCCACATCGCCAACGTCCACTGGAAAGCTAGAGACAATTTCATCGCCCTGATATAGAGGTGCTGTGGTCCTTGTATAGACCACCTGTGATCCACTCCGACCCTGCAACTCCACCAAACGAGCAGATAATATGTATGACCAGGCCAGAACCAGTATTGCGAGAAAATTCGGCAGGTCATTCCCTTCAAACTCAGTCCATGCGCGGAAGCTGTTACCGCGTAGAGTCACCTTAGTCGGAGCCCGTATCAGCAAGCGCAGCTGAACTGGAGGAATGTGAATGGGCTTCCCACTAGCTTCGCAATCCTTAGATCCTGTAATCTGCCATTTTGACTCCAAGGGAAATGATTCCATTAGACCGTAGCTCGTACGATCAGGTATTGGGGGTACTCTGCCTAAAATGTTCCGAAGCTCGAACCGTTCCAGACTGAGGCCGTTCTTGAGCTCATGGAGAGCTTCATCCGCCTCACGGTTCCAGTATCGCCTTGCGCTAGTATAGGACTTGTCAACTTCGGCAGAGGTAGGTCGTAAAGGCTATTTAAAGATTCCAGTGAGTATAAGTCAACATTGGTACTAGGCTGCAGATACAACTTACCTGGTGTTCTGGCCTATCAGAGCTGTACATCATTTCGAAGATTAGAGCGAGAGTATGTGGTAATTGTTGCGGTAGTGATGGGTTCCCCGCGGGGGAACTAACCTTCGATATCCCTACGTCAACGTCAGCGGGCTTTCCGTCAAGCCAAGGATCTTTGGGCACGATAGTTGAACGAAAGACATGAGTACAAGCTCAGGCAAGAAAGGGGCATGTAATGCTTGCGGCCATATGAATAATGAACACAGCTACCATAAGTGCACCGTATGCAAGAAGAGGGACGCATGGAAGATCTGTCAAGCCACAGGCGCACACCCAAATGCCAGCATACTTCCACCTATGGCAAGTGCAAAGTTTGTTGTGACGGTGGAGGACCATTTCCTAATCTTATCAATGAGATGGTAAGGTGTTGTAAGTTAAAAGCGACACCACTCGCAAAAATAAGATTTTAATCCAATGTTATAGAAAATTCTACGGCCACGCTTCCATTTACCAAACGCCGCTGTTCCGTTCCCATCTTAACGCCAATATTCGCCCCGTTAAAGAGCGTCTTTGCACTGCTACCGACACGCCTCAGGGCAATGAGTTGAATGGAAAACATAGCCGTTTGATAATAGATAACTATACTAAACGCGGATTATGTTATGTGCTACCCAAAGTCCAACGCCAACAGTACGAAACGTATGAGCAATTTGGTTTTGTCGGTCGTGAGGTCAATGGTATAGACTTTCAACAACGCTCGTGCCGTTGAATTCGCGGATGAAGTTCTCGCTCGCCTTGACCGCCTGTAGGATATGGTAATAGGCCACTCGAGTGTTTCTCTTGGTAGCTAGAGCGTGAGCGATGGTGACCACGTTCTTAATCTAGCAGAAAGTTGATCAGTGGAAGGAGTCTCCAGAGAGGCAGTATATAGGAAACCTACCTGTCGACCGTTGAATTCCGTGGTGGCCAAGCGTCCTATTTCTTTGCGAGTCACCACCGCTCCTCCTTTAGACGTGTGGACCCTGTGAAGCATATGTCCCCAGATTTGGCTTCGCACATTAGCATCTAAATCGTGGTATTTCAACATGAGATGGATCCTGCTGAGGATCGCGTCATCGAAGTTGGAAACTCGGTTTGTGGTGAGGAACATAATACCATCACAATATTCTAATTTGCGAAGGAACACCGAGACCAGCTTGTTGCGAGCGACATCCGCCTTCGAGCGTTGTTCCAAATACACGTCTGCTTCGTCTAGAAGAACGAGGGCATTCCAGTGATTAGCGGTCTGGAAGACGCGCAAAAGCTGAACTTCCATCGTCGCTGAATCAAGGCTCAACTCTCCGGCAGAGATCTGAAGAGTCAGACAAGATCGAGGAAGGATTCAAAGCAGATATACCTACCGAATAGAGCGGCCTTTGAAGATGCTCAGACACCGCCTCCGCCGTCAAGGTCTTTCCGATGCCTGGTGTTCCACTAAGTGACACGTCAGTTGTTTCCTGGAGGAGTATTGAGCGTCTTACTGCAAAAGCACATTGAGGCCTCGTCCTTTACCCGTCACAAAGTCATCAAATGGGACGCTGGGCACCAGACCCAGACGAGTTTCCGCCAGGGCTATGATGACCTCCTTCTGTTCATCGGGGATTGTCAAACAATCGAAAGGTGTTGAAGACCATTTGATATCTTCGATATCGGCAACGGCAAATTCAACTATATATCAACGGATCAGTTTGGCTATCCCTGCACCATAGAAGAGACACCATCATACGCCACGTTTTGTCTCCAAGACCGAAACCTGTCACAGTCGGACAGCAGATAAGTAAGTCATTCTCCTCAAGCTTGGTTAGCTCCACCCCATTGCCTTTGATCTGGTCAAGGGTTCGTTCGCTAGAAGACTCCGAGAAAGCATCGAAGAACCCATCATTATCCATCTTCTTCCTGACCAATTCATGGGGCTGCGGTCTGGTATAGTTAGGATTCATCTTCCGGAAAAAAGCAGCATCAAGCATAACCCGGCTGTCGACAGAAACCTTGACAGGCTCTCCGTCCTTCATGTAGAATGCCGTACCTCGGCAGTGACGATGGTAAGCTCCGAGCATGGAGACGAATTTTCGGCCGCATTTGACAAGTTGAGCTTTCATTCCTTGTTCGTCTGGATGGTATCGAATAGGAAATGCGTTCAGCGTGCTGATGCGCCTTTTCCCACGGAATTTCACGATGGCAAGATTGATCGATGCTTCCCTAAACACCTGGCCGTCGTAATCCAAATACCGACACTCCATCTTGTAATACTTCAGCCCACTGCTTGTCTCCTGCTCTTCGCCGGCATCATATATGACACACCGTGGTTTGTCGGTGCCAAAGCAAGTCGTGTAGGCCATCGAGTTTGGCGTGAAGAGTGCCCAAAGCAAATCGTAGGTGATTTCGTCATTCTCCAAAAGCGAGAGAAGGCGCTGAGCCGTTGATCGGTAGGTCGTTTGGATGAAGTCGACCAAGAGGTCTAAGTGCTCGAGGCAGGCAGTACCGTGTGTAGTGCCAGTAGTCGTGTTACCTTGATACGATTCCAATTCGTGCAAGTAATTGTACAGTAGGTTTTGTTCAATCTAGACTCAGTCAGCGGAAGTTTCAAGCCAACATGCCGGAGGAGAGCTATACAGCAGGCTTGTCTTCATTCAGATTGACCGTGCGGATGTCTCGAAGAACCGTCCTCAAGATGTCTCGTAGCCCTTCTGATTTAATATCAATGTAGTATGTCGGGTCTATCGTCTTCTTGTCTACACCATTCTCGTTAGGCGAAGAAGTGTACATGGGCAGCAATGTGCTTACCAATTCGCTGGCGAACGACGAATACATACTGATCCAGGTCGGTTACTGCCTCGGACGATTTGATTGACTCTTCGATTCTATACCCATATGTCTTTGAATCCCAACTCCAAGTACGTAAATGTCAGCGAGTCTCAACTCTCAAGCCAAAACTTTCTCGTACTCACATCTCATTGACGGTCTTGAACTCTAGCTTTGAAGCTCTGGTCTTTGCTCCTTGCTCACCTGCGGGTGCTTCTTCAGTCTTGGTGGCACTCTCCGGAGCCGGGAGGGCTATAATGGCTTTCAGTAGTTCCACGACCTTTTGTACGTGCTCCAATGTAAGCACGTGCTTATGTGCGGGCAGTACGGGGCTGCTGGGAGGTGTGTCTGGCTGTCGTGGAGAGGCAGGCGGCTTTGGAACGACATCTGTTGATGCCATTATCTCAAGGATGCAGCGATTGCTGATGACAAAGATAGCGAACGCGAATGATATGGTCGATTGAGAAGTATGCTTTGTGTTCGTTAGGTGAGCTCTGCAAGTCGGTCAATCTGGGCTGTGGCGTGACAAGTGAAGGATCCTGGGCTGAAGAGAAGAGCTGGAAGCAGCTGGGAACGACATTTATATATCTCTTCCCAGAGCTCAATCGGCCCATCCTTCTACGTGAGTCAATCTGTCCTGCGTAATCTCTTCCCTTTTTGACGGTGAGGATGCCCCTCGAGGAAAATATTCCATGCACGAGTGCAAGGACTCGATTGCAGTAGCAAGCCGCAAGGTCTCTTTACTCGTAGACTTCTGTCCCGCGCAAGTGCAAGACCAATCGTGGTAAGGAACTTTGGGAACGCAGTAGCTGAATGTGCCTGGGGTAATGAACGGTGCCGTGATAGCGTCGGTGGTCTCCCGCGCATGAGTCAAGTGAACGTGATTGGACTGCATAAGATCCTAGAGGGGCTTGTTAAGAACGGTGTATATCCTCCCTTCCAAATTCTGTGACCGAAAATCCATACAGTTTGTACGACCAGGTCACTTCGTCAACTCTTGAGCTTCGATATCAAATAGGCAGAGTTGCAGAAGTCGGGCGTATCAGCTAGGCTACCACAGCGTTTAGGAACTCAATTTCATTTGGCAAGGGCAATGGCCGCTAGAGCTAAGGGCGGGATCGGGGCAGCATCTGCCCGATCCAACTGCTGCAGAGATGCATATACACCCCCAGTCGCCAGATTCCTAGTGACCTCACAGGATCCAAGATTTACCTTCTCGCTCCCCTACCAAAGAATCGACGATTTCGGTGATTAGGCCTCCAATACCTCACTATTGCAACGCGAACATCACACGTGCCTTGAGTATGTCGGCAGCCGTTGCTATATCGCACGTCCAGGTCTCGATTGAAAAGGTTAATCGCGCAGTAAGACAAATCGCAGATGTTCATCCAACAAGCGCCCGATTTCAAGCCTTGGAGACCTTGTGTTCGAGGCTCAAAGAGGTTGCAGCAGAATTTTCACATGTCACAGATGCTCTCAAGGATACACGCGAGAAGCAGGTTCGCCTAGAAAGCGCTACACATGTATCCTACGCCGAATCCATCAAGGAATACCTTAAGGCAAACAGTCAATTGAAGAATTCAGTGACGTTCAGGCGAAACATCGTCTTGATCTTCCAAGGCCCTAGAACCTCAACCTTCGACTCCGATGAAATTAAATCAAGGAAAGCATCGACTCGGAAGAGATGTGAACAAATACGTGCACTAAGTCCTGACGGTGTCATTTCGTGGGCATCGACGTTCGCGCCTAATCTGTGGGGTCAAGGCTCAATGGGAAAGGAAGTATTTGATCACCTTCTAAAGAATGCTGAACTAGAAGAGGTCCAGACATGGCCGGCCGGGGTATACGAGATGTTGGGCGGTTTGGCAACCGAAGAACCGTTACAGGAATCTCATGAGTACCACCAGTTCCTGAAAGGTCCATCCCCTTCAATGCAAAGTCATCAACGGCCTAACGAGATGATCAGACCTGGATAATCGGGGGAACATAGAGGACATTTCGGCTGATGACAGAGCGGACCCGCCCTTGCAAGCCCAAGCAGGCCACGAGGAAGGTATGAATCGTACGATACTTGGTCTCATTTCCCGGCTCTAATTTAACTTTCAATGACTACAGGACAAACACAGATGGCACGAACGGAGACTCAATCGTCGATGGCGCAAACAAGTAGGCGTAAGCAACAGCTTTCATAATGCACAAGGCACTACTAAAAATATTTTGCTGTAGAAATTCAGTACATGTTCTCGAAAGCACCAACCGATCGGATACCGCTTTTAGGTAAACTCCTTTCTGACGCGGTTCAGACCAGCTATCAATGGAAAATGGAAAGGGAACTTGCAGAACAGACTACGGACTGCTTGACAACAATGATTCCCAAAGATCAAAACCAAGATATCTCCATCACATTGTGGATCGGCCAGGAAACAGGAGACCAAATGATCGACGCCTTCAAACTGAGGCCTACTTGGTCATCTTGACTGTGCCATCTACCACCTTAACCTTAAAACCCTTGGGAACGCGGCTCTTCCCTTCTTCGGTAGTGTTTTCGTGCTCCCAATAAGGGGAAGTGTTCTTCGCTGCTTTGGGATCAAAAATCATGATCAATGTGCCTTTGCCTGTTATCCATCTGTCGTTATCTACCGCGTCGAATAAGTGAAACGATATATATTCTTCTTTTCCTTCAAGTGCTACGTCCCCACGCTGAGTGAATTCTGGATTAGCTTCTAACGTATGTTGAATCGTGTTTAAATGGTCCGATGTACCTTTTTGGACATGATCAACGACCGATGTCGGATTGCAAAAGGCGCCTGTGCCGAGAAAAGAGACCTATCCCATGTCAATATGAGTTCTCCACGCCCTAAAGTGGGTCCTCACAGTGGCTTTGCCAATAGCAGAAGATCGTAGCGTAAGTTGTATGCCAAAACCTTCTCAATAGCCCAGTATGTCCGGTAGATGACGCTGGCTGCTTGTTTTGCGGACGTTGATGAAGTAGACAGGTGTTGCATTCGTTCCCAACCAGGCGGACGGCAAATTGTGAGCTTAAGTATCGGAATGAATGCAGCAGGAAGTGACTGCCTGGAGGAGTGGGGAATGTAATGCGAGATGGAGTGACGCGCCTGTCGCCTATTCGGCACAAGTAGGCCTTACGGACTGTAGAGTGGATCCAAGTAGCTCAGCTTGTACTAACCTTGTCTGTGAGGTATTTAAATTGCGTCGATGGTAAGTCGCGGAGTAAGGTCGACTCTCACGACGTGAGAAGCAATCTGTGCGTCCAAGCGGATCTCTCACACGGTATGGAGATGAAGCAGAGTAAATGCGCACAGCGCAAGCAGTGAATATGATTGTAAGTATCGATAGCCTCGACGTTGAGGCCCAACGGATATTGAGAGCTGTCCCTCAGCTGAATAGGACGAATATCACTGGCGGATCTGGCTGAACGCTGTGAAATGCACCAGATAACAGGCTGGCGAGACACACCGGAGTTGGAATAATAGTGTTCTTCGTCCTTTTATTGATTGAGGCGTAAACCACCTTACACATGGGTTGAGTCAGAGGCAACGGCGCCCGAATCATCAGGCAAACCTCAGTACGGCCTTACGTCAGGCGGTCTTTTGAAACATTACCGCGGCTTTACTGATCTAGGACTAGACGGACTTTTCTGACCCTAAGGCCTCTTTTCTCCAACTGTAACCGATCCCCTACGGAGTAAAAACCCTTCGACGAAAAGCCCGATCATAGGCTCCATAGGTATCGTGCATCAGCTCACACAATCGAACGCTCGACTCCTCCAAAATCGAGAAGGCGGAGATGTACTGGGTACGGGGAAATGGAGGCTTTTCAACACCGAGCTTCGTATGCTGGCTCCACAACAGTGTTATGAGGCTGTGATTGCCGATGGCACCTACACGACACTCTTGATCCAGGAATCAGAAATCGACATCGACACCGAGCTACTGTTATCTGCAATGAATATTGGCATCGAAGCAAACGAGCAAGGTCGTTGCTCTGAAATTCAAGAAGATCTTGAGGAGATATGATGAAGTCTGGGCAGCTATGGACATTACACGCACATTTCGCCTGATGGCGGATATATCTACTCGGCGACGACAGTGAAAGTCTTGAGAAGATTGCCGTTATATTGGTATTTGGGTTCGTGCCAATAAAATGTCCCGTCAAGAACATGGACGTAAAGGGGGTACAGTTGATAGCATTTCTAAGCGACACCGTGTACCCAGCCCAAAAAAATTCACCAAAAACCAAATATTCTAGCAGTAGCACAACTGAAGCTAGGTAGGCGAAGCGTAGAGATACGTTCGATGGCTCGAGGTGGCTATACAACGGCGTCAGCAAAGGTGGCGACTAGCCTTCAAGGTCCTTACACCTCGAGATCCAAAATCCATGTCCGGATTTCGCTTTTACCACACTACCACCGTTACGGTTGACTAGTGGAACGCTTGGCCACTACAGCTTTGAACGGTCGACAGGTATATTTGCCATGCAGCGAGTCCCGAGTCTCTCTTTCACTTCACTCACCCACTGTCCGCTAGATAAAGAACGTGGTTACGATAGCTCACGCTCTCGCTACCAAAAAAAACACTCGAGTGGACTATTCCCATGTCCTACAGGCGGTCACAACGAGCGAGAGCTTTTTTCACGAATTCAACGGTACAAGCATCATCGAAAGTCTATACAGCTGACAATACGAAGGACCGGATTCTCTTTTCGTACATTTCTTACTGTTGGCGGTCGACTTAGGTTCTGTAAAACCTAATTAGAATCCTGGCATAGTAGACAGTCTTAGTGGTGCTTTGAATCTATCGGAAACCTATGCCCATTAGATACGTATTGGTTGGTGAAGCGGGACTCTTAAAACACATAGGGAGTTCATTATTCTGTCAAACTTGACCGAGAGCTGCAGATTAGAGGCTTGAATGAAACCCGTGGAAGGTGCAGAACATCTATCTGCAGTTCCATTTAAGAACACTAAGCAATCCTTATATACAAGGTTCCAAGGCTCTTCCAATCCATAAGATGGCTGAAAGGCTGTAACCCCTCTTTCATTGGCTCAGGTATTCCTCTTCCAAGAAGGGCGATGGCTTCTGGATCCGTACAGAGCGTGCGGCAACAACTCCTACTGCGTTTCCCAATCGTTGGCTCAACTGTCGCAGTGATATAAAAATCCGGCGAGCTCCATAGTCGGCGACCGCCGTGCATGAACCAGACATTTATCTCCGCTTACTCCGAGCCATGCCGACAATCAGTGACAGCCAATCATTCGTGCAGACGCTACTCGCCGTGAAACCCGCTAGAGGTGGGGGTCAAGCATCGCTTGCCGCGCGCTCAATTGTTTTCTGCCCTCCTTCCAAACGAAGTTCATCTGCAACTCATCCTCCTTCATCTTTGAATACTATGCACCCTCACGATGTCCTCCATCCGACGCCCGTAAGGGATCTCAAGCGCACTCTTACCGATCTCGAATTTGTCTCTGAGCCCGCGAGCAAGCGCACCCGGCTGTCGCCAGATCAATTACCAACTCCTCCCTACTCGTCACAAGACGGGCATCCTGAACAGTCCAGCGCCCTCAGCGACTCTTCGGACTGGCGAGAACGGCTCAAGTCGTCGCTCCTCAGACCTCTTGATCATTGTCCGCCTACTACCAAGCAGCTTACGGCTAACCCGCAATTGAGCGCCTGGCTCGACGCAGTTCCTTATCCTCGCGCCGATTCCTGTCCAGCCAGTCCTCGTATATTTTCGCCACCGAGCTGTCCGTCTCGATCTGATTACGTTGAACTCAAACGTCCACAAAGTTGTGAAGCTTGCTTTGACCTCGTCAGGCACAAACGGCCAGCGAGCGGTTCAGACCCGAAACCCAAACGCGCCCGGCTGACATTGACGACGCTCCAAAAAATGTCGCAGCAAGAATCACAATATGCCGAAAATCTTGTACCTCGGTCCAACTCCTCAAGCAACAAGGCACCCGGTACCTCAGATGCTACGTACATAGATACGCTCTACGGCCACGGCATCGTTATGGACCTTTCAGGAAGGAAAATACCTGAAGAGCTTACGCCTTTAAAAGAGCGAATACTGCAAAAGCGGTCCTCACCACAACTAGACGACCAAGCTGTCTTCGCGGTCATGGACGCAGCGGAGGAACTTGCGTATAACTCAGAAGGTCCAACAAACAAGATTCTTAGGACGCCCATGTTTCCGCTCGGGTATGGTGGCTTGGTAGAGGGTGGAAACACTCAATGGAATACTGTTGCTATGCCAAATAACCCCCAATGTGACAACAAGCTCTCGGCGCCCAAACCCGATGCCTATCTGGCCTATGCGCGCGGTTCAAAATCTCCTTGGACAGTCAAACAGAACAACGTCGTCAATCATCCTAGGGTACGGCCGTACTCCCAACCGGCAAAACGCAATACGTTTCCATCTCTCTCATTGGAGCTGAAGGCTGAGTCCGCTGGTGGAGTGCTAACCACAGCGGAGGCGCAGGCTGCGGGCAGCGGATCGCATTCTGTCAACTCAATACTGTGGCTTCTTGAGGAGGCTAAGGCGGCTGGGCTCACCGAAGTAGACCTGATGCGGGACACCGTGTCCTTCTCGATTGTGTCGTCTCACAGACAGGCCATAGCCTACCTCCATTGGCTCGATCCCAAGGAGAAACATTTCTATATGTCTTACCTCCGATCATACTCAACTTTCGAGGCGGACGGCATTCGAGGGTGCAATAACACTATCAAAAACATAATTGACAACGCCAAGGGGCCTCGAAAAATCAAGATTGGGGAAGCACTTGTCACTCTAGAACCCATCAAAGGTTCTTGGAATCCCCAACCTACCGCCACCAACCCGCCAACGCCCAACACCTCCTTCTCTGGAGACCCGAGACCCCGTAAGCGGGGCCGAGACTTGCAGGTGTAGTGATGGGAGTTCGCAGCAGAAGGCTGGCCTCTTTTTGCCATAGATGACCTAGAGTCCTCGTTTCAATTAACGTATAGTCAGCCGTGCCATTTGTGCTAGAGATGGGCAGCAGTCTTGCATTGGCTTCTACTCATCATGTAAAGTATACATATAGTTATTAAAGCAATCTTTGACTTCAATTTCGCATCTTCTACATCACATCTTTTCAAACGTGAGGCTTTCCTTATAACGACTCCTGCAAGGATGAGGATGCGGGTTTTATTGGCCTAGAAGCCGCCATCCACGCACTCAATGGCTGAGCTATTCACTTGAGGCAAAGGAATATATTCACTGATGTTCAGTTCACGTAGTCCATCGATGTTGTCGAGTAAAGATGGCCTCCTCTCGTCGACACACGATACACAAACCTGCTTGAAAAATATCGAGCCTCATCATCCCGGTTGGGGGGAAGAGAAAGGGGACAAAGGAGCGAGCTGCAGTACAGATAACATCATCCAATGCTCTCTCCAATCGCCCATTGCGTTGCCAACTCCTGAACCGTCACTGGGTTCGTGTCCACCTTTCCTACTCTCGTTTAAATCAGCACTGTCTGCTAGACGTTCACGGCCACTCAATTTTACCCCAGACAGTCATGGTATGAACACCAGAAGGAGAACGAAGAGGGAGACCAAAAATTTAGTTTGGGAGAGATCAGATATAGCACGGGGGTCACCCAATAATGGAGACCAGGAGATGCGGCAAAATTGGTGTTGAACCGTCCGCTAAGTCACAAATGGGAAGGGCGTTGACAGCTTCCGTCGAAACGGATGTGATACGAATCGTCATCTAGCATCGTGACGTTCGGATGGCTTACGGCTGTTTTAGATGGGGGCCTGCGTAGGACTGTGAGATGGATCCTTCTAGAATCCTTGACTTGCGGACCCATTAGGTCCGCAAGTCCAGATCGGTAAGATCGTGGCGCTTTCAACTTTCGCTACGAGCATCCGGCATGACTCTTGAAGCACCACAGCACACATACGACAGCGACTCGCAGCGGTCATTGATGACTTGGAATGACTTCCCAACGGAATAATAAAGCAACAGGACAGAAATTCCACAAGCGACGCCATAATTTCCTGAAAAGAGCAAATGATCTGAAAAAGCTGTGTGGAGCAGAGATTTACGTTCCATATATCGAACAGCAATAATTCCTGGCCACCGAGTCCGAGACAGATTGTGAGTTTTCACCTGAATATACACACGGAACAATGACGGAGGTAAGGTAAAGATGCCTGCGCACTTTGGACGTGTAGTCAAGTCGTGACATCCAATGGCGGGTGACAAGAACGGAGAGGTTGAGGGCATACAGGCTGTGCAGCTTCTGTGAGGTGTGCTTTACGTTGGCAAATAGTCGATAACCAAAGACTCGTTCCAGCTGGCGGCTTGCTTACCAGTGGTCCTCCCTCAAGGACTAGACTACGAGGTAGGGTAAACAAAGCAGGAACAATCAATTCGGAACGGATCGAGGTACTCCATGTCCGCGATTTTAATTCGCATTATATTACAACCAACGGCTTCTTTAAACTTGGGTCATTCATAAAGCTGTCAGACAGACCTTCTAGGAATCCTGATTTACGGACCATAGGGTCTGCAAATTTGAGGATCCTTCATCTGAATATCCGCGTTGACGTGACTCCTGGCGTACCTCTAATGTGCGAGAAATCGCCCGTAGTGTACACTGCAAAAGCCAGTACTGTGAAAGCCACTGTGAAGCCAGTGCCGTAAGGATTTCTGAACTGTAGGGCAACGAAGGCCTCAAGGCGTCAAAAATTGCAAGGGATTTTACACCGTAAGGGAAGCAATGCCCTGGGGTTCAGCAAAATCGTACGATAAGCAAGGCCCTACGGTAAGCAAAATCCTAAGGTAAGAAATGCCGTAGGGTGAAGAAGTCCCTAAGGGACTTCTGTACCCTACGGCCGCGACTCCCCCACAGCATCTGCGGGCCTACTCACTCCGAGCGCCTATATTTCCCCACACATCTGACGTCTTGAGGGTCTAAGGACAACAGACATCACGAAGGGAGTCACGAAGTGATTCACGAAGCTGGAAGGAACAGCTTATGACTGGTCACACTGGTCTGGTAGCCCCTGTGCAAACTGCAGCCAATCAACAATTGCCACCTGGCGACCGGTCTCGATTGAGACCAGTCATTGATTTTTGGCTCCCGACAAGTCAACTTATAGGACTTGGACGCCTTCAAGTTCTTACTCGCTCAAAATTCCCCATCATTCAGACTCTCGTCCTGCTCATATGATTTAAAACGCTGCGAAGAAAGTAGGTGACAAAATAACCATACACTCTAATCGTGCTCTATGTCCTCAAAGACTCTCCTGAGATAAAACAGTTCCGTTACGGTGTGTGGTGCTACCCTCTTCTCCGGTTTTGCTCCCTGGCCTTGCGCTGTATACATTCGTAAGGAGGGACGCAGGGGTTTACTAGCGAAGTAAAATCTCTAAGATCCTGCAGGATCTCAACGACCTTGAGCCCAGACAAGGAATTACCTTATTTTCGAAAACGACCGCAACTTCCTTATCTGTCGCCAATAAGAAAAGTCCTAGCGGAACGACCCGTTACACAACCGATCTTAGGAGCTATGTGAGAACAAAGTAATTTCAAGTTCCAATAAGCGGTGTATTTGAGATTGAACTAAATGACTTTTATAGAGTAAGTTTTACAAGTATCAAAGTTCATTTTAAACATAAGACGTGGAAAGCTTATAACCAATTTAATCCCTAATCCAATTTGTAAATTATGAATTTAACTAACCAATTTCAATCTCATCTCGGTTCGTCGAACGTATACTTAATCGACACGAAATCTTCTCCCCGCCTCAGGTGAAGTTCTGTCGGAGTACATGTAGCGCCAAGGTAGAATTCCATTTCGGTGTTATAGCTTAAGCCTTCCGCGTTAATCGCTTGCGAGTTAACGTTTCCGGTCTCGGTGCCTTGGAGCCATTTGACTCGTATCAAACAGCGACTGCTAGGATTAGAGACTATGTCTGGATTGGGGGACGCAGTGGTGTCACTTGACAAGTGCAGATTGAGGCGGGTGGTGCTGACGTTAATAGATATGTTTGGGTATGAGATTGGGCGCCGGATGGGTTCGCCTTCGGTCAATTCGTGATGCGGTTTTGGTGATGCTGTAGAAGAAGGGCTCGGGGGTGGGAGAGGAGATGCGGTAGGGGTGTTTGTAGATGTGTCTCGTGATGGGAGTTCTTTCGCGGTCATAGGTGCTTGGGCTGGTGGATGAAGGGTTGAAGTGCTTGGTAAAATGGACGATGTTGCACCAGTTAGGTGTTCGCCTTGTGGAGGTACTTCGGATAATAATGGGTCTAGGCTCGTCAAGCCTAAAGAAGCAGGACCTTCCGAGGAGATCGGAAACTTGGGTATAACTCTATCAGGTAACTGCTCCCGGGTTAGTGCCAAGCGAAGACCAGTTGATAATTAGGAAACTGGGGGCAGTACCTGGTTGATACGGGATAAAGATCTGGCCAGGGTACTCTCATTTGGGTGATCAGCCCGTACTGGCCCCCTATCTAGGGCTACTCTGACCTTGACTTTCAGAATGTCACTGAAATTTCTCAGAAGAACGTCAAAGTCGCGGCGACGCATCTCTGGTAGTAATATGTGCCACTCTGGCAGAGTCCATCTGTGGTAAAGACGGCCATGAGTCCTAGGAACGTGGTATTGACCGTGAAGCCTGAAGAAAAGATCACAAAGATAGCATGCGCTCTTGCTGGAACTGATTGTCCTTGGTCGTATCCTTTCCGAATTCAGCTCGTAGAAGAAGAGAAGCTGAATCTCTGCATGCACTTTGACAGATTTATAATAATCTGCGATGGTCACACGGAACTCGTCAAGTATGACTTGGATAGGCTTCCCCAAACATCTCTCTAGCGAGGGCTTGAGTGATCTTGATTGCACAGTACTTCCAGGTCGAAGTATGTTTTGGAGTGCTGTAAGAGGATGAACATTCTTATCTACGTTTGAAGGTTGAGAGGGACGCAGGGTTGGAGAAGTCTCAATTGTAATGCTGTTGAATATAGAGTACTCCTCGCTTCGAGCGACGCAAACAAGCTCGTAGCTGATTGAATAGTATCGACCAAGCTTCCCCACAGCTTCAGGGAGGAATGTTTTGAGCTCAGGGTTTAGCCTTTTCGAGGAATTAAGAGCCAAGTCAAGCTTCGTTTGTGAAGCCAAATCATGCATCTGAGTTATCAACTCCATGGCCACATTTTGTACCTCGGAAGATGCTGCAGAATGCTCTTGAATGTCTTCTAATTTCATGAACAAAGCTTTGAGAGCCTTTATCTTTGTTAGGATGTCCGCCAATTGCATTATTGTGATATTCGGACTGGGCTCTATAGGTTGGTCTCGTATGGCAGTATCCAACAACGTGATTAGCGCAGACTTGTCCTTGTTTCTCGAAGTTTTCTTAGCATGCCTTGATCGTAGCCGAGATAGGATACGGTAATAATCTAAAGTGACGATGCATCGGAAAAGAGCCTTCGTATCATCATCTTTGCTATTCGCTAGAACATCATCAGTTTACTATAACCCATGTTTAATCGAATGTAGGGTGTACACCTCTTGACGCTGCTTGTTCCAAGATTTTTGCCATAAGCTTGAACCCAAGCACTACCTCATCAATGTCACCATTGTTCGAAGTCAATCGAATTGTACAGCTGCGACGATCACGAGCTTCCTCAAGGCAGACCGCCGTGACCCTAGCCGAGTCATGTGTAGTAGCTGACAAGAACGCCAAATTCTCCACAATCTGTTTTTCACACTGGAAGGGTAGTTGGTATATGCTTGTGAGAACTGAAAGTGTTTTTGACGGCTGATTGTCTTTTGGACTTTCGGGACATTCGTTCAGCATGTATAGAAGAGTGACCGCCTCCATTAGACTCTTGTGAGATGTGCCTCTGGACATTATATTGTTCATGATGGCATTATATTCCTGCGTATTCGAGATTTCGTTTACGAAAGCCCGTCTGGCTCGGTAGAGCTATGGTGTTTGGATTGTCTGGAGCATTCTTTGTCAGCTCCTACCAAGGTATGAAAATCTGGTGTGGCTTTACCTATAGTTGGTTGCTTCGGCGGTCAACTCAACCCCAAAATGACTGCGAACTCTTGTTGCACTTGCAGCTGTTGCCATCTACGTCCGGTACGCTTCTGCGGTGCATATTATGTCGCAAGCAGATCTTGCCTATTCGTAGCCGAGATCGAGCTAAGGAATTTACTTAGATGCTTAGGAATGGAATCATGAACAGTATTAGTAGTAGCTGTATCGCTGCCAAATCGACGTGGGAACTTTTGCCAAGAATTCCACAGCTTTCTGCATAAGCTAAAAACTTTGGGGAGGGACTATAGGTGTTAGTCCACCTCGGCCTGGGTGCGTGCAGCAATGTGAAAGCAAGTATGAAGACTTGATAATAGTCCCTATTTAGAATAATAATAAAATTTTTCTGTGATCGTATGATCTTAAAAATCATACGATTTTCCTTCTTCCTGTTTTCGTATGATCTAAAAAATCATACGACTTTCCTACCCAAATATACCAACATCAAAGATGCCCACGCTCTCCCTGAGGTGTCTTCCCTACTTCGCCGTTTCAAAGGTCATTGTTTTTACCCCCATAAAGCCAGCTGGACCCTGTCCGACGCTGCTACCTCAAAGCCGCGGGTCGCAATGTTAATTTAATGCAAGGATGCTCCCGCCGCCAAGGCAACAGTTTCAGGCTCTTACGTGCTGCGCCCCTGCACTGCCCCGGGGGGCTCACCTCGGCTGCCAAGAGAGTTCGACGATTAGCCGCGACTGACGGTTGAGAAGTTTAGATATGCGAATGAGGAGATGATTATCGATAGGTATAGTCATGCGTATTTCACATCCGCATTTTCCTCTTTGCTAGTTTATATGCACTCCAGACGCCTTCTATATTGCATACGTAATCAATCACCATGGCAAAGGTACCTTGTAGTAGGGTCAGGTTGCCCATTCCACACTGTTGCGTTGCAGCTTATCGAAGAGGGTTAGCGGGATCGCCCTGTCATGCGCGCTTAAACAGAGATCCGCGAGATGTTAGCGTCGATGTGTGATGGTGGGGCAGGCAGGGCTCAAGTGCTTGCCTCGTCTTTATTCTAAATCATCTTTGCTTTGTGCGAAGCGATTCTTCATTTCCTCCGTTACAGTTTCAGTCGTTTGAACGGGCGTCCAGTCTTCTGACATCTTCGGGTGCGTCAGAGTTCACTTCGAAGTCAATATATGTCTTTACGCTTGTGTACATTGATTTCATGGAGTACATAGCCATCTCGGATTTACAGTGTCGTACTGTTCGTAGCTGCCATGATACAAAGGTGTGTAAATCGCAGTTTTGCAACGAGTGTTTAGATTCTGGCGCATCTGACGCTGACCAAGTTAAGCATTCGGGCTGACTTCTGAAGGACCGACATTCAGAAGAGTCGAAGTGAATCGTTGAATGTACTGCGTACTGCAGGCGGCGGCTGTGAAGATGAGCGCGTGCGGGCTTCAGCAATTACCAGCCTGTTGCCAGTAATCTCACGGAGTGGACAAGGATTGTGTATAGCGGTGTCGTGCTTGAAGCCTGATCCAAGCGATTACAGCAATAGTCAAGTTCAGATTCACACGCCGAGTTTCTCACGAGGGTCAGTACGGTTATTCAGGCTGTCAGTAAAGAAAGTCGGGCGATCATTCGGCTCCAGCTGGACTCAACTTTCTCAATCTGTCCAGTAACGGTTGCTTCGTCTTCTTTCCGTCCTTTGACTCGGCCAGTGTTGTCACGCCCAGTTGATGACATCGATAGAACTCTGGTGGAACGATAGAGCACTAATGCACCTAGAAGCTGCATATCATAATAGATCAATATGCCCTGAAGTTGTGGACAAATGTTGGGTCTGACAAGCCCGTCGACGCCGGAGGAAATGCAATGAGATCATGCCTCGGCATCTCTTAGGTCCAAGCTCCAAGTCGCCTAGCGCCAAAACGGATAAGGCTGAAGTATCACCCCACCATCTCAAACACATAGCCACGATAGCTTGCTAGGATTCTTCCATACAACCGATCTCCAAACAAAACAACCATCACGTAAAGTCAATACCACACGTGTCTGCATTATTTGTTAGCCAATCGATCATCTCAAGCTCACTAAGGTGTTGGAGCTGTACAACGGAACCCTAGCAGCGTTCTACAACATTACCTGATCTGCTATTTAGACAATCTCTCCGCATTGGGATAATGGACGTCGTCAGTGCTGCGGCAAGTGTTGGTGCCCTTGTTGAGATATCGCTAAAGGTTACGTCTCTCTGCGCGGAGTATTACACCCAAGTAAAGAGTGCCGGAAAGGATATCAATCGATTTAGTCTAGAGGTCCAAGCACTTGCCAACGTTCTCCAAAGTCTGCAGAAACTCGCAGAAAAACCAGCGGCGGAGAAGCTTCTGACGGCAAGGTCGTTGAGTGAATCTGTCGAATCGTGCTTGCGGGATCTGCAGTGCTTGAAAGAGAAATTAGACCCAGGAAGAGGTCGGAAGGCTATGAGTCGATATGGAATTCGAGCTCTGAAGTGGCCCTTCGTCGGCAAGGAACTGGAAAAGACCATCATTATACTTGAGAGACATAAATCCACCTTCAATACTGCTCTGAATACAGATCAAACGTACGCCGTCTCATCTGACCGTAACATTCAGATTAAGCTAACGCCATTAGCTTTTTGATGCTTGAATTCGATGCCAAGCTCGACTTGGCTGAGCAAGATCGCTGTCTTTCTAAACTTCCCTATGCCGACGGTGCCAATTTTAATTCAAACGAGCGGCAACACGAGCCTTACTGCCTTCCTGACACTCGTGTTGATATCCTACACCAGATCATGAAGTGGAGCGCTGACCCATGCGACAAGGCCATATTCTGGTTAAACGGCATGGCAGGTACGGGAAAGTCCACCATCGCTCGGACTGTCGCACGCACTCTCACCGAGCAAAATCGACTGGCGGCAAACTTCTTCTTCTCCAGAGGCCGAGGCGACCTCAGCCACACTGGTAAACTCTTCAGTACTGTTGCAAGCCAACTGGCAGGCACTTCCCCGGCGCTTAGACACTATATATGCGAAGCAATAACTGAAGATGACAATATTGCTCAGCAATCCATGCGTGATCAGTGGTCAAAGTTGATATATCAACCACTACTGAAATTAGAACGCCATACCCAATCATCTGCAACATTCGTCTTCGTGGTAGATGCATTGGACGAATGCGGCCGTCAAGAAGACGTCACGACGCTTCTCCAACTCCTGACCGAAGCCAAAGATCTCAGAACTGTGCAGCTCCGGGTCCTCGTAACAAGCAGACCTGAGACTCCTATTCAGCTTGGCTTCAGTGCTGTCCCCGGGGATATTCATGAGGACTTCATGCTTCACACGATATCTCCCTCCATTGTTCGCCATGATATTGCCATTTTCCTAAAACATGAATTGAACAGGATCAGAGAGGGACGCTCGCTTCCGCTGGACTGGCCTGGTAAACAAAAGGTCGAGATCCTTGTAACGAGATCTAGTGGTCTATTTATTTATGCCGCCACTGTTTGTCGATTCATCCAGGATCCGAAGTGGCTCCCAGCAAAGCGCCTAGAGATTGTTCTTCGGGAGAATGATAATGGACAGTCCCCAACGCACAGGCTTGATGAAATGTATATTCAGATCCTTCAGACTTCTGTGGTTGGAGACTGTAGTAAGAAAGAGAAAGTTATGTTGGGCCAACGCTTTAGGGACACTGTGGGACCGATCATCGTACTCTTTGATACGCTATCCAGTATTGTCTTAGCAGGGCTTCTTCCAAGGTTATCAGAGACGATAGATATCACGTTGGATTCTCTTAAATCCGTCTTGAATGTCCCGGAAGATCCAAGCGTACCGATTCAATTGCTTCACCCGTCTTTCCGCGACTTCCTCCTCGACCGAGAACGATGTTCGGACACGCGTTTCTGGATTGATCAAGCGAAGACTCACCATAATATGGCGGAACAGTGCTTATCTGTTATGTCAAAAACCTTGAGAAGGAATATCTGCCGCCTTAAGACGTCAGGCACATTCAAAAGCGAAATGGAGAATACCATAGTGGATCGATATATACCTCCCCATATCCAGTATGCATGTCTGTACTGGCTGGATCACCTTCGAAAAGGGGATCTGGACTTAGGCGATGCCGGACAAGTCTACAGATTTCTGCAAGACCACTTTCTCCATTGGCTTGAGGCGCTCAGTCTCATGAGTAAGGTTTCTGAAGCTGTACTTATGATGAAATTACTGTCCTCTGTACCCGAGGTAAGCGCTGCTCAAATACTCTGTATATTCTGTATGCTAATCTATCAATCTTCAGTTCCAAATTAACACCAATTTGTCTTCCTTTCTGAATGATGCAAGACGATTCATCCTGGAGTTCAGATCTATTATAGAGACGGCACCTCTCCAGGTCTATAAATCTGCCCTTATTTTCAGCCCAAGAGCTAGTATCACTAAACGCCTGTTCTCGGATGAATTGCCCATTTGGATTGAGAGGTTACCGATTGTTGAAGAGAGTTGGACGGCTTCGCTACAAGCGCTCGAAGGCCATTCAGATTCGGTCAACGCGGTGGTCTTCTCCCCTAACGGTCAGCTTCTGGCCTCTACATCCCGGGACAGTACTGTTAGACTATGGGACCCATCTACAGGAGCCTTGCGGGGCAAGCTCGAAGGCCATTCACATTCGGTCAACGCGGTAGTCTTCTCCCCTGACAGTCAGCTTCTGGCCTCTGCATCCAGCGACAGTACTGTTAGACTGTGGGACCCATCTACAGGAGCCTTGCGGGGCACGCTCGAAGGCCATTCAGATTCGGTCAACGCGGTAGTCTTCTCCCCTGACGGTCAGCTTCTGGCCTCTGCATCCAACGACAGTACTGTTAGACTATGGGACCCATCTACAGGAGCCTCGCGGGGCACGCTCGAAGGTCATTCAGATTCGATCAACGCGGTGGTCTTCTCCCCTGACGGTCAGCTTCTGGCCTCTGCATCTTGGGACAAGACTGTTAGACTGTGGGACCCATCTACAGGAGCCTTGCGGGGCACGCTCGAAGGCCATTCACATTCGGTCAACGCGGTGGTCTTCTCCCCTGACGGTCAGCTTCTGGCCTCTGCATCCAGGGACAAGACT
>JAABUP010000447.1_pt1 | contig 91702 bp, 114 predicted proteins | sample 5559201 | NCBI WGS metagenome assembly JAABUP01 (sample SAMN10711887, study PRJNA513373) | rock metagenome | isolation source: Antarctica rocks | place: Antarctica | reverse complement strand
TGCTGATGCTTAACCCTTTCTATGACAGATGCAATGTCAAACTTGTGAAAAAGCTGCTGCTGTCCTAAATGACCATGTAGAAAACCGCCTAGATAATGCTGCCAACTGTCTTTGACTGCTGTCTGATCCAACGTAAAGCCATCAACCATTGCAAGCTTGATAAGACGCACATTGTCTAATGCAATGGTCCTATGATGATAACGCAGAATCTGCTGCCAGAAGTGAATTTGTAATGGGAAGCGACCCAACTCAGCTAAGACCATGTGGTTTGCAGTAGACTTCCTGACACCTAACAGATGTCTTAGAAAGTCCCGATGTAAAGCTTCTGCTGCTGCACCGCATTTTGTGTCCACTCCCCAGACTTCGCAACCATAGCTCAGGATTGGCAACACCAGAGTATCAAATAGCTTGCACTGCAGAGCTGGATCTCGTATCTATGCAGGTTTGCTTGCACAGGCACATGCCTTGCTCATGTACAGCTCTCGAAGCCACTCAACAAGACCCCCTTTCCTTGAGACCACATGGTCAGTTGACACGCAAACTGGGCAAGTTTTAAGAGGTGTTTGGTACACAGCTGCCATCAAAGGTCTGTTTACAGCCGCTGTGCATTCCTGCAGCAGAGAGCATTCTGCTGCATCCTCACTTGGACACACCTTCCGGATCAGTGTACTGGGACACGGGCAATGCTGATGTCACCAGACTCAGACGTTATGTAGTAGCCTGTGCTCAGCCAAAAAGCTGCTGGCGCAGTCAGCCATCGTCGTCAAAGGCAAGGGGAGGGCCAATTTTGGTAAGAAAACTGCACATGCACTGTTGTATGCTGTATGAGCCTTTGCAGGTGCTTGCACAACACTCAATTTGCTGTCTGCACAAGCTTGAGCTCTGCGAGAGGAAAGCTACTCCAGACAGCGAGTTCCTGGTCCACCTTGGGCAACTAGCTGCCTTCTGCCTGCTGCTTTCTGCCTGTTGCTTTGCTGGAAAACTTGCATACTATGCAAGACAGCCACCGTGTTTTGCCATCAAATTTGAACTTCCTAGGAGATCGCTTTTACAAGCCTTGCTGACCACACAGCCCTGAATCTGGTCACTCTTCACGCTGACTTTCTTGACTCGAGTTGCTGACTTATGCCACTATTTTCGGCCTCCGGACGTCAGTACGGACCCCGTACGTGCGCGCGTCGACCTGCAACCTTGAGATTGCCATTGCAAAGCTTGCATCATTGAGTCGCACGGCGGCCTGCAGGCTTCAGTGTATGTTTCATACGCTACAGAGCTTTCCGGATGCACAGCTTTCCACAGCTGTCGTGCCCGGCGACCTGGACGCATGGGTGGTGGTAGTTTCGGGACAGAGGATGTTGAGCACGGTGAATACCTGCCGCAGTGTGGATACCAAAATGAACTCTGCAACTTTTTGTCGGATGGCGTAATCGGCCTGTCCGTTAAGCATTGAGTGGCAGGGTTGAGCGATCTCAGCCGATGGTGGGAAGCGCAGACATGACTAACAGACGCGCTTTGGAGCCCACAATGTCCATGTCACTGTTCAAGTCTCCGGAATACGCCCAAGAGGTCTGGTTGGGCTTGAGTTGTGGAGGCCTGTCCGCCTTCCATGTGTTTCTGTTGCTGGCTGGACAGCTCTCAACCATTGTCAGTATTTGCTCACTGCTTGCTGTCAATGGCAGGTGTTCACGTGGCTGGACAGACACGGCAACAACCCTGTAAATGGTGAAAACTTCAAGCATCTTGTCAGCATCTGTACAGTCAAACCAGTCAAAGTACCGTCAGTTCAGCCACTGCAGCGCAAGTCAGCAGACACGTCAGTGCTTGATACTAGCACAGCTCATGCTCGGGAAGTTGAGCAGAAACTGAAGCATCAGAGCAGCATGCGTTTTGTGCCCGCAGCTCCTGCTAGGCCAGCTTCTGCTGCTTCAGCACGAAGGAGGCATGCTGTCGGACACAGACCCTCAACAGCTTCTGCAGGTAGCCTGTGCAATGATTGAATGCATCTAGCTCTCACATCAAGCTGTCAATGTATGTCTTGGTGCTTGTCGCCTTTTTTATTCCTGTCATGGCAACAGCTACACTTTGGCTCTTGCCTGCATCATTTTGCATAGCGATGCATGATTAGTGCAGCGCTGGCTGTGACATTGCAAAGTGATGACACAGGCTTGTCAAGAGGGAGTAGCTCGTATGAGTCTGCACACAGCAGCTCTCAGCCTATTGTGACTGCCAGCACTTTGCTGCCAGTAAGCAAGCAGGCTGTTGTCAAAAAGGCAGAGCTTGCTCGGCCTCCCAGCAGGGCTCGCCCACCACTTCCCACCTCTGACACCTTCCTGCCCAGAAAGCCTGCTAAGGCAGCAGCACTAGAGTCAGTGGCAGGCTGTGAGGACTCAAATTTGTTACTTTCCCCTGCCGAATGTCGCACTAGCACAGCTGTGCTGTTACCTGTCCAGTCAGCAGGCCCTTCCAAGGTAGCAGGTGATCAGCTTGTAGATTCTGCACAGTGCTGCAGCTCAAGAGCAGCAACAGATGCACCTTCAGCTGAGGCAGCAGCTACAAAGGCTGGTGACAAAGACAATGACAGCACAGCACAGCTGTCCTTACCTGCTACTGACTTGCTTCCAGATGCTTCTGTCAGTGGTCGCTGCATGGTCACTACTGCAGAACCCAGTGCTATAGAGCAGCAGCAGGAGCAGCCTTGCAGTGCACAGGCAGGCCGGCAGCCGTCCAAGCATGCAGCAATACAGAAGCAGAACAGCCGGCCTTCTACTGCTGGCAGTAAGCAGGGTGGAACCTCCCCCTTTGACAGGCGCCTTGCCCTGCTGCACAAGGGCCTGCCCACCCATGTCCCTGTTCCAAACCCTTCTAGACCCCCCAGCAGAGCCCGCAGGCTCTCCACTCAGCCAAGCTTTTTGTCTTTGCCCTCTGGCCTCAGTCAGTCAGCCTGTATGCTACCAAGCATCAGCTCAGCTGATGCAGCAAGTGCTGCAGCAGCAGAGGTACCTCTGCAGGCTGCATCAAGCTCATCTGAGCAAGCAGCAGGCACAAGCTGCTCACAGGATCACAGCACTGTTGCCTTTACTGGGTCCCTCCCTAGGAAGGCTAGCAGCACCCAGCCAGCCACACAGACAACAGCAGCAGCAACAGCAGCAGCAGCAGCAGCAGTAGCAGAGGGGGCAGACTTGCAAGATAAAGGCGCAGTGCTTACTCTGAGCAAGCCCTCATCGCCAACATCTGTCCTGCCGAGTGCCGGCCTGGGTGACACCACATACAACAGCTTCCATGGTTTGGCTGATGCCTACCCTGAGCTGTACAAGCAGGCAGCAGCAGCTGGGCGGGCCCACAAGAGCAACAGCAGGGCCTTGCAGTCAGTGGTGGGTGAGACTCTGAAGGGCAACCCAGACCTGTGGAAGAAGCAGCTCAAGTCTGCCTATACTGTGTGTAACGACAGGCTGAAGCAGGATGCGGTGAGCTGCTGCTTATGTTGGGTTTGGGCTCGTGCTCAGGCTGGATGGGCACCCATGTTGCTTGTCAAAGCGCACTGGGGCACTCACAAGCATTTTGGTCAGGAGGGATGCAAGTCAGGTCATGCTGATGGTGTTGATGCTAGCAGCACTGGTGTGCAAAGTGCCTGCAAATCTCACTAGACGGTAGTCGGCATTCAAATTCATCTAGGCAGTTGTGAACCAAACCTGACATGCCACCAAGCTTCTGTATGTATTAAAGCAACCTCACGTGCAGGCTTCTGGCAGCATGCAGCTTTCTGATCAATCTGGTGCACTGCTGAGTTGTGTGGCTTGTGCAGCAAGACCCACATGCCCCATTGTTGCATGCAGGGCTGGGGTAGCATGGATGGGGTGTGGGATGGGTCCTTCCTGGAGTGGGTGGGGCGCAGCCAGCTGTACAGCGCAGACCTGCTGTCCCCTGACGCTGCCAAGGACCTGGAGCAGTGGATGCAGTGCGCTGCTCCTGCTGACAAGAGGCATATGATGGCACTCCTCCGGGACCTGCATGCTACTGTCACGCCTACTGGGTATGGTGATCCTACACTCTTTTGCACTTTGGTACTGGCTAAGGCCACTTGCATGTTATTGTCAGCCACACTGTGTAGGTTGCTTCTGGGCTCTGTTTGCCCTGGGCCACTCAGTGTGTCTGACCTGCATGCTTCTTTCACTCCCACGGGTACGATGATCCTGCACTCTGTGTGTACAGGTTAGTGCCACCCAGGCTGGATGACATGCATGATTCTGTCAATCTTGTCGACTCGTACATTTTCTGTCAAATCTGATGAAAGACGAGGTTCCAACATCTAGCAAAACAGGATTGGGCTTGCTATGTTTCAAAAATGTACATATGCATAACTTATGCAGCACAAGACCATGTTCCCAGGAAAGTTCTGTTTTGCTGCTGCCAGTCTCACTGGGCAGGACAATCACTCTGCCAGATTTGATCATTATGCTGAGGCTGCATGAGTGCAATAGCATCCTCATCACACTGCATCCCTGTGTACATGCACACAACATGCACACAAAGTGCGGCCACATCATGAGGAAATGAGCAACTGACAGCATATGGATGATCATGCAGGCCTCGTTGGCAGTCAGTGTCACACAGCACCCATACCCGGCAGGTGCCTTTTGGTGACTGCAAGGAGGCAGACAGGGAGCTGCAGAGAGTGACCAGGCCGGGCACTCCTGCATCTGCCACTCACAAAGATCAGACTACCTCGCTGGTAGGCTCACCCCTCAAGGTCATACACACACTCACCATCCCCCCTTGCATGTCAGGGTTTATCGCATCACAGATGCAAGTGCAGAATGTACTGACTAGTTCTGTAGTTGTATCGACCAGTACTGTAGTTTTGCTGACTAGAACTATGGACGGACTGACTGGTACTGTTGTCAAGGGGGATTTCTGACTCTTGGATACTCGGCGTCAGTGATGCTTGTCTGCATTGCACACAGACACTACAGAGTAGCTCAGACTGCACACTGCTTGCCCGTCCATTGATCTTTGATCCTCTCACAAAAATAGAGCAAAATTGCATGCATGGAAGTCTTGAGGTTCTGCTTTGTCGCTGTACAAAGCGCCCATCATCATCAAAGCTTCTGATTGATGCTTGACATGTGACAGGCTGATGACAAGGGCCCCATGGGACAGACTCAACCAGAAGTTGCAGCGCTGCATGAGCCAGCTGCCCCACAGGTACCCCACCACTACCCCACCACTACCCCACCACTACCCCACCAGTGCTTCACCAGTACCCCACCACTACCCCACCACCTTCACAGCGTATATACTGCATCAATCACCATGCTTGTTACATTGCTTCCTTACCTACACTAGTCCAGTTTGCAGTTGCAACGGCGACGCTGCAGTGCCATGTTACTGACTCGCTGCTGGTGTGCTGAGTGTTCTCCAGCCACTTCATGCTGTCAACTGTACAAGACTGTTGTCTATACTCAGGCATCGTTCTGCCTGTGCTGTGCTTGACTTTCTATTGCCGCAGCCTGACTCAGGCATCATTCCTCCTGTGCTGTGCTTACCTTTCTGTTGCCGCAGCCTGTCATCAAGTGCATCATTGCTTAAGCACACATTGCCTTATGCATCTGGAGAACGTGTCTGACATAGGATGTGCTCAAACATGGTTTTCTTCTGCAGTTACAGTCTGTATCAAGGCCAAGAGGGATTAATGTGAATGCTGCTGCCAGCAAAGGCACATTCAGGAGCAGCATCAGCCTGTCACAGGGTGCTCCTGCCACAGTCAAAAGCACATATGGTGACACGCACGGCGCTTCAATGCCGCAGCTCATGGCCGCTGTACAGACTGTTGTCCACCAGCATGCAGAGGTGAGCATCATGTCAGCTTGGCAATGCTAGCATATATGCTTTTCTTAGAGAAATTCAGGTTTACAGTGATGCCAAAGTGGACCAGAATCAAGCACTGGCCAAAATTAAGCACGTTGCAAAGACATGTTTGTCACCATGTTCTGCTTGATTGTGCAGAGTGCAACTTATATGTCTCATTGTTGAAACGCAAATCCTGCAACATCTCTACAACTTGTATGCCAACGCATACGGTCTCCAACAAGTCGAAGGCCACCACATCTGTACCCCTTTCTCGCACTTGCAGCTTTTCCTACTCACAGGGACAAAGCCCATGGAGTGTACCCATTGCGCAGGCCATGACAAGGCAACACGGCACATGCACTTGACCTAAATGCACACATCAAGGCAGTGTTGTGCATGGTGTCTGGCAGGCACAGAAACCAGTACAGGTGACATGCCCCTTTGGTAGCCTGGACCCCCTCATGGACCGGGCTCACCTAGCAGTCTTTCCTGTGCCTGCTGCCCTGCTGCAAGGCACTGCTGAGCTTCACACTGATGCACAGCGCAGCGGGCTGGACGAGACACGCTATGGGCAGTCCTTCTGCTCTAATGCATTCAAGGGCGATGCAGCTGCTATGCTGGCAGCAGCTCAAAGGCAAGCATACATGTCATGTTTGCGTGCATCTGTTTACATGCTCATGGGACAGTCATAGCATGTGGTAGGCAGCCCAGCTCTAAAAGTCTGTCAGCGCCCTGTGTGATGCCTTATGCAGTCAACGCAAAGCTGCTTGCAACTGAGAGCAAAGCATGATGTCATTCACACCTTGTGATGTCATGCATGCGTTTTGGTGCTGGTCAAACATGGCTCATGTGCATACTGCTTCAGGGAAAAGGAGTCCAGCAAAGCAGCTGGCTGTCGAACCACCATCCCATTGGGCAAGAAAGCTGTCAACTGTGTGCCGCTGTACGACACAACATATCATGATGAGTTCAAGGCTCGGACTGTGGATGTTAGCCAACAGCGCGCTTCTGCTGAGGTGGTGAAAAGCCTGTACCACGCACCTACCGCCACCGTAGGCTGTGTAACGAGAAGCCACTGAGAGTGACCATTACAACACATGCCCTCATGCAGTAACACTGGCAACCGCTCAAGAACCCAATTGCTAAGTGTTACCACTCTGACAAGCAGTCATCATGAAGGACAGTAGTAGAGGATTGCTAAGCTTGTCATGCCTGGCCAAACACTGTAGCTCGCAGCTGTGCTGTACATAGAGTTGTGTACAACTGCTTCCTTGGACTTCGTTACAGTATGTATACATGTTGTTATCCCGGCAGGTGCGACGTGCACCATTCATGCCTGCTGCCAACATACATCATGTGAAGCCCCAACATATTATGTGCGTGGGATGTGCACCATTCATGCCTGCTACAAACATACATCCATCTGAATCTGGAAACAATGTGTGCCTGAGACATGAAATGAGAGCAGAGCCAAGTGTAGGGCAGGCTGACGACAGTACATGTTACGTAAAATTCAACAAGCTGCACAATTCTAACAGACCAGAGTCAGAAAACCACTTTGAACATACTAAAACAGAACATGGCGACATCTATCCACTCGCAAATCGGACTAATAAAAGGTACAAAGCAGATGCAAAATCAGTTTTGCATCTGCACAAGCCAGACTGCACAGCCTGCCCTGTAAAGGGTCATATTCCACTGGCAATGATACAAAACTACCAAAATTGGCGGAAACAAGACAGCATGAGATCTCTGAGGCAGAGCTGCAGCTGCAGGCAGTCAGGCCTCCAAAAGCTGTCAGCTCGAAAGATCAGCAAGCGAGCAACAGACAGCTTGCTACATGTATGTGTGTCTGCTGGCTGGCTGAGGTACATGACTGCTAGCAACACCAGAGCCATTGTGAAGTCTGGTCTGGAATTCAGCAAGTTGCTGCACATGATCTGTGTCTCTGAAGGCTTGACTGGCCAGCTCAGGTGACGCCGCATGGTAGTCTGCATGGGGCTGCTGTGCATGCTGAGCTTGCTCCGCTTGAAGAGCGAGGTGCTGGTTGCGCAGCTCCTCAAGGAGGTCCTCAACTGCTCCCTTTGGCAACAACATTCCCACCAGCCGCTTTGCATTCTCCCCTGCAATCATGTGATACATAAGTCGCCTGACTAGGCCCATGCATGTGTGCTTGAAGGCCAATAGATGCAGTACTGACCCTGCGTGCAGCTATCGCATGTTACAAAGCACCACCCCTGCTGCTGACACTACCACAGTGAGTGTCATCAGGACTAATGAACAGGATTGATGCACCCATGGTGGACCAGCAACATGCAAGGCACACAGCACAGCACAGCACAGCACAGCACAGCACAGCACAGCACAGCACAGCACAGCACAGCACAGCACAGCACAGCACAGCACAGCACAGCACAGAGAAGGCATGTGAACCTGTGGTGTGCAGACGCAGAACATGCATGCGGCGGTCAGCAGGCCGGTGCTGCTTCACTAGGGCACGCTCCACCATGCCCCAGATAGGCAACACCAGCCCCCCTATCAGCACCAGCTCCCTCACCCGCCAACCCCCTCGGGCACCCGCCCCCCTCTCTGGCGTGTTCCCTGATGCTGCATACTGATGCTGCCAGTGTGCTTCTGCCTCTAATGGATGAACTCTCACATACCTGTCATGAATGTGAATACAGTCAAATAACAGAGATGCTTAATCATCAGGTGCACAATGGCATGAGCAGGATTGGGTCATGACGTCCTGCACAGTTTCATTTGGGTCCCTGGGACAAACCAGTCACCAGACCAGGGACACTGCTACACTCTCACCATTCTGAGCACCTTGTGCACATGGCACAGCGATTGCTTCCAGAGAGTTCAACACCAAGTGATGTGAGCCACAACAGGAACTCCCCAGGCCCATCAGCATGTTGAGCAACTCACAGGCAACATGAAAGCAGTAGTCATGGCAGACAGATTAATGCCGACATGAGAGACCATGCTTTATGCATCTAGGTTGCTGTCCTACTTTTCAGCAAGCTCGTCGATGCGTATGGGCCTGGCAGCAGGGCCAGTGGCAGGCCTATACACCGCAACTTGCCCTTTGCCCTGTGCCTCCAGGGCCAGTAGCAGCCCTCGCACTGCCCCTCTTCTAGGCTGGTAGTACCCACTCACACATGGGGCTGGCCCTGGTTCTGTCCCTCCCACAACTGCCCCAGTTGCCCTACCGTCGCCTAAACCATGGTGCAAGTCTACATCCACTCCACACGTAGCTGTGCTGATATGCTCAGGTATCTGCTGAGGGGTGCCTGAGGCCGGAGGTGGAGCACAGCTGTGAGCACTGGTGACCACAGCTGTGGGTGCTGCCACATGCTTTGCAGCAGAGCTTGTGTATTGACCTTTGGACGGGGAGGGTTGCTCCTGTTGTACAAAGCTATCATGGGTATGGGTTGGCTCTGCAGCAGCAGCAGCAGCAGCATCCAAGGAGTTCATGCGAGTCTGGGACTCCATGTCATGCAGCTGTAGCAGCTCCTGTACTGAGCTGACGTGAGTCACCAGTGCATCTGCAACTGCAGCTGTCCCCCCTGCATCTGCCCCAGCAGAAGGTGAGAAGGAAGCTGATGCTGCGCCTTCATCTGTCACCCCGGAAGTTGGTGCAGAAGCTGGCAGGTTTGACTTTGTCATCAAAGAAGGAACATGAGGCGATGTTGGCTTATGCTTTTGAGTATGACTGCCAGGTTTGCTGACATCTCCCGTCACCAGCGCACCACCAAACCTGATTCTCAGCTTCTGTATGGGCTTTGCTGGGTCCCCAAGGGATTGGGATGGGGCTGCTGGGACCTGGCCTGAACCCTCAGGGCCTGAGGAAGGGGCCACTGGGACCTGCCCTGGCTGTTGCTGCCCTGCCCTGGCTGCTTTTCGTACAACAGTACCAGCAGGAGCTGCATGGGAAGGTGGTGGGGTAAGGGCTGTATTGAGCAGGCTCTGAGCCATTTCCCAAGAGATGCCGCGATCCACATGCACTCTGAACAGTAAGGTAGGTGCACCCGTACTCTCATCCCGCCGTATGATCTGCAACATCAGCAAGCTCTTCAGCGGCCATCAGCTGACTCCTGTACACAATCAGACTTCCCAGACTTGCGTGATTGGATGATTGCATACTGAAAAGGAGCTTGTGGGGTTTGACAGGTAAGCATCGAGTAATGGCAGGGGCAGTGGGTCAACAGCTGGGTGTGAGAGGATACAAGTGGAGGGGGCAAGGTTACCTGGGGTGGCTGAGCAAGGGTTACAGCCGTGCCCTTGACATCGACAATGCCTTCGTCATACTTGCCCTCCTTGCGAGCGCGCTGGATGCTGGCCTCCAACACAGCCTGGTACAAATCAAAAATCTGCCCCTGGGCCTCTGGGGCTAGCCCCAACAGCCTGCACACCAATGGTGTGAGGTGACTGTCCAATCAGAACACAATTGGCGTGACTGTCCTCATTCCCTGTGCATTTAAGGAATTCCCAATTCCCAATTTTTTGCTGACACAGTGTGTCATTCTGCAGCTTCAAGTGGTAGAAGATACAGCAGGTGCTGTGCATGCACATGTAAACCGTGGTTTGCCAATGCCTAGCCCAACATGAGCAATTGGCACAGATGCAATACCCACCAGAACTTGAAGTTTATGAACTGTCAGGTTCACAGTGGCTGTGTCACATCAACCTAACAAAACATAGCACAAACACAAAGCAGAGCTATACGCACAAAAATATCCTTGCATACAGAGAGCAAACGAGCATGACAGCCCAAAGCAGTACCTGTTGAGGAATCGTGCCACATCAATCTTGTCAGGGTCGGCAATCTTTCCCACAGAGGGAGGAGCACCTTCAGGGCGTGACAGGAAGGCATTGATGTCAATGGCGGACAGTTCCTCCTTGGGCCGAATGATGCCCACATTCAGCAGATGGGCCCGAGCCTGTGTTTGACACAACAGAAAAGCAAAGGTTACGCTTTTCAGCGATCGTAACTGGAGCCTCCTAAGGTGGCAGCCCAGAGCCTGTGTGCGACACAAGAGTTCCTTTCGACCACCACCCCTGGCTGCCTGTTCATGACTCGACAACAGCAACAAGGCAAATATTTGTACAGGGTGTCAAATTGGGCTGGTGAAGTTTTGATAATTGAAATTTGGAAGGATCTGACGCCGGCATGTTGACGACATGTACTGAAGGCATGGCCTTTCATCAAGCCATAAGTGTGATGCATTCCAGCTGCAGCAGATGAAGTACAAGCCAGCACTAATTGAGGCGCTGAACGTGGGATTGGGTGAGCAGGTGAGCATGTGACAGGGGAACATGTGAATGGGTGACCGACCAAATGTGCAATGAAATTCAAAATGTGTGTTCAGCAGGCACCAGGTCATGAGCTAGCCATGCTGTAGACCACTGTATTCAGGCTGGCTGTGTGTAACTGCTCTGGCAAAGGTTCACAGTCTGGCAAAAAAACAGGTTGTGCACCTGGCCCAGAAACTGCTGCAGAGTCATGGGGGGCTGTCCAGTCATGTTGGGGCGGCAGCAGGGGGGCATCACTGGCAGCCCCTCTTCCTCCATGATAGCCTTGTATGTTGCCTTCAGGGCCAGCTGGCCCCACCGTGACTCATAGTTGAAGGCTGCTAGGGATGGCCCTGCCCTCCTGTCACCCTGCAGATTTTCACAATGTTGCGCCTGTCACTGAAGCACGCCACCAGCACAGCATGTGTCAACAAACAATGCATCCTGATACAATACCAATCTGCTGTGAAGTGTACACTTAATACTGATGTGATTGACCAAATTACTGACAACCTTGGCACATCTGTACAACCTAATTGGTTGGCTGAAGATGTGGTATCCTCCTCCTCCTCTTCATCAGTGATGACAGCATCACAGGACGTGCTATACCACAACTGAGTGCTGTTGAACAGGCGAGGGTCGAAGCTGATGGTCTGCGTCTGTTGTCAAAGAGCTGCCCCAGCATGACCAGAAGTTTGAGCTGCATGATCTGGGGTAAGGACTCACGCAAACAGAACAGATCTGCTGGTATTGAAGCTCCAGCATGGTGCTCGGACATGTGTTTGGGGTGTGTGTGTGAGTGTGAGTGTGTGTACCTGTGTGAGGGCCCCAAGACTCTCAAGGCGGCGGGCCACAGCTGCAGCGAAGCGACGCTCCCCCCCCAGGGGTGTGAACAGCAGGCGGTACTGGGGCGGGTGGGCCTGGTTGGCCCTGTGGGACCTGCCGAACTGCTGAATGGCCTTGTCGGCAGACCAGGGCAGCTCTAGGGTGAGATGGACCCTCCTCTGCTGATTCTTGGCACGCCTGCAGTAGTAATGATCATAATAATAGTAACAATAGTAATAGTAATAACAACAGTAGTAGTAATAGTAATAATAATAATATTAATAATAATAATAATAATAATAATAATAATAATGATGATGATGATGATAATGATAATAATAATGATGATGATGATGATAATGATGATGACAATAATAATAATACTACTAGTAAGAACGCTTTCAAGCTCATGATGAGCGAGGTATGTGCAGGACAATGCCTCATTACTGCACTGACCAGCCTTTGTTTCTGTGTGCCTGATGGGTCCTTGTGTTGGTCTTTCTTACTTTGAAGCTTGGACTGTCTATGTCAACTGAATGAGAGGCATGTTTGACTTGCCAAAAGCACATGCTTGGAATTGGTGTCATGCCAAAAGCACGTGCTTGGGATTGTGTCATGCCAAAACATCTGCACTCGTTCTTCCTTGAACAACTACCATCACTTGTGTTGAAGCAATGAACAGTTGAAGCAGCTGTTTTCCCAACAAGCAAGCTACTGTATGCTATTCTGGCAAGCAATTACGAGTCTTGACAGTCAGGAGTATAAAACTATTTGTCGGGCTGTTTCTGCAGGTTGGCATGCAATGACAAGTCTTGTACAGCCAGTGACAGGTGTACACTGATACCACTTGCAAAGACAAAGCACACAGTGAAAGCACAAGCTGGGTTGAGACACACATGTTGTAATGCAGATGCTGAATGCCCATGCCCTCCTGTCCCTATGAAACAGGTTGAGACACTACAACAATGCGTGGAGGAATGGCTAGTGGCTGAAGGCATTGGTTTGCTACATCAACCCAGCATGTTGCTCTGACCTGTCGGCATGAAGGGAGATTCCTGCAGAAGTTGCTTTGAGACACACATGTTGTGATACAGACGCTGAGTGACCATGCAGCAGCATGTTGCTCTGACCTGTCAGCATGAAGGGAGATTCCTGCAGAAGCGGCCTCGGAGATGATCGCAATGCGCTTCTCCAAGTTCAGGAACATCTGGCGCTCATGCACATTGATCAAGTCCAAGGTTGCCGAAGCAGCCACCCCGCTGGCATTGCGGGCCTCCCACTTGACCCCTGTCAGCCCCCCCTGTTGCCTGACTAGGCGCGCCTTGCGCCCGGTCATCTCTGCCACATGGTCTGGGCCCCCCAACAGGTCTATGAGGGAGTCAAGGGGGTTGGCTGGCAGGCCCATGACTGCTATTGCCTTCCTGACCTGCGGTCAACAATGTAGACAGGTCAAATATGGCATATCACACAGTGTGTGCAGGTCACAAGTTGCAGTCATTGCCTGAGATGTCAGAGACTTCATGTGAAGGCACGATCAAGCATAAAAAATTATAAATGCTACTTACAAACAAATGGATTTCTGCTTTTGTTGATGGTCAAGGATGTTTGCAGATGGAGAAGACAAACGACTTCAAGGAACAAAGCAGACTGGTCAAATATGGCATATACCACAGTGTGTGCAGGTCACAAGTTGCAGTCAGCCACTGTGATGTCAATGAACTGTTACTGTTGCTGTGTTGTTACTGTGCTGTTGCTGTTGTGCTGTTGCTGTTGTGGTGTTGCTGAGCTGTTAGTGAGTGTACTGTATTGTTGCCGTGCTGTTGCTGTGCTAACCATTGCTGTGTTGCTAGTGATGTGTCTGCTACATCTGTGCTGTTCAGCTGCTGATTGGTCAGTCAGAGCATGGCTCAGGCTGAACAACCCACTGTTGCATTGGTTGCGACAGCAGCAGGCTGACAGGCTGATGATGCTGCCCCGATGAGTCTAAGGGAAGCCATAACTGCTGTTGCTGCTTGTACTTACTTCAGGTGAGATCTTGCCATGCCAATTACTGCGGAATACATGGTCAGATGTGCAGATGTGTCTTTGTGATTACTGCATTCCACAGTAATTAACATGGCAAGGTCTCTGTCAGAGACACATCTGCACATCTGACCGTACATTATACACACAAGCAGAGCCAGACACATCAGGCACAAACTAAAGTACACATACTTTGCATACAAGAAACCTTTGCAGCCCATTGTTCAGTGCAAAGCATCTTGTGCAGGGCAGGCCTGGGAGTGGGATAGTCACCTGATCCTTTCTGTGAATAGCATGGTCAAATTTGGCTTGCAGCTGCTCCTTCTGAAGCCTGCCCAATTCCTGCTCAGCCTGGGCCGCCCTCTGTCGCTCCCTCTCACCAGCACTCTCCACCTTCACAATAATTGGCTCATCATCGTCCTCGTCAGCATCATCGTGGATAGTGTCTAGGTCTACCACCTGGTCCTGATCTTGATCAGCCTTGATCAGCTGGTTGTGTTTGGACTGAGGGTCATACCAGCTGCCAGGTGGGAAGGCTCGCTGCCTTTTGACATAAGGCTCGTTCCCACTGTCTTCTGGCCCATCACTCATGCCCATCGGGGCCCGAGCTTCTCTTTTGACAAAGGCAAAGTGCCCATTGCCTTCTGGCCCATTGCCCCTGCCCATTGAAGGATGATGCTGCCTTTTGACAAAGGCGATGTGCCCGCTGTCTTCTGGCTCTTCCCCTTCGGATTTGACCAGCGCCTCCAGTGACTCTGAGTTGTCATCAGGATAGGCAATGTCTGGGTCAGGCTTCAGGTCTGGGGACTGCAGCACCTCCTCATATGAGGGATGCTCAATGGAGTAGTGTGGCAGCATGCGATGCACAGCACTGCCGTCTTCATCTTTGACCTTAGACTCGGGGCTGTGAAGGGACTCTATGCCAGGATCTGCAGTCAAATCACAGGATCAGATCTGATGCAACATGGATACCATCAAGTCTGGGACAGCAAGAACCACATCAGGTCTGAGACAGCATGACTCAGTTGATGGGCAGGTGTGGTGTGCATTTTGCAGCTGCATCCATGTTGTGCTGCATTGACCCCAGGCACAAAGAAGCGAATGCATTGACCCCGGGCAACAAGAAGCGAATGCATTGACTCCAGGCAAGAAGAAGCGGATGCATGATTGGGATGATGCACAGCAACTGCGAACACGACTGGCAAGACCTAAGCATGTGCTCAGCATGCAATTGGTAGGGTGATGCGGCTGATGCAACTCACAGGTTCTCAACACATGCGATGACATACACAATCCAACAATCTCTTCAAGTGGCTTCAATAAAAGTGCATGTGACAGGCAGATGACTCACCATCAAAGATCTCAGCCTTGACTTCAGCTTTGACGATATCTTCTTGAACCCCTTTACTGGCCTTGACAGACTTCTTGGTGCGCCGTGACTTGGGCCCCGCCTCCTTGACAGCCTTACCCCTCTTCCTCTTCTTGTTGGCTTGCTCAGGTGAGGTGCCTGACTTGCAATTGGGCAGAGCAGCCGAGTCATTGCGCTTGGATGCAGGAGTGCGCAGATGCGAGGGGGTAGTCGTGGGGGCGGTGGGGGGTTCCTGGGAGGGGTTGCTGGGTAAGGGGTAGTAGTCCTCTACAAGGCGCAGCAGCAGCTCCTGCAACACATAAGGAAGATTCACTGTGATGTTACTAAAGGTGGCAGCATGAAGACATCTTGTTGGTGCAACCACAGTGCAGTTATTGCGTTTGATGTTAGTTGGCCGCTGTAAGCATCTGTCAGAGGGACTGACTGATAAATGTATGAGCAACCACTGCACAGAGAACACACCTTAAAGCCAGCCTGAACTTGGTCAGCACAAGCTTGTTCTTGGCTCATTGTGATTCGGCACTTGTGTTACGCAGTGACAGACATTAAAGGCTGACAGAGTGTCAAAATGGCGTAAAGGTGTACAGCTGTGTGTGACTGGATGCTGCTGTGCCATGGATACAGCTCAGCTACAGCCTTGTGCTGCAAGGATGGTATATGACACGCAGTAGAGAAAAAAGGCACAGCCAGCCCAGGGTAAGAATTTAGCAGGTGGGCTCAGCTTTGTGTCAACACGCGGCTGCCCACCCAGCTGAAGAAAAGGTGTTTGCAGACATGCTTTTTGCCATATCGCCTCTACAGAAACCACAATAGGTCTTAAGCCCAGTCAAACCCAGGCCGCATTCTCCAACTGACTCAACAAGCCCCCAGCATATCAGACAGCAGCAGAAGCTACATGCGAAAGCAGAGCAGAGGCACTAGTAGTGACCAAATACACCTGTGCTTTCAAGACAGGATGTCTGATGAGTCACAACTGGCTCCACACCCCAGACTGTGAGGTATAAAATGAAAATGAATGTGATGCATGCATGGTGACTGACCCTGGGTCCAGAGACATAGTCATCCAGCAGCTCCCCACGCTCGGCCACCACATCAGCAGTGCGCGCCTCGCCCGTGGACTGCAGGCCGATGACTACACACTTGCCCTCCTGCAGCGCTGCCTTGCTCATGCGCACCAGGCAGGGGATCTGCAGCAAAAAAGAAAATAAAATAAAAGACTGCACCTTGCAGCGTCAATTTGATGAGCAGCCAAGTGTTATACTGAGCTACCCAGGTGATCTGCAGCAAAGCACATGCCACATGTTGCGCATCTGGTGGAGTAATTTTTCTGTGAACTTGCAGGTTTGTAAGTATCTCTTGTCCTCTGTATCTCATATCTGCTTCTTGCATGGCTCTTCGCAGTCCGTCTGTCTTCGGATTGCGTTTGAGTGTCACTTCGGTGTCATCTATCTTGTTGGGTGACTGTTTGCTGTGGTCACATGGCTGACTGTGTACTCACAGGTCAGATTGGCATGCTTTGAGCTTGCCAAGGGTTCGCACTGAACAGCATTGTATCTGGACAGCTAGCTGTTACTGTTATACATGAATGTAACATTGGGCTTCATGCCAATGGTGAAGCCTTGCTTAGCTGGCACCATGAAAGCAGATCAATCAGCAGTCACAGCAACATGATCAGGCCAGCAAGAGCGTTTTGCATGAATGCTGCACATTCCACTCACATGACTTGCTTTGTCTAGGCTTGCTGAGTTTACTGCAGTGACCAGATGTGACCTTGGCAGCCATGCACCATACCATAATGACATGTAACACCACTGCCGACTTCAAACCAAGCTCAGTGTGTCAAAAGCATGCAGCAGCAGCAGCAGCAGCGTAAGTTGACCTTAGCAGCCATGCACATGTGTCTGAAGAAGCGTTGGTGGGAAGCCCAGAAGGAGCGCCACAGCAGGCTACCCCGCTTCTTGGGCAGGCCAGCGTCCCGCTCAGCCACTCCCGCCTGCTCGGCAGCGTACAGGAACTCCCGCCGCAGCTGGTTCCACATGCTGGCGGCTGCTGCATACTGCTGAGCCATCTGGTCCTCTAGGCCCGCCTCCACCACCTCAAACTCAGCCCCTGGATGTGCAGATGGTGTCTGACATAGTGCTTGACGAAGGGATTATTTTTTCTGTTTTCAGCCAATACACCAAGCCAGATTTCACCAATTCAAACTCAGCACTGGGACTTGCAAAGCTTGTCTTAGGACCGCGCCTATCACAGGCAATGTTGACTGATGGCTTTGTTCACACAAACAGCTTGATGCAGCTGCTTCCTGATGTTGGCTGCTGCTACTCACTGCTGTGGGTTGTGCACGTGCTGCTGCTGCACCTTGCTCCATAAATTTTGTCTTGCATATACAATAACCATTTGCCACAAGTTGAAAGTCAAGTAGGGGTCGCACCTGCAAAGGAGAGGGTGCGGCAGACATACATGCCTCTGGCCTTCATGTCCATGGCCACCAGCTCCAGAGCCCCCATGCCCCGCCCACCCACAGCCTCCAGGAAGCTCTGCACCATCATGTTGGGTCATGTGATGCATTTCCACCAAGAACCAATGACCAATCACCAGTTACCAGTCAGGCATGGGTGGTGCTTGTTATAAGGTAGACTTATGTGTGGCGCTGCATGCTGAGATGTTGCAGATTATGCGCTGCATTGAACAGCAAGCAGTCGGTCTATACCAGGTTGAACAAGAGCATGTCACTCCACAGTTGCAATGGCTGACACTAGAAACTGACTCGTGACTGCACCTCTGCCTCGCCGCCCTGATCTCTCCAAAAGAGACACACAGCGCAACATGCTATGCTTGATTGCAACAGTGTCTACCTTGAACAGTGCCACAAGCCTGTAATACTCCCAGCAAGGCAAGGATTGCTGTTTGCATACATCTGAGAAACAACCCACAAACAGACAGTGCACAGGTACAGACCGGCAAAACATGGCTGTCTTGGTCCCTGCCTGGTCTTCAAAATACACAAACTTCCCTGTGTCCATCAAACGCCCGTTTCACAGGGTATACACAAGTGCAGACATGCCTGGGGACTAGAAATTGGAATGTCAACTTCAAAGAGGTATGTATCTCAGCTCTTGTCCAAACTCATCCAAGCAAGGCAGGACTAGCTATGGCAGAGACAAAGATGCCATTTGCAGACCCCAAGCCAAGCCATCATACGTACTAGCAGGCCACAGGCAAAGGCGCACCTGGAAGTTGGTGAAGGAGGGTATGCCGGGTCCCCACAGGCCCAGGCGCTCCATGTACCCCAGGTTGCGCGGCTCTGAGGCCCCCGTAGCACTGCAGTACACCACCCTCGCCCCTGGCAAAGCCCTCTGCAGCCCCACCACTGCTTGCCCCACCTACAGCAACATTTCATTTTATGTTTCATTTTATAACCTACAGTCTGGGGTGCAACACATACAAACTCAGCTGTGTCTGCTGTTTTGAGCCAGCCTGCTGAGTGATGCCCACATTGGCTCTCACTGCTCTGCATGCAAGGGCTTCACGCACACACACCCATCCCAGCTTCTGAGGATGGAAGCATGTGTCAAGTCAGGGCGCCGTCTGAAGGTTTAGCTTGCAATGAGAAGTGCACGTGAGAGCTGACAAACCTTGTGAGAGCTAAGACACATGACAATGAATGATGCACATGCATGACTTTCATCAGCTTTGCATTTGAAGACTTTGCAAGACATGGCACCCATAGATGGGCTTTTAATCAGACTGCTTCTAGTCGGGAGCACTGCCTTGGCGGGTGTTGATTATGCAGAGGCCTGTGAACACTTCCAGCAAACCGGCCTGACCAAGATGCGCATCTGCAGGCAGATGAAACCTTGTTGAGACTGTACCTTAGTAGATTTGCTGCCAGCCTCTGGGATCAGGTTCTTGGCCTTGTGACACTCATCAAAGATGATGAGCCCATCGAAATGTGGGCCAGCCCAGTCGACCAGCTGCTGTAGGCGCGTGTCCCCTTTGTCACTGGAGCTAGTCAGACTGGAGTAGGTCAGGAAGATCACACCCTCCCCCACCCCAACCTGCAGACTCAACACTACTTCAGCACGCTGAGGCTGATGAGCTGTACTCAGGGGCAGTCCCTAAGCTACTGTAGACTTGTGAGCAGGACAATCATCTGAGCTTGTCAGAATGGAGTAGTTCCAAACTAGCTTGCCCTTGCTACCGCAACCTGCCAAGGCTGAAAGGGATGATTGTGACATCAACATTCACATTGACATCTTCTTCAGGACTTGATGCAGTTGACAAGCTGCTGCCTGTCAACAGCTGCTGCATCTAATTGTGATGGATGTTGTTCGTGGTATACCACCCATATTGTGAGCTGTCTGCTGTGCATGCATAGGAGTTTGTTGGACTCAAAATTGCATGATGATGGTGATACTACTGAAGAGCTGGTGTACCTTTGCAGAGGTGAGGCGGCCATAAGGCAGCTTGTTGAGAGCATGCACAGGAATATGGGTGGCTCCCACATCATCCAGGTCCCTCCGTGTGTCAATGCGAAGATCAGAGCCGATGGACACCCACATGTGCTTATGCCGTCCAACTCGCCAATTCTCCACCACCAATCCTGCATCCCACCAGCGGCAGTAACACAATGCTTGTGAGCATGCAACACATGTTTTAAAAAGCATCCTGCTGCAATTTCTTCTCTCACAGGAAAGTAGTGAACTGTAATCTGCGTTTCAGCCTGTGTTGTGTGCCAGCGTCCCAAACCAAATTCGAAACCAAATCAAACAGCTGGCCCAGCAGTCATGTGGCAACAACTGGTGACATGTATGTCGTGAGTCGACTCTTTTGCAGGCAAGCATGGGCTATGCACCACATGCCAGAGCAAGCAATCAGCATCCAGCAATGTTGTGAGCTTTTGCAAGAACTACGGCATTGATTGTAGCCCTGCTGTCAGCGGTAGTCAGAAAGTCACTATCCAAATGATAAGCATCACTCTGAAGAGCTCCTGTCTATCAGTTGAACTTGGCCTTGTATCACACTTTATCTTAAAGTGTCTTCCAGACCCACACTGCGCATTTGGATGTGAGACATGAGATCATACAGATCATCGGGCAGCACTTGCTCACGCTGTTGAACAGCGGGCGAGTACGCAGCATTGCGCATGGCAACAGATTGATGCTCAAGGCAGAAGGGCACTACATGACTCAAAAGGCTGCCATCGCCTGCCACATTGTCTGAGTCTGCTGCCATGCTGCGCCTATCCATAAACATGCCACTGCCAGGCCCACACCATTGAACCATGGCACTGACAAGAGACTTATTGCAACAGGCCCCGAGAGCAGAGGAGCACCAACCTGCAATGGTGCGGCCCTTGCCAACACCAGCGCCATCCCCAATGAAGAAGCCAGCCCTGGATTGATCGGGCAGCAGGTGATCATGGCGCTGACAGGCATATACTATGGACTCCAGCTGCAACCCACTCAGCAGCTTGTCCCTGATCAGGTCATCCAGGTGCAGCTGGTAGCTGATGTCTGGGGGCTCCACTGCTGCTAGGGAGGCTGTCTCCACCACTGGGTCTGGGTGGGCCGCCCCAAGGTGTAGCTTGGAGGGTACGTAGTCCTGGCATTGTCAACATGATCATGGTCAATATTATCATAGTCAACATCATCATGGTCAACAGTGTCATGGTCAACATGATCATGGTGACCATCAGTATCATCACCGTCTGTTGCACGGTTACATGTGCTAGCAGGACTGCAAGGCTTGCTAAGGCATAAAGGCATGTCACGGTCATTTGGTGCAAGGGCGTGCTGGTGCAGGCCTTGATCCTGAGAGATAAACAGTATTGTAATGAAGGCACATGTGGCTGCTTGCATGCGATGTATGTCAGCCATTGTGATGATGCCAACCAAATGTGCATGCTAGATGTTGACTCCAGGCGGCAAATGTCGGAGGGGGTCTTCTCATCACCAGAAAGCAACAAGCATGCAGCCCAACTCACCATGAAAGTGTCTCCTGCCTGGTGCTCTTCCTCTGCTTCTTCTTCATCAGGCCGTGCCATTGCTGGCACCCCCTGCATGCCCCCACCATGCTCTACATCATACCCATCAGCCCCAGTCACATGCCCTTCATCATCATACAGACTCTGCTGCCACACGTCTGCCAGCATCCGTCTGTCAGTATCCCTGTTACTGGACCTGTGTCTGAGGATGTCGCTCTCGTGGGTGTGTTGCTGCAGAACCAGATTGCCCCAATTACTGGATGATCTGGGACCTAGACGTTTCAGATCCTCCGGGCTGCCAGTCTGAATGACGTTGTTTCGGTGCTGCAGGCACAAAACATTGATCTGTCTTGGTACAATATGGTGCAAGCACACCCAGCATGCCAATCATGTAACTTGGCTGCTGCTAAAAATGCATATGTAGCTTCCACAAGCTGGACACATGTGCATGACTGACGATTAGTAGAAAATGCTGTGAGCATGTGCTACAGACACAGAGACGGAGTTTGAGGTCAAACAAGGTTTGGGTAAACGAATATGTACAGGGTTCGATGGGTGTACCTGCTACTCTGCAGACATATCATGCATGAAAGTTGAGCGACAGACAACAGGACATGCGATGAGTTCAAGCTCAGGCATGTTGCAGCTTGCATACGCAAGGCTTGTATACAGCACTAGGCGAGTCATGGACAAAATGACATGCGAGGCAAAAGCAACCTACCGGTGCATGATAGTGCCCAGACGCACCATTGACCAGCTGATGAAGAGCAGACGTGTCATGATGTGCTGACCCCAAGCTGTTGATATGCGAGTGCCAGTCATTTTGCTGCTGAGGCTGCCTTGAAATTGGACGCTTGTGCTGATCCTGTTGCTGACCAATGATGATCTGATTTGCCACTTCTGGTGACAAATTGACGTTCTGAATAATGTGACAGTATGGACACCGGAACTGCTGCCTCTCAGCAAGCTGTGGCAGAATCTGAGCTGGCACTGCATGAGTACAACTAGGGTTCATTGTTTGCTTGATGCTGATGTGCAACTGTGGAGGGTACGTCAATGATGCATGAAAGTGCTTGTGGTAATGCTCATAAGATGCATCGCATGTGACAATGCTGGAACATGTGTGGGCATTTGCTTGTGCAAGGTGCTGCTCTGTCGTGTCAAGACCATTACCATTGATGACTTGGGTGCAGCTGCCGCATTTCACTTGCAGTGCTGCCTTGGACTGACTGACAGTCTCTTCCTGCTGCATGTCAGCTAATGCTGGTGATGCCTGGCATCGCCTGGTGCAGTTGCGTTGCTAGGGCGCCAACTGTGATGCATGTACAAGTTTCTTTGCCTCACGCCGGTTTGGCGAAGCATAGCACACGCAGTGCCGTAAACAATGCCGTAAGGCTTGCTTGTCAGACTACAACTCGCTGCAGGATTGCCAACGTGGCTTGCCGGGGCCTGTGGGCTAGACTACTTGTATGAAAGCCGATTGCGGTCAGTGCTCAGAAGTCCAGCTGTCGTTGACGCCGGTTTGACCGATCTGTAAGACTCAGATACACACTGCCTCCTCAGCAAGTGGGCAGACCTTCAAAGCATAATGGACGTCGGGTTGGAAATGCATATGTCAACAGAATGCCGGCTGCGTCGAGGCATGCGCGACGCAAGCAGATTCTTGGTTGGTCACCGTCTCCGAGAGTCGCGTGAGCAAGTCAGGTGGAGCTCACGTGCAAACTAGAAAGTTGCTTCGTGATGCAGTGATGGACCGAGAAACACACCATTTCTTGCGCATGTTGCCGTGTGGAATTGCTTATCAACTCCAGCAAGCTACGGAAATGTTGCTCTCAGCAAGGACAAACACAGAATGGGCAGACTGAGTGTCATCGCATGTCGTCGTTTTGGATCATGCGATGGGCCCTCAAGGCCCTCGGAGGGGTACGTCCTGTTGAGCCTCATGGGCTATGCCTGCAGACTTTCACAATCTGTGTGTCACATTCGATTGCTGTGCAGGTCGGCGCTGTTGTGGCAGTAGGCCTAGGTCTTGTGTATCAATTCCAGGAAAAACTGGTAAGTGTAATTCCAGGTCCCAAGTCCATGTGCACTTGCATTGGCACTGACGACCAGTTGGACCTTTCCATTTGCAGTTGTACCTGCCACGGATCCCTGGAGTGCCGAATGAGTTTGCATATCTTCCTGACAGGTTTGGTCTGGAGTATGAGGTAAGGCAGTGACTTCAGTGCATGAAGCCTAACCGCCAAATGGGTAGCACTGAACACGTTGTATACATTCGACAAATGGTGCCTGGTGTAAAAGCACCAGACTGCAAACTGCGTCCACACCCTTTGAGTATCTCAGTTGAGCGCAGGACGTTAATATCACAGCAAAAGATGGGACAAAACTACACAGCTGGATGATGTGGCCCAAGGGCTGGTCAAAGCAGAAGAGACGCAGTCGGCCAACAGTCCTTTTCTTCCAGGCACGCTCACAAGGTCATCTCCTTGCCTGTTTGCATGTGCATATTCCACAAACAGTTCTTCTGTTCCATCATGCCAGCAACAGCCACAACCATCCACACAATCGATCATGACAGTTGTGTGTTGCAGGAGAACGCTGGCAACATGTCTTTCCGGCTTCCATTCCTCAGACTTGTTGCTCACCACCTGCACTGCCAAGTCTTTGCTCCAAGGTGTGATGTTCTTGACAAGACTTCGCTGCTTCACATCACAACATGCAGCACCAGCATGTGTCCAAAGCAAGCTACTCCGGTAAATCAATGCAACCATATGCATGTCATCAGAAACCTTTGCCTGTGACGCTGCTTTACCTGTGGCAGTGGTCTGTCAAGCCTGCCAGCATGTGCAAGCACCTTCTAAATGGGACAATGCTGCCACCATGCAGCTATCGAGGCTATGGCTTGAGTCAGGGCAAACCAAATGAGCCAGGATTGCAGATGGATGCACAGGCAGCCTTGGAGTATCTCACAACAGACTCTGCTGTTAACAAGGACAATGTGGGTTTGTGCATGAAAATGCTGCCAGTAGACACGAATCTGTGTTGGCGTTTACAGTCCTGCAAAGTCGCCTCATTGCCACAGCAGATTGTTTCAGCAATAATGCTAGCTTGATGGCAAATTCTGCATGTCAGGGTCTGGAGCCTAGGCTTTGCATCGACTGATGTGGGCCTCTCTCTATTTTGTTCACTGCATGTGTGAAAGCGCGCCAAAACTCTGCAGACCCTGGATAGACAAAAAACAGTGATGCAGATGGATGTGCATGTGGGCTTGCAGATTGTGATATTTGGGCGGTCTCTGGGAGGTGCCGTTGCCTTTTGGGTTGCAGCTGCCAATCCAGGCCTTGTCAACAGCCTGATTGTGGAGAACACATTCTGGTCCATAGAAGCTGTTGTTGGCAAGGTAAAATGCCCTCTTGATCTGCCATGTGGCATTAGTAAGCAAGATGACAAGATTGCGCTAGCCTACAAGTCTAACATCTTCTGGCAGAGCCTCGGCAGCTCTGCCTAATTTCATGCATTTGTGTCTACTTCATTTTGAGTGAGCACCTGACAGCTGTGACTGTGCGCACCAGATGCCTAGACCTACAATTCCAAAGCAAATACATCACCCACTTTGCAGGTCACAATTGCACATGAAATGCAAATCATGCATGCATACATACATCCCAGCAGTGGCTTAGTCATATATGGGGCACACAGGCAAAACGTGACGCAGCATCCATCGACAAGAAAGCTTGTTTGTGACGCCAATACAATGTTGGACAGGTGCAATCCTGGATTCCAACTGATGCTGACCATTCCAACAAAATGTTGACCATTTTAGATTGATTGCATCCTGCCTGATCTACCAGGCAGAGGACTGAAAGCTGGGCTGCATGCTGGCTTGTCCTGCACGTACATAGCTTGTAATGAGCTGGAAAGCATTAGAGTCAGTACTGCGCTGCAGGTAATGCCATTCCTGGCGCCTTTTGTAGGACCTGGGCGCCTGTTCAACTTCCTGATAAGGAATAGGTGGTGCAATGAGGAGGCCATTGCCAAGCTAGGCCAGCTGCCTGTATGTTTGTTGTCATCCCTCCAGGTATGCTGTTCATGCATTTCAAGTATTCACGCTGCATTGTCAAGCAGGCTTTTCAGGACTGTCCTGCAGCTTTTGGTAGCTGGCATACATGCTGCCAGGTGTTTCATATGCCATCAACTTTCAGCTCTTGATCATCCATGCTACCAAGTTCAAAGTGTGGGTCATTCACTCTGCCTGTCAGCACGCAAGACCAGCCATAAGATCACATGTTGTAAGCGTACGTTCACCAGCTGAGTAAACACACCCTTGGCTTGTCAGCTTAGATTCCCATCATAGTCTGATCACGCACTGAAATCTGGGAAGCATAAGCAGGTTGAATGTTGAGTGGGCATGGTGGTGACTGCAGTCATTGCCAGCACTCAAACTGACCAGAATGTGAACCTTGTCTGGATACAAAGGATGAAAGCACAAGCATGACAAACACCTTCATGCAGGATGAGATGCTGCCTCCTGAGCACATGGAGAGGATGCACAAGATGCTGCTGGCACAGCAAGGGCGGGTGACATGGGTCCCTTTGCAAGCTGGGCACATGGATGCATACGAGACAGCTGCACAGGTGAGCTAACAACCACCACCTGTTGCATCAAATGTACAGTGCTCAGCAAGGCATGCAGCATGTGCTTGCTGGGTGAAGCCTGCTTGGTAAATATCACTGTGTCTCAATTTAACCAAGGTCATTGCAGGATTCAGGCTGTCAAGATGTCATCCTATTGGTGCAGTTTGGGGTGCACATTCACATGGAAGGGTTTGCAGCCGTTCTTGTGCCCTACAGTACCTTCTGAGCAGCTTAGAAAAGCTGATTTCATGTACAATTGGTACAGCCTTTGTAAGATGCAATCAACCAAAATTTACAAAGGAAGCTACATCAAATCTATGTTATGTCCAGAGCGCAGTTTGAGATTTTCTCCTTCTCAAGCAATGTGTGTCCCACACAGTTCTTGATGCTGACGTTTCTGATGTTTACAGGACTACTGGCCAGCTGTTGCCAAGTTCACACAGCATTACGCACACTCCTTGGAAGCTGAGCCAGAAGATGAACAGAGCAATGCAGGAGTTCAGGAAGCAGTGCAGGCTACCAATGCTGGAGTCAAACCCCCTTCAGCTGTTGGCCCATTCACTGATGGCAGCAGCAGGCCATCACAGGTGCATGATGAGCAGGATGCAGGCGCAGCATTGCAGGCGCCTGGGCATCAATACAAGAAAGAGCTATAGGCTACAGTCTCTCATCATGAAGACTTGCAAATGTTTATGTGTAAGTGACATGTGACAGTTGTCTGAAAAGCCACTTGACACACAAGCGTATATGGGATGCATCTCAAGTCCCTCTAAGTCTAGACTGCAGAGCAGCTGCAGTACTGGTCTAGTCTAGACTTAGAACGCCTCTTGTGCATTTGGCGCGTGAGAGGCTCAGCTCTCTTGCACTGTATCAGTCTGTTGCATGCACATCAATGTCTGAATTTTTGCTCCATTCAGGAGCAAATTGTTTCCACCCTTACACTCATAAATTACGCTTGAGCAATTCCAATGCATGGTGGCCCAACATATATGTAGCTTGAAAGCTTGAAATTTTGCCCTGATGGTTTGGCTCAGGAAAAAGTTAGGGTTGCATGGTGAAGGTGAGTGTCTCGACAGATGGACAGTGTACACTGGCCCTGATGTGTTCTGCATCAGGCTGGCTTAAGCATTGTAATCTGGTGCTTATGCAACGTGGCTGACAGACAGGGCCCACCAGCTGTCATTACGGAAAATGACAATGCATGCAGATACGATGGCACGACTCAGCACAGACTCTTTGACCTAGAAATTCAGCTGCAGACGATCTCGACTTCGTCAAATTGTTGCTTCAGCTTCATCAACCTCAAGCTTCAAGAAGCTTCGCCATGTCTTCCGGTGAGCCCCGTCTTCCCTTTAGCTTCGAATTCGCAGGTTGATCGGTAGATGCACACCATCGTCAGGGCTCTGCTTGTCACCAGACGCAGCTTAGCTGCGTCTGGTACTCAACCACAATGCTATGCTCATGTCGTGTCAAGCGAAATCTGTATTGTTGAACCTCCAACATACGCGATATCCTACCTTTGGACTTGAGCTCACACGCTGCAACTGCAGGCAACGTTGATGTGAACCCTGTCGAGGGCGAGAAGACCGCGACCGGTGCACAGAAGGAGACATTTGGCACTGGTTCCTCAGCTCAGAGCGAGGCTGGCAAGAAGGGAGGGGCTATCTCCGGTGAGTCGTCCAAAGTTGGATCACGTTGCCAGTTGGTGCACCTCTTACAGTTTGTAGCAGTGGTACCCCGGCGATTACGGAGTAGAACTGTAGAGGACTCTTCTGGTTCAGCCCTTGCAGCCATGGCACTTGTGGTGCAATGTGTGACGGCGACTTGTGCTGATGCCCGGACATCACCACTCGTCGCACGAGTTCGAACTCTGCTTTGACTAGCGCCCTTGTTTTGCAGCTGCGCGGTCTGCAGAGGACCGCAAGGCTTCCGCTCAAAAGGCTGCAGACACCCGTGCTGAGCGATATGGCGACGAGGTAGGTTGCAAATCTCGTGCTTTGTGCGCTCTCCGTGTTTGACGATGTCTAATGTCAACTTTGACTTGTTTCTGTGGCTGTAGACTCACTATGACAAGTAGACAGCAAAGCCGCGGCAGAAATGATCAGGCGAGACCTTACCAAGCGATGAAACTAGTTAGCTACAGGTCTTGGTTTCATCATCAAGATGCGCTGCAACAGCATTCGACTGTTGTTCGAATACTGTAACCATGCATACTTCCACATTGATACTCTGTATTAGTCCGATGCTGCCAGCATCAGTGCATTTTCTCGCTTTAAAACAGTCAGCTTGACGAATTGATCAATGAAATGGCATGCACACAGCTGTCAGAAGGGAGGAACCATACAGTGGCAGCATACAGAAAGTTGAATGTCATAACAATGAAGTGCAACAAGGCTGTCACACCTCTTGTCAGCAAACCTGTAAAAGTCGAGGAGGTTGACTCAACGAGGCTAGCAGACCTGTGAGACAGAAAACGTCACGCAGCGCATCGCAGCCAGACTACATCTAGCCAGACATGGCCATGGACAGCATTCACATGGGTCTGCATGTGAGGTCAGGGACGAGGCAATAGTCACTGTCAATGGTGTACTTGCGTCACAGACAGGCGCAGCACAGTGGTGGTTCACTTTGCGTTGACCCAAATATTTTATGCCAGACTCAATGCTGTCACAGGCGTTGTCAGGCAAACCAAAAACTTTGCATAAAGCTTGTTCAGCAGATGATCCGTGAGCACAATATCTTCCTGCTACATGAACGGCAGCAGTGGGCAGGTCAGCGTTGACTAAGCTACCAGCACACGGGCAGCATATGATTTGCTAGCAAGAAGAGCGGTGCTGAAATCTACTGAGCCCTGTTCTGAGTGCAACACCTGTAGCTACTACTGTATAACAAATTGCTGGCTGCTTCACCTGATGGCAGCAAAAAGGCAAACCAAAGAGCAGCATGGACGACATGGCACTCATATGACAGAATCTACAACATCAGCTGAAGACTTGTTGTACATAAAACAATAGTTGCAGCAAGTGGGAATCAGCAACTAGAGCTTTAGCATCCTGAATTATTCTGAGCTGCTCTAATTAAAACACTTTGCGTGTTCACTTTGAACTACTGGACTGCAAGAAAAGATCCAGCTGTAGATGCTGCGTTCTAGCAATGCATGCATTAGGGCTCAATTGCTCAGGCTCACTCACATGACCATTGCCAATCACTGTCAGTGGTGATGTGTGTACAGCTGCAGGAGCATCAAAGATACTAGCAGAGCTGATTGCATGCATCAATGTGACCGGTTCATTCAGGCTGCTTTGCAAACTTTCTGCCTCCACATTTGACAGTGCATCTGGCACCAAAAATGATCCCCAGCTTTCCAGATCACTGCCTCGCGACTCTCCCAGGCTTGAAAGGTGTCTACCAGAATGTGACATCTCATAAGATGTGTCAGCTGCAAACTGAAAGGGATCTTCAGGTGGCTGCTGGTGATCATGTTGTCCTGAGCTGGACCACTCATGACTCAACCCTTCTGAGAAGCTGAGCTGCTGGCTTTCTGCCAAGCTGGACTGTAACATAGTGCTGCTATTCAATGCCTTAGAGTGAGAATCTAGTTCATCACATTGTAATGACACATCACGACCCTGCTGCTGAACAGAGCCTAAATGGTCATGCTGTAACAAACCATTGCTCTGTTGCTGATTGGAGTGATGCCCCTCCCATGCATCTTGAGTGTCCTGGTTCTCGGCCTGGAAGCTAAGTAAGTCATGAGCAGCAGCAGCAGCAGGAGCTGCTTGTCTGGAGCTAGGCAGATCTACAACATGAGACATCCCAGACATCTGCCCATCTGCTAAGATGCCGCTTTTGCTCAATGAAATGCTGACACTGTTGGGCAGACCTAGGGTCTCATCTGCCTTTCGCTGCTCTCCCCCATCAGCAGTGGTCTGCCTATCGGGCCAGTGCTCAGAAGCAAAGTGCTCATGAGGTGCTTGCCCCTGAGCTGCTTGCTGAGCGGCAGGCTGTTTCTGAGCTGGTGGCTGAGTGACAGGCTGCCTGTGAGAGTCAGGCAGGCCTGAAGGGTGTGCAGCTTCTTCTGTAGTGTGGCGCCTGTCACGCTCCACAGGGGCTGGGCTAGCTGGAACAGGCAGAGAGGGGCTGCTTGGAAGGGAGCGCAGGCGGGCTGTCCAACTAGCTGATCTGCACAACACCAAGGGGCAAACTTGAAAAGAAGCTGGACCCAATACTTCATGATATGTTTGTTGATCAAGACCTGTGTATGCCAGTTCATTGACGTGACACACATATGGCCTGACAGATGTGTGTTGACACAACGTATGTCAAAAAGCAGGGCAGCCTGCAGCATGTACTGACTGAGACAATTTGTCCTATTGTGGAACATTCACACATCAGTGACAGTGCATAGCATGGTACGTCAACACGCAACAGCTACACATACAAACACACTGCCATGTCAGCATGCAAAGTAGGTGCTGCATGTGTGTGATGTTGTACCTGGCTGAGGACAGGGCACCTTTGCCAGGAACAAGAGGCAAGGGGCTGGCAGCACCAGGGCTGCTGTCTGAGGGCTGCTGCGCCTGAGCAGAATGCTTAGGTGGTGTTGCAAGGCCAAGTGCGCCCATGGGAACTGATGTGCCAAGCTGAGATTGCTCTGCCTGCTGTGATGCGGCCGCCAAGTACGCAACATTGTCCTGCAGGCATTGATGCATCCACACTGCTTGAATGCTTTGGAAAGGAGGAAAAGAGGTTTTCGGAAGACATGCATGTCATTGCCATTGCAGCAACAGCCAAATCATGCAACATGTCGACATCAGCATTGTACGTACATCAGGAAGCATTGCAGCTGCAAGAAGTTCTGAACCTACTGGATTGCAACATCACTCCTGTGAAACTTGCCATCCCTTGCAGCAATGCTTGTGTTCATGTAACCCGATGCTGATGACTTAGCTGTAATCTCACAAAACATATTGTGTGATGCGTGCCTCAGCGCATGCAAGCAACAAGCACACCAGCAAAACAGCACTCACGCAGCATGCTCAACTCTCAACACACCACATCTTGTGCAGCTGTTTCTGAAGTAATCTGATGTAATAGTACCTGCGCAGCAGCGTTGACACGGCCCACAGCATCAATGACAGTCTCCATGCCAGCTTCATTGCTCAGGATGGCTGCCTGGGCTGGAGTCCAAGCTTGGCTCAGAGCGTCACTCAAAATGTCTTGCAGCACTTCTCTGCTCCAGTTTGGTACCTGCAGTCAGGCAGGCCAGTTGTGACGGGAGCAGCCTGTTAGTAGTCTGGAACAGCTTCAATGAGGAGTTGCTGTCCATGCAGAAGCGTGTGGTGAGGAGTTGCTGAAGCGCGCATAATAGCATTGCGGATGACGCTTCACTGCATGTGCAAACACAGTAAATGTGCAGATGTCCAGTTGACCTGACCTCAGCTTACAGAGTCTACTCCATAGCAAGCTGACAGTGAATTGGCCATCAGTGATGGCAATTGACCACACATCATGCGACTATTGGAATTTGAGCTGCACCAGCCAATGCTGGGTAGGCAACATGTATGCAGCCTGTCCCTGATTCTGACCTCCTCACTTGCAGCATGGACAAAGCGACAAGTATCATGAATGGATGTGGTTTTAGTGTAGGAGTGTGCAGTGCAAGAGGCTACCTCTGCCTTGAGGTAGTGCACAACTTGCTCCATGTCATCCAGGGCCAAGAGGGCCTTCCCACAGTGCGTCAGCAATGTCATTGCCACCTGCATTGAACCACAAACCAAAAGCTCAGGTTTTACTGTATCACGTCTGTTGATGAACTGCTCCAGCCAATGTCACGCTTGCTGGACCTGAAGCTGTGGGCCAGCATGTCACATTGCCTATACTGACTTGGGAGGAGGTGGACGCAACCAGCAAGGCAGAAAATCTTCAGTGCAGATGAATGCTCTTGCGTATGAGCATAGCAGCGTGCAGCTGCTTTTGCGGAGCACATAAAGGCACGCAGGAGTGTAGCATGTTGCCAAAGATCTGTAGTAGGTACGAGCGACCCATGAAGATGAGCGGAAATGCGATGTAGCAGCAGTACAGCTGCCCATGGGTTTGTCAGACTTGTGTACCTTCAGCACAGCATGGGGGTATGAGCCAGTCAGAACAACATCCAGCACCCTGGACGAGAAAAAAAGAGGGAAGTCTGAGCCAAATGATGTGAGCAGCCAGGAGGACAGGTATAGCACCGGCAGCACACCATGCCCTTCCATGTGTCGTCCCAGCCTTGTTGGAAGCAGCTTGCTAAACTGCCATAGATAAACCTGCATGCACAAAAGTTTATCTTGTAGTGCAAATGCTTGCCTGTGCCACTAGCATTGCTGGCAGTGCTGTAATACCAGACATCTCAATGTGAAACTGTATCCATGCCAAGGCAGCTCATGCAGCAGCAGCCATGCTAAGTGAGATACAGGCATGTTTTGCACTGTGGGCAATGACCCATGCTTTGAGATAGCTTCAGCTCAAGCATCAGCCATTGTGCTATGCGTGGTGCACTGACAGAGGCTGAGCATGCCTTGCTGTATGTGTACGTAAATTGACAGCAACATGGATGCGACACTGATAGGCACATGATCACGACGAGGAAGCCTGCAAAGTTGTGTCTGCTGAAACATGAAACATTCAGCTCAGGAAGGTACAGGAATGTGTAATGAATCCTGCCTGTTGGGCAGAATACCTGCAGTTTTGCTAAGTCTGACTTGTATAGATCACGCAGCATGCGTTGCTGCATGAGCACGACCAGACCCCCAAATGCTGTTGCCTCATTTGGCATCCAGGTCAGCAGCAAGGCTGCCAGGAAGTTCATGCCCTGACAGTACCCAACCTCTGTGTCATACACAGCATATGCACGCAGCACTCGCAGCAAAGACAGCTTGCCTGCCTCTGTTGCAAACCTGCCGTTACAAACATCAACATTCAGAATTCTTCTCGCTTTATTGGACTTTGATGACTCAAGGGGTGTGATGGCTGACAGGTGGGATGACCTATGCATACCTGGCAGCATTCGGGAATGTGCGCCCCACATCCTTTTCAATATCAGCGTCCACATCTACTGGTAGAGCCTGCGTAATGTGCACATGCAAATGAGTAATGCAGGTGACAGTGCTCACCAGAGGTGAGCTAGCTGAGGAGAGCAGGGAGAACTTGAGCACATGCCACATACCTGTCGAACAAGAGTGGCGTACTGCTTTGCTGCCGTTGCCCCAGCCCCCTTGTGCTTATGCAAAACAGACAGCCACAGTTCCTGACGCATTCTGCGTGGAACGTTGTACCAGACCTGCTTGCCGACTTGGAGATCAACATATTTTGAGTCTTCTTGCAGGTGTTTGTTGGAGCTGTAAAGCAAGAAGTGAAGCGGGTGCTCAGGAGAGGCCAGCTTCCTTGCTTGTCCGGACACAAGCCGTTCGATCTTGCGTTGCATATTGGCCGACCGGCTCACGGACGGTCAGGGCGCCTTGCACAATGTATGTAATGCCCAGACGTCACCGTGTGATGTTATTCGACGAGATGCGTTACGCGCACGGGGTAGCATAGTAGCATAGAGATCATGCACTGCAGGGACGTAAGCTGCAATTTGTGTATTGAGACCGTTTGGGTCGACTTGCCAGCTATAATGAATGTCGATTTCAGTTTACATGAGACTGCGCAGAAGAACGAAGGATCAAGCCATCGATAGAAGCCATGGGAATTTGCCTAGGTGCACGCTCAGCGCCATGCGTTACGTTCACGGAGCGCCGCGAGTAACGCCGACGGCATTTTGCCACATACCTCTCGTTCCGACTTATCGACCGCAGCGATCATCATCATTATCATGTTTTCGTTGCTGCGTCCGCACTGCGGCATTAACTGCTCTCGTCCACACAAAAACAGGCAGCCCAGGTCTGTAGTGAGGTGCTTCGATCCTCAAAATCCGGTCACCTCTGTGAACGACTCTAACGTCAACAAGACTTGCAGCTTTCGGCCATGCATTGACATTCACAAGGTCCGCTTTCCTGCGAGTTGAACATGCCCAAGCAGCCATGCAGGCCACCCAACCGTCGACACGCTTCCGCATGCCCTGCAGGGACAAGTCAAGCAGATTGTCGGCTCCAGCTTGTCTGCTTCTTCATCGTCAGTCTCACAAAGCATTGCAGTTGCAGTCGCGACAATATAGAACTTAGATGGTTCATTCAGCGACGATGGCGCGTCCTGCAGGGATACTCTTGTCACCAATTTCACATCAGATCAGCCTGCAGAGTACTATGCTAGCCTCTATAAGCAGGATGACCTGCCCGGAGGGCATATCATCATGCTAGGTGCGGATGATGAAAGCAGGTAAACAGGTATCTTGCCGTCCTCAACCTGATTACGTGGCAACATTACATGATGATTTGGAATCTCTGGGTTTGCCCAGGGTTGCCAAAACACTTGTTTGCGGCTGTGCATGGCATGTTTTCATACTTGCACTGCACAGCAGTCTCCAAGATTAATTGCTGTTGGCATCATGCCAATCTGAAGTCATACCTTAATGTTGAATTCCAGTACCCTTTGCACATTACAGGGCTGCAGCCAAGAAAGGTCTTCTGGCATACAATGGTTTTATGCAATTAGGAGGAGGTATCAACCCAGACAATGCTGCTGAGTGGCTGGATTCTGGAGCAAGCCATCTGATTATCACATCATACATATTCCAGGATGGGGAGTTGAATGAAGACCGCCTCAAAGAACTGGTGAGTCAGGGGTACATGCCTTGCTTTGCTTTGGAAGCTCACTCATGGCACTTGACAGTCGATGCTCGTACAGCATGAGCGCTTTGCTGATGTTTGGCATCCTGCACTGCTGTCATGTAGGTGTTGTCTAGGTAGTTTCTGGTTGCCAGTGCCTCCATTCTGTTCTGCAGTGTGTCTCCTGTCCACCAAGCAGCAAAATGCATCGCTGCCCAATAGGGCAGAGCAGTAATCATCAGGGAGAAAGACTACCATGAGTGCATGGTCTTATTCTTCTTACAATCAAGCTTGCCTGTGATATGGGTGAAATGCTACCAACACGCATCTACAGGTAAAAGCAGTAGGCAGAGACCGGTTGGTCCTGGACCTGAGCTGCAAAAAGCACAATGGCGAATACCATGTAGCTACAGACCGATGGCAGAAGATCAGTTCGTTGGCTGTCAATGAAGAAAGCCTGACCAAGCTAGGGCAGAGCTGTGCTGAATTTCTGGTGCATGGCATTGATGTAGAGGGCAAGCAGTCCGGCATTGATGAGGAGCTTGTTGAGCTGTTGGCTGAGCAGTCGCCAATTCCTGTAACTTATGCTGGTGGTGTATCGTCAATGGTGAGTTGCATGTTGCAAGAGTTGCCTGTAATGCATTTGCCTAATGCATAGGCCTAGCGCAGTTGCCTGTATGCCGAGCAGCGCAGTCATGTCTGCAAAACATACACAGCTCAGATGGAGAACAGCTCTCATTTATGTGAGTACGTCAGTGTGTTTTGCAGTTGTATGCTGCCCATAGTCAAAGCTAAAGGAGCAGGCTGTTGCAAATGCAAGGCGTGAGAAAGACATGCAAATGCGTCGTCATGCCCATGCAGGACATTTTGGCTGTTGCTGACTGATGCTCATTGCTGCAGGATGACATTGAGCTTATAAATAGGGCAGGCCAGGGCAGAGTTGATGTGACCATCGGCAGTGCACTGGACCTGTTTGGTGGACCAGTATCTTATGCAGAGGTGGTTTTCTGGCATTTGCAGCAGCGAAGTAGCTCATGATGTATAACAGCATGAGTGTATCCTAGCATGTGGTATCACAAGGCTGCTTAATGGCAACAGCTAGTCTCAACAGGAAGTGGAGCTTGAGTCCATGGAGTGATGCTTACAAAGCTGCTTGTCTTTAGAATGGAAAATAACAACTATCCTCATATGAGCATGCAAGCTGACACTCGACATCAATGGCCGACTCTGCACGGCCCATGTGACACTGCCAGGTGGGTCGAATGATCGTGTTTCCAGGCAGCTTGGTAGCAATCCTTTAACATGACAACCTATACCGCTTTCAGTCCATGATTTCACCTAGTCCAGCAAGTGTGTCATATGATGCATGTGGAAAAATTGAATTGACACTGCATCGGCAACATCTGCGGCGGCCAACACCAGCAGAGCAAATGTAGTCAAACTCAGTTTTGAATGACTAGCACGCGGAACCTGCGAGAAGGAGGGTTGCGCCCATTGACTGTTTGAAGCTACTGGCAGTTGAGACTCAGAATGACCTCCAGTCTGCCAGCTGACGTCACGTCAACCGAAGCTTTCTGACAGACTGACATGCTGCTCATTTGCAGTCACGTGCAGCCTTTAGAGTTCTCATTTTGAGATGTTGAATGCGCGGCCATTCACTGCAGAGGGCCAAAGCTTTTGTCCTGCATTACCCAAAGGTCGTTTGCAGTACGAAAGCCATATTGTGCACAGCCTCTGAGCACCCATTACACCTTAGCGTGTGCACAACCTGTGCAGCGACCTGCACTCGCTACGCCTGGCAGCCGCAGCTGCCTTCTGCAGTAGAAGTATGTCCCGCTTGCTATGCCTTGCAGCACTGTCTCTTGCAGTTGCCTCGGTGGCAGAAGCTCAGAACACCACCACAGGAAAGGGCATCATCACAGTCCAAAACGCCAAGTTCGTGGACAACACTTGCAGAGAGTTTCAGTTCGCTGGCGGCAACGTGTAAGCCACTTGTCCTGCATTGCAAAAGTAAACGCTTGACATGGTGCTTTGTGCATCACCGCCTTGTCTGGTTGCAGATGGGAGTTGATGGAGGCAGCAGCGGGCAAACTACAACCAGACGGCACTGCGTATTTGAACGGACAGACAGTTGTGCAGCACCTGTTTTCTCAGGCCGTTGCCGACAACATCGGCGTGATCAGGGCTTTCGGACACGGAGCCACCGGCAACTTCGTTCTGCAGCCGTCGCCAGGTGACACCATGCCGCTGCTTCTGCATTTGGGGCGCCACCCGTTGCTGCACAACCAAGCTTGGACCTTCACCGCCTGTTTCACTGCAGGTCAGTACAACGAAGCAGCCTTCCAAGCTTTAGATCAGATCATAGCTGAGGCAGACAAGGCTGGTGTGAAGCTCATCCTGACACTGACAGACAACTGGAGAACTGCTGATGGACTGTATGGCTATGTCATCTGGGGTGGGGGGCAACATCCAGAAGAGTTCTTTGTCAACCCAGCAGTCATCCAACTCTACAAGGATTATCAGGCAGCTATGGCAAACCGCATGAACACCATCACTGGGCGTATGTACAAGGACGAGCCTGCCATCTTTGCCTGGGACCTCATCAATGAGCCTAGGTCTGCTTGTGACATTCACCATCCCAATGCAACCTGTGACGCCCCAGAGACTGCTGCCATTCAGGTGACCATCTGCCCCTTGTCAACTTGGTGTACGTGCTGCCAATTGTCATTGACAGCTGCAGATTTTCAGCGCGTCTGAATGTTGAAACACATGTTGATACAGGTTGAAACACATGTTGATACAGAATGCCACAACCCTTGCATGATTACAGCCTGCTGTATTAGAATATGCTCAAACATACAACCAAGCAGCCCTGCATGGCTTCAAGATGCACAATACAATCCACACTTCTCACCAACTTTTGGGGTTTTGTCTGATTGAAGGCGTGGATTCAGCAAGCTGCAGACAACATGAAGGCTGTGGACCCCAACCACATGGTCACCGTGGGGGAAGAAGGATTCTACGGTTATGGTACTCCTGCAGCAAGCATTGCCACCAATCCCAACTCTGACAACACAGGGTCAGCACGCTCTGCAATGCTCTCTCCACACCTACTCATTGTTTTCTGCAAGCTTTTCCTCCCTCCCTCGTCTGTTGCCTGGAACGCTAAATGAGCATGAAATTTGATACGTTATATAGCCACGCATAGGTGCATTGCCTTCTGGGGCCAGCTACCCTGTCATGAAGTGGATGTGTTTAGCTGCTGCAGCTTGGTACTGCCTATGACAGCCGTCTCAGTCATTGTGTCTTTGCATGTGGGCATCTTTGCTTGTGGGCATCTTGTTGACAGCTTCTGGCATGCAGATGGGCTGAGAAAGCTGGTCAGAACTTCCTGGAGAACCACACACCGCCCAGCATTGACTTTGCTGCCACCCACATCTGGACAGACAACTGGGAGGTATGCTGCTGCCTGTAACTAGATGTCTTGAGTACTTGCATGGTACCTTTGCAATTGGTGCTTGGCATCTACCCACAACAGAAATTTCACATGCTGCTCAGATGATACAGCATTGAGTTGGTGAGTGATCCCACTTGTATGCCAGCCTGACAGCTTCCACGCTTCTTTGATGCAGGCTAACACCACCTTTGGAGTTGATCCTAAGGTCTTTGTGAACAACTGGATCTCAGCTCGAGCAGCTGATGCAGCATCCCTGAACAAGCCCTTGATCATTGAGGAGTTTGGCAAGCAGCTGCCTGTCCCTGCTGATGCTGCCACAATAGCCTCTGTCAGAGACCCAATCTTTGCTGACATCTATGCTGCCCTGCAAAATATTGACATCATCAAAGGTATGCTGCAACAGCTTTGCATGTGCCATGCGTATGGTCATGTAATTCTGTTCGTGTGACTGATCAGTTACACTGTTTACCCCATTTGCCATCAGGGTGGTTGGTGTTGGCGCCCTAGACAGTGATTGTATGATTGGCTCTCATGCTCATGCTGAATAGAGCATGTTTGTGCCCACTTTTGCAATAAGCTGTGAATCGATCCGTAACAAGCGCAGCACGTACAAAATTTACAGCTTGCAAAACCATGCATGGTCACAGGCACCAGATAGTGTGCACAGCAACCATGCTGCTGCTTTCCCCCATCCCAGTTTGCTGCCCATCATGCAGGCGTGGCTTACTGGGAGTACGACTACCTGAACGGCGCAACTGACTCAGACAATCTGGTACGTATGAGTGACAGCACTTGGACCAACATCCTGCAGCCTGCAGCTGCAGCAGTGGTACAGAAGGTGGCTGCACTTCCTGTGGTGAATGGCTGTATTCCAGGTCAGCTAGTCTCTTGTACTGTGCTTCCTGGTGTAAGCCCTGCCCTCAGCTTCCATATGGCAGACCTGCTCACTTGGTTTGAGTCTTGGACAGATTTGCAAGGCATGCTATATGTGCAGAGTGTTGCTTGGACCCCTTCAGTATGACAGTCCAGTTGCCTGGTGCATACACAAAGACAATACATCCAAGACTTTTGCCTATTCACAGTATACTGTGACAGCACAGCTGCAAGCTTACTGACACAGCAGCAAGGACTTCTTATTCATTGTGCAGTCAATGCAATGTGGGTCCTTATTGAAGTCAATGTCATGTGATGTGCAGGAGCTTTGATGGCAAGCTCAGGTAGCAGTGGAAGCAGTGCTACCCCTACCAACACCCCCATCATCACTTCAAGCATAGCTGGGGCACCCTCCCCTGAGCCTGCCTCCCCTGAACCTGCTATCGCTGGAGCTCTCAACACTACGTCGCCTGCGGTAGCCACTTCAGGGCGCAAAATGCTGCAAGTCTGACAATTTTTTGTCATTTGGTGCACAATGGCACAACACAGCCAGCAGGCTGCAATGCAGGATGCATACAGGTTGTATGAGCCATCAGGGTATACATGAGTGTGAGTGATTACTGGAGCACGCTTCAAGAAAGTGAATAAAGCGGGCAATTTGAGTGAATGGGTTGGCTGACACATTAGGAAGCCTGGGTTCGAGTAGCAGCTGAGTGAAACATTTAGTTTGATGTCACCCCTCTTTCGGATCCTCCTGCAGACTGCTGCATTGTATATCAGCATGCAGTCAGCAATTAGTGCTGGAGGGTTGCTTGCCAATGGACGCAATCATGCAGCAATTTGTTTCTTGTTATACTCGCGTCAATTGACCTGCAAGTGGCCTTGTACATCATCTATTTCACTTTCACACAGAGGCTGTGCTGCACATTGCATGTATGACCTCTGCGCATGCAGTTTGCTGCATTTCATGTAAGTAGCTGGACACATGAGTCGGATTTGAACAATGTGGCTGCCTGATTGTGTAATGTGAACAGTCTGTCTGATATGCTCCCATGAGATTGCATGCATCTTTCAATATCCCGATGGTTCCATCCTACTTAGGAGCAAAGCAAGCAGTTTACAATATGTTGGCAATCTGTCAGGAAAACCCAAAGCTGAAGGCGGGTGGCTGTTCAACTGACTTAGTTTCACTGAACAATGCTGACAGTTGAGACGGCGCCTTTGCAGCCTGCTTCTGCTGTTGCTGCCGTTTCAGCTCTTCGAGCACCTGCACATTCAGATATGAAGTGTCAGGCACTCAACACGCGCACTTTCTATCGCATGCTGTGTCAGATTTGCTGGAGCACTCATCAGGTCTGACGAAGAATGAGCGATTTCGACACGTGCCCATAATGCAACACGGTGCTATCTGACTGCACTGGTCCCTTATTGCTGTCTTTAGTCAAGACCATGCAGTGTCTTTACTCAAGACCAAGCAGCTCTTTCCTATGCATGGACAGTGATGGACTTGGAAGCAGCACAGCACAAGGAGACCAGCAGTGTACCTGAGGACGCTGCTGCTGCAAAGCTGACAAGAAGGCATCATGCAGGCGGCCTCTATGCTCAAAAGGGCAGCCAGACACAAGCGCAGCTCGGCCCCCTTTCAGGAAGTCCAGCACATGCTGCAGATTGGCAGAACTGACGTAGTTCTGAGTCACAGCGATGCTCTCCTGCAAGCATAGCCTCGCGCTGTTTGTTCCTGTCAAGCCCGTCATGTGTGCTGACGTGAGCTTGTGTTGTTGATGTCATTTTTCAGAAAATTTGGCAAGAACAGCACTGCGCACAATCTTTGCCTGCTTGGTCGTGTGCAACAGTGGCAACCATCAGCTTGAGACAAAACAGTAGCAGTAGCAAAGCGCCGTGACCTTACGCTGAACCAATGCAGCAGCAGTAAACCCTACCTCTAGGTTGAGGGCCATATGCCACCAGCCTCTAGGCACAAAGAGGACCTCACCGGCCCTGCAAATGCCCTCCAGGGGCTGCACTGGGCCCTTCTGGCTCTCCTTATAAAAGTTGAGGAACCATTCTATCAGTGATACTGGACAGGCTACATCTGCCCCATCATCACTGGCATGCACACCTGCAAGTACAGACATGTGAATCAAGCCCCCGCTGCAGGCCAAGTGTGGTTGTAGCAAATGCATGTATATGTTTGCAGTCCACTTGCAACTGCATCAGCAGCTGGCGGTCATCAGCACATGCGCATGCAGAAGGATAAGTATGATACCTGGGGTGTGACACGTGGACTGTGACATTCATGCTGTGACAAGGTGTGCCTATATAGGCTCAGATATGCAATGCAACAATGCCACCCTGGGATGCTCATTGGCCTCATGTGTTCACAGCAAGCAGGTGGTGGCTGACATGCGTTTGCTTCTGGAAGGAAACCATGCAGTGGGTACTTCAATGGCCAATTTCGAGGGTAGAGCCACATGAACAGGCATGCAGCAGTTTGATGGGCAGGGACAGGATTCCCTAACGATGAGAAGCAGTGACCCTGATGATGAGAAGCAGTAATCAACCGTACAAGGAAGGGTCAGGGGGGGAGGGCAGCACTGGGGGCAAGAGGTTGCCTATGAAGGGATCAGAACAAGAAAGGACTGCAGGAAGGAAGTTGGCTATGAAAGAGTCAGAGGGGGATGAGGAGGATTGGAGAAGAGGGTTGCCTGACCAGGGGGAAGGGCACTTGGGGGGCACATGATCCATTTCTTGGAGCCTGTGACAACAGCATTCCAGGCGGAGGTGGCATTGGGGTCCTTGTGGAAAGTGGAGCCTGAGCGGGGGGGTCCCATGATGAGCCATCTGAAGTCAGGCCGCCCTGCCTCACCCAGCACTGAAAACAAGTCTTCATCAAAATACTTGGGCACCTGCGCTAGCAACATGAGCAGTCACATGCATAAAAACAAGCAGGCAATGGACACTCTGCAACGATGTCAAGGTCGCGTGTGGCATGCGTTTGAGCAAAGCACCTGGCTGCATACAGATGCCAAATGAGCTGCACACAAGCAAGCTGGGTGTCTGCTTGAAGGCATGGTAGCCAAGAGCACAGCTGACAAGAGGAAGCTTGCATACAAGGAGCCAAAAGGCTTTTGAGCAACAGGCATGCTCAGGTAGGGGTCTTGTGCAGGGTTGAGCACCTTGTAGTCTGCTGCTAGTTGAGGCGCTTTGCTGGCAAAGTGCTTGTCAAACAAATACAGCGGCATCTCGTCATGTGAACGCTGGCTGTATGCCAAGAAGTTGTCAAAGCCCATGGGGTAATCTCCAGCCAAAATGTGGTTCCCCTTGAAAGCCTTTTTGAGGGTTTTGCTATTCCACTTGTGCAGTGCAGGCCAGTCATCTATCTGCAGTCAGACAACAGCAGCCTGAGCCTAGATGAGCCTTGCAGTATCCTGAAGTGCAGGTTTGTGCATGCAGTGCTTGACAGCCCAGTCCCTTGTGTATGCTATAAGAAAAGCTGGGCCATGGCATGCTGATGGTGTGAACTCTGGCTGCTGAGTTTGTAGATGCCAGAAAGACCTCGCTAGGCTACCAGTGCAACAGATCTAAAGCCGAGTAACAGCAATGACTAAAGACAGCTGCATATCCAGAAGCATAGAAGCGTCTGCCAAGGCACGGTTGGTGCCAGCATGCAGTCATGCTAGCACTACATAATGCAATCAACAATGGTGCAGCAGCTAGATGACTGCAGCGTCATTGTCCATGAATGCAGATAGACTCTCAGTCTTCAGCAACAGGTTATGAAGCTTGCCCTGGTGCAGGCAATTGAGTTGCATGAAGCTTTATGGACACCAGAAAGCCAATCAAGCATCAGGTGTTAATCAACCCAGTGACAAAGCTCCAAAAGCAGTATAATAAATCCACTCACTGCGTTTTGGAGGATGACTGGCTTATTAGGCAACTCATACTGCTGTTTGAACTCCTCAACTGACAGCCCAGTTCTCCTGTCTATGGTGTCCCTCTTAAGCCAGCTGCTGTGAAGAGGAACGGTGGTGCAGTGCCAGGGCTGGTACAGTAGATCTGAGTAGAAGCCTTGCACCCGCAGTGGACGTTTGCTGTGGAAGTTGTGTTTTGGGAGGGAAGCTTTCAGGTAGGTTTGCTGCCATGTGTTTTTGAAGCGCCACTTTCCCTCCAATTCAGGGGCCTGCCACAAGGCAGGAACAGCATACACTACCCAATGATGTACTTTGTGTTAGACAGGAGAAATGCTGTTAACAATGTTGTCATGCTGTATCGAATGTTTGTTGTGCATGTGTCTGCCAAACGCCCAGCTGCAGCAATGAGTGGACATGCACAGGACTTGCTAAACGGATACCCAGCTCTCAGCAGGCACGCACAAGCAACAAAACTGCAACTCTAGCTTGAGTATTGCTCCAAAAAATGCACCTGGAAACCAAATGGCCTTGACATGATGCTAAACGGCAATGCATATCAGTGTTGCTTATGCCTGGCAAGTTGGGAAGACTTACCTCTATTGTAAGAGCACGCCACAGATCTTCATGATTGCTGAAGCAGTAAAAAGCACGGTTGACACAAGCAAGCCGGCCCAGACACTCGGCCGGCAGCAGGGCCAAAACTTGCATGACAAGCTCATCATCTAGGGCTCTCAATCTCCCAAGCCCTGAACGACCCCACAAGACACAATGTCAAAGAAGTTAGTGCCAGGTGCTATGCAACAATAGGACAATGTCTTGAAGGATTACTGCAACTTAAAAACGGCCAAAAAATGCGCTTTTGCTTTACGACATGCTAACACTGACCGTCTTTCACTGACTAGCCTGAGTGGCTCACTCACCTGCGTTTCGTGTGTCTTTGCCCTGCGCGAAAAGGTAGTTGCCCCAAGGCTGCACGTTGTGAGGATGCTGAGTGGCGTGCGGGGCCGGAGCTTTGGACGCTCCCATTGCCAACAGGATCACAAGCTTGTCCAAAACTTGAGGAGGGCGAGCCCACGCCACGCCAAGACGCAAGCTTGAAGCGCCTGAGAAGAAATTCACGACAGGAGATGAAACGACAGAATGAAATCGCATAGACAGGTGCAGAGCGCAGGGCAGAGCGCAAGGCAGAGCGCAAGGCTCTCTGCGAGCATGCTACGTGACACAGGTTACCAGCTTTACGCAGTATAGTTCTTATGGCGTCTTTGACGCCACAACTCAAACATGGCCAACAGCCGTTTTGAATATGTAAAAAAGTTTGAGGTGGATGACAGTCTTCTACCAGCCTGCTGGATTGTGGTCAGGCTGGATGGCAAAGGCTTCACAAAGTAAGAACTTGCGCCTTCTGTGTCACCTCTTTCTTTGAGCAGCTTTCACACTGCTCTATATGCAGGTTTTCTGAGCAGCACCATTTTGAAAAGCCGAATGATGTCAGATCACTCAATCTCATGAACCATGCTGCCAAGGTAACTGTGCCAGTGAAATCTTGTCTGCTATGCAAGAGGCCTGTAGCTATGAGAATACCTGCAGGAGGTTTTCAAGCTATTTAGCGACGTCAAACTGGCTTTTGGAGAAAGTGATGAGTACAGCTTTGTCCTCCACAAGGGCACAACATTATATGGTACACAGCTTGCACAAAGCTGATGCAAGTCACTGTGCATGCTGTACCTGATTGGGTACATGCACGATTACAACCACCCATCTGATAAGCCAACAATGCTTTTCAGGACGGCGCAGTGCCAAATTGATATCTGTGATTGTATCAGCCTTCACAGCATCCTTTGTGCAATGCTGGAGCCAGTTCTTTCCAGACCTGCCCCTCAAAAGCCTCCCAATCTTTGATGGCAGAACTGTTTGCTACCCCAATGATGCGGTCCTCAGGGACTACTTGGCATGGCGACAGGCAGACACACACATCAACAATCAGGTCTGCATGCACATCTGCCTGTTCTGAGCTCCTGCTGCTGCTTTTAACTACCTGCATTGACTGTCAGGTAGGGCTTGAAAGTTTATCATGGAATGAATATGCTCTACAATCTTCACAAGGGTTGCTGCTCTGAATATACTGCTGATGCAGTGCAGTACAACACATGTTTCTGGACACTGATTCACCAAGATGGCAAGACACCAGCAGAGGCTCAACAGCTACTCAAAGTAAGGTTCATGCCTTGTGGTCCATCTCGGACAGGCTGATTGCTGTCCTGCGTATTGCCCATGACTGTTTGCAATCTGTCATTTCTGTCAGAATCCTGACTTGCCCGTGGCATCTGCATGGCTTGGAGATGCCGGCTGGGCTCAAAATTTGAGGCAAAATGAAAACAGCAGTAAACTGTCTTGGCCTCTGTAGGATGTTTGCACAACCACCGCGCAAGTCATGCAATGCATCAGGTGCAGTGCTGTGCAGTCATGAACTGCACCTAATGCATGCAATGCATTAGGTGCAGGCTGGCTCTCACGGCCAATGCCACATTGCAGGGCACAACCACTGGCGACAAGAATGAGATTTTGTGGCAGCACGGCATCAACTATCAAAGTCTGCCCGAGCAGTTTAAGAAGGTGAGCTTTTGAATGTCAGAATTTGTCTCTGCCCCATGCTATGTGCATGCCCTGTGACACATCTGCAATGGCCTGCAACTTCAGACAATTTTGCAGTGTGATGCTGTGTTTGATGTGGCATACGGCAGACATTGCTGGGTGCATCTGCAGGGCACTGTGATCACTAGGCACAAGCAAGCACAAGTAGTGAAGCAAAAGCCAGATGGAACGCTTGTTGAGCGCATGGTCATGACACCTGTGCTGTCACACATTGACATCATTGCAGATGCTTTCTGGGAAGCAAATCCAGACACCCTGCAGTGAGTCATAAGCTTGTTGGCACAGAGATACACTCCTGCAAACATTGCACTATTGCAAATGAAGCCTGCTTCGAATCTCCCGTTGATATTGATCAGCACACAAACACACAGGCGTGCAATATTACGACTGAAATAGCTACAGACAAAGCCTTCCTGTTGCCAACAATATTAGAGCGTGCACCCCATGGCACGAGGTTCCAATCTGTGAAATTGATTTGAACCTGAGCCAATCTCAGGTTCAATGCCAATACCTCTCCACAATTGGTTTGCCTCTACAGTGAGTGCTACCCTATCTGCCAGCAAACCTCGATCATGTTCATTGGCTGTTACATAAGACATGCTGCGCTTGACACAGAGACACAAGCTGTCTCGGGTCTGCACACGTTGATTTGCATACTGCAAAACTAGATTGATGGGCTCACGTGAGGGCAGAGTGGACATGACTGCTTCTCACTATTTCATAGCCTGGTTGCATCCCATTCTGGAACTGGAAGGTGTCAAGAGAGTGCTGCATTCGCAGGGCAAGGTTACCAGGGTCAAGTAAATGTACATGGTCAGATGCAGAACAGCAGTTCACTTCATGGCAGCATGAAGCTGCTGTACCTTCTTGTGCAGGAAAAAAGGGGAAGGACAAACTCTGTAATACGAACACACAACTTCAGAATTATTTTCTGTACAGCATACTCCCCAAAAACAAAATGCCAGACATCTGAGCAGCTTCATTTGTTTCAAGACAGCTCAAAACTGAATGACACAGGTTAACATTCGTTTTACTAGTGAGAAATCCTCATGCGTTTGTCATCTGCCTGCTGCTGCTGCTTGCTCAGAAAGGCAGCAGCTGCTGCCGCAGCACTGGCATTGCTTTGCTGTACTTCATCATACCCCCTCTTCAAGCCAGGCGACGTACGCCCAGAAACAGGACTTCTGGTGGGAGCATAGTTCTGGTTTGCCATGCGCGGACCTGCACCAGCCGGTCTAGAAGGCATGGCCTGATACCCACTGTGCGGTGGTACCTGAGCCTGAGGCTGGCCATGTATCATAGGCATTGATGCTGACGCTCCGCCATAATTTGATCCATTTGTTGGTAGCTGTTGCTGCTGCTGCTGCTGAGGCATCATACCAGGTGGAATGCCATTTGCCATAAGATGCTGCTGAATCTCTGCTGGTGAAGGACCCATCTGGAGAGGCTGCTGAGCCCCTGGAGAGACCCCTTGCTGGGGAGGTGGCAGCCCCGCCAGCGGCTGGGGTGCAAGAGGTGGCGAGCCAGATGTGCCAGCATGGTTCTGCCCATGACTTCGCAGCTGGGCTGGCTGCTGCACCACCTCTGCATGCCTATCAGCGTGCCTGCTGGTTGCTCGCATCTGGCTTTGTGAGCCGCCCGGCGAGTTGGTGTCCCCTGTGCGTGATGGTGAGGGTGTTTTGCTGCCACTGTTGCTGTCCTCCTCCCTCTGCAGACCATTTGTGTGTATGGCTGTCTTTGACGGCCGCACCCTCACCGTTGAGCTGCCAAGCACCTATAGGAAGCAGAAGCAAGAGAAATTGCTGCTAAAAGAGACTAGCATGTGCACGTTGTTTGAGCAAACCATCAGCAGCCATACCCATCACAGCCATACATGCTCTGACTTTGCTAGGAATATCAGTACTACTAGCTACTGCTATCACATTTCCTACATTGAATAAGAATTGTGAGATGCAAAACGCACAGGAGCTCAACACCAGAGCAAACATAATTTGCATCAAAAAGAGCTGGTTCACACAGGCTGTACAAATTGACAAGTTGAATACTGAAGCTGCAGTGCTTATTTGCAAAGCAACTTACCGTGTTGTCGTACTCTCTGGCTGACCTTGCTGACTCCTTTGTCCCAAACTCTATCCAGGCTTTCCTGTTGCCCAGCGCCCCAGCTAGTCTGACAGCTGTCACTTCTCCACATACACTGAAGTATTCTGCCAAGCCCTGCAATTTGAGAGAGCCTTGTTGCAAAACATTCCGCGTGTCATGGCAGACAAGGATTGCCTGACGTGCCAAATTATGTTCAATTGATGCAGTTGCCAGAGCCTTGTGAGGTATGTGCGTCCGTGATGCATGCTACAATCTTTTGTCAAACGCACCTGTTCGTCCATTTCATCATGAACATTCTCCACAAATACTGTCCTGACAACTTTGTCTGGATCCTGATGCGGCCGTTTGGTTTTGACCATGTTGTTGGTGTGAACGCCTGACATTGGAAGCAGCATGTTGAAAGCTGGCAACTGCATAAGCCTAGCCTGAGCTTGGGCCTGTAATCAGATTGATTGCCAGCATGTCGTTGCTGTGTCTTTGCTCAGGAGCACTGCGGGCTGGGGCCTTTGCCATGCTAACCCGGATTTGCCTATCTCCCAACTGCAAACCATTCATTGCCAGTGCCGTGACCGCTTGCCTGCACAACAAACTTGTTGCTGACAAGGTAAGCTTAGACATACCACATGTAAGTCAGACAATGACAATACGACAGAAGAGTAAGGGCGGCCTGACCCAAGGTGAGCATAGAGGAGAAAGTACTCACTGTGGGTCTGCAAACTCCACAAAACAGTAGACTGTATCATAGCCCCGCTTCCTGCATGAACATGTGTAAAGACTCAGCTTTGTTCCAGCACTAGACCGTTTAGAGCTCACAGTATGGATGTTAATCAGATCTTGAGGATGCCTTTGAATGGCAACTGACTCTGGCGGGCTTGCCCGTAAGCAGCGTGGCTTGCTGAATGTCTTGCAAGTAGCAAGTATTCAGGATAAGGCATGTGGACCGCTTACCCGGCCATCCTGACTTGCGTGACAAACCCGCAGTTTTCGAAAATGCTTCTGAGCATAAACTCGTCCACTGTGGCCCCGACGTTGCCGACATATATTGTTCGGTCAGCCTGCAGGGGGTGAGAGGTGAGGGAAGGGCGGTGGGGAACCTTGAGAGGGCTAGTCGAGGCATAGATTGACGGGACTGCCTCAACTTACCATAGGGGAGTGGGCAAGGGGTGGACTGGAAGATCGTCGGGGATCACGTCAAGAACAATTGTTTCGGGTTGATTGTGGAAGCTCGGGAAGGAACATGTCGGGGTAAGCTTCGGCGGTGAACAAGGTCTTTGACGTGACTCTGGACTTGAGCTCGAGCGGCGACCGAAAGCACGCTTGAGGCAAATTCTTATTGATATCCTGGCCGAAATGCCAATTGTTTCAGCGCCACGTGTGATACACAGTCACCGGGACGCGATCGGCCCCACCCGAGCAGCATGTGCATGAGGTCTGCATTAACTGAATCCAGTTTACGGCAAACGCTGCTGTCGCTGCTGTCCCACACGATCCCTCGCGATCGCGCTTCAGAGTTTATTTTAAACGCTGCTGTCGAAGCAGAATTCTTATCGGGACACAACATTTTGCGTCCGTCCATGCTATAATTGTCAAGGACGTCAAATTGGTACAGATAGAAGAATGTTAAAATGCCATTACATTATGCGCATCAAACTTATCCAAAAATCATTTATGTATGTGAGTTGCATCATGACTGATTGCTGACATGTAACGCTGCTACGGCACTTGAAAATTTGGTGTGGTAACACTCTTTTGCTTGATAAGTCAGATATCCAAGGCATGACTCAAGGATGCCCTGGTTTGCAAAGCCAGGCACAAATCCTCGTTTTGTTGCTCGCTTGCTGCAGCAACACCCTCTTGGTTTGAGAAACCATTTAACGTAATCATCAGACCTCACAACGAAATGTGCAATACACATCGAAGATTTGGAAATGCACATGTAAATGAAACACATGCTGCACATGTTATATGGGATATCACTCAAATTGTTTTGTCACAGCTGGTTTGCCAACCGACATCCGTTACACAGACTGACAAACAGATGATGTCAAACTATAGTTCCCAACGATGATAATATGTCTGTTATAGCAACCACAGTTGAACAAGCAGTGTCCCAATGCCTCATGCGCAACAAAGCACTGCTGTTGCTGCATGTTACAAATGATTGATATGCTGTGCCACATCTGCTGAAAGCACTTCCATTGCTTGTGAGCCAGTAATGCCTGCATTGTTGCGCATGCCCAGAGCAGTGCCTATAAGGCCTACTATGCACCAGTGGATGCATGGGCATCATAGCACAACGGTGAATGTGATGATGCAGCAATATGCGTCAGCCTGCAGAGGAGATGGCACGTTAGTGCAAGAGTAGTCTTTCAATCTGTGCTTCTGCAAGCAGTAATGGATTCCAAACTAAAGTGCTGGATAATATCACAATACAACTGAGTGGTTTGGTCTCTCACCTGCATGCTGGTAACATGGCACATTGCTTTCAAACTCCTGGCACGGCTGCATCAGGGCAGACACAATGATGACTCAGGTGATTATTGACAAGCTTGGGCAACAGCTGATCACCGCGTTGAGGCACAGCTACAGACTAAAGCAACACACATCATGTCGCCACACCTGGCTGGGCTGCTGCGGCTGCGTCGTAGCCTGCTGCTTGCCCATTTGTTTGCTGTGCTCCATCTGCACTTGGAGCAGTAGCTGGGGCTGGGTAATCCCCAGAGCTGTAAGCAGCAGACACAGCACCTCCACTACCATACGCAGGAGCAGCAATTGCTGGCTGCTCATATGAAGGTGCAGTGTATGTTGCCACTGTTGGTGTGTTGATAAAGCTGCCATCATAGTCCCGTTTCTTGCCAAATGGGTTACGGGAATACTGGATCCGAATGCCTCCTCTGTCCGACGATGTGAGCACAGCGCCCTGCCAATGAGTACATGTGTTGGTCCAGCACGTATTTGTCAAATGCATGTCTCTCATGCAAGCACAAGCTTGTTAGGCCCATGTCATAGCAACTCGAGTACAAGAGTGCGCAGCAAAGGTGCAACTTATATCATACAGAAAGGTGGCCCAGACAAGTTGTACCTGCTGATTCTGATGGCATGCCATGGCTGAAGGCAAGTCATTGAACTCAACAAAACATGTAACACTGCGAGCCCCACGTATGAGCTTCAGTTGCCTGAAGCCTGCTAGTGTGCCAAACAGCTGGCGCAGCTCAGCCTCGCTGACTGTGTCCCCCAGATTTCCCACAAATAGTGTGTTGCATGGAGGGTTGTCTTTAGTGTTGCTCACTGCATGGCAGCAGCAAAAGTCACGCTGCTGGCGCATGCTGAAACTCTGATTGGTGCTTCATGTGGCATGCAAGCTGCAAAGCAGCATATAATTCTACCTGACACATACTGCCTGTTGGCTGCTGCAGCTGCTGCCGCAGGTGCTGCAGCTGCTCCAGCAGGAGGGTAGTATGCAGCTGCACCGGGAGCAGCAGCAGGAGGATAGCCTGGGTATGCAGCGGGGGGGTGCTCGTATTTTCCACGTTTAGAAGCAGTGTCTTCTTTCAAATACATGTTTTTGCGTGCTACCTCACAGCGTAGGACAGCACCCTCACAGAACCTGTAAGACCAGCAGACACTGCAAAGTAAGTAGCTGCTGGCAATGGCTATGTCATGGATTGAGTGACTGCAATATGGTCATCGTGCCAACTTACACCATGTTGTGCAAACTGTCCACTGCTGCTCTTGCCGCAGCACCGTTTTGAAACAAGGCAAACCCTTGTGCCATACCATTCTTGTGGTGCATTTGCGATGCCTGTGTGACAGAACTCAGCAACATGGAACAGGCCGTGCGTGCTGATGTGAGACATTGAGATGGCCTGAAGGAACACCGATGTTTCGCGCGGTCCCTGATCCAAGCATCCTTACCTCATATGCTGGCAAGAACCGCAGCACGTTGTTCAGTTCCCTCTCTTTCACATCCTCTGGGAACCCAGTCAGAAATAATGTCCTGACCTCGTCCGGATGCGGCTGGTACCCATAGGCTGGTGGGGCACCGTAAGCAGGAGGAGGCGCTGCTGCATAGTATGCATTCGGATCAGCGGCAGGCGGAGGGTATGCAGCCGGCTGCTGGTATGCTGATGCATCGTATGGAGGGTAAGAGGCCATTGCACCTTACTACGATGGCGTGCTGCTTTCGTTCGAAGATCAGGGTGGCCTTGGCGCAAGACACTGAGTTCTCTTTTGGCAAAACCTAACAAAGCCCTGTGTTGCAACCATTTGAACTGAGCAGACTATAGTTCAGCAGCTGCATGTACAGAGCAGATTACACCGGCGATGTGAGGTGTTGTTCTGGTGTGCTTGCAGTCTCAAGAACGATTCACCGGCGTTCTCAGTAAAAACCGGCTGTGCGTGCATGAAAGTGTAAGCTTGCTGCTCGCTTGATGGTCATGCTTTCTTGCTTGTTCTACAACGCCTTGCACAGCTCAGGAAACAAAGTTGATTTAAGTAATCGAGCACGTTTTGCTGTTGTCTGCACAAGCGCAATTGCCAACCTGCAACCTCCCCTCGCAATTTCAGTCACATACACAACGCTACAGCCCCATGACCTGCAGGTTAGACGCCAGTGTAGGCCTCGTCTCAAATCCAGAAGTCTTACAACTCTTGCACGAGCGTGGGTGCCACCTGGGACCAGTGGGCAACAGTCTGCCTGCAGAACAAAAGGTGTGCAGCAAGCAGATTAGCTTCAAGCTCTGCTGCGCTGTATAAACTAGCTATCATGTACTGACACAACGTTCCTCTTTCTTGTTCAGACATATGCTGCTTTGAGTCCATTTTTCCCAGTGATACCCACAAGGGAGCAGGTCCAAGTTTTCTATGACGCTGTGAAGGTGACGCAGCTCAAGTCACATCGTATATCAATTTGGGTCATGCACTATCAGCATTTTGACAAACCTGTGTCACTGCAGCCTTACAAGCTGGATAAGGCATCTGTGCTCCAGTTGATCAACCTGGCCCCAACATCTTTGGTAGAACTCTTCTTGGTAAGCAATCTCTCTTTGCCACAAACCAGAAAGACTTTGCTTGCACCAGCAGGCTACACATGTGTGTCCCATACAACCCAGACCATGCTGGTAGTCATCATCATCAGCACACATTCAGACTGTAGGTCATCAGCACCGGTAAAATTGTGTGGATTCATGAGCGCTCCAATGCACAACTGTGCTCTATGCTGTAGGTAGTGCCCGACTGTGAATCCCGCCTGACAGAAACACAGCAGCAGGAGCTGCTAGATCTGACAAAGCAGCATCTCAGACACTGATCAGCTTCAGCATCTGCACAAATAGTCACATGTCTGTTCCTTCATTGCCCTGATCAGCCTGTCATCTATGGCCATGCACAGCTGTGCCCAGAGCTAGATCATCTACATAGCAGCTGCGGCCAACCTTGCAGCTCAGATTCGCATACACACACCAGCTTGATTGTGGCTGGACCCTTGGCTTCCTGGCTGGCTGAGATACCACTAGCTTATTGGGCATAGGCTGCGGTGCAGCTCCCATTAAGGTGCAAGGTGCAGGTGCAATTTGCAGCACAGCCCTGCCCTGCTACAGCAGCAGCTTCACATAAGTCAGGAAGGCATGAGCTCAGGGGCAAAGTATTACGACCTACATGACATCCTAGCTGGGGAGACAGCCATCCCCTGCACACTGCAGACCCACGTCAACAGCTGTGGCAAGTTGCTGGATCAGAGCAGCGAGCATGACAACCTTAAGAAAGGCCACAGCTTGGACATACCACTGTGGCTGGCCAATGATGTAGCTGCCAGGAACATGGTCACTGTCAGGTGAGGCTCACATCATGCTGCTGAGAAGCAAGCGAAGCGTCAGGTTTTGGTTTACACTTGCTGTTTGTTTGCCCACAGAAGTGGTGCCAGCAAGCTTCCTGATTGCAACATCAGGTCCCCATGCTGAACTTGCAATGCAGCCACACAAGGCTTGTGTGATGTGCTAGTGGGGGAACAAATCTGAGCCAAGAGCAAATCGGTTGTCCATGTTTCAATCAGACTGATGATCATCACACAGCAGGGGGCAGTACACTCATAGATAGAGAGGCACATCTGCATCTTACTCAACACCATGTGCATGGCTCAGCATCTAGGTGCTGATGATAAGGCAGTCATCACTGCACTATTCTGCTCAAGTTTTTGATCAACAACAGTGGTTTGTTGCGTCTGATGCTGCCTTTAAGCAGCAGACTGCAGCTGGAATGCCAGTTTTGCCCTTGGAAATGCCCATCTTAGCCAATCGGCAGCCAAATTTCTTTGTAGCTGCCTTGTAGCTGCAAGGCTGCATCTGCTGTTGGTTTCCAGCCAGCTGTGCAATGTGATCAGGACAAGTCAGGGAGTTAGGTGGTACAGTTGTCTGTGACTGTACTGCAACTATACACTGGTGCCTCAGGGTACTGGTATGTGCTTTGGCGGGCCTCAAGTACAAGTTACCAATAAGTGTATGGCATGTGCAGGCTGCCAAAGTGTTATGGGAAGAAGATGCGCGAGAAGATGAGGGCCGGCCCAGGCTGTGAGGACCTCAAGATGCGCTGCCCTTACTTCTACACTGTAGCCTTAGGGCTGCAGCCCTTTGTGTACAATGATGATGCCCTAGCATCCTTTGTGGTCAAAACATTTCGTGCCAGATATCAGGTGAGTATCCATCTGGCTGCTGGTGTGAGATCTTCCAATGAAATTGTCAGAGCAAGAAGTTTATAGCCAGTACTGCAAAGTCTTGTGTTGATTCCTTTACTCCTGTGTAGATGCATTTGAGGGCATAGGTAAGCCAACAGCCTCTATCTTGCTGAGGCTGTGTGTTTGAGAAAGAAGCTTAGGCGGTTTTCAGCCACTGCTTGGCGGTCAGTCTGCGGTCCTGATAGCAGACTAAGTATTGAATCTTGCTGCAAGCACTGTTCACTGTGTCAACAGTACATCATGTATGTATTACAGCACAACATTGTCATGCAAATGGTCCACAAAAAGCCAGATTTCAAGCAGCATCTGCAAGGCATGTTCCTGTTGTGTTGCTGTTGCATGTTTTGTCATGCGTGCATGAAAAATTGTTCTGGCAATGATCTTGTGACAGTGGTACAAATTTGACCACTGCCAATGAGTTTTTTAAATTTCGACCATCTCCGTGATGTTCCATGTGATGATTTGCAAGACATCCATAAACCTGAGTTTCGAAGCATTTCGCCTTGACTGTTCTTCAACACTGCACAGCCATTTCCAAAACAAAGTTGAAGTAAGGCACCGCTTGCTCCTTTCTTTGGCAATAGCCTGACTGGGGGTATGTGGTGCAAGCAGGAGCTGCTGAGCAAGGCTCACACAAGTGATAATGGTGTGGAGGCCACCAAAGTGCAGTCTCTGATCTGTATAGAAGAGCAGTGCCTGTTCGAGGCAGGCAGGATAACCATGAAGGCAACAGAGGACTGGAGGTACTGATGTTGCCCCTCACATCACAGGATTCCTGTGTCCTGCTGCACCTGTTTGAATGTACATGCTTTGCACTTCTTGAGGAGTGGGGCACCAAATTGTGGAAAGCTGCTGCTGCACATGTGTCTGACTGTTATACAAATGCTTGAAGATGCATTGGAGCATTTGTTCATGACGTATGTAAGACGTGGTTGCTTGATGCAGGTACAAAGTCAGCTGCCGTCCTACAAGGGCTCAAGCCGGTCAGAAAAGGCGATTGGACACTGGTGATGGTGCTCGGTAGCCTTGTTCTTGTATCTGTAGCAGTTTTCTCAAAAGCCTGAGATAGCCTTAAGCACAATGGTACAGAATAGGTACTGCATGCATGGCAGTCTCGACAGGAGCTGCATTCAATGCAATTTGCTCGTTAATATCACAGCAAAATGCAAACCGTGCCCTTGGCGCTGCAATCAGAAGTGGAGCACTGCATGTAGACCCAGGTTGTGGACTTTGCCTATGTTACACTCAACAATGCAAGCAATAAAGCAGACCGAAGGCTTGCATTTGAAGTCTAACTGTCATCTCACAGCTATAAATGAACTTTGACGCCTCGGCTTGTCTAATACAGCCTATGGTACCAACAAAGCTCGTGGCAAGCCTGCCAAACCGTCATTCAGAGGTTGTGGCTGCCTTTTCTACAAAAGAAGCACAATGCCAGATCCTGTAATCAAATGCCAGTGTCAGACAGTCATATCAACGACTTCAGCTGAGGCTTGCTATAGTGATATACAAGATGAAGAAATTTTAAACACATGAAAGAGACTGCCAAAGACTAAGTGTTTTGCAAATCACATCATGTGTCCAGCAATCTGCGCAACTTTTGCTTCAAGCTGATGTCATCATCTCCTCGAACTCTGTTACACAAAGAGGCTGACCCCTTGATTGCCACTTGGTTGTGGAAAGCTTGCAAATCAACCAAAGGGGCCATGGTCGGCCGGCCGTGTGCACAACTGAAGCAAAGCTGGGTAGCCTTCAACAATGAAACCAACTGGGCACACTCTGTAGGAAGTAGCGGGTCCCCAAACATGATAGCGCTACGGCACGCCTTGGCATTGAGAGTGCGAATGACAGCAGGAGGCAGCAAGGCCACACCCTGAGTCTCTGCCAATTGATGCAAGTAAATCTGCAGAGCAAGGCACACTGATAGTAACAAGACTGTACTTCCACAAGGGCAGTTTCGGCTGGATCAAGTGTCAGCACTGCAGCACATTCAGACGATGCACAAAACCACATTTGAAGAACTGTACTTGATGGCAAACACTCAAGCACCAGCAGAGCACAGACGACAGAAGGGGAAGGACAGCAAGCAGAAGGCAGCAGCAGTCTGTGTAGCAGACCCAGGCATGCCACCAAGCAGCAAACACCATGAAGCAGGGCAAAATGGCACAGACCTGCAAGTCAACAGCATTCATGGAAACCTCCAATACACTGCCAAAGTGTGTGAGCAGCACTGATGCAGCATGAGGCCCACACGCTTTCCAGCGCCAGCCCCAATGCTCTAAGCTGGCTCGGTAAGTCTCCAGCATCTGCACTTCACTGCTGCTCAGGTTCATACTGACAGATGGAATGACTGCCACGCTCCTGATGTAGCCCTGCATGTCAGCAGCACAAGATGTGTGGACATTCCTTCTGCTGGCTGATGAGCAAGGGGCCGCATGTGGCCATATATAGGCAAGTTCGTTTGTGCAGCAATTTCTCAACAGTTTGCCTTGTACAGCGCATTTGTCTGTCTTGGGAGGGAAAATTGTACAGCCCAGGCTACTTTGTAGGCACCAAGTTCTGTGCGCCATATCAGCATCAAACAATGTAATAAGGTGTGCAGTGAGCAGCAGACAGCAACTAACCTGTGCCCCCAGTACAGCTGCTCTCAACTTCTCAAGACGCACTCTCTCATCAGCAGCGTGCTGGTCCACCACAGACAGCACACCATTGCACACCAAGGCTATGAACTTGTTCTCCATCTGCTTCAGAGCAATGCCTTGCTGGAAGTCAGACCTGGTGATGGTGCTTGGCATCACGCTGTGCACAGCACTACCACACAGCGCAGCAAGATCTACGATGCTTCTGGCACTGCTGGGATGCATGCTGGAGTTGCTCCAGGACTGCAACAGCTCTGCAACTGAGGGCACTGCTAGACTGGTCTGCTGTGCAGGCTGTGCACTGCTAAGCAATGCCAGTTGTTGCTGCTCAGCAGATGCTAGACTGCTCTGTCGCTGCGGATGGACACCAGACCTGGGACCGCCTTGTGTGTGCTGCTCAGCAGAATGGTTGAGAGCAGCACTGGAGATTGGTTCATGCAAGGAAGCTGTTGCTGTTCTGACTGAGCTGTGCCCTGGCTGGTCAGCAGCTTGCATGGAAGGTGTGGCTGGAGCAGCTGATGCTGCGCTGCTCTGATGTGCATCATCATTGCCATGCGGGGTTAAGGCAAAGCGGACCTTCTTCCTTGCAGGCTCAAGGACAAAGTCAAACTCAGCCTCTTTAGTGGATGAGGGAGGCATCGCCTGCTGGGGCATAGCAGGCACCAGTGGTGGGATGCTAGCAGGGCGACTGCCAGCCGAGCTTTGCCTGGGCAGCTCTGCAGGCTGCTGTGTTGCCTTGCCTGGGCGACTAAGCCTCTTTTGCCTGAAGACACTTGACAAGGAAGGATCTGCTGGTCTGGCTGACAGCTTCTGTCTCAGTTGACCACACACACCAGACACTGTGTGCCGCTGCCTGATTTGCGTATCCTGGAGCCATTCTTGATGCGAGTCACGAGGGGCTATGCTAGGGGAGGGGTGAAGAGCAGCTGACCAGCGCTGCCTGGAGCTTGTGCCTCCTGGAGGTGTGCCTGAGCAGTGTGTGTGTAGGCTGTGCAAAGGATTGGTGTGTGCACTGCGTCTATGGGAGTTGTAGTGTGGAGGAGCCGACACCGCTCTGCGCTGCTTGTGACGCTGATGGCTCCTGCTGTGCCTCCTGGCTCTGTCTAGCTGGCTGCCCCTGGGCTGGTCAGCATGCATAGCGCAAGCTGTGAGACTGAAATGGTGTGCACCAGTGCTGCCTGATGCTGTGAGGGTGTTCGCGCTGGGCCGGATCTCATCACGTGACCCTTGGTGCCTTTCTGTCTGTGCAGCCTGCGATCTTGCAGAGCAATGTGAAGCATCAGCTGCGCCTGCTTCAAGCTGTAGGCTTGCAGCTGGGCTGATGGTGTCTGCCTGGAGGTTTGCAGGCGTGACCTCAGCCTGATGTTGGCGCTCTGCTGCTTGTGAGCCGAGCATTGGTGCAAGCTTGAGCTTGACGGATGACTGCAGCCGCGCGAGCAGGCCGCGTGGTGCTGCCTGGTTAGCAGCAAAGGGCTCTGCACTGTCAACACCTGTTTCACTGGGGACGCCTGCAGGGTCTGCGCCAGGCCCAGAGGTGTGAGCCTTCATAACTTGGGAGCCGGCTGAGCTTCTGAAGAGACTTGCCAAGTCCATGTCTTCTTGACTAGAGAAGGCATGAGGTGGGCCGTTTTCTCTCGTGCATTTGCGTCTGCCAGCAGATATTTCACCGCCTGGGACATTGAACGAGGAGGGCAATGTGTGGGGTAGGTGATTGCATGACATTGGCAGCTCTGCTCTGTCAGCTTCTGTTGCTGCAGGCTGTGCTTGAAGAAAGGCCTTTGCGCTGCCAGATTGGCAGTCCAAAAGCTCTGTGAGCAGTTTGTCCCCTACGACAGAATGCCAGGCATCAAGCACAGCTGCTTGGACTGCTGACAACACATCAGGCCAGTCTGCAAACTCGATATGAGCTTTGTCTGGATCAGAGGTGATGTCATATGAGCTGGCAGGGCAGCTGATCTGCAAGGCAAAGGCTGGGTGTACTTGATTGATTCTCTTCTGCTGGTGCTCATCTGTTTGCTCAAATCTGGTCATGACAGCCTTGAACAGGCGGGCGATGAGCTTGCCAACTTCTCCTGCTCTGACATAGCGATTGTTGACATATAGGTATTGCTTGTGCTTGTGGCCAAAGCTTGCTGGAGGGACAGTGATGTAGCCTTGGACTGACATTGCTGCTGATGAATATTCAACCTCCTGTAAGGTGTGCTGCTGGTGATCACCAAAGATCAGCGGCAAGACATCAGCAACAGTGCGGCCCTGCAGAGTGCTTTTAGCATGAGCTACCTATGTTTGCAAAGCATCAGAAGCGTGTACAAGTACTGACCTTTGGGAGGTATAGAAGCTGCCTGCTAGGTTTGTTGCTGGTCAGCACAAATGAGACTGCAGGATGAGCCAGCGCCAGGCGCAAAAGAGTCTCTCGGCACGCATCTAGCTCTCTTTGCAGCCTGTACAGTATTTTGCTTGAAGAGCAGAAGTTGCACAGCTGACACGGCGTGAACGCCCTTGCTTACCCTGTTTGTGTGAAATGGCGGCGTTTTACTGGCTGATTGAACAGGAAATCTTTGACACATACAACTGTTCCTGACTTTTGTCTTTGCTCAGAGGCTAAACCTTGCTTGATCACTTTCCCCCCTTTCAGCAACTTCACGTGCGTTTCGAACGCTCCTGCTGCTTTGGAAGTCAATTGTAAGACAGAGACTTCTGCTATAGACGCCAAGGCCTCCCCTTTAAAGCCCAGGGTAGCGATGCCGGATTCCCATTGCTTTTGATCCTGCAGCTTCGAAGTACAGTGCCTTCCAGCAACTGCTGCAAATGAAGCTTGAGAAATGCCGCAACCATCATCAACAACGGTCAGACTGAGTGCTGCAACATTGACGTCGATTTCAATGCGAGTCGCCCGAGCGTCAATACTGTTCGCTGCAAGCTCTTCCAGTGTCTGTGCCAGGCTACGTATCACCAGTGGAGCTCGAAGCTTGGCCACCAAGACAGCAGGCAAGACCTCGATACACTGACCACCCCCCATACTTTTGCCAAGCTTGGGAGTGGCTCTTGCACGAGCGCTATCGCAAGCGCCATCGCAATAGCGTTGCACTGAGCTTTGCAGCTTTGCTCTCAACGCGGTCCGACATGCACGCGGTCCGACCAGAAGGCTATGCACCCCCTGCAGAGGGTGTCTGTCGAGGCAGATTGCGCACAAGCTTCTGCGTCCGCTTTCCTCTTCCCAGATGCAGCCGCGTAAGTAGACGACCGAGCGCCACGAGCTGGCTGCAGGGCGTTCCAGCTGGTTTCACACTTGTCTGTTGATCCTGGGAGCAGTCGACGTAAACATTTACAGCTGCTGAGCGGGTACGAGCCTTGCAGCATGTTGTAGGCGTAGACTGTGCGGAATATGCGCTAGTAAAAGTGTACATATCGTGACTTGTACATGTGCAGCGTGAGAGAGATGTCGCAAGCAGCAGAAAGAGTTCCGAGACTGCGCTGAAGAATGACAGTCAGTCCTGCACACATCGAGTTCAAGCTGCGCAAAGCTTTTCCAGACTTCCTCATTCCAATCACAAAGTCCCAAGAATCGTCCACCACGCCAGTCTGGCTTCAAAGTCAGGAAACTCGCGATCCTTACTTTCAGGGCGCATTTAGCCTGACACCGGCTCTGTCCAAAGCGCAAGCCTCCTATTTGCAGGCCTTTCTGGCAGTCCAGCATGGCTTCTGGCCAATCGAGCACGTTCAGCAGCAATCTGACTCCCTCAGAGAGGCTGTGGGCTTGCCTTTGGGAGAAGATGCCGCATTTTATGTTGGTCACTTCAGCAATGGTCTCAAGGGCCGCCACCCTTTCATAGATAAACACACAACAACCTGTCCAGGTCCAGGTGATCAGCCACACTGCGGCAACTGCCCATGGGAGCTCAGCACTGACAACAGTCAGCTTGTCCCAGACAAGAAGAAGCTAGCTACAATGCCATTAAAATGGCTCGGATGGCTTGTCAGTCACCTGCTGACACCATGGAAGATCAACGTGACAGGTGTTGCATCATATGATGACCCATGCACAAGCCAAGAAGGCAGAATTGTGGCAGAGTCCAGCAATAACATATGGGCTGAAGTCAAGCAGTCTGGGGAACAGCATCGATTTTTCATCATAGGTGATGACACACAAAGCATGGATGTGGATACGCCAGAGCCATCTGTATCAGACTGCACCAGCAGCAGTTCTGCTAAACCACTTGACAAGATCCTGCTGCAAAGCGATTACACCTACTGGTCACAGCAGCACAGCATTCAAGAAGACGCATCAAAACTAGAGCTCAGAGATGGCGTTGCCTTCTCTGGTTTGCCTCCTGATCCCAAGAGTAGATGGCTTGGGCTGCGCATAGATGGTAAGGTTGTTTTCTACAATGGACAAACAGCGCCCACAAAGGGCTTGAAGCGAAATCAAGAGTACTTTCGTGCATTGCCTGACCATGTAAGCAAGTTTTACTTGGGTACTGTGCAGTGGGCTAAGGATAAGCCTGAGATATACAAGCAAGCTTTGGCAGCATACAACGCTGAACTTGTCACTCGATCTTGCAGTGGTGCCAGTTAGTTGAATCGCGTGTAAGTATAAGCAGAAGATGTAAACTCCAGCAGTTCAGCCAAGCTGTTTGTTGCAATGATTGAAAAATTTCAGCACAATGACTCTGTTCTGACAAAACACTACAGCTGTTGCCTGAGATTAGTTTTTCTGTACTGAACAACATTTTTTGGGATTTTGCCCACTCATTTTGTGCTGAAGTTGCTAATCAGTTCTCCTTATAATTTTCCATGCATGAGTTCTCAATTGCCTGCAAGATCTATTGGTCATGCTGTTACTTTGATGTAACTGTCTGCTTGCTGTCTGAAAGGGTATGCCGGCAACAAACATGACGATGGCCTGAAGTATGCAGACTGCTGTCACAGCTGCTGCAATGAAATTTATATATTAAAAAATGCGCTGATCTGTGATGTCTGTGGCCTCACGCCAACACCCATGCACGCGTCTTTCGTTACAGAGCAATCACGGCACCCTCACTGTATAACAGGCCCCATCTGAATATCTCGAGTAGAGTCGTTTAGCAATGCTGTGGAAGAACCCTCAGCCTCGAGGCTTTCATGGGAATCATCTGTCCGACGATTATTATTCAACTGCACCAAATCAAATCGTCCATTGGCAGAGCTAAATGCATGACATTGGGCTGCAGCCAAGGTCAGATTGATTGCAAATTTACTTGGTGAGCTACAACAGCTCTGAAGGTGCTGTAGAGTGTCAGGCATGCAGCTAGCACATACATCACAGCGTCACTCAATGCATCAAACAAAGGGCTTATTGGTGGTGGGCAGCTTACTGGTCGAAGCTCAACAGCTAGCTCTTGATGCTGCTGACTCCTAGCACTGCTTGCCCACAAAGGCAGCAGGTGCGCAGTTGGGCTGCCAGATGGGGACACAGGGGCCTGTGTGTTGGGGTCTGGAGGCAGCAGCGACCTTCTGCACATGGGACATGTGGTGTGCGTGGCCAGCCACTGATCTATGCAGTCCAGATGGAAGTGATGGTGACAGTCTGGCAGCTGCCGTATCATCTCCCCCATCTCGTAATCACCCAAGCAAACAGCACAAGAAGGCCCTTCATACACCCTGCATGCAGAAGACATTTGTGGCATTCACGGTCATGTGATTGGGCAACAGGCAACACAGCAGGCATACCAGATTATGGACCTGTTTTGTATGCGCGGGGTCCGACTGTATGCCAAGATCAGCCCACACTAATGCAGAGCTGCGACACAAAAGCACCCAAAATGCAATCTCCATCAATGTAAACCTTTGTGTATACGTATCAACATAGGCAGATGCCTGGCATGTTACAGCCAAAAGCTATGTCACAAAGAGTATACACAGTATACAGTCAGTGAGCCAATGTATTCCTCACTTGATAGGATCTTCTGTAGTCGCAGCAACCAGATTTGGTGAAGAGAACACCGGCTCAGACTTCCTACGCTCAACAGCCCCTTCATCAACTTCAACCACTGCCTCCACAGCTTGCCGCACAGACACAGCCCTTGCAGTCACACCCTGTCCACCCTCTTCCTGATACCGGTAAGAAGGGAAACTGGCAACAGTCTCAGGCTCTATGCCAGTGCAGGTTCTCCCCGGGCCCAAGGTGGGTAGGCCCTCCAGGGCCCTGTGGTGGGTCCACCGCCACAGCAGGATGAGGGACATTGCAGCTGAGAAGGATAGGGCAACGCCCAGGCAGAGGCTGATGTAGGCATTCACATCATTGCCGCTGCCCTGCGGTGCCACTGGTACTACCTGCATACGCCAAACACACTACTCAGTGTACACACAGACAGACAGAGAGACAGAGAGACAGACAGACAGACAGACAGACACTGGTACTACCTGCACACGCCAACCACACTACTCAGTCATACACACAACAATGACCAGAGTGGCCAGACCTGTATTACTGCTGCTATCATCAATACCATTATTATTTCAATGAAAACTGTTATTTGTATTGAAATTGATATTGTTTGTTGTTATCATTACTATTATCACTTTGCATGACGCTGTGATACTATGCAGGAATGCGCTTGGTGGAAGTTGTGAGGAATGCATGATGCCATGCCATGCCATGCCACAATGATTGGAGACAGTGACAAGTTCAATGAGCAGCACAGTGACTCATTGGCTGTGCTCCCGTTTGCTTCAACAGTGTGAAGTGGATAAAGGCCTGTGTATGCCTGACTGACTGTCTTGCCTTGACGAGGGCAAGTGCCATGCTGGGCTCTGACAACTATATAGTCAGAGGTCATATTATCATATCATATCAATGCCAAGTAAGGAGGCCAGATGAGGGCTTGATGAGGGCAAGAGCCTTGCTGGGCTCTGACAACTATATAGTCAGGATTTATGGTTGTCACATAAACTCTAAGTACTGGAGGCCTGGAGCTCAAGTAAGACACAGCAGAGGAAAGCCAGAAGGGCTCACCAAGAAGATGAAGGAGTATCTCTGGTGGACAAAGTAGTCCACGTTGAAGAAGGCAAAGAAGATGGTGCCAGGGCGCAGGTCGTCAGGGGTGAGGCGCAGGGTCTGCACCCCACTGGCCCCCTGCTGAGACCTGCATGCCATTCAAATTTGCTACGAGCTAAGCAAGCTACATGCATTGATGCTAGCGCAGCTGCAATCAGAAGGGTAGCTGTGGTTACAGCAAACAGTAGTGCAGTCTGCATGTGCTGATGCAACTGCAATCAGGAAGTAGTACATGCACAATGGTACTTGCAAGTGCATGGTAGCATTAGCATCGGTGCAGCTGTGCATGAGGCTGCTATGCACACTGTGCCAGAAGCAATCTGTTTACCAAACAGTAGAAATCACAGTGGAGTGTTTTGCCATAGCAGCACCCAGTGCCATTGACAGCAGCTGCAAAAGTGGACTTGATTGTGCTGCTTGCTGAATTCTGAGAGGCACAAGCTTTGCCTTCAAGACACTTGGCAATGTGCATAGGCATGTCTCATGTCAAGTCATGGCACTGTGCAAGCACCTGAGCACCCTGTCATTGTTGAGTAAGGAAGGGACACTGCTGTACTTCTGCAACACAACAGGGTAGCCGCCCCCTGTGGTGAGGAAGGCCACCGCCACCCCCCCCTGCCAGCTGGGGTCATTGCGCCTCAGTGTAAGGGAGAAGTATGACCATTGGCCGGGATCCACATAGCCGTGGATCTGCTGCCCTAGCACCTGTGCTTGCTGAGTGCCTTCACAGAAGACACCCCCAAATCCTACACGACAGCATCATTTGTGAACATCGCAACCAGAGACAAACCATCTACTATTTGTGGACATGGCAGCTTGAGAGATTCTGAGAAACCAATTACCATGTGCATCTCAAGTATATGCTTACATGTTGAGAGTGCAGCAAGGCATGCAGCATGGCGGATGCATCGAGATGACAAGCTTGTCTGATGGGTGATGCAGCTTGAACCCCATGTCCACGCTTTCTTGACATACACAGCACAGATTGCATATGCCTGCGTTGTGTATGAAGGGCCCAATGTTCCGAGCAATGACGTTACCTGTGCAACTGCACTTGCATCAGGAATTATAGGAGTCAGGATCGGTATAATTCTTGGCTTCTCATTAAATTGACGCTGAAAGGCGTAGTCTTTTCTTTTCTTTTTCTTTTCTAGGAGTCAGGCAATCGTCCTAACAGCAGACTTCAAATGCTCCTGGCAGCCATGGCATGCAAGGTTTACATTGGCAACTGTGCCTGCTCATGTATATGGGGTTTCAATCGGGCTTAGTGTCAGAAAGATAGCAATCGGCATCGCACCATCATGACAGACGCACATTGGCTGGTCCAGAATCCAGGTACAGCTGCCGTGACTGTGACAGTCCCAGGGACACAAAAGGCTGTTGCTGTCTGCCCACCTGGCTCGCAATGTGTAGCTGGCTTGCTCTTGCATATATTTCTGATTGTTGTAAACAGCAGCATAGTAGCCTCCAGGCCTGTGCTACACAGCAAAGATGAGAATGAACATTAGCTGCTTTAAGCATCTGCTTGAGTTTGATATGTACACAAAGCAGACAGCTAGAACACCTGTTCAGAATTTGCCATGGCATGCCTCTGCAAGCAGTCTGCCTGCAAATGTACAACACTGAAGCATGTCAGCAAGAATCTATCTGAAGCCCATGCAACAGTAGCCTACATTCATGCGTGGCAAGAGCATGACCACAACGTCATGATGTATTGTTCAGTACCCATTTATCCACTCAACATGTGTCTGCACCTGGGGTCATGCATGCTAAGTCCCGGGTAGCTCCATGTATAATGTCATGATCTATTGCTTGGCTCCTTATCATATCACTGTGCAATGTGGGGAACAGATCCCCAAATCACCTAGAAATGCTTGATCTCAACCCAAAGGTACAATCTTGTTCCGATCTCACTGGTCACTAAACTCTGCATGGCACAGTCTGCAGGGCTGCACAAGAGCCAACCCCCACCATTCTGATCCTCAGCCCCCAAAAGTAACAGACATGCCCTTACCTTACATCCAAGCGTGTGAGGCTGTGGTAGTTGAGCCTCTCCTCATAGCTCACACCGTCTGCAAACAAGTCGTAGTCCTGAAAGGAGGGCACGCCATATCTGGCAAAGCCCTCATCTGGACGCTTGAGGAAAAGTACCGGATCACCAGCTGTGCGATTGAGCTCCAGCAGTAGAGTGCCGCCTGATGGCCATGACTGCATGACTGACAAGCAAGGGTTGAGAACCTGTGTGCTGGTGGTGGGCAGATTTGGTCTAGAAGGGAACATGCTTTTGTACACTGCAAGGTTTAATTTGAGCATACATGGGGATGCTGACAGGGATCTTGCTTGCAGATACATAGACCTGCCAAAATAGGCGTCTTTAGTCACATCTCCAAAACAGCTTATACAGACCATGTGATCGAAGCTCAAAGCAATAGGCAGCCTGACATACGCAGCACAAGCAGACCTGACCATCAGTAGTACATTTGGTCATGCAAAGATATGACAGTGAGCTGAAAGACATTGAAACAGCAGGCCGAAGCAGCTGACAAGGCACAAGGGTGCCGCAGACTGCAGTTGGGTGCTTACATCCAGAGCCACATTGAAAAAGCTCCATGCTCCTGACTCTGTGCTGTATAATTGCTCAGAGTCAACAGCTAGATCTGGTGTTGGGATGTTGCATCCAACATCTCCCCAACCAGTATTACATTCACAGAAGGTACACTCCCCTTGGGCAAAGGTTGCATCTGTGCAAACTGGGTCAAAGACCTGACAGCTGCCGTTGTCTGAGCATTGCTGCTTGGGCAAGTGTGGTGCAGCCTCTGATAGAGCTGGGCTGGGACACCCTTGCTCATCAGTGGCTGACTGGCAGGTCACACGCAGCTGATAGGTCAGATTGAAGCTGCTCCAGAGCTGCGAATTCAGGATCTCAATGTACCAGGGTGCTGTGCATGGGGCAGCACATTTGGGATTGTGTGTTTGCCTTATGCGCTGGTACGGCCGCATGAGCTGATAGCCAAAGTAGTCATTTGCGACCTGGTTGTATGGGGTGAAGGTCCAGTCTGGGCTAGATGCTGGGGACTGTGGAGGCAATGCATCTGGGATTGTGCCTTGAGCCATAAATAGCACAGGGTCTGCGTGTGTGCTAGCATCTCCTGTTTGCTGAGGGTCCAAAGCTTGAGTCACATCCCACAGCTCCGCATTCAATATGCTGCACGAACACCCCCCCGGATCAATTTCAAGACAAATGCATATGTACAAGGAGATTGAACGATTGTACTTGAGCATGAGGTCATCTTCAAGGCAAGCTTGTCTGTTGCAGCTTTATGACAACCATTTGACAGCGTTTCACGAAACTAAGGCTGCATTTTGTGTGTACCTGCTGCCGCCACAGGCATTGCTGGGGACTTGATATGTGTTCTGGCTGCCTGGCGGCAAGAAACTTTGCAAAGGTGTAGCGCTTGGAAGGATGGAGATGGGGATACTTGCTCGAACAATTTGAGTCAGAGAGACTGCAACAAAGAAAAGTCACTCTTCTGAGGCCAAGAGCAGCACGTACAACCAGTTCAATACAGCTCGCCATCACCATCCAGCGTGGCTATTACCACTGAGATGGCTTGCATTCAGCGCGAGCTGCTTGTTGTAGCTAGCAGATGATGCAACTGCTCACCTCCAGCAATCGAAAGCAAGAGACGCAGGTGAAAGCTCATAGCACTGGGGTCACAGCGTCTGAGAAGGGTGCACCAAGTTACAGCAAATGCTTGGATTCGCCATGCAGGGCAGTTCTCTGAATCCGCTGACGCATTCCTAACGAATTGCAATTGCCTTTCCAGCATTGCCCTCTTGAACATAGGGTGCACAGGGCACTTGGACCCTGTATAGGGCGAGAGGGCGATAGGTTCAATTGCCTTCAAAGACAGATCTGAGCTCGACCATGTTGTGGCAACCGCGGTTTCACCTATACCGGTGGCTTTCACAGCGCGACGCGCGGAAGTCACGCGCAGGAAGATAGCTTTGTTAGACTGATTGTTCTCGTTTGTTCGCGGCGTCAGAGGATTTGCTCATCCTGCTCGTTGTCACCGATGACCAGTAAAGTGCTGTCAGGTGTCGTGGCCTTAGTCAGTTTCAGGTCGGATGGAACTTTCAACTTCAAGCAGACAATTTCGACAAAGTTGACAGACTTGGGTGCTAGAGTGACAAGCAGATTTAGCAAGGACGTCACACATGTAGTGTTTCAAAAACGCTTGAAGCCCACACCAGAGCAACAGCTTGCAGAGGCTTCTGACTTACGAGCGCTGTATGACAAGGCAGCCAAGGTGCGCGCCTCGCTAGCCAGATCATTTCGCCATGAAATTGAAAGACAGTAGACACCAGCAAACGTGCTCACAGGCAGACAATCCTGTACACATTGTTTCTCTGCTTTGGGTGGAGAGGTCTGCAGCCGATAAAGCTAGAGCAATGGTAAACACCGCACAATGTGCTACACTGCTCTGTGTCTTGCACATACATGAATGATCCTGAATTGACTGATGCAGGAACAAAAGTACACGCTGCAGCGTCCTACAGATGCTGATCTGCTGCAGCCTGGTGCAGGCATCACTCCTGGTTCCTCAGGTGATGTATTGACCTTCTTTGCTTGTTTATGCTGTACAGTGCAGCACTCAAAACTTTGGAGCCAAACGCTATGCGTGCATTTTCTGCAGGCCGCAAAAGGTCTCGGCGCACAATGCAGCCCAAGGACACCAAGGAGCTTGAGCTGGATGTGACAGACGCAATGTACTCTAGCTCGCAGCAGATCAATGGTCAGCAAAAGCCAGGTACATACCATGTAGCTGTGGCCCTTCAAGCTGTTTACTTGCCTTCATTTCTCCTGAGATCATGGTCCCTCTGTACAGCAATTGCATGTGTTGCATGATGAATGTCTGCTGGCATGCATGAGGCTTGGACTGCAGCCCCATATGCACCAATCTGTGCATTGCTAGAAAAGCCACCTGTCACTTTGCCGACAACACAGGCTTTTGCAGATTGCATGGTAAACTTGATCAGAAGTGTCACCATTTGCTGGGTATGTGGACAGGATGGGATGTAGGGGAAGTGTGCAGCCCAGCCCTTCAAAAGCATGACCAGCGCCAGAAGGGTCAGCAGGCTCTCACCAAGTATATCAGACATGACAGCAGCAGCTCCAGAGCAGGCAAGCGACAACAGCGTAAGCCGGCAATGTCAACAGTCCATCAAGAGGTGCCAGATGAAGACTCACTGCTGAAGGTCAAGCCTGTCAAGGCAGCCCAGTCTATATCAGCGGCCATGTCGCGCCAGACACGCAAGAAAGCTGCTGGCAAAGATGCTCCGGCATTCACTGCTGAGGAGGCCGCTGATGTGCTTGCTGTGAACCTTAGGAATGCTTGCCAAACAGGTACAGATACACGCCAGTGTTTGCAACTCCAGTCAGCATGAGATGCTTCTCAAGCAAGCACATGTATAGGCACTGACTGCACAGACTGCTGCTCATGCTTGCCAAGCGAAGAAGTACAATGCCCAATTTGCCTTTTGCATTTTTTTTGTGTTTTTGTGTGTGTATGCCAAGCAGACCCATATGGCCCAGAGGAACTAGCATTGTGGTACGCTTCTGTCAAAAGCAGACCCAGTTGATACCTGTCACATGTCCTGAATGCAGGGAAACGTAAACGCCAAGATGCACAGGCTCAATCTGATGACTGCTGCACGCCAGACTTGAGCATAGCCCAGACAGGGAGAAGCGTCAAGGGAGCTGCGCGCAGTGCTGGCAGCTGTAAGGTGCACCCCAAGACAACAGGCAAGCAGGTCTCCACAAAGGCTGCCAGTCAACCCACAGCAACCAATGGAAGCATCAAGGGAAGCATGACAGCCTCAAGGCAGGGTCACAGCAAGAAGAAGACCAGGCTTGCAGCCAGCACACCTGCATCAGATGCACAGGCAGAGCCAGGTCAAGCAGCAGAGGAATCAAACGCACCAGATGTTGTCATGCATGGCGTACACGACCAGCTGAGCAGTGCTGTTGTCCCTGACAGTGACGATGAAGACATGCCGGAAGCTGGCCCATCAGGGCGGCCTGTGGAAGAGACTGATCAGCCAGCCCTTCCTGCCGGGAAAGGCAAGCCCAGAGGGCAGCCGAGGCAGGATCAAGGCGAGGTGCGCAGCACCGAGCCTGTGCTGCTACCAGGGGGTAGCTCGCGCTTCTCTACTCGGCACCTGAAGCAGAAGGTGGAAGCCAAGCTGCCAGTCAGTAGGGCCACCCCAATTGGTCTCCCACCCACCCCCTGCTTGCCGGTGACCCAGCAGTGAGTACAGCTTTTTGCAACAACTGTTTGCAAATCATGCAATGGTGCTGCCCTTCTGTGTTTAGTTGAAACAATCATGTAGCAGAAAGAGTAGTTGCGCTATCATGCACACTGCCCTGAACTCAATGTAAAACCTAAAATTCCACGCAAAAAATCATTTTCTTGCCTGCTTTTTGCAGCAATGCAATGAGCATGGTATCATGCAGGACTGTCCCAATACCTGTGCCAGAGTTCACTAAAGTAATCTCCCCATGGACAAGTACCCCTAAGGAGCTCTCACAGCCTTTTCCAGATGGACAGCAGCTGCCACCTGGCTGTGTGCCATCCTCTGTAGAGATGCCCCCACCACGTGCTGCGACCTCCTGCAATCCAGCCACACACTGCCAGGTGAACATGATGTTGGAATTTGATTTGCAGTAGTGGGTACTCATTTTTTCGAATTTTGCCGAATTGCATATTAGTTTTATAGTGTCGGGCATCCATTTTGCGATATTGGGCGCGTCTGCATCGACTTGACGACGTTAGGGGATGTAGCTCAGATGGTAGAGCGCCCGCTTAGCATGCGGGAGGTATGGAGATCGATGCTCCACTTCTCCAGTTTTGGCCGTCTCGATGTCGGCTAGGTTGTCCGTGGTCGTATGGGCGTTTTTTGTCCGGACCCCACATGCATTTTTTGCAAATTTACCTTGAATTTGGTCTTGCATACCTCTTGTAATTCCCTTGTGATGCAGCACATTGAGATTATGACAATGCACAGCTCAAAAAAAAGCACCAGCTGTGACAATCGCCTTGTCCACAGCTGCCAGGTTCATTCACTCAATACATTTTTGTCCAGACCCACATGCAGATTTCAAAGCTTTCTGCATTTATAGGCAAATGTATACACATACATCTGTATGTATGTCTCTCTTACCAAGTATTGACCTGTTATTTTACCTTACATTGTCTTAGTGGTATGAATTTGGTGACTAATTCCTGAAACTGCATTTGTCAGAAATGCTTGGTGATTTGTCGAATTTGTCGCTTGTGTGTACATACAAGCGTTCGACTTACATCTGTCTTGCATCTCCCTTGCATTGCAGCATGTTATGACAACACACAGCTCAAACACACATGAGTTGTGACAATAGCCTTGTCCACAACTGCCCAAAACGCTGCTGCTGTTCGTATTCACTCACCCACTAAATGGGTACTTGCAGCAGCTCTTGCTGCACCTTCGATCTACTGCTGCATGAACACAGGCAGCTGCTGCGGATCATGGGCACCAGCAAGCATCAGCTGACAAAGCAGCAGGCCTTGAATCAGCTGTGCCAGCAGCTGCTGCTACAGCTGCCGCACCATGGTCAGCCTGCCGCCTGTGGGACCCCAATCCCATCTTTGCACCTGGCCCAGAGGGTCAACAGTCACCTGACACTGATCAGGACCAGCAGCAGCAGCCGCAGCAGACTGACAGGGGTAGCAGATTGAGGCGAGTTCAGCATGGTGCTGAGCCTAGCAGAGAGCCTGGCTCTGATGCAGCTGCTGCGCATGATGACACTGTAATGTTGGAGGCTGATGATGAAGAGGATGAAGAGGCAGATCAAGCATGCACTACTAGTGGCTGCCTGGGACTGTCTTGTGGTGAGTGTGATGTCCAAGCTTCTCTCAATTGCAGTCTACACAGGATATGCTCTGTATGTTGGGCACATAAGGATGTTGTGCAAGCTATAGACTCAACATGACATGCTTGAAATCCCCTAGTTGCCGTCTTACTGGGCTGCCACCACCAAAGCACTACTGTGTTGTCACAGTCAGACATATGCTTATGTCCTAGCAGCAAAGCAAGCTGCCAAGGCACCCTGTTACTGCTCTGGTTGTGCAGCACAGCGTGCTCTGCATCTTGCATGTACTGCGCTGATCCTGAGTAGACACAGCCAATGCACCCTGTCACTGCTCTCGTCCTGGTATGAACCTATTGGTATGAACCTATGTACATTTCAGACAGACACCAAGTTTGTGACAGCTGCGAATAACATGCATCACATTCTGGACTGAGGCTCCGATGATGAGCTGGTATGGGAGACAGCATCATCACTGCCAATCTCCCATGCACAGAACAATGCAAGAGCACCATGGAGGATGAAAATGCATGTGGGTGTGTGTGTGCAGTGGAACCAGAGGTGCAGGAGCTGGCACGCAATGCAGTGAGGGCCCTAAGGGGGGTCAGGCTGTGCGCTGAGGGGCATGAGGAGGGCCGCCTCACTCACCTGGTCCTGGGCCAGCAGCGCCGCACCCTCAAGGTGCCCTACCCATCATGTTGAGGCACTGGCCACACACATACTCTCACAAGCTGGTTGCCTTGATTGTAGCCTTGCTGAAGATGCAGTGCTGTATGTTAGCTGACTCAATGCATCCTAAATTGCTCTCCCTGTCATGAGATTTGTGTAAGTTAAGCCAGATGTGAACATTCTTTCTTGGTCTGCATGAGCTTCCTAAGACATACCTGCAGCATTGAGTCAGCTAACTGCAGCTGACTGTTACCAGGCATGTTCTCGATGGCAGCCTTTCTCTTTAACCAGACTGAAACTGTCAGGTCTTGCAATCCTGCTCAAGTTGAGGTGTGTCACACAAGTCCCAGGCAGAATTGCATTGGGCTCATGCACTTTGGCACAACTGGTTACTGAGTGCCTTTCACATGCGTGTTGTAGGTGCTGCTGGCCATCGCTGCTGGTGCTGTGCTGGTCACCCCAAACTGGCTTACAGCTTCCCTGGAGGCTGGAGAGTGGCTGCCTGAGGCACCCTTCCTGGCTCAGGTCTGTGCTCAACTATTCGTTCCTACAACCCCTCATTCATGAGTTCATTCATCCATCTTGTTCACCATTGATGTGTCATTCATGCATCTGATCTGTGTTTCGGTTACTTTTTTTAAACACTTCTGTGTTTCTTCCTTTTTCATCTCAGTGTGCTCAAACTGTGGCGCTATCATGTTATACAGAGGTCTTGCTTTCTTGCATTGCTCTTTAGCCTGGTCAGCAGAAATCAATACAACACATTCCAAAAGCATCATGAAGCCTCTGCCTGGGCAGCATTCCAGTAGTTCAACTCTTAGCCGTACTTTCATTTCTGCATGCAGGGGCGATTTGCTCAGGCAGCCCTTGCAGCCCGGGAGGTTCAGAGCAGTGAGAGGCCCCATCCGCTGCATGGGAAGAAGGTGTACGTGCATGTGGCAGATGCTGCCAAGAAGGGCCCCTCCACTGGCAATGGTGGACCCCTCAGACGCTTGGTGGCTGCCCTAGGTGGCAAGGTGTGTACTCCCTTGTTTGCTCATGCAGAGAGTGGCTTGAGAAAGCTTCAGCAGTTGCAGCAGTAAGTTTCATCAAGGCAATGCAGCTGCCGTCAGTTGCTTGTACCAGGCTGAGGATTTGAAGTAAGTTTGATGCTAGTTACCCGTGCTGTGAGCTTCAGAAGCAAAATGAATGTTGTACGTGGTTAGAATGAGCAACTTTGTGGCACCTGCCCAAATGCTGGACGCTTGAGTATGTAAGATCCGGGATTCTGGTATGGCCAGTGTGTGCAGCAGGCGCAAGGTGCCTTGTTAGACCAAGGTCATGAGGGGTCGTGCGTGCATGCAGATTGTTGGGGCAAAGGCTTGCAATCTATGCATTGTGTCTGGAGGCTGCAGCCGTCCAGCCAACTTGAGCACTGACATAACAGCAGTGCGGGAGGAGTGGCTGTTGAAGGGCGCTGAAAAGTACAAGCTGGAATCAGAGGGGGTGCATGCTGTCAAATGACGCTTGCACCTCGCAAGATCTCAAATTGCTAGCAGTGTATACAATTGTAAGCCACTGATGTATTGAGCATTCCACGTGTCAGGCAAAGTAGGACTAGCTCGGCCTGTCTTGAGCAAACACGAATGTCATTCTTTGCCAAGGTACACTTTTTGACAGCAGCTGTGATCGTTTCTTGAGATCTACCGCACAGCTTCATTGACTTAAGAGGGATACAATCAAGCTCTGTAGACTTACAGGACATGCCAGCATCAGCACAGCTGATAGTCTTCTCAGCTGGTGACATTTCCAGAGTTGTGCTCCGCTTGCTCTCAGACTGGCTGTTCGTTGCCAGAGTATGGTGAGCAGGCATGCGATATATGACTATTCTATGCATCTGCTTTGTGGACCTGCTGTCCAGCGCAGACACAAAGCATGTACTCAATACAGACTAACAAACGAACGACAGCTATGATAGTCCATGTCGCCTGACATGTTAGGTGTCGTGCACACTGCTGAATACAGCTAGTTGTCTAGCAATGACAACAAGTGCCGATAGTCCAGGCAAGTCAGATGCGCTGATTCTATCAAGTGTTGAAGTATCTAAATGACCCATTTGCAAATCATTTGATTGCTGCAGTTAACAGTGCGCAGCATCGCAAACGGCAACAGGCATACTTAGCATCCAGCCTTCAGGCAAAGAACTTGATGCCAATGTCATCAGCAGAAGTGCCTTTGAACAGCTTGGCTTTACGCTGTTGCTCCAATATCTTGACAGCTTCCAAGAGAAGCTCTTTGGGCATTCCAGCAAAGTCTGCAAATACATGTGAAACTTGATGCAAGAAGGTGCTTGAGTGTTGCCATGCAACTGATCTGTACCTTTTCATAGGGGTCTGCAACAGATTTGAGCATTGATCACACATGCAACAGCTGTGCCCAACATGAAACAAAGACATGCACATTCAACTTGTGATTCAGTGTGGCATTTGGTGTGTGTGTTTTGGAGCACCATATGGCAGTGACCAGCCTGTGTCTCACTGACACGGTTTGTAGCTTTTCAGGACATCACCTGTGCCAACTGAGTCCTCTCCATCCATAATCTCTTCAATGCTGGTCACAGCATCCTGCATGCCAATGCTAAGGGCCCATTCATGCAAGGCAGCAGCCCACTCAGGCAGCTTCTTCCACAAGATGAGACATTGGCTTTGGGATTTGCTGAGCCACATTCCATTGCCTGCAAGACAGCACATCCTGATGCATCTTGCAGGCCACACAAGTGCCAGTGCTTTTGATAGTGCATAGGACCTTCTGCAGCTACCCACAGAGAACAACAAGCTATTGTTAGTGCAAGGCATCAAACTGACCGTTTTTCACCAGTACTTGGAGCAGCAAGGTCCTTGTTTCTCCATTCAGAGAGCCTGCATAAGCAAGACAATGAACAGCGGTGCCACTGGTGTCAATGTTCAATGCCAATGTGTGTCACTGTGGCCCTGTTGCATGAACTCACGATTTATTTGCTGGTTAGCAAACAGCGCTGTATCCTCGGCGACATCAGTGCTCAGCTTGTACACCTGCAGACAAGTCGACTTGTGGAGATCTGTCACTCACATCATATCAGCCATCCAAAGAGCCTGACCTGATGATGCTTGCACCAACGTAGTATGAGCTCACACCAAAGAGCAACCTGCTTGCGTCGCGTTTCCTCAACAGGTTGCAGTCTGCAACAGCTTTTGCCTGAAGGCTCGAAAATATGACGAGATTGCCTGTGGTGGAGTCAAGATCACAAAGCGCGAGGGGCTCACGTAAAGTAGGGTGGAAAGCTCCAAAAGAATGGGAACTCAAACTGTTGCCGAGCCATACAGATCACTGGCTGACCTAGATCGTGGCATCGCAGGCCATATAGTTTAGATGACGGGAGTCATTAACGCTGATAATCACCGGTTCGACCTTGTCGCGTGTTTGGCCGTGCACCAGTAGCGTGAGGTTCCGGAAGCGCTGTTGTCGGCAGTGTCCGAAAGTGTATGTGCGAGTCAACATTCGGTCAACGCCATGTCGAGTGTCGCTGCTCAACCTCGCCAGCAACCGGACGCACCATGTAGGTCGCATTGCAGCATGCGCGTGCCTGTGCCACTCTGATGGGGGACGACCCTTAACAACTCCACAGAGTTGTCTCAGTCTTCCAACTTAGCAATGTATGGGGAAGTAGCTACGCGGGAGATTGCAGTAGCTCCGTTGCATCAGTCGGTTGCGGAACCTGTAAGCAACTTACAATGAGTCAAGCTCTGCTTGCCATGCCTTTTTCACGGAGCAAACTAGGCAGAAAACCAACTTACCTGTTTCCCATACCATGCAGATCTCGTGTTTGCAGTTTAGCACAGGCGTGGAGGTTCTCTGGGCAGGTGAGTCCTACATCTGCATAGCATGTATATATAGCACGAGGCCATTCCTCAATGCAGCATGCGTGATGCAGGTTCTGCATCAGGAGGTCTGTATACCTTGCATTGCCAAGCTGCCCTGCAGCGTTATTCATGTGTGCGTGCACATGAGAGTAGGGTCCATGACATGTGTGGCTTGGGGAATGGTGTATTGTCCTTGTCTAGTGACCGCTGGCGCTGTCACTCAGCTGGGGGCCTCTCAAAGCTTACTTTCATGGACCCTGAGGTGAGCATGGCATGACTGAAACATACTTTGTTGGCATGCTATAGTGCCTTCATACAGCTCCGTGTACATTTGCATGCTGCTTTAAACAGCCAGACCTCATGACGCTGAAAGCAGCGGCACAGTCGACAAGCTGAAGCTGCAATCATACACACCTGCAGGGTGCCAAGTTGCTGTCGCTGGTCTGTTGCACGTGTTGTACAAGCTTGCAATATCATGAGTGTGAGCAGTGACTGGCATGCAGGTGACTGATCTGGCAGCTTGTGAGTTTGAACCGGGTAGTGCATCACGTGTCATGCTTGGAAGGGAAGGCGGAGGCATGCTAGTGTATGATCTGGAGGCACAGAAGCCAGCAGCCAAGGTGCATATCAGTCTGCAGCAGACATTTGGTCTGATAACATGTCATAGCATGTGGACCAAAACTTGGCCAGCTTGCACCTTGATTGTGCTGGAGGCACCACTTGCAGGAAGCACATCCTAGATTATGTGCTTAGCAAGCACTACAACTGCACTCTATTGCCTTCAAGGTCATTGCCTTTAGCAGTAAGCTGTGATCAGGTCAACTGCTCATCTTCAAAGCAGATGGTGTTTGATAGCTGGCTTGCATGGTTCCAGCACGTTATGCTTCTTCAGATGAGTGCGCGGCAAGGCAGTCTGACTGTGAAGCAGCACACCATTCACGACAGCGCTGTTTCATTGTATCTGGGTTGCTATTGTTTCCAAAACAGTAAAATTTTCAGACTTCTGAATCTGTTCTGGGAGCTAAATATGATGTAGGGTTGAGGATTTCGATGGTTTTTGCATGTTGAATGTCAGGGTGTAAATTCCTATGCATTTGAACGCTGGGGCATCATACCAACATGTACAGAATTCATCCCAATGTGCCCTCCAGGCAGATGTGGAAGGAGGCGTGCTGATGATGCGTGCCCCTGTCGGGCGAGGCCTGGTGGCCATTGGCAATGCTGCAGGACAACTGGTGCTGACAGACCCCAGAGCAGGTGTGCATCATCTGACACCCACCAACAAACATACACTACAGACATGCTGCGAGTGATGCTCAGCAGCTAAAGCACTCACGCAGTGACACTGTATGAACACAAGAAGCGATGGTGGTCCCAAGAAAAGATACCTGTGCCGTTAAAGTGTCTGAAGTGATCTGTAGATTTCACGTGCAGATGTGAAGAGACAGCAGTAAGGATTTGTGCACCCTCACATGCAGCAGGCCTTATATGCACTGCTGCAGATGTAACAATAGCACTCGATGTGCATATAAGCTCAGGAAGGTCTGCACAGACCTTGAGCCCTGCTGCACTGATGCTCAAATGGGCATTATGCTGCCGTCAAGTTATCTTCTTGACCTGCCTTTGAGTGTTGCGGGTCAGGGTGTTATTGTTGCACCTGAAGGCGCTTGTCTGCCTTCCACACTCTTCCCTGCCTCCTGGTCAGGTTCAATGCCAGTGTCTTTGAGCTTGAATGTTGGGTGGTGCATGCAACACATCTGCGTGAGCAGCCATGGGGACAGCTCTTACCAGCATGTGACGGGGGTCGACGCTCACCTTTGCACTATGGCAGGCTACAAGGTGGAGCACAGTCTGACAGCCCACTCCGGTGGCCTGGAAGCTCTGGATGCCCGAGGCAACTTTGTGGCTACTTGTGGGTATGGCACACGGCTGGGCCAGGTGGCTTTGGACAACATGGTCAAGGTGCTCTGCTCACCCCTTGTTGCTCACCCCTTGCCTGCATCTTTAGGGGCCTTCCCTGCACCCCTGGGGGGCAATACACTGCACCAGTCACTCTTCTCCCTGTTGTGCTGCACCAAGTACATGTGGGGTTTTCAATAGCGTCTCTGTAGGACAAGGTGCATGTTGTAATAGAAGCTGCTGCCACTTGCTACTTTGCAGAACACTACAGCTCCCAAACTGCCGATGCAATGCTCTGCCATGCATGTGAGGCTGTGCTGTCTATACACACGCACACATAGACGCTTGGTGTGCCTCAAGTGGCACAGGCAAGTAAGGACTTACAAGGCAATGATGTTTGGTCTCATCACACTGTGTCCATGCGTTGCCTTTGGTGTAGGTGTTTGACTTGCGCTCTGCGCCAAGGCTGCTGAACACAGTACCCTTCAGGCCGGGGCCCAGCCTGCTGAGGTTCCACCCCAAGTTCTCCAGCACCCTGCTCATTGGCAGCCAGGCCGGCATCTTCACCCTGTCTGACATTCAGGGCACTGCTCCAGGTCCTACCTATCAGGTACTCATGCTCACCTTCCAAGCCTGCCTCTGACTTGTATGCAAGGCTGGTGTTGCATCACATCTTCAAAACTTAAGTGATCCAACCTTAGAGCTGCTATGAGCGCAAGGGTCATGGCATGGTCTCATGCATGCCTCATGCCCTATGGCACATAGACACAAGGTTGTAAGTTCAGTCTACAAAGGTGGTACAATGGCAAATGGGGCTTAGTCCACTTTGCATGAGACCTGCAAGTGGACTATCTCAGGCATGATAACACGAGCGCCTCAGTGATGTTCCACACAGCATTTGTGCCCTGCTTCCTGACACATACACATGAGCCACATCTACCCAACCTCAATACACACTTGGTGGCACAGAAGCATATGTGTTTGCTGAAGGTGCAAAAAGTGTGTGAAAACGTGCTTGGATGACTGAAGGTTCTGGATCTGGGTCGAGACAAATTATGAATATGTTGTCTGCTGCAGATTGAGACAGAGGGGGATGCAATCACAGCATGTGCCTTTTCCAGCAGTGGAGAAATGATGGCTTTTGGGGGTAGTGGAGGGTACGCCCATCTATGGGCTACTTCTGCCACCCCCAGGGTGAACATGGCATCACAGCCCCTGGACTTCCCCACCCTCACTGCCAAGCCCCCCAGACTGACTGAGCAGGACTCCTTTGCCCTGCCCTTCCCCTATGGGGTCACACAGGTTTGCCTTTTGCTGGCGCCTTTGTACAGTTGGCATCTGCCTTTTGAGCCTTACTGTTGTCCCCAGTCGCAAGCCTTGACGCGCAGAGCGTGGACGGCCGAGCTGTGAAGCCTGTCTGTGCTGTGCTGAGTCTGAGTGTGCAATGTCAGCTGTGCATCTGCCTTTTGAGCCTGACCTCATGCGTTTCCCCATGCACACCCAGGACTGATGAAGCACTTGCTTCTGTTGCCTCCCAGTGGCCAGAGTATGCCTGATGGAGCGCAAAGATTTGCCCTGATATTGCCCCTTCTCGGCAAATGTGTTGCCCCAATTCTTGCCCCTTCTCAGTGAATGTGTTGCCCTTCTCCTCACAGACCTGCCTTCTAAATTTATCATCGACCATGCACTTCTGTTTCTGTCTGGTCATCACTGTCCAGTCTGTAAATGGCCAGACCTACACACCTGTCATTGCACCTATCGGCCACCTGAAGTCTGCTACAGCTGTGGCTTGGGGGGCTTGCACTTGAGCTGCTGTGACTGCCCATGTGCAGTTTTGGGGAAACAGTTGCAACTGCAAATGTCTAGCTCATCATGAGCTGGAAAGCATTTAACAGTTGTTATTCTTATTGATTGCAAATGGGCTGTTTGTCACAGCATTTGGTCAACCTGCTGCTGTGGGAGCTGGCAGCCAGGCAGGCCAATGTAGAGCATGCTGCGTCCCTGTGATACCAGAACACAATCATCACACATTCATCAGATTCTGTTTGGTGCTGCTGCAGACAAAGCTGCTTTCAGACTTCTCCTTTCCAGCCCCCATGCAGATGCGGCAGCCCCCCCGGGTCATCCCCCCAGCCCTCCTGAAGGACGTGAGGCAGGTGGAGTTTGTGGGGTATGTGGCCAACCCCATGTACAAGAGGGGGGCGGCCCCTGGGGAAGCTACTAAGGCTGTAGCAGCTCTCAGGAACATGCGCCATCAGCCAAAACAGGCTTCTCTGAATGCTGTAGCCAATGCTGCTCGCACCAGGCATGCCCTTGCCCTCGACATTTCATGTCTTTCTGTCCATGCATATACTGTCACCTGCGCACCTTGCATATGATCAAGTTGTGCCACAACAGCAGGCAAGATAGAAGAAATTCAGCTCCGTGTTGGTGTGTGTTAGGCCCATTTTGGTCACAGTTCCAGCTACTAAGCCCCGGCAATTGAGCTTGTGTTTTTTTGGTCAAAACGCTACTAGACAGCGTAGTCTTCCTGCAGACTACTGCGGGTGGCAGATGCAATTCAAGGAAATGCCCGGTGCATTTCGCAAGCAGCCAAAAGCAAAGTATGAAGTCGAGATTGTGAGCCAGACTTTGTACAATGTGCAGGCTTGTGAGGGGAAAACCCATCTTTACTTCCCAACTATAGACCCTGAATGTTGGTATTCAAAAAAAAAGTTCACTTGACTTTCATTCACAAAGCTGCCCCCTGTCCAAAGTCTTGTTTACAATCACGACTTCATAAAAGTTGCTTCTGGCTGCTTGCGGGATACACAGACAAGTGCAATGCATTCAGGACCATGGAATGTGCAGGGCTGCGTCAGAGTCCAGCACTCCTCAGCTTACACTCACACAGGCACCAAACAGGCTGCATGGAGACTCTTTGGGACAAACATGTACCACAAACGGTGGGTGCTGATATTGCAGGGGTGGGTCAGACTCAGACAAGAGCAGCCCCAGGCATAAGGGTCCCAGGGGGGCGACCTGGCTACCCAGCAGGTACCGTCTGCAGAGGGTGCGCGTGCAGCGCCAGGCCGGCCTCAGATGGGCTGACGAGTTTGACTTCAACTTCTACAACCGCACACGTTTTGCTGGCCTGGAAAATGGTGTGGCCAACTGCTATGTCAACTCCCTTGTACAGGTGGGCGCACCCAGCTCACAGTGATAACAGTGATACTAATGTGTGGTTTTTGTGTTTCTTGTTTTGTGACAGGGGAATGGCCCACCCTTGAGGCTTTCCGGCTCATGATGAGCTGGGTATGAGCAGAGCAAGTTTTGTGTCTGCAGAGCAGCCTGTCCTGTGCATTCCGGTATGGCCTACTCATACGACACTTTTGACAGTCATGCAATGCAGCATCATTGACACTAGACCTTGGGCGACCAGGTGGGTGAAGGCCATTGACTTCCCCCACTAGAGAGCCCGCAAATGTGACTGGTTCTTTCAGAGGATCACAATGCTTGCGCATTGCAGGCAGAAAGACTGAGAGACAGCAACACTAGCATTGTTGTTGTTGCTGATGTTGCTGCTGCTGCTGCTGCTGCTGGTACTGCTGTATGTTTTGGGCTGGTGCCAGATGCCAGAAGCAGAAGCAGTGTCGACCTGCCAGGATGGGATGAGAGCAAGCTTATCCAGCAGCACACACACGTGCTGCAACACAGCTGCAGAAGCTGCGCAAAGCTTAAAACACGCTGAAACTCATCAGAAGAGGCAACAAGGCAGCAAGCTGTTCATGTTGCTGCATGCATGATTGTCAGGGTGTTTGATTGGCCATCACTCCAAATTGACCGAACCTGCACTCAAACATGTCACCACTGTCACAGGTGCTGTTCTTCATCCCGGCTGTCAGGAAAGCTATGCTGTCCATCATTCCTGAACCAGAGAAGGAGTTCAGCCTGTCATGCGAGATGTCCTTGCTGTTCAGGATGCTGTACACGGCCAGGGGCAGCGTCTGCCAAGCCAGCAATCTCTTCAGGTCAGTGCTGCTTACGCTTTGTCCATGTTGACCAGCACCCTTGCCCAGTATATGTGATCCATGCTGTGACTGTTGGGCAACATAGCACATGCAGAAACTGAGTCACTTGTCTGCAACAGTGCTCTTCTGACACATGTTTGCGCGGTCTGAAACCTCCTGTGTTGCAGATCTTGAGTTATGTTCAGGTCCATCGTAGGCAAAATCACATGCTGCACACGCTCTGTGACATGGCCCAACATTCAGCAACCAAAGTGCTATTGATAGGCATGTCCTGTCATGTGTCATATAGTATGTGCAGCATGCTCTTGTATCGTGTCATGGACTACAGCCCTGCTATGGGGAGCTACAGCCTGTGCAACATGCAATGAAGTAAATGTGTTATAGCATGCAAAGCTGTGTGGTGATGTGGCCTCATTCAGACTCGCCATCAGAATGCAAACAGTCTGTGTTCTGCTGGCAGAGCATTGAGACAAAATAAGGAGGCAGCTGCCTTGGGTTTGCTGGAAGGGCATGCCCAGCAAGGGCCTAGGGACAAAGACATTGAGGTGCTTTTCATACTTTCTGTGCACACACCTGCTGCCATGTTTTGTAACATGGGTGTTGTCCTTGGCCATTGGCTCTTGCTTTGGCCATTTGAAAAGCCAGGATTTGTCCTGGACTCTTGACAGCTGACCTGAGCAGCCTAACTTGGCTTGCTGTAATTCCTGTCTGCCATTACATGTCCCATCCCATGAGGTATGACCATATATTTGCAATGCCCAGGGAAGTTCAGCGTAGTCTCGAGATTCCACTGCCATGCAGCCAGGTTTTGAGATTGTAGACATGCTCGTCTGTCTACACTGACAAAATCGCACCTTTGAAAATCAAGGAGGCTATACTGGTAGATACCACGTGGGGCTGTTTTCTGTGTTGGGTTGGTGGTGCTGGGCATATTGGTGCAAGTTTATGGCCACAGTACATGGCCATTTCCATGCTTGCCGGCGATATGTTACAAGCTGCTGAGGCTCATGCCCTACCCTGTTCACCGGCATCGGCTTTGGGGCAATGATGTTCTGTTCCACAGGTGGAAACTCAGAAGGACCGATCCCTACGCCGCCGCATCCAGTCCCTGCAGTGTTTCCTCTTCGAGCAGCTACATAGAGAGCTGACTCAGCCCAGCCCAAGCGCCCCCCCTGGATCTGCTCCCCCAACCAAAGCACCTTCTGAGGCGACCTTGCCGACCACCAAATTACCCACCACTGCACCAACAGACGTCACAGCACCATCACCGCCACATGCCAGTCCTGATGATGATGATGTAGAGCAGACCAGCATGCAAGCAACTGCAGCAGCAGCACCAGCATCAGCACCAGCAGCACCAGCAGCAGCACTAGCAGCAGCAGCAGCAGCAGCAACTCAACCCATGACAGCAGCAGCAGCAGGTCAGTCTGGGACAGTCAGCAGTGATGCAGGTTCAAGGCAGCAGAGCGCTTCCAGCAGTGAGCAGACGCCACATCTGGCAGCTGGTGCAGAGCCTGCTGCCAGGAAGAGCATCATTGATGCCACCTTTGGCTTGGCAGTGCGGCAGCGCACCAAGGTTACCACCGGTCTCCAGGCTGACAAGCTCAGAGAATCCAGATCCTTCCAGGTGTGTGTCTGTCTGCCTGATTGCATCAGCCCCTGTTGCCGGTACATGTGCTTGCTTTAGTCCGGCTTTGCAGTTCTGGACAGCTTAACGTCAAACTGCAAACGCGCCGCGTCTGATAAGGAAACGTGAACCAGAGCAAAGTCCAAGTGGAACTTCATCACAGCCAAGACATGCAAGCCTGCCCAGGTAGTTCCCATACAAAGGCAGTGGCAGTGACCAAGGTATGCTGCTGTCGGCTTGAGCAACAGCACAGGGAAAGATGGTGACGTGCATGGAGTCTGACAGGTTCTGACTGATTCCGTACAGGTGGAGCTACATTACCCTCCAGCAAAAGACCGGCCACCAGTACAGTCCCCAGCAGTCAGTGGGGCCAGTCCCAAGGCTGCTGCTGCTGGCAAGTCCAAGAGGCCACGCTTTTGTGATGTGCTGGCTCGCTCACTCAAGCCTCAAGCTGACTTGAGGGCCTGGTTCGATGAGCAGCTTGGTTACCAGCCTGTGCAGCAGACCAGGATTCCCCTCAACATGCCCAATGTAAGCTGTCACCCTTCCCCTTCCCCTTCCCCTTCCCCTTCCCCTTCCCCTTCCCCTTCCCCTTCCCCTTCCCCTCTCATCCCTATCTGAAGGCACTGCACTGACAACTGAGTGCAATCTGAACATTCTACATCGCTACAGAAAACCCTTGCATATTGCATATATGTGGGCTGAAGGTCTACTTTACACTTTGGCAATGTCAATGTTCTGACAAGTGATGGTGACATGCAGGTGCTGGCCATGACGTGTGGCTTGACTGATGGCGCTGACTTGGCATGGTGGCAGCCCTGGCGAACTGCTTCTACCCACCGCCCCTGGCTGCCCTGGGCCATTGCTGTCCAGGTCTGGCCCTCCCTCACCCCCATGTCTCTTGCACCCCCACCCCCTCTCTTAGGGCACAGCCTCCAGTTGCTGCTTTCAATGCAAGTTGCCACACAGTACCATTGGTTCATCCCATCGGCAGGCAGACAGTCTTGGCATTGCACCGTACGTTCATCACCCAAGTGCCTTATGAGCTGATAGGCCTGAGGATATGTTTTTTGCATAAAGAATGAAACCACAGGGACAATGTGGCTTCCTTGTTCGGCCCACATGGCCGAAGTCGTGCTTGATGACCAAGAGATGGCTGTTGCTGCTGATGTAGGTTCATGTAGACGAGTGGAGAGTGGAGGTGCAGGAAGGCGAGAGGTTCCAGGACTTGCTCAAGCAGCAGAATGATGCACCTCCAGACGGCAAAGTAGCCAGGTCAGCAGCTCTCATTCAGCATTGCAGTCAGTGCATATGCTCACCCTGATCAAGCCAGCAACTGAACGCTGCTCACAGGTGTGGAGCATGTTAGCAATGCAGTCTCAGCATTTTGGTACTTGATGGCGTTCTGGGTCAAGGGTGGCACTCACCCTCATACATACTGCTGGAAAGACTAACTTAGTTGCCAAACAGTCGTGATATCCACCAAAATACGGTGAATGAAGTATGCATGTACATGTTTGTCAACAGTCCGGTCAGAAGACAGACACTGCAATGCTGACGCTACTTGAATAAGTCAGATGCTACAACAAACCCTATGACGCTACTCACACAGTCTACAAGGGATGCAGGGCGGTGTATGAGCTGACAGCAGTGGTGGCCCACGTTGTGGATGCAGCTGAGAACAGCCCTGCTGGAACAGCCCCAGAGGGCCATCTGGTGGCGCATGTCAAGGTGTGGCCAACCCCACTCCCCTTCCTCCCTGGCCCCTATCTGTCCCCTGGCCAGCTTGTATAGACTGACATGTGGAGGCCTTGTGCTGCTGCTGTCAAGGACTCTTTGCAGCAGTTGGCTGCTGTGTTGCACTTGCTGCTTGATGTTGCCATAGCGTCAGTGTCATTTCATTCCTCTTCCATGGTTACTCAGTGCAGGTGAAATCAAAATTTGACACTCGTGCATGCTCAGGCAACTTACTTTGTTGACTTGAGCCAACGTTTTGAAGCACTTTACATCAATGTTGTTACATGTTCTCCTGTCTTGAATCAATCTGAAGTTGCTGTGTACCGCTAAATATGTCTGTGTTCATGCAGGTATTGCCTCAGGATGTGGACAGCCAATATGGCATCGCCCATTCCCCCATTGGCCCTTCCCCCAGCCAGAGCCCACTTGCCTTTCGCCCCTTCGGATCTGCCCCTACAGGACCCCCCAGTGCCTACAGCTCTGCCCTTGCCAGAACTGCCTCAGCCTCTAACAACAGCAACATGTCCAGCGCTGCCTTGGCACGCACTGCCTCTGCAACTGGCAGCGGCAACATCTCCAGGCTCAGTGAGAGCACCAGCAGGGAAGAGGTTACAGGTGTCAGCGGTGGGCTGCCAAGGGTTAGCAGTGAGGTTACAGGAGTCAGCAGTGGTGAAGTGCTTACGGCTGCACAAGGCGCTCAACAGAGCTTGACAAATCCACCGGAAGAAGACAAACGTCATCAGTCTGCAGTGAGTCTGACATCAGATGTTGACAGCTTCCTTGGGAGTGATCTTGCTGCAAGTCAGCCATCCACTGAAGGCAAGAGCGCAGTAGCAGAGCTAGACACGACTGCTACAGCTTCAGCACAGAGTGAAGCAACACAACAGAACGCTGCGTCTGGTGATCAAGCAGACACAGGCGACTTGCAGTTCCAGGCTGGCCAGCTGTCCATCAACACTGTCCTAGCAGCTGGCCCAGAAGCTGCTTCAGAAGGCGTGCAAGCAGCTGACAAGGCAGTGGCTGCTGCACCCAATGATGCAGAGCTGCAGCAGTCCATGGATGCAATGCTGAGTGGGGAAGATCAAGCCATGCAAGAGTCCCTGGCTGCTGCCAATGCTGCTGCTGGTGAGCATGTGGGCGATTTCCTCCCTTCCAGATCTTCTGGCCTGCAACTGTTGTCGACAGCTGAGCCCAACTCTGGTCACACATCCCCACTTGAAGAAGAAACAGCAGTCTTGACAGCTGGTGCTTTGCCTGGAGGGGTTAGAGGGGAGGGGCCGACAAATGATGAGCCAGCAGCAGAAGCTACCGGAAGCAATCAGCAGCCTGGATCAGATCCTGCTGACAGGCCTGCACTGGAGAAGGGCGATGGCTCTGGCCAGATTGCTGACAGATACAGGTCATTGTTTGCTGTGTACACCTCCGCCTCATCACAATGATGTGTTGGTCATCATGGTACAACACCTTTTTTCAGCACCATCTGGACGAGCATTTAGAAGCTCTCAGAGGACCTGATGGTTTGCAGTACAAGCAAACTCGACAATGTTGGCCAATCTTGGAGTAATTATAGTTCCAACCTTGTTGAAAGATCATGATTTGCATTACTCAAGTATCTACTCTATGCTTGACATGTAGACTGACCCTCACCCCCTGTTCTCCTCTAGAGACATCTTCTAGCAGGAGTCACAGCCTTGAGTGTGTATACATAGGAAGCTGAGCTTGGTTGCTCCACCTGCCTCAGTCATGGGCCTGAGCAGTGCCTCCAGTCGGCACCTGTCTGATGGGCAGCCCCCCTCCCCCTCCACCTCCAGTCCTGCCTATCGCCGCCCAGACTGGCTCCTTTTCAACGACTTCTCCATCACCCCCTGTGCGCCTGCTGAGGTCCTCACCCTGTTTGGCAACCAGAAGGTGCCGTGTCTGCTGTACTACTCCAGGGTGAGTCTGAGCCTGCCTTGCAATCTGTGATCATCCTGAATGATGCAAGAGGCAGGTGCAAAGCAACCACATGACTATGCAAAGCTGCCTTGTTAAAGCTGTTGCCATTTGTGCTGTCCTTATCTCCTCCTTCTGGCAGTCCCTGTTATCGTACTAAGTGTAGTCGCTGCACCACAGAGTGGCAAGTTTGGTGCAGGCATCAAAGCATTTGCTTCTCTCTTGCCCCATGCATGCTGTCCAAGCCCTGTGCACGACTGCTGCCATGATTGCAGATAGCAAATGCAGATGCTGCCCAGTGATCTGCAATTAGTCGCTGCTGGTCATGATGCAGGTGGACAGGGCCCTGACCTCTGCAGAGGCCTCTGTACCCCCCGCCCCTCCCTCGCCCGTGCTGAATACAGAGTCCATTCAAGCCCTGTGCTCAGGCCCCCCTGTACAGGGCCCCTCAGTCAAGAGGCATGCTCGCAACTTTGAGCCTCTGAGCCCTGAGGAGCTGAGAGCCCCAGGGCTGCTGCTGGGCATTGATGCTGAGTTTGTGGCCCATGCACCTGCTGAGAAGGTCATGCAAGGGTCAGCCCCTTCTCCAGCTTTGTTTCTTTGTCTCCTGCATGCATATCAGTTTTGTCCCTGCAGCTTGCCTGTGATGCTGAGATTGTGACACTCTTGTGCCTGTATGTTGACACCGCGAGTGGCCTTGCTGCCTACTGTACTGTAGCTACAGCTGTGAAATATTCGCCCAGAAGAATCTGCAGACAACACAGCAACAGTGTGCATCGTGTCACACTGACATTGCATCATGGGCAGCTGGCACAGCTTGGTTTCTGGACAGTAGTCAAGTAAGCTACTCAGCAAGCTGCTGTTTGATGATGGAGCACGGCGTACAGACGCAGGCTGACATGTTGCAGCATTCCATTGACATGTTGTACTGGGTGGCAGGGGGGTTGAGGTGGAGGTGTGCAAGGCCCGTCTGGGGTTGGCAAGGGTGAGCGTGGTGAGGGGGGAGGGCCCTGCTGCCGGCAGCCCTGCCATTGATGACTACATCCGCAGCCTGGAGCCCATCTCTGACTACCTCACCAAATGGAGTGGCCTGGTCAGTTGCATTGCACTTGCTGTTGTTTGGTCACCTGCCTGCACGTCTGTCCATGCAGGCAGTGAATCCAAAACCGAAAGTCTCAAGCATGCCTTCAAAAGCATCCCAGTCAACCGCTGCTCGGTCAACCCTGAACCCCTTGCGTCGTGGCGGTACCGGGAAAGAGAAGTGCCTGAATATGTGGTGTTGCTGTGGGCAATTTGAGAGCATGTTGTACTGAGAATTCTGCAGAAAGGCACGACTTTTGCATTGACCAATCACTGTGCAGAGTCAGGCACCCTGTCATTCACTAATTGTGCATCAAGTTCACAATTGAGCTACAGTGTTAAGCTCTCACATCCAAGCCTCAGCTTAACACTGTAGCTCTGTCGTGAACTTGACGTACGAGGAGTGAATGACAAGGTGCCTGACTCTGCACAGTGACTTCCCAATGCCCAATCACCCCTTCTCTCGTCCCCACCCTGAGTTCTTGATGGTACAGGATTGGTATAAGATTTTGTTGTGCAGGTGCCGGGTGATCTGGACCCCAAGGTGTCCCCCCACTACCTGACCACCATGAAGAAGGCCTACCTCAAGCTGCGCTACCTGGTAGACTCTGGCTGCATCTTTGTGGGCCATGACCTGCGTCATGACTTCAAGTCCATCAACATCATTGTGCCACCTCAGCAGGTCATCACTGCTTGCTTCTTGTTGCTGTGATTGTGCCCTTTCAGAAGGGTGCAGCAATGGCTGGATCCAGCCTCAACTCCGCCACATGTTTTCATCATTGCACCTTGTGCTGTTGTCTGGTGTGCGGCTGCTGCGTATGTTGATTGGCAGCATGCGAGACACTGCATTGTTGTGAAGATTGCAGTTCATAGACATTGCAGCTAGCTTGTCAAGAAATTTTGTTTTGCATCAGCACCCAATCAACATTTGTGCCTGGCTATGGCTTCCACACCTCAATGACAGTGACTGCTGCATTGTAAAAGCCTTCAAACGCATAGACATGACATGACAGTGGCAGTGAGGGCCAAGAGAGCCAACAGTAACGAACCACTGCCACTGTGAATCACTGATTCGTTGCTGTAGGCTCTCTTGTCTCTCACTGCCACTGTCATGTTGTCTATGCGTTTGAAGGCCTTTTACAATGCAGCAGTCATTGTCGTTGAGGTGTGAAGGCTCTCTTGCAGTCTGTGAGGCACACACTACTACTGTGTTTGAGGAGTCACACTGACCTACACGTAATGTTTTTGAGGCTGCTACTGCATGACAGGTCCGTAGCCTAAGCTTGTACTGCCATTGATGGTACAGGTGATTGACACCGTCTTCCTGTTCCACTTCAAGCGGCAGCGCAAGCTGAGTCTGCGCTTTCTGGCGGGCTACCTGCTTGGTGAGGACATTCAGCAAAACACCCACGACTCCATTGAGGACGCACGCACAGCTGTCAAGCTGTACCAGGTTGGTCCTTTGTGCACAAATTTCAGTGGTTGAGCTTCGAGGTGCACGATGCATATCTGTATCCATTTCAAATGCAGTACATAATCCTTCACTGCCTGTAAACCATGGTCATCTAAAGCAGTCTTGGATGAACAGCCCACATGTGTTGCCTGGTTGTGTGTGAGGCATATGGGAACACATCCAGTTGCCTGTGCAGAAGTACAAGCAGCTAGTGTCAGAGGGAAGGTTTCAGGAAACACTGCTGGAGATGTACCGCTGGGGGAAGCAACATGCCTGGGACCCCCTGGCCCTCAGGCCCCCCACCTCTCCCGCTTGATCTGAGGAAGCAGCGTCTCATGTATCAAGAATCAACCTAACGGAGCAGCACCATTCATGCTACAAGCCTGTGAAACAATGACAAAACAATTCTTGTGAGGTTCAAACGAGTCACATACATGCTTGTATGAAGGTCTACATGGCTTCTGGCAAGCGCTTTTGCAGTAAGAGAGAGAAGAGTGAAGTGTTACATCCAAGCCCGTTCAATTTCACGACATTAACTGGATGACGGTGTATGGCTGCAATTTACAGCCCCTGTACGCGGTATGCAGTGTAAGGCCCTCAGGGCAATAGGGAAGTGATCTTATCGGCAATACGAGGGGGTCAGAATCGGGCTTGATGAGGTCTGATTGTTTTGGGCTTGCGTGTGCTGTCGCTCATCGCAAACATGGCTTCATTTGGAACCACTATGTACGCGAACGCTGTGCACGGTGCTAAGGCATTCGAGCACACCTGCCCAGTCGCCAATATGAACAGCAGACAGATCAGTGGACTGCGAGCAAGCACAAGCTCTGCAGGCCAGTTCGCTGGTCAGCGTCTGGCATTCAAGGCACAGCAATGCAAAGCCAGCCGCAAGGCAGCCGCATTGTCAGTACGCGCTGTCAAGGACGGCGCGGTACTGGATCGCCCCCTGAGGGTTGCTGTTGTGGGTGGTGGTCCATCCGGAGCTTGCACTGCGGAGACTCTCGCTAAAGGCGGCATTGAGACATATTTGCTGGAGCGAAAGATGGACAACTGCAAAGTAGGACAATATTTCAGCCGTGCATGCCAGATTACTGCAAGTGTTTTATCAGCATATTCACACCTTCCGGCTGTGCACACATGTCGACTTGACACCCCCTCTGCGGTGCAGCCCTGCGGAGGAGCCATCCCTCTATGCATGATCGACGAGTTTGACCTGCCAGCAGACATCATTGACCGCAAAGTCACCAAAATGAAGATGATTTCCCCAAGCAACCGCGAAGTCGATGTAGGCAAGACTCTCAGTGAAACTGAGTACATTGGTATGTGCCGAAGAGAAGTAATGGACGACTTCCTGCGTCAGCGTGCAAAGAAAAATGGTGCCAAG